>Ga0068852_100000749_pt1 | contig 21324 bp, 19 predicted proteins | sample KBSCornC22_FD_66594 | JGI IMG/M metagenome (GOLD analysis project Ga0068852, IMG submission 66594) | Corn rhizosphere microbial communities from Kellogg Biological Station, Michigan, USA - KBS Corn C2-2 | ecosystem: Host-associated > Plants > Roots > Rhizosphere > Soil ... | reverse complement strand
GGCCGAAGTGCAGGTATGGCGACATCGTCGAGACGTGCGGATCACCCGGCTGCGCGCGATCGTCGACGTAGCGGTCGAGGCTTCGAGCGACGAACGCATCGAGTCGTCGCCGCGCTTCAGAATGACCGCCGCGCAGCGTTTCGACTGCTGCCACGGTTTGATCGATGCGGAGCGACCGTACGAGCGCTTCCACGTCATCGAGCGACACATCGCTTTGCGCATCCAGATGTGCGGCATCCACGCGAACGCGCGTCCTCGCGAGTGGCGCGAGAAATTCGTCGCGGCGCGCCATGATTTTCGGCCGCAGCGTTCGCGCGGCGATCTCGCGGCGCTTCGATGCGACGTCGACCGGCACGACGACATCGCCTTCGACCTGGACGACGCGCCTTCCCGCTTTTGCCGCAACGTGTTTGCGCCACGCCCGCTGTGGACGCAGATAGCCACGGTCGCAAACGAGGAGTGCCGCGCGCTGCGCGAGCGCGACTGCGACGTCATCGGGTGCGCCGCGCCGAATGACGAAACGAATGCCGCGCGCTTCGATAGCGCGTGCGGTTTCGGCCAAGCCCTCCAGCATGAACGTGTAGTGGCGCGCATTCGCTTCCGGGTACGCATCGGTCAAGCCGAACCCGACGACGACCGGCAGCGCAAGCCGGTTCGCTTCCGCTATGGCGAGTTCGAGCGATGGATTGAATGGCTCGCGCTGCGACTGCTGCATCCAGTACAGCACATAGTCGCCGGCTCGCTCGGGCGCGTCATTCAATTCGACGATGCGCTCGGGCTCGATCCAGGCGTCGTCGCTCAACCTACGCTCCGGCGCGCGCGAGCTGCTCGGCATACAGCGCCTTGATCGTATCGAGCGTGTCGGCATCAGCCGCTGTCTTGTCGGGCCGGTAGCGCTTGACGCGCGCGAAGCGCAGCGCGAGTCCGCCGGGATAACGCGGACTCGCCTGAAGGTCGTTGAATGCGATCTCGACGACGAGCTCGGGCCGCACGTATACCGTCCACGCGTCGCGGTGCGTCTCGCGTGCGAGCAAGTCGTGCGTCTGCCACGCGAGCATGTCATCGGTCATTCCCTTGAACGTCTTGCCGAGCATCACGAAGGCGTCACCATCGCGCGCCGCCAGATGCAGGTTCGACAGCCAGCCTTCGCGCCGGCCGTGTCCCCACTCCGCTGCCAGCACGACGAGATCCAGTGTATGCAGCCGCTTGATCTTCAGCCACGATGCCGCCCGACGGCCCGGCTCATAAGGCGCCGTCAGTGCCTTTGCCATCACGCCCTCGTGACCGCGACGCAGTGCGTCGTCGTAGAACGCTTGCGCGGTTGGGGCATCGCTCGTGACGATGCGCGGCACGATCAACGCCGGAGGCAGCACGCGCTCGAGCACCGCGAATCGCTCGGCTGCAGGCGCAGCGGTCAGCGCGTCGGCGCCGTAACGCAGGCAATCGAAGAAAAAGACCGAGAGCGGCAACGTTGCGCGCACGTCGGCGACATCGAGCGTGCGGCCAAACCGGCGCATCGTCTGCTGAAACGGCTGCGGCGCACCGTTATCACCGAGCACGATCGCTTCGCCGTCGAGGATCAGGTCGGCGCGAATGTCGCGCAGCGCCTCGACGATCTCCGGCGCCGACTCCGTCACGTCGTTACGTCGCCGCGTAAACACGCGCACGTCGTCACCGGCCTTGTGAACGTGAACGCGCGCGCCGTCGACCTTCCATTCGAAGGCGGCAGTGCCGAGCGCGCGCAGTGCGCCGTCGATGTCGTCGGCCGGTTGCGCGAGCATCGGAGCAATCGGCTGCATCAGACCCAGCGCGAAGGGCGCGAGCCCCGCAGCACCGTCGACCAGTGCAGCACGCGCGACGGCGGTGACGCCCTGCGCGACCATCGCCGCACTGCGCACCACGGCTGCCGGCAGCTCAGCAGCCTTCGCCACCGCATCGATGACCAGCGATTCGAGCGCACCCTGGCGCAGCTCGCCAATCAAAAGCCGGCTCAGGAAATCGCGCTCATCGTCCGTCGCACGTGCGAGCAATGCATGCAGCAACTCTCTACGGGTTGCTTTCGACCCTGCCCCGCTCGTCGTGGCCAGTGCGGCGAGTGCAGCGTCGGTGTCGACGATCGTCAGCGAAGGCGCAGCGACGCTCGTCGTGGGGTGCGCGTCGCGAAGCAACGCATACCCGATGCCACTGCGGCCCTGCGGCGTGTCGCCCGACAGATACGCGACGGCGATCGCGATTTCCGCGCTGTCGAGCTTTTTCAGGAGTGCAGCAAGCAGCGCGACTTTCGCATTGCGACTCGACGTGTCGGCCACGCGGCGGGATGTTTCGACAACGTCCGCAAGCATCGTCATCGCTGCATTGTACGGGGCGGAGTTTCGCGAATTGCACGCCGACCTCACCGGTCAGCGTGTGAGAAGCAAAGCCGACCGTAGAATGAGCTGATGAAGATCGCGACGTTCAACATCAACAGCATTCGCGGCCGGCTGCAGCATCTGCTTGCATGGCTCGCCGACGCCAAGCCCGAAGTCGTCTGCCTGCAGGAATTGCGCATTTACGATAGCGAATTTCCGCTCGCTGCGATCCGCGCCGCCGGCTATGGCGCGATGTGGCAGGGGCAGCAACCGCGTTACAACGGCGTTGCAATCGTCGCGCGGGATGCCGAGCCGATCGAGGTGCGGCGCGGCCTGCCGGGGGATCCCGACGATTCGCAGGCACGCTATCTCGAAGCCGCCATCAACGGTGTGCTCGTCGCGTGCCTGTATGCGCCCAACGGGAATCCGCAGCCCGGGCCGAAGTTCGACTATAAGCTCGCGTGGCTCGACCGACTCGCCACGCACGCGAAGACGTTGTGCAATTGTGGCGCGCCGGTGGTGCTCGCCGGCGACTTCAACGTCGTGCCGACACCCGCCGATATCTACGAAACGCGCTCGTACGACGACGATGCGCTCGTCCAGCCAGAAAGCCGCGCCGCCTTTCGCGCGCTGCTCGGGCAGGGATGGACCGACGCGATCCGCGACCGGCACCCGAAGGCGACGATCTACACCTTCTGGGACTACATGCGCAAGCGGTGGGAGCGCAACGCCGGTTTACGCATCGATCACCTGCTGCTCAATGCACAGCTTCGCCGTCGACTTGTCGATGCGAATGTCGACAAGGCGGTTCGCGGATGGCGCAACGCGAGCGACCACGCACCGACCTGGATCGAGATCGACTGAGTCATTTGTTGTCGTGAAAGTGGCGGTGCGCATGGTGGCGACCATCGCCATGGTCGTGCAGCGCGACCCGGTGCCGTCCACTGTTCGACCGTTGCCTTGTCGACGCGCGGCCGATATGCTCATCGCCGCTGTCGTGCGCCAACGCGGCGCGCGACACCAGCCCATACAAGGGACGCTGACATGCGAACGCAGATCGGCATCATCGGCGGCGGCCCGTCGGGCCTCTGCCTCGCGCGGCTCCTGAGCCTGCACGGCATTTCCACGATCGTCCTCGAGCGTCACACGCGCGAATACGTCGAAGCGCGCATCCGTGCCGGGATCCTCGAACAGGGCACGGTCGATCTCCTGCGTAAAGCGAACGTCAGCGAGCGAATGGACCGCGAGGGCATCGTTCACGACGGGATCATGCTGACGTTTGCCGGACGGCAGGAGCGCGTCGATCTCGCGGCACTCACCGGTGGCAAGCACGTGATGGTGTACGGCCAGACCGAGCTGACGAAAGACCTGTACGACGCCGTCACGCACGATCGCAACGTGACTGTCGTGTTCGAGGCGCACGATGTTGCGCCAACCGGTTTTCTCGACGGCGCGCCAGCGATCGATTACGTGCACGATCGTCAGAAGCAGCACATCGACTGCGATTTCATCGCAGGCTGCGACGGCTATTACGGCGCATCGCGGGCGTCGGTGCCGCGCGCATCGATTGCCGAGTACGAGCGGATCTATCCGTTCGGGTGGCTCGGTCTCCTGTCGGACACGCCGCCCGTTCACGACGAGCTGATCTATGCGAATCACCAACGCGGCTTTGCGCTCTGCTCGATGCGCTCGCATACGCGGAGCCGTTATTACATCCAGGTCGGCCGCGACGAGAAAGTCGACGCATGGTCCGACGACCGTTTCTGGGATGAGTTGCGGCGCCGGCTGCCCGATGGCATTGCAGCTTCGATGGTGACGGGCAAATCGATCGAGAAAAGCATCGCGCCGCTGCGCAGCTTCGTCGCCGAGCCGATGCGCTTTGGCAAGCTGTTCCTCGTCGGCGACGCCGCGCACATCGTGCCGCCAACCGGCGCGAAGGGACTGAACCTCGCAGCGTCCGATGTCCATTACCTGTCAAAGGCACTGATCGCGTTCTATGCCGAAAAACGGACCGATCTTCTCGACCGTTACTCGGCGACGGCATTGCGGCGCGTCTGGGCTGCCGTGCGCTTCTCGTGGTGGTTCACGTCGATTTCGCACAAGTTCAACGACGAGCCGATCGAGCACAAGATCCAGCTCGCCGAGCTCGATTACCTGATGAGCTCGAACGCGGGACGCACGACGATTGCCGAGAATTACGTCGGGCTGCCATTCGATCCTACGTTCGCCTGATTTTCCGACCCCCGCGCGAAGGCGCGGTTTTTCACCTTCCTGCCCGCGGCCGGCCGCCGCTAGCGTTGTTCGTTCCATCTGAAACACGTTCGCCGTTCGGCCGCGCCCACGGCTGGTGCTGCGACCGGTCTGCAACGCGGCCTCGTCGAATCTTCGGCTGATCCGGCGGCCTGCTTGCGCCCGGTTCCGGTGTCGTTGATAATGCGAATCGTTCGCATTATCAAACAGGGAGAATCGGATGGCTCGCATTGCAGCGCCAGCCGCTGTGGGTGCCGTGCTCGCAGCGCTCATCGCATGTCCGGCGGCAGCGCTCGAATACCCGATCGGTGCGCCGAAGAACCTGGCCGGCATGGAAGTGGCCGCCGTTTACCTGCAGCCCATCGAGATGGAACCCGAAGGCTACATGCGCAAGGCGGCCGAGTCGGACGTGCACATGGAAGCCGACATCCACGCGCTCGCGAACAATCCGAACGGATACGCGGAAGGCGCATGGGTGCCGTTCCTGCAGATCCGCTACGAGCTGACGAAGCTGCCATCGGGAGAAAAGATCACCGGCGATTTCATGCCGATGGTCGCAAGTGACGGCCCCCACTACGGCGATAACGTGAAGCTCGCCGGTCCCGGCAAATACCGCTTGAAGTACACCGTTTATCCGCCAAGCGCGAAAGAGAACGCGCTTGGCCAGCATTTCGGTCGTCACACCGATCGCGCAACGGGTGTTCGGCCGTGGTTCAAGACGTTCGATGTGGAGTGGGAGTTCACGTACGCCGGCGTCGGCAAGAAAGGCGGTTACTAGGGCCTGTTAACGCTATGGACGCGAGAACACCGGTTCGCTACATCCGTACGACGTCGCTCGCGATCGCATCGGCGTGCGCAATCGCGACGTTTCCGGCGCTCGCTGACGATGCCGCGCTGCTTGCCGAAATCCGCAAGCTCGCCGAGCGCGTCGACAAGCTCGAAGCACGCAATCGCGAGCTCGAGAAGCGCGTTACATCGGAGCAGACGACGCAAACGCGGATCAAGGCGCTCGAAGATGCGCGCGCGGAGACCGATGCGGCGCTCGCGAGCGACCGCCTGAGCGACAAGGAGCCGGAGCTCGTCACGCGGCTCAAAGCGGTCGAGACCGAATCGCTCGATCGCCGCAAGCAGTCGGCGATGCTGGAAGCGCTCGAAGGAATTTCGGTCAACGCAGGCCTGACCGGTGTGTGGCAACAGGTCAACGCAGACGGAAGTGCGACAGGCGAGCGCGAATCGAGAGGGAGCTATCGGGGCGACGTCACCGTGACGCTGCCAGGCGGCAGCATCGGCGATGCCGAGGGCAAGATTTTCACGCATTTCCGCTTTGGCCAGGGGAGCGGCGTCACGCTGCGACCGACGTTCACGAGCACTCCGAACACGACCGCGTTCCAAACCGCAGCGGGCCCCGACGATTCGTACGCGATCGTCGCGCAAGCGTGGTATCAGCTGACGGTGCCGTTGCCGGTGGGCGGCGACAAGCAGCAGTCGCGACAGCACGTCGAGATCACGGCAGGCAAGATCGACCCGTTCGTGTTCTTCGACCAGAACGCCGCGGCCGATGACGAGACCGTGCGCTTCATGAACAACGCGTTCGTCCACAATCCCCTGCTCGATTCCGGTGGCGACCTCGGCGCCGACGCGTACGGCTTCACGCCAGGCGCACGGATCGCGTATGTCGATGAGGCGGACAAGCCGGATACGTGGGGCGCATCGGTCGGCGTGTTCGGATCCGGCCCCGGTGCGAACTTCACCGGCTCGTTCGGTGATCCATTCATCATCGCGCAACTCGAAACGACGCGTCGCTTCGTCGCCGGTCAGCCAGGGACGTACCGCGCGTATTGGTGGCGTAACGGTCGCGCGGCGGATTTTTACGATGCGACGGAGCGTCATTCCGGCTGGGGACTGTCGGCCGATCAGCAAGTGGCCGATGGCGTCACGCTCTTCACGCGCATCGGCAGCGAAATCAGCGGACACGTGCGATTCGACCGGGCGTTCACCGTCGGTGCCGAAATCGGCGGCGACTACTGGGGCCGCGCTGCCGACAGCGTCGGCATTGCGGCAGGCCTCCTGCGCACGAGCAACGAGTACCGTGATGCGACGGCCGATCGCACGCTGGTCGGCTACGCGGCGTCCGGCACCGAGCGGATCGCCGAGCTCTACTACCGCTTCCACGTCAACAAGCATTTCGACGTGACGCCGGATCTGCAGTGGATCCAGCGACCCGGCGGCGATGGCTCGGCGCCCGACATATTCGTCGGTGGCGTTCGCGCGCGCGTCGGGTTCTGATGCTGCGAATCCGGAGCGCAGCGATGACCGTTGCGTTGTTGACACTCGCTGCCGCGCAGCCGACGCGAGCGGCGGAGTTGCCGACGTACGCGATTACGCTCGATGGTGGCCGCATCGAGCCTGCGCGCATCGAGGTGCCGGCGAATACGAAGGTGAAGCTCACGCTGCGCAACGCAAGTCGTGGCGCGGCGGAATTCGAAGGCCGCGACGTTCGCGTCGAGAAGGTGCTCGCACCTGGCGCCGAATCGTTCGTCGTGCTGCCGCCACTGAAGCCTGGCACGTACCGGTTCTTCGACGAGTTTCACCCGGCGGCGAGTGACATGCTGCTGATCGTCCGCTAGCACGACGACGAACGGCGTGATAGCGGTTCCCGTTGCAATCAGCCACGCGTCGCCGCGGACGATGCTCGCGCGCGTCGGCGATACATTGCGGCGGCATCGGCGCACGATCATCGCATTGCAGTGGTTCGTCGTTGGCGGCTATGCGATTCTCATCGCGATCCCGCCGCTGCTGCCGCTGCCCTCCTCCGTCGATCGCATCGTTACGAACCTGACGCTGTTCGCGCAGTTCGCGTTCTGGGGATTGTGGTGGCCATTCGTCATCGCGAGCACGATGCTCGTCGGCCGCGCATGGTGCGGCATCCTGTGCCCCGAAGGGACTCTGACGGAGTTCGCGAGCCGTCACGGTCTCGGCAAGGCGATTCCGCGCTGGATCCGCTGGAGCGGTTGGCCATTCGTGGCGTTTGCAATCACGACGATCTACGGTCAGCTCGTCAGCGTTTACGAATATCCAAAAGCCGTTCTGCTCGTGCTGGGCGGATCGACGGTGGCCGCGATCGCCGTCGGGCTCGTCTACGGCAAGGGCAAGCGCGTCTGGTGCCGGCACCTCTGCCCGGTCAACGGCGTGTTCGAGTTGCTCGCGAAGGTCGCGCCGCTGCACTATGGCGTCGACGAGGTTGCGTGGAAGCGCTATCGCGGGCCGCCCGCGCGCGTCGATTGCGCGCCACTCGTCGACCTGCGGCACATGCGAAGCGCCTCACCGTGTCATGCATGCGGACGCTGCAACGGTCATCGTGGGGCGATTGCGCTCGCGGCCCGCTCGCCGAACCGCGAGATCGTCACGCTCGGCCGCAACGGCGTCGACGCGAGCGTCGCATCGTTGCTGCTGTTCGGCGTGCTCGGTGTGGCACTCGGCGCGTTCTCGTGGACCGTCGACCCGTGGTTCGTCGCGCTGAAGCAGCACCTCGCGCAATGGCTCGTCGAGCGCGACTCGCTGTGGCTGCTCGACGATCACGCGCCCTGGTGGCTGCTGACGCATTACCCCGAGGCAAGCGACGTGATGAGCTGGCTCGACGGACTCTGCATCGTCGGCTACATCGTCGGCGTCGGCGCGGCCATCGGCGGCGCTACGCTCGCGGCGCTCGCCGGCGCAGCGCGCATCGCCGGCTCGACGCGGTTCGACTGGAAGACGCTGTCGATGGCGCTCGTGCCGATCGGCGGAATCGGCCTCTTTCTCGGCTTGTCGATGCTGACGGTCACGCAGTTGCGCAACGACCACATCGTGCTGCCGTACATCGGCGCATTTCGCGCACTGCTGATCGCCGCAGGCGTGACGTGGTCCGCATGGCTTGGCGCGCGGATCGTCATGTCCAGTGACGCGGCGCGATGGGCGCGCAGCGTCGCGTTGCTGCTCTATGCCACCGCGCTCGCGCTTCCAGCCGCAACCTGGTACCTGATTTTCTGGCGCTGGTAGTTTCGATATCGAGGCGCGAGCGTGACGTCGGCAAGTGTCCGACGACGATTCGCGCGCATGGCCGATCGCCATGGGGTCCACCCGGCGCTAGCGTGGTCCGACAACTGATCGTCGGAGGCCCACGATGCCTTATCGAACCGTCGCCGATCTGCCGAAAGCGCAGACCGATCAATACAACGCGCATCAGAAGGACGCGTTCCTGAAAGCGTTCAACAACGCGTACGACGAATACGGCGGCGACGAAAGCCGCGCATTTGCCGTCGCGCACGCCGCCGCTAAGAAGGCCGGCGACAAACCCGGCCCCGGATAGATGGAGGATTTTGAAACAGCTTTCAAGCGCCCCAGAACTGGGCGGCCCGATGGCTTTGCCGCCCGGTGGTCAAGTGCTGACTCCCCACGGTTGAGGTAAGCTTTCGCCCGCTCGCGCGGCGTGTCGCGGCGCGGCGCCGAACCTACCGTGGAGGTTTTCATGAAGCGCCTTCGCTTCGCATTCATTGCGGCGCTGTTGATCGCATCCGGCGTGATCCCGCCGGCGGCCGCGCAGGAAAACAAGCTGCGTCTCATCACATGGGCCGACTATGTGCCGGCTGATGTCGTCGCTCAATTCAAGAAAGAGACGGGCATCGACGTCGAGGTGACGCTGTCGAACAACGAGGAAATGATCTCGAAGCTTCGCGCGACCGGCGGCGCAGGGTTCGACCTCGCGCAACCGTCGCAGGACCGGATCATCGGTCCGCAGCAGGAGTTCGGCATCTACAAGCCGATGGATCTCACGAAGATCAAGACCGAGCTCTTCATCCCTCCGATGCTCGAAGCGACAAAAAAGAACACGACGCTGAAAGGCAGCGTTTATGGGCTGCCGCACATCTGGGGCACCGACGGACTCGTCGTCAACACGAAGCTGGCCAAGATGAGCGACTACCCCGATCTGTGCAAAGCCGATTACAAGGGCAAGACCAGCGTTCGCCTGAAGCGGCCGACGCTGCTCGCGTTCGCGTTCGCGAGCGGCAAGGACCCGTTCGCGCTCTACTCGGATCCCAAGGCGTACGCGGCGCTGATGGACGACGTCGGCAAGACGCTTACGGCCTGCAAAGCCAACATCAAGTTCTTCTGGGACAACAAGGACCAGTTGCTGAATGGCGCACGTACCGGTGAGATCGTCGGCGCGATGATGTGGGATACCGGCGGCTGGAAGCTCAACGCCGAGAACGCTGACATCCAGTACATCGCACCCAAGTCAGGCGCGCTCGGCTGGATCGACACGTTCGCGCTACCCGCGAAGGGACGTAACGACGCTGCCGCGTACGCGTGGATCAATTTCAACATGCGTCCCGAGATCGCGGCGAAGGTCGCGGCGTCCGCTGGAAATTTCACCGCGTCGAAGGGCGCTGACGCGTTGATGGATGCGAAGCTCAAGGCGCAGTTCGTGAAAAGCTTCAACGAGGATGCGCTGAAAAACGTCAAGTGGTATCCGGCGGTGCCGCCTGGCATCGAGGACATCGAAGGGAAGGTGCTCGATCGCGTGAAAGCGGCGAGCTGAGCGGCTTCTCGCAGACAGTCTCTGCAGTACGCGGGCGGCGCGTGCACGACGCGTCGCCCGCGTCGTCGTTCCGCGCCCGCTGCCCATGCAGCCTGATCTCGAAGTAGACGGCGTAACCAAGCGTTACGGCGGACTCCCGGCCGTCGACGGCTTGTCGCTGTCGGTCGAGCGCGGCAGCTTCTTTTCGATCCTCGGTCCTTCGGGATGCGGCAAGACGACGCTCCTGCGGCTAATCGCCGGCTTCCTGATGCCCGACGCCGGCGATGTGCGCATCGGCGGCCGCTCGATGCGCGGCGTGCCGCCCAACCGACGGCCCGTCAACATGGTGTTCCAGCACCTCGCGCTGTTCCCGATGATGTCCGTCGGCGAAAATGTTGGGTACGGGCTCGCCCGCCGCGGCGTCGCGCGTACGGAGATTGTCGATCGCGTCACGTCGATGCTGAAGCGCGTCGGACTGCCTGGCGCAGGCGACAAGCGCGTCGATCAGTTGTCGGGCGGACAGCGCCAGCGCGTTGCGATCGCGCGAAGCCTCGTGCTCGAACCGACGCTGCTCTTGCTCGACGAGCCGCTCGGCGCGCTCGACCTCAAGCTGCGCGAGCACATGAAGATCGAGTTGAAGCAGCTGCAGGCGGACTTCGGCACGACGTTCGTCTACATCACGCACGACCAGTCGGAGGCGCTCGTGCTGTCCGATCGCGTTGCGGTGATGAACGCCGGCCGGTTCGAGCAGATCGGCTCGCCGCAAGAGCTCTACTACGAGCCGCAGACGCCGTTTGTCGCAGGCTTCGTCGGCGCTAACAATCGGCTCCCAGGCCGCGCCGACCGCATAGAGGCGGACATCGTCGACGTCGTGACGACTGCCGGGTTGACCGTGCGCGCGCGACGCCACGGCGACGTAGCCAGCGACGACAACGTCGAAGCGTTCGTTCGTCCGGAGGCGTTCGACATCGCCCGCGATGCGACCGACCTGCCCCCTTCCGTGCAACGCTTTTCCGGGACGCTCGAGAGCCTGCTTTTCGACGGCGCGAATTCGGCGGTGCTGGTCCGCGAGGCGCAGTCGCGCACCGAGATTCGAATCGCGTTGCCGCAGACTGGTCGTCTTGCGGACCTGTCCGTTGGCGAGACGATCGCATTCGGCGTTGCACCGTCGCGCGTCGCCTGCTTTGCCGCCCGCAACGATGGCCACTGACGCCACCGTCGCCGGGCCGCGTTCCCGGGTCGCATTGGCGTTGCTGCTCGCGCCGGCGCTCGTATGGCTCATCGGGCTCATCGTGCTGCCGCACATCGAGCTCGGGCTCTTGTCGTTTCGCGCGCGCGTCGCACCGCGCGTGTACGAGGCGAGCCTCGCGCAATACCGGACATTCATCGACGAGCCGCTGTACTGGCACACGTTCGTGCGTACGGCCATGCTGTCGATCGTCGCGACGGCGTGCACGCTGGCGATCGCGTTTCCAGCCGCGTGGTACATCGCAAAGATCGCGCGCGGCCGCAGCAGAGCGATGCTGTTGGTGCTGTGCCTCATTCCATTCTGGGTCAGTGAAGCCGTGCGCACGCTCGGCTGGATGATCCTGCTGCGCGAGTCCGGCGTGCTGCCGCGCCTCCTCGTCGAGCTCGGTATCACCATCGCGCCGGTCGAGCTCCTCTATCACGACGCGACGATCCTTGTCGGCCTCGTCTACACGTCGCTGCTGTTCATGATGGTGCCCCTGATCAGCGCGCTCGAGAGCCTCGACGACGCGCTGATCGAGGCCGCCTACGATCTCGGCGGCAACGGCTGGTCGATATTCCGCCAGATCGTCGTTCCGCACGCCGCGCCGGGCATCGCCGCCGGGTCGATCGTCGTGTTCATGCTGACGCTCGGCAATTACCTGACGCCTACACTGCTCGGCGGCAAGAACTCGCTGTGGTTCACCGAGCAAATCTATACGCAGTTCATTACGCGCTTCAACTGGGAACAAGGCGCTGCATTCGGATTCCTGCTGCTGCTGCTGTCGACGGCAATCGTCTGGCTGGGCCTTGGCTTGAGCGGGCAGCGGCTCGGCGACGTCCTCCGCCGCGGATGATTCCTTCGCTCCCCCGCTCGCTTCCGTCGCGCGTCGCGAGCGGCGGTTACGTCATCGCGTTTTTCGTGTTCCTGTTCGTGCCGCTCGTCGTCGTCGCCGCGTTTGCGTTCAACGACGCCAACTATCCGGCGCCACCGTGGCGCGGATTCACGCTGGACTGGTTCGCGGGTGGCCACGGGCGCACCGGTCTTTTCACCGACCAGCCGCTCTTGCGCAGTGTGGGTACGAGCATCGTCGTCGCGATGGCGGTCACGCTGTTGTCGGTGATCGTCGGCACTGCCAATGCGTTCGTGCTCGAGCGCGCACAGTTTCGCGGCAAATCGGCGTTGTCGATGCTGATGCTCGCACCGCTCGTCATTCCCGGCGTGATCCTCGGCATCTCGATCCTGGCGTTCGCGAGCCGGCTGGCGGCACTCGCCGATGACGTCTTCGGACTGGATCTCGACTTCCTTCGCCCAGGGCTGCCGCTCGTGATCATCGGCCAGTTTTCGTACATCGTTTCAATTGCGACGCTGACCATCGCCGCGCGCCTGCGGCGCTTCGACACAACGCTCGAGGATGCGGCTTTCAACCTCGGCGCATCGCGTCCGGCCGTGCTGCGGACCATTGTCCTCCCGTATCTGAAGCCGTCGCTGATCGGCGCCGCAGCGATATCGTTCCTGATGTCGTTCGAGAACTTCAACACGACGCTGATGCTCGTAGGCTCGGACCCGCCGTTGACGGTGATGATGTACGGGCGCATGCGCGAAGGTGCGAGTCCCGTGCTGAACGCCGTCAGCCTGCTGTTGATGGTCGCGTCGGCGCTGATCGCACTGCTCGTGATTCGCCGACCGTCAGGCGATGCGCAGCGCTGACTCGATCGGGCTTAAGCGACATCCTCGGCGGTGCGGTTATCATGTAAGCGACTGTGTCCGACGACGTCGTGCACGAAGCGCGACGGTAAAGTGCCTCCGATGACCCTCCCGATATGAACTCCGTGAAAAATATCTTCAGCTTGCTGATGCTTGCAACCGTGCTCGCACTCGTTGGATGCGGAGGCGGCAGCGGCAGCTCGACATCACCACCGACCGACGTCAAGGTCGCCGTCGGCGACTCAAGTGCCACGGTGACGTGGACGGCGGAATCGGGGAAGAACTACTGGGTGTGGGTCGCTCAGGGACCCGACGTGTCGACCCAAAACTGCGCGCAGACGATCGGCTGCAAGATCTATACGAATGTGTCGTCTCCGTTCACGCTGGCCGGCCTGAACAATGGCACCGTCTACTCCGTTATCGTCAATGCGCGTACTGGCGACGACGCCGGAGGACCGGGATCACCGCCGATCGCATTCGTGCCGCGTATCGCCGGCTCTACGTGGACGCTCGGGACGCAGCTTGGCAATGGCGACTTGCGCGGCGTTGCGTTCACTGCGGCGACGACGGTCGCCACCACGGCCGAGATTGCCGTCGGCACCGGCGGCGCGATCTGGTACAGCACGAACGCGTCGACGTGGACGAGCATTGCGTCGAATGTCACCGTCAACCTGAACGAAGCGGTTTACGCGACGTCGCACTTCCTGATCGTCGGCGATGCCGGAACGATCCTGACCAGCATCGATGGCATCACGTGGTCAGTACAGGCCGCTCCATCCACGGCGAACCTCTACGACGTGGCGACGAATGGCTCGGGCACCTCCGTGGCAGTCGGCGCCGGCGGAACGGTTCTCGTCAGTACTGACAACGCGACGTGGGCCGCTGCAGTGTCCAACGTCACGACCGATCTGTACGGCGTCGCTTACAACGGTGGCCGCTATGTCGCCGTGGGCGCCAACGGGACGATCATCACGAGCCCCGACGCGACGCAATGGACGACGGTCGCAAGCGGCGTCGCAGCGAATTTGCGCGGCGTCGTGTTCGGTGCATCCGCGGCGACGGCGACTACGCCGGAGGTGTCGACGTGGGTCGCTGTTGGTGACAACGGAACCGTCGTGACGAGCGCCGATGGGGTGACGTGGGTCCCCGGTACGCAAATCGCACCGGTCAATTTCGCGTCGGTTGTGCACGGCACTCAGTTCATCGCCGTCGGCGATGCCGGTGCGATCTACACGAGTATCGACGGCATTGGCTGGCAGGCGGCGTCATCGGGCGTGACCGTCAACCTGCACAGCGTTGCGTTCACGGTGCTGACGGGCGGGTCGATTGGCGTCGGCTACATCGCCGTCGGCGACCGCGGGACCGTGCTGACGGCGTTCTGACGCGCGAACCTGCGGCACCGCCCCGCGCCGCACTATCGCTTAGCCGCCTCCCACGGAGCGAATCGGCGCCGGCGACCGTCATCGCCGGCGCGTTCGATCGCCCTCGGCGATTCAGCGAGCGCGATAGTTGAATTTCTGCCCGCCGATGCTCGCCTCGTACATCAGCCCGCCCTTGGCGACCGTGAACGTCGCCATCCCCTTGTTATAGGCGCCGACGGCTTTCGCGTCATTCTTCGTCGCGCTGGCGCCCGCCGATGAGCCGGACGTGTTGGCTTTGGCGTTCGCCGACGCGGTGATCGCGATAGCGGAGGCATCGGCGCCAAACTCGAAATTGCCGCTGGTGAATTCCTTCAGCGACCGCGCGTCCTGGAAGAAGATGATCTGGCTGTACGCCTGGCCGCCGAGCTGGAATCCGACGGTCACCTGCGTCATCGACGTGTCGCCGATGTACTTGCCCTTCTCGTAAACGCGCCCCTGTCCGTACGCGCCGCCGACACCGACGCCGCCCTTGCCGATCGTCGGGAACACCGCGTAACCGTAAGCGGTTTTGAAGAACGCCGAGGTGTCGATTGCTTTTCTGAACATGTTGATCGTGTCCTGGTACTCGTCGGCCCACGCCGGCGATGCAACGAGGGCCAGCGACGACAGCGCCAACAGCGAGACGAAATGCCGGATCATCTTCATACCCTTCTCCCTAAAGTGCCGCGAAGCCGCGGCGATTGAACCAAAACGGCACGCACAACGAACCGAAAGCGCGCCGCGCAACGAACCATCGCTCGAATGCCGATTGGCGACCAAAGACGCGAGATTACACGTTCATGCGTCGGCAATCGTGAAAAGCTCCTGCGGCTCACCGATACCACGCAGCGCATGGACGCCAAGCGACAGCAGCGCGCCGTTCGCCGAGTCCGCCGCATCATGCACGGCACTCGATACGAGCACGTGCCGCCCCAGTGGACGGCACAGGCCCTCGATGCGGCTCGCCTCGTTGACGGCCGAGCCGACGACGGTGAAATCGAGCCGCTCCCTCGTGCCTATGTTGCCGTACAGCACTTCGCCCATGTGGATGGCTACACCGAAATCGAGCGTCTCCTTGCCGCTCGCTCGACGCGACGCGTTGAATTGCGGCACGTGGGCGACGAGGTCGCGCGCCGCCTTGACCGCGTCGGCGCACACCATCTGCGGGCTGCGTTTCGCAAGATCGAACGTCGCTAGAAAGCCGTCGCCCATGAATTTCAGGATCTGGCCGCGATTGTCGAGCACCGGGCGCGCCATCAATTCGAGATAGGTGTCGAGCAGCTCGACGAGCGCGCTTTGCGAGATACGGCTCGCCATCCGCGAGAATCCGCGCAAGTCGCAAAACCAGATAACCGCCTGGATGTTGCGGACGGAATGGCGGTCGATCTCGCCCGTCAGCACGCGTCCGCCGGCATCGGCGCCAAGATACGTTTCGAGAAGCGTCTGCGCAACGTCGAACGTCGAGCGCGACTTGACGGCCAGTGCGAGGTACGGCAGCAGCGCTCCGACGTCGTGCAATTGATCGTCGTCAAACCCCTCGGGAACGTCGGTCGCACAGGAAAAGAAGATGCCCTGAATCGGATCGGGACGATTGCGCTTCGGATCGAACAGCTGCGCGAGATTCCCGCGGTGCGCGTCACCGAACGACACGAGCCGCGCTGCGTAGTCGGTCATTCCGCCTTCGCGCAGTTCGGTGAGGATGGGAAAGTCGTGAGGGGCGTCGGTATCGAGCCGCCGGCGCAGCGTCGTCTCTTCGGTATTCCGCAGTCGATAGATCGGGCTCCGGAGATACCCGTCGTTCTCCTCGTCGCTGCGTCTGCGCGGATGCAACTCCGTCGCGAGGCCCTCGTCGCGGCGCCACACATAACTATGCGCGCCGTGGCGCGGGTGCAGCGTTCCAATCGACATGTTGAAGCGTCGCGCCGGAAAGCCGGCAAGCGTCACGTCGCGGCAGAAAGCGTCGACTTGCTCGGCAACGGGAAGTCCCTGCAGCCCTCGTTCGACGAGCGTCGCCTCGAGCCCGGATAGATCGAGCGAGTTGGGCATAGGTGACGTGCCTCCTCAGCCAGCGCTAGCGGCGCTCGACCAGCAGCGCCTTGTTCGCAAGCACGCGCAGCGCTCGGTCGAGCGACGCGCGTCCAGCGGTGCCCGCGAACGGGCCGCCCACCACAGCGCCGATCTCCTCGCGCGTCCGTGTGCCGTCAAGCACCGCGAGGAGCTTCCGCGCGAGCGGATCCGAATAGCGCAGAGCTTCGTGATAGAGGCTCGGAATGACGTCGTGCTCGCGATTGATGAAACGCGCGGCGCCAAACGCCTCGGGACGTTCGCCCGCTTCCGTGGCGACGTTGACGGGAAAAGCGCGCAGATCGATGCGGCCGGCCGCATGAAGCGCGACGATACGCTCGTCGAAGGCCGTCGCGCCAGCGTCGCGGTGAAGGCTACCGCTGCGGGAAGCGTCCGAGGCGGCGAGCTCGGCGATTGCAACGCATTGCGGCCACCGCGACAGCAGATATTGCTCGAACGCATCGGTCACGTGAAGTCGATCTGCGCCGCCGACATTGGGCGATGCCGCTCGCCGAAGCGCGAGCGACGGCAACGCGTACAACTCCCGCACGCGCCCCGGCTGCAGACTGAACGGGGAGCCGACATTCTCGTGACATAGCAGCGACTCGCGAAAGTGCCGGAAATGGACGAAATCGACGTATTGCTCGCGCGTCAGCCGGTCGAGTCCTGCAAGGTGCTGTTGAACCTGCGGCGCGACGTTCGGAGCGAGCCCCGCATCGAGCCGCGCTTCGGCCAGGAACGTCAGTCCCGCGCGTCCCGCATCGGCGATGACTTCGTGGAAATGGAACGGCTGGTTGGGCTCGCTCAGATCGTCGTGCGCGAGCGACGCGTCAGAGCCCTCGAGAGCGCTCCGAACTTCGCCGCGCATCGCCTGCTGCGCCGGCGTGTCGTCGTCTACCGCGATGCCGACGAGTTCGAGCAACGCCCGCGCTGCGGCGACTTTGGCGGCTTTGCCCGCAACGTCGCGCGTGTGATAGAGCAGCATGTCGCGAACCACGTTGCGCAGATGACTGCCCGGCAGCGCGTTGTAGCTGACGAGCGCAATGCCATTCGGTGCGAGATGGCGCGCGATCAGCGGCATCACCCCCATGCGCACTTCCGCGGGTATCCACGAGTAGAGCCCGTGCGCGATGATGTAATCGAACGTGCCGAAATCGGCCGGCACTGCGCGAAGGTCGAGCTCGTGAATCCTCACATTCGGAAGCGCAAGCTCGCGCACCATCTGCTGTGCGCGCGCAACGGGCGTCGCGGCGAAGTCGAAGCCGACGAACGTCGCGTCCGGCAGCGTCGCGGCAATTGCAATGAGGTTCGCGCCGTCGCCGCAGCCAAGCTCGAGTACACGCGATGTCGCGACGGGCGCAACGTCGACGCCCATCAGCGTGCCGATGGTTGCGAGCCGGTCCGGGTGCCGCGCAGGATCCGGCGCGCTCGTATAAGGGACGTCGTTGTAGCTTTGGACGAGCGGGTCGCCCGGAGTAGCCAGCATGCTGGTGAGCGTCGCTCAGGGAGTGTGCGCGACGGCGCCGAACGCCGCATTGCGATGCCGTCGCAGATGCGCGATGCCGGCTTCGCTGACGAGAACGCGCGCCGGCTGCCCATCGACGTGCGTGTGCGCGACGAAGCCACGCGAATTGGCCTCTTCCCAGACCGGCAGTCTTGGGCACGACGTCCGCCACGCGTCGATCACCTCGGCGTAAGAACGTGACGTGGTACCGATCCATTCGAGAAGATCGAGAATCAGCGGTTCGACAGGGTCCGCCATTGACACCCCCGCTTCGTAAAGAGGTCGGATGCGACCCCACACCGCAATTATAGAAAGCCGCTATCCGCCGAGCGTCGTCACCGCCCAGAGCACACCGGTGACGGTGATGAACGACAGCAGCGTGGCGACGAGCAGCGCGGCAGCGCAGAATCCTTCGTAGTGATAACGCTGCGCGAGAATCGGATAGATGCTGAACATCGGCATGCCGGCAAAGATGATCGCGGCCATCTGCAGCTTCGGATCCGTCCGGGGCAGCAGCCACAACAGTGCGAACACGACGAGCGGATGCGCGAGCAGCTTCGCAAGCGCGATGCCGGTGACGGGACCGAGAACGTTGCGGACGTCGAGTCCGACGAGTGATCCGCCGATGACGAACAGCGCGAGGGCCGTCGACGCCATCGCCAGCATGTTCACCGTTCGCAGCAACGGCTCGGACAAGGTGATACCGAACAGCGACACCATCAACCCCGCGAAGATGGCAATGATCATTGGATTGTGCACGAGTCCGCGAAGCGCATCGGCCACCACTTGTTGCCAGCGCAACTGCGCGTTGCCACCGAGCTCCGCCAGGACGAGCACCAGCGGAAACATGATGACGTTCTCGACGATCAGGCACATCGCGAGCGCGACGGCCGCCGGCGGACCGACGAGCTGCAGCGCGATCGGATAGCCGATGAAGCCGCTGTTCGAGAACGACGACCCGACGGCAATCAGCGCACTATGCGAGACGCTCTCATGCGCCGCGAATCGCGCAAAGGCACCCACGGCGGCAAAGACGACGACCGAGCCGATCGCGTACGCCGTCAGGTAGCTGCGGTCGATGACATCGGCGATCGGGCGCTGCGACAGCGCCGTGAACAACAGCGCAGGAAGGGCGAACTTGACGACGAACTTGCCGAGCACGCGCATGTCCGTCGTCGAGAAGGCGCCGGCTCTTCCCGCCAGATAGCCAATCCCCATGACGATGTAAATCGGAACGGTGATCGCAAGGGTGTTCAAACCGAACGCGCACCGACATCGACGGCGACGTTGCGCCGCGCACTTTCGGCGAGCGCCTCGAGCGTCATGGCGATGTCGATGGATTCCTCCGGGGTCGCACCGCTCCACTGCGACGGACCCTTGGTGACGAGATCGGCAAACGCCTCCGCCTCGGCGAGAAATCCGTTCGTGGCCGAAGTCTCGACGATCTCGCGCTGCGCATCCCAGCCCTTGCCGCGCTTCACCTCGACGAGCGGTGGAAAGGTCGCGGATGTGTCGTTGTAGTAGGTCGTTGCGATCGTTCCCTCATCACCGGCAATGAACGCATGCCGATGGCGTGCCGTTGCAAACGTGCACGAGATCTGCGCGATCAGTCCGCTGTCGAAGCCGATCGACGCGACGAGCGTTCGATCGACGCCGCTGTCGCTCCAGTGCGCCAGCGCCTGCACGTGGGCGGGCCGCTCGCCGGCAACCATCCGCACGAAACTGACCGGATAGCAGCCGGCGTCCATCAGCGCGCCACCGGCAAGCGCCGGGTTCATCCGGATGTTCGCGGCGTCGGCCAGCGGAAAGCCGAACGCCGCCTGGATCAGCTGCACGCGACCGATCGCGTTGTCGCGCAACAACTCACGGAGCTTCAGCGTCTGCGGCTGCGCGCGGTACGGATAGGCTTCGGCAAGCGCGCGTCCGTTGCGCTTCGCGGCATCGAACATCGCGCGTGCCTCGCCGCCCGAGGTCGCCAGCGGCTTTTCGCACAGCACGTGCTTGCCTGCATCGAGCGCACGAATCGACCATTCGGCGTGCAGGCTGTTTGGCAGCGGGTTGTAGATCGCATCGATCGCAGGATCGGCGAGCAGCGCGTCATACGTCGGAACGACTCGGGCGACGCCTGTTTCATCCGCGAAGCGCTGCGCGCGTCCGGCATCGCGGGCGGCGACGGCAACGACGCTGACTTTCCGTGACGGTCGCACACCTGCGATGAAAAGGCGCGCGATATTCGCTGCGCCGAGAACGCCGATTCGTAGCGGTGATGCAGGAGTCGAATTCATCGAGGCGCCTTTCGGATTCTTCGTCAGATGCAATCTTAACGGGACGGCGCTACGCATCGCACGATCGTCATGAACCGCCCTCGAGCCATTGGCGTGCGTCGTCGATCGCGTCCTCGTACGGCAATGCACGTCCCTCGCATTCGCTGGCGGCGAAGGCGTCGTTGCCGAGCGCCTCGCGCGCTTGCGCGATCCAGCGCCTCAGCACCGCATCGTCTTCGGGCGTCCGTTTCAGCCCCATCGATTCGAGTTGCGCCTCAGCGCTCCCGAAGAGGCGCGCCGCGCGCCGCCATTCGCCGCGCAGCACCGCGAGATCGGCTGCGACTTCGAGCACGATCTGCTTTCCACGTGCGAACCCAATCGCCTGGGCGATCGCGAGTCCCTCGCACAACAGGCCGGGCACGCGCTCGCGGTCCCCCTTCTCGACCAGCAGTCGCGCCAGATTCGGCAGCCCGATCGCAATGGTCTCCTGATCGCCGAGCTCGCGCGCGAGCGCAAGCGCCTCCTCGAACAAGGGTTCGGCGGCCACGAGGTCGTTGCGCTCCTGATAATGGCCTGCGAGCGCGTTGAGAGCGAACGACAGCCGACTCTTGTCGCCAAGCTCTCGTGCAAGCGCGGCCGATTCCTCGAAGTGCTGCTTCGCGGCGACCCGCTCGCCAAGCGCATTCGCTGCGTATCCGAGCAGAAGCAGTGCCGACGCCGCGCGCTCGCGGATGCCGAACTCGCGCGCAATCGCAAGGCACTCCTGCGCGTGGTCACGCGCATTCTCGTACCTGCCCATGAAGTAAGCGAGCTGGCACGCGGCGTACTGCGCCCCGCTGCGGTTGAGATCGCGCAGCTCTGCACCTTGTCGTGAGAGTGCTTCGACGGTCAGCCGATAGCCAAGCTCGATCAGTCCGCGCGGGAGCCAATAGAGCTGCAACGCGTAGACGAGCTTCAGACCCTGCTCTGCACCGCGGTCGATCCGCTCGCAAAACGCGAGCG
>Ga0068852_100000747_pt1 | contig 21360 bp, 19 predicted proteins | sample KBSCornC22_FD_66594 | JGI IMG/M metagenome (GOLD analysis project Ga0068852, IMG submission 66594) | Corn rhizosphere microbial communities from Kellogg Biological Station, Michigan, USA - KBS Corn C2-2 | ecosystem: Host-associated > Plants > Roots > Rhizosphere > Soil ... | reverse complement strand
TGAAATCCTCGCGCGTGCAACGCGACAGCTCCTCGCTCATCTGAACCCATCGGTCGGCGGGCGCCGCCTTGCGTGGCGCGGCGGCCACCGGAGGGGGTGCCGGCGCGGGTGCGGGCTCCGGCACGACAGCGGGTGCTGGCGGTGGCGAAGGTTTGGGCGCAGCAGCAGCGGGCTTGCGCGCAGGCTTCGCCGGCAGCGACTTGATTTCGACCGGTGTTCGGACAGGCGGCGCAGTTGCGGCAGCGCTCGTCGTATCGCTCGCTGCTCGGGAAGCCGATTGAGCTGGCTCGCCCGGCAACGTCGTCCCGCTACGCGCTGGGCGCTGCGGCGTTGCGTCGGGAGGAAATGTCGACATCACGCTGGTGTCGCTCTCTGTATCGGCGATCGGCGAGGCTGGCGGCGCGCCGGCACGTGTCTTCCACAGCACGAAGCCAACGAGCGCGACGATGACGCAAAGTGCGACGAGCAAGGCTGCAACACCGAGCCTGCGCGGGTGCGACGCATACATCGGGACTGCGGCAGGCGTTATCGGTTGTATGCGTTTCGGCGGCGTGGCCGCATAAGTGTCGCCGGTGATGTCGAATGGATCGCTGCCCGCGGGAAATGCCGGAGGCTGCGTATCGGCACCCCACGGCGCCTCGTGCTCACGAACGACTCGCGGCCGCTCGTTGCGCGCCTGGCGAACGCTCGCGCGCGAACTTTCCCCCCGTGGCGCATTGGCAGCTTGCGCGTTTTGCGCCTCCGATGCGTTGGCAGCTTGCGCGCTTTGGGCCTGCGATGTGTTGACGGCTCGCGCGCTGTCCGCTCGTGGCGCATTCGCCGCCTGCGGCATCGCAGTGCGAGACCGTGCGGCGTTGGCCGCCGCGGCGACCGCGATCGGCGTCGACGCCTGCTCCGTGCCGCAGTGCACGCAAAAACGCGCGCCGGCCGGATTATCGCGGCCGCAACTCGCGCATTTCATTGCCAATAGTCCGGATGATTCATCGGCAACCGTTCGGGCTTACGCGGCTTGTTTGGCGCTTCCGCCCGGCGACGAAAGGAACCCATCGTACATCGTGCCCAAAAAAAGGGCACGCCGGGCGCGGATGCGCATTTTTACAAGACAGCCGGTCGTTGTGCGGGCCAAACATGCGACATGGCGCAACGTCGACCAATCTTTCATACTCGGCATTCCCCTCTTCATCGACCGGATTGCCACAGCCGGCTCCACTGACATGCCAATCGACTTGCCAAGGATCGAGCAACTGACGCGCGAGCTGTTGCAGGCGCTGGGCGAGGACCCCGGTCGCGAAGGATTGCTGAAAACACCCGAGCGCGTCGCGAAGGCGATGGCGTTCCTGACGTCCGGCTACCGGACCGACGTAACGGCCCTCATCAACGGCGCGATCTTCACGCAGACGACGAACAGCATGGTCATCGTGAAGAACATCGAGGTGTATAGCCTCTGTGAGCACCACATGCTGCCGTTCTTCGGCCGCTGCCACATCGGCTACATCCCGACCGGCCGGGTCTTTGGCGTGAGCAAGCTTGCGCGGCTCGTCGACATGTTCGCGCGCAGGCTGCAGCTGCAGGAACGGCTGACCGAGCAGATCTCGCAGGCGGTATTCGAATCGATCGATGCGCGCGGCGTTGGCGTGATGATCGAGGCACGTCATCTGTGCATGATGATGCGCGGTGTCGAAAAGCAGAATTCCGAAATGGTGACCTCTTCGGTGCTCGGCACCTTTCGCGAGTCCGAGACCACCCGCGACGAATTCCTCGCGCTGATCGGTCCGCGCGGTCGCTGACGCCGGCGGCGGCGTTGGCGATGCTGCTGCATGTCGCCGGCCTGACGGCGCCGCTGTTCCTGCTCGTGTTGCTCGGGGCGGTGCTGTCGCGGCTCGGCTGGCCACGAACGGCGTCCGACGCGCTGACGCGCTTCGTGTTCACCGTCGCCGTTCCCACGCTGCTCTTTCGATTGATGAGCGACTTCGGTCGGCTGCCGCGTGTCGATGCGCGCTTGCTGATCGCGTTCTTCGGCGGCTGTCTCGTCGTCTACGTCGTCGGGCGCGTCGTCGGCGCATCGCTGTTCCGGATGGACGGCGTGAGCCAGGCGGTGTTCGCAATGGGCGGCATCTTCTCGAACCTCGTGCTGCTCGGCATTCCGATCGCGAAGGTCACGCTTGGCGAAGCGGCGCTGCCCGCGGTGTCGCTCGTCGTCGTTTTCAACTCGCTCGTGCTTTGGACCCTCGTCACCATCTCGGTCGAATGGGCGCGCCATCGTGACTTGTCGCCGCGGTCGCTTTTGAAGACGGCGCGGGGCGTCATCACGAATCCGATCGTCGCGAGCATTCTCGCGGGCACGGCGTTCGGGTTTGCCGGCGTTCCGCTGCCTTCCATCATCGATCAGACGATGACGATGATCGGTCAGGCCGCAGTCCCGTTGTCGCTGATCGCGCTTGGCATGGGGCTCACCGAGTTTGGCATCCGCGCGGAGTGGCGGCCGAGTTTCGCGATCACCGTGTTGAAGCTCGTCGGTCAGCCCGCAGCCGTCTTCGGCATCGCGCACATTCTCGGATTGCCGCCACTCGAGACGACCGTCGTCGTCATGCTGGCGGCTTTGCCGATCGGCGCGAACGTGTATCTGATGTCGCGCCAGTTCGGCGTGCTGTCAGGCGCGACGGCCGCGGCGATCGTGTTGACGACCGCGGTCGCTGCGTTATCGATGCCCGTGATCTTGACGCTGCTCGGCAGCGGCGGCGCGCACTGACGCACCGAGTGGACGACGACCCACCTACGACATCGCTGCTCGCGCAGCGTCCATTCGTGCTGTTCTGGCTCGCACGAATGTTCGCGATGATCGCGCATCAGATGCTCGCCGTCGCCGTTGGCTGGCAGGTGTATGCGCTGACCGGACGGGCGCTCGACCTCGGCCTCGTCGGCCTCGTGCAATTCCTGCCGTCGTTCTTCCTCGTGCTCGTGGCGGGGTACGTCGCCGATCATTTCGACCGGCGGCGCGTATTGCAATTCTGCATGCTCGCCGAAGCGACGGCGGCGCTCGGCCTCGCGATCGCGAGCGCAACCGGCGTCATCGGCGAGACCGTCATCTTCATGCTCATCTTCATCGTCGGCGCGGCGCGCGCGTTCCAGATGCCAACGATGCAGGCGTTGCTGCCGGCGCTCGTGCCACCCCAACTGCTGTCCCGCGCAATCGCGGCCAATGCATCGGCCGGACAGGCCGCAATCATCGCGGGCCCCGCGCTCGGCGGCATCATCTACGTCGCGGGCCCTGCAACCGTCTACGGCGTCAGTACGCTTCTGTTCGTGCTCACCGGCTTGATGATCTTCCTGATCCGCATCGAGCGACGACCCGCCCCGACGTCGACGCCGGGACTGTCATCCGTCCTCGAAGGCATCCGCTTCATCCGCCGGCAGCCCGCCGTGCTCGGTGCGATATCGCTCGACATGTTCGCCGTGCTCCTCGGCGGCGCGACCGCGCTGCTGCCGATCTACGCGCGCGACATCCTGCACACGGGTCCCTGGGGACTGGGCCTGCTGCGCTCCTCGACGGCCGTCGGTGCCCTCGGCATGGCGTTGTGGCTCGCGCATCATCCACTGCGTGGGCGCGCCGGTCGGACGATGTTTGCAGCCGTTGCCGTGTTCGGGGTGGCCACCGTCGTGTTCGGACTATCGCAATCGTTTGCCGTATCGCTCGCGGCGCTGCTCGTGCTCGGCGCGGCCGACATGATCAGCGTCGTCATTCGCCAGTCGCTCGTGCAATTACAGACGCCCGACCATATGCGGGGACGCGTCAGCGCCGTCAATTCGCTCTTCATCGGCACGTCCAACCAGCTCGGTGAGTTCGAATCGGGCGTGACGGCGGCATGGCTTGGCGTCGTGCCGTCGGTGGTCGTTGGCGGGATCGGCACGCTCGTCGTCGTGGTGCTGTGGATGCGACTCTTTCCGTCGCTTGCGAACATCGACCGGCTCGAAGGCCGCGCGATCGTCACGGCAATCGCGCGGAAGTCGCCATCGCCGAAGGCCGATTGAACGGCCCACGCATCGACGGACGCGACGTGTCCGCCAATCGTTTGCTTCGCAAGGACGCATCGATCCGACGCCGACCATGCGACAATCCGCCGCTCGCCGCAAAGGTTCGAAACGATGCCCGCCAAAAAGCCTTCCACGAAACGCAAGACGCAAGCGCCGCGCCGTCGAACGACTGCGACGAAGCAGAAGACCGCGACCAGGAAAAGGACTGGAACCAAACAGAAGTCCGCGACGAAGAAGACGCCGGCCTACGCAGTGCGCAATTCGCCGATTCACGGTCGCGGCGTGTTCGCGACGCGAACGATCCGCAAGGGCGCCGACATCATCGAGTATCGCGGCCGCCGCATCTCGATGGAAGCCGCGGACGAGTTGCCGGACAGCGATCCGAACAATCCGTATCACACGTTCCTGTTCGAGTTGAACGACGGCCGCGTCATCGACGCGGGCCGCGGCGGCAATGCGGCGCGGTGGATCAATCACAGCTGCCGTCCAAACTGCGAGCCGTACGAAGACGACGATTGCCGCGTGTACATCGCCGCCAAGCGCACGATCGAGGCCGGCGAAGAGTTGTCGTACGACTACAAGTTGAACGTACCCGGACGGCGCACGCCCCGCCTTCTCGCGAATTACGAGTGTCGCTGCGGCGCGCCGCGCTGCCGCGGCACGATGGTCGACATTCGGAAGAAACGTTAGGCGTCGTCAGCGCCGCGATCAGATCGTGTATCTGCGTGCTGCCATTCCTCGGATTCGCCATCCTTTATCGACACATTCCATGTCTCGCGATCAAGTTGCGTAGTGGACCTTTGCTCGCAACACCGATTGCGACTCGAACTCTGGCGGCGCTTTTACCGACCGCGTGAATGCGTGCAGCCTGTGGCTGGAATGAAATGAAAAAAAGGGCTTCGCATCGCGAAGCCCGAAGGTTGCTCTCCTCCACGCAACAACCAGCGTCGTGCACGTTCGTCAGCTGAAAAACAGCAGCGTCAATAGAAGGTATATCGGCCCGAGCACCAGCAACGACCAGCCGAGATATTCGAAAAAGCTCGGCATACGCACGCCGCGGGACTCCGCGACGGCCTTGACCATGAAATTCGGCGCATTGCCGATGTACGTATTCGCGCCCATGAAGACGGCGCCGGCCGAGATCGCTGTTAGCGTGGATGCCATTGGGCCCATCAGCTGGACCGGGTCGCCACCCGCAAGACTGAAGAACACCAGATATGTCGGCGCGTTGTCGAGGACGGACGACAGCAGGCCGGTAAGCAGGAAGTAGCGCGCGTCCAGGGCTTCCCCGCCGCTAGTCGTCAGGAGCGCGAGTACCGGTGCGAGCACTCCCTCGTGTCCCGCGCGCAGAATCGCAAGAGCCGGGATGATCGTCAGGAAGATACCCGCGAAAAGGATCGCCACCTCGATCATCGGCTGGAACGAGAACTGATTTGCGGCACGCGGAGCGCGCGGCGTCAGGCGCAGCGATGCGAACGTGATGAAGACGAGCATCACGTCGCGAAATGCGTTTTGCGCCTCGACGCTCGTACCGAACAGGCGAACCTCCAGGTCCGGTTTCCACACCCCTGAGATCAAAACGACGCCCACGATCGCAAACAGAAGCGCGACGTTGATGGTCCCCGTGATCGTCAGCGGTCGATCGGGTGTCGGATCCGGAACGATCAGCCCGTCGGCGATGTCACGTCGCCAAAGCCACCGGTCGACAGCGTAGAACAGCGCAAGAAGAATCGCCGCGGCCGTCAGCGTCGGCCACACCATCGCCTTCGTCGTCCAGAAAAAGCTGACGCCCTTCAGAAATCCCAGGAACAACGGCGGATCGCCGAGCGGTGTCAGCGCGCCGCCGATGTTGGCGACGAGAAAGATGAAGAAGACGACCACGTGCGCGCGATGGCGTCGATTGTCGTTCGCGCTGAGTAGCGGGCGGATCAGTAACATCGATGCGCCCGTGGTACCCATGACACTCGCCAGCAGGGTGCCGATTGCGAGTAGTCCGGTGTTGCGCGCCGCCGTGCCGCGTAGCGCTCCTCCGATATGGATGCCGCCTGCCACCGTGAACAGCGCGAACAGCAGGATCACGAATGGAATGTATTCGCTGACGAGCGTGTGCATGACCTCCTGCGCAGTGAACGCCGGACCGAACTGCACGGCGAAGGGCACGATGAATGCCAGCGACCAGAACGCGGTGGTCTTGCCGAAATGGTGGTGCCAGAACGCTGGTGCGGTTACCGGCATGAAGGCAATCGAAAGAAGGATCCCCGCGAACGGGACGATCCATAGAGGCGACAGCGCGGCGCCGTTGACCACGGCGCCCGTTTCGATCGCCCAGGAAGGCATCGAGTACGTCGATAGAACGGCGAGGACCGCCGCGACTACGAATCCGTGACGATGCAACGACACGACGTTCAAGGAACAAACGTGATCGCCGGCTGTGCGCCGCGCAGCGCCGCGTGGCGCAGCCAACTCCGCCACGGCGACGATGCAGGATCGGCAACCATCAATTGGGAGAACTCGGGACGCTCGCCCAACTCGCGCAGAATGCGGGTCGATGGCCCAATCGCGATAGAGCTTCGGTACGGCACGCCTGCGCGTTCGAGCCGCGTCCCGAGCTCGGACAACCAGCGTGCCGCGGCGGCGCGCGCATCGTCCTCTGCGCGCTTCGCCGATACGAACACTGCCACCTTCCCAGCGCGTAGCGGCTCGACCATTGCGATGAGCTCCACTTCGAGCCGAGGGTGGCGTGGCCCCGCCAGCAGCGCATCGACCGCGCGCGCGCCGCCAGCCAGGTCGGAAAACGGTATGGCGACCAGGCGGATCATGAGTGCCTCCTGCCTCGGAGGCTACGGTGTCCGGGGGCCGCGCGAAATTCGGTGATCCCTTAAGGGCTTCCCTCAATTGGCCGAGGTGGAGGCACACCTGCGTCGAGTGCGAGTCGTATGAGATCAGGCAAACGCTCCACTTGAAGCTTGTCGAAGAGCTTGGCCTTGTATACCTCCACCGTGCGCGGACTGATGCCGAGCGCCACGGCAATCTCCCGATTATGGTGACCGGCCAGCACGTGCGACAACACTTCGCGCTCGCGCGGCGTCAGTCGCTCGATTCGCCTCGCAATCTCGGCACGGCGAACGCGATCGCCGCGCGCGCGACGGTCGAGGCAGAGTGCCGACTCGATGGCCTGTATGAGTATCGCGTCGTCCGCCGGCTTCTCGAGAAACTCGACGGCGCCACCTTTGAGCGCATCGCGCGCGCTGCCTGCGTCGCCATGCGCGGTGAGGATAATGATCGGAAGGTCGACACCGCGGGAAGCGAGCTGTCGTTGAACGCCGAGACCCGACACGCCAACCATGCGCAGGTCGAGAACGATGCAGCCGTCGCCGAGCGTGTCCGCTTGCGCGAGCAGCGCCTCGCCTGATTCGTAGGTTCTTGTTCGATACCCGCGCAGGCGCAGCAGCAAGTCGAGCGAGTCGCGCACGGCGTCGTCGTCGTCGACGATGTGAACGACGCCATCAGCCATGGGGCTCGGTCGACGGCAAGGTGAATCGAAACGCGGAGCCCGGCGAGCGGGGCTCGTGCCAGATGCGTCCGCCATGCGCCTCGATGACGGACCGCGCGATGGCCAGACCAAGACCCATGCCGCGTGGCTTCGATGTCGCGAAGTGACCGAACAACCGCTCCGTGATCTCGGGGGCGACACCGGGTCCATTGTCTTCGACCGTGAATATCACGACGCCCGGCTCGCCGCGGCGCACATCGATGGTGAGGAGATGCGGCGACACGGCCGTCTTCAAGGCGTCGATCGCATTCGACAGCAAATTCTGCAAGACCCCCTCGATTTGCAGGCGATCCGCATGTATGAAGGGTAGGCCAGCCTCGATGCCGATAACGACCTCGACCGCATGGCGCTTCGAGCGCTCACGCACGACCTCCGCCGTCGCCGTCACCAGCTCTCCGGCATCGATTGATTCCGGATGAACGGTGCCCCCGCGAAAGAAATCGCGCAGCCGGCGCACCACTTGACCGGCGCGATCGATTTCGGCCAACGCCTTGCGCATCGTTGCTGCAATTTCGGCGGGCGCGCTGTCTGGGCGGTCCGCCATCAGCGCGGAGGCGCGCACGTAATTACCCAGTGCAGATAACGGTTGCTGCAGCTCGTGCGCCATCGCCGAGGCAAGCTCGCTGGCGGATGCAAGCCGCAGGCTGCGATCGAGCTCGAATTGCTTGTCGCGCAGGTGCTGCGCGATGAGCCGACGCTCGGACACTGCCGCGCCGAGGATCAATCCGGTTGCTGCGAGCGTGAGCATCAGGATCTGGTAATCCACAAGTGACGCCGAGGACATCGGCGCGAGTGCGAGTATCGAAATCAGCAGCAACTGGATGACAATGTTGCCAACGGCGGTGCCAGCGATGCCGCCCCGCATCGCGATCCATATCAGCGGCAGAAAGAGAACGTAGAAGAACGTGCGCGGATCGTGAAGACCCGCGCCGAAGACCAGTCCGAACGCGGCCAGGATGGCGATTCCTTGCGCCACCGTTACGAAGTCCACGCGCACGCTGCGACGATATTCAGGGCTGGCGAGCATCAGCACGAGCGGCGTGGTGACGATGATGCCGATAAGGTCGCCCAACCAGAATTGGGCGACACTGGGTAGGAACTCTACGGCGGCCAGCGACCCGGACGCCACGAGCACGCCTACGAAGCTCGCGGCAATCACGACCGTCATGGACGCGCTGGCGACAAGGAACATGACCGTCTCGCGGAGAGTTACGAGCCGCAGATCGACCAGGAAGCGGTCACGCAGGATCGCGGCAAGCGCCGTGTACCCTAGCGTTATCGCGGTTGACGCTGCGATGAGCACGGCCACGGGCGCCGGCCCGCCGCGAACGACGAACTCCGCCAATAGCGCCGCGACGAACAGCCAGACGGCTTGTCGCGGGCCGTACGAGAGCAGGAATGCGAGCGACAATCCCGGCGGCGGGTTCCACGGCGTGATGCCGAATGGCCCGATGGGGTCGATGAAGCTGATCCGGTCAAGTACGAGGTAGGCGACGACGTAGGATGGACCGAGCCAAGCCGGCGAACGACGCCCGCCAGCCGCGAGCGCTGGTTTCGCCGGGAAGATGGCGGCACGAGCCATGTAACGATTGTCGCGCAACACATCGTCGGCCGCTCGTCGCGACGATTTTGGACTCAGCGACGTCTTCAGCCGGCGACGCGTACGCAATGCGCAGGTTCGCCATCATCCCGTCGAAGCGAACCTCCAGCGCGGGCTCGTGCCGCGGGATCGCGTAATTGCACGTGAGACTGGTTGCTTGCGGGCGACCTGCAGTGCCGCGCCGTAAAGAAACCCGGGCAAGCGGTGAACCGCGGGCAATCGTCACGTAACTCACCGGCTTGACGATGGACCCGCCGACGGTCGCGAGCGGCGGCGCAGCGCGCCGCGAATGAAGGGTCCGATGCTCAAACCCTGCGCCAAAACCGAGAACACCACGACGCAATAGGTCAACGCGACCACGCTGTTCCGTTCGGGTCCTGGTGGTAGCGACAACGCGAGCGCGACGGATATGCCGCCCCGCAGTCCACCCCATGTCAGCACTTTCCAGGAGCCCGCAGGAAGACCGGCGACGCTCTCCAGCAATCGCGTTGGCAAGCCCACGCTCACCAGACGGGCCAGCAGCGTCACCGTGATGGCCACGCCTGCGGCAATGAGCTCGTTCGCCGTGAATACCACAACGAGGACTTCCATCCCCAGCAGTACGAACAACACCGCATTCAGGATCTCGTCGATCAGCTCCCAGAACATGTCGACGTATTGGCGTGTGGTGTCCGACATTGCCAACGCACGGCCATCGTTGCCGAGGATCAGTCCGGTGACCACCATCGCCAGCGGGCCCGAGATATGCAGCGCGCTTGCCAGTGCATACCCGCCGGTGACGGCCGCGAGCGTCAGCAAGACTTCGACATGGTAGTTGTCGATGCTTCGCATCAGAAAGAACGTCGCATAGCCCAGCACGACACCGAACGCCAGCCCACCGCCGGCTTCACGCAGCAACAGCAGCAGCGCTTCGTCCAATGCGGGTGCAGACCCGGTAGCCTGCATTCCGACGAGCAGCGCAAAGATCACCACTGCGACGCCGTCGTTGAAAAGGGATTCGCCGGCGATCACAAGCTCCAGCGACCGCGGCGCACCGGCGGTCTTCAGGATCCCCATCACCGCGATCGGATCCGTAGGCGAGATCAATGCGCCGAACAGCAGGCAATACACCAGCGTCAAGTGGAATCCCATGAGGGGCAACGCCAGCCACATGCCGAAACCCACCAGCAGCGTCGATAGCGGAGTACCCAACACCGCAAGTCCGCTCACGAGCCACCGGTGTGAGCGTAGCGCCCGCATGTCGACATGAAGCGCTCCGGCGAACAGGAGCAGCGACAGCATGCCCTGCATGAGGACCTGCGAAAAATCGATCGAGCGTAGAAACGATTCCTCCTCCTGCCGCAGCTGCGGCGCCATGCCGGTCACGTCCAGTCCGATCAGGACCAGAGAAAGGACTAGCGCTGCTGCCATCACGCCGATCGTCGTCGGCAAGCCGACGAACCGGTGGTTCACATAGGCGAGCAGCGCGGTAATCACCAGGCAAGTGGCAGCAACGTCGAGCATCGTCATTGGGAACGCGTGTCGATGGCGCCGAGGGAAATACCGGGCGCGTCATAGTCTAGCGACCTTTCGATCGCTTCGAGTACGCCGGCGGTGTCAATACTGGAATTGGCTTACGATGTCCGGACTCCGCTCGACTTGAATTGCGAGTTGCATCGTGAAGACCTGGCTGCTCAAGTACTGGGATCGGCTACGTTCGAGCTTCTGGTTCATCCCGTCGCTGATGGCGTGTGGCGCGATCGCGCTGTCCTTCATTACCGTGGCGCTGGACAAGACAGTCACGGAGCGCTGGCTGCAAGCGCATACGTGGGCCTACACCGGCGGCGCGGAGGGCGCGAGCCTCGTACTGAGCACCGTCGCCGCGTCGATGATTACGATCGCCGGCGTCGTGTTCTCGATGACCCTCGTCGCGCTGTCGCTCGCGTCCTCGCAGCTCGGGCCTCGCCTGTTGCGAAACTTCATGCGCGACACCGCCAATCAGGTCGTGCTCGGAACGTTCGTCGCCACCTTCGTCTATTGCCTGCTGGTCCTGCGTACCGTTCGGCGGGCCGACGAAGTCGCGTTCGTGCCTCACCTGTCGGTAACCGTCGGCGTATTGCTGGCATTGGTTGGCTTGGGCGTGCTGATCTACTTCATCCACCATGTTTCAGTGTCGATACAGACGAACGAGGCGGTGGCGCGCGTCGGCGCGGAACTGATGGAAGGCATTGAGCGACTGTTTCCCGCGCGCGACGCACGCGGCAACGTTGCGGGCGTCCCGCCGGGTCGCCTGGAGCAGCCCGCGCAATTCGACGGGCAACCGTCGGCGATTGAATCCAGGTCCGATGGCTACCTGCAGATCGTCGACGTCGAAGCGCTCACGAGGATAGCCGCGGACAGCGGACTCGTTTTCCGGCTCGAGCAGCGACCCGGATGCTATCTGATCAAGGGCCGCCCGTTGATGAAGGCGTGGCCCGGGAACCGCGTCACCGATCAGCTCGCATCACGGGTGAATGCCGCGTTCGTTACGGGCACTCAGCGAACTTCCGCTCAGGATATCGAGTTCGCGATTTATCAACTCGTTGAAATAGCGGTTCGTGCACTGTCTCCCGGAATCAACGATCCCTTCACGGCGAACACCTGCGTCGACCGGCTGGGGTCGGCGCTTTGCCTGCTCGCAACGCGTCAGACGACGACGCCGAACGGCGTTGACGACAAAGGGCGACTGCGAGTGATCGTGAAAGCAATCACATTCGGCGAGCTGGTCGACGCGGCGTTCGATCAAATCCGGCAATATGGCCGGTCGAGTATACCTGTGACAATTCGCATTCTCGACACGATCGCGCTGGTCGCAGGTGCTCCGCTCGGCGGGGATGAACGGGGTGGGCTACTGCGTCAGGCCGACTTGATCGTTGCCTCTGCGCGCGTCGACTTGCGCGACAGCGCGGACCTTCGCGCGGTGGAGGATCGCTACCGCGCAGCGTGCAGCGCGCTCGCCGGCGGATCGCAATAGTGGCACTCGTCTATCTGCGTGCCGCCATTCCGAGGATTTGCCATCCTTTATCGACGCATTCTATGTCTCGTGATCACGTCACTTAGTAACCGCGATCGCGAGTTCAACGGCGCACAACAGCGATCCGACGGCGAGTCTCATCTCGGCTGTCATGACAGGGGAAGTCGAGGGGATGTCTTGACATTGGACAAGCCGCGCTGGCCTTTTGCCTTCAATCGATCACTTCGCCGTACCGATGGTTTTGCTGCGGGCCAAGGTCGTGAGTACGTCACTGCGACAGCGTTGGTCGCCCTAGCGGCCGATCACGCGAGACCCGCAACGCCCGCAACACCGGCGGCGAGCAGGATCCACACGGGGTTGACGCGCGTAAACGCGAGCGCTGCCGTTGCGATCACGGTGAGTGCAACGGCACCCGGTGACCGATCCGCACCGAGCGCAAGCGTGTAGCCGCTGGCGAGAATCAGGCCGATGGCAATCGGCGCGAGTGCGCGCTGGACGATCGCGCGTGTTTTCGACTGCCGCAGACGATCGGCCCACTGCCACGCGATGTAGCACGCGATCGACGATGGTCCGCACGCCGCCAGCGTTGCGATCAGCGCACCGGCGACGCCGGCGACTTTCCATCCAACGAGTGCGACGATCATCGCGTTTGGACCAGGCGACAGTTGCGCAAGCGCGAACAGCTCGGCGAACTCGGCGCTCGATATCCAGCCCTCGACGTCGACGACGACACGGTGAATCTCGGGCAGGATTGCATTGATGCCGCCGATCGCGACGAGCGACAGCGTTGCGAACCGGAACGCGATCTCGAGCAGGATCTGCGCGGTCGTCATCGGTACGCGCGCGTATCGATCATCCGTTTCACGGTCATGGCTTGGCGCCGACCGCGCGTGCTGCGTACCACTCCGCCGCGACGCCGACGACGATCAGCACGACGATCACCCACAAGAGCGGCCACTGCAGCACGCCGACGGCGATGAAAGCAGCGCCACCCGTTAAGAGACCGCGCAGCGGCGGACGCGTCTGCAACAGCAATCGCACTGCGGTCCCGATGATCAGGCCTGCAGCGGCAGCCGATGCGCCCGCAATCGCGTTGCGCGCGATCGGCTCGTGTGAAACCGATGCATAAAAAGTCGCAATCAACAGCATGAGGCCGACCGGAACGAACAGGATGCCGGTCACCGCGATCAACGAGCCGAGTGGCCCGTGGCTGCGCGAGCCGATGATGACGGCGAGGTTGACGACGTTCGGTCCAGGCAATACCTGGCAGAGTCCGATCAGCTCGGCGAACTCCCGATCGCCTAGCCAGCGGCGCTCGTCGACGATCACGCGCCGCGCCCACGGCAGCACACCACCGAAGCCAAGCAATCCCATCTTGAGAAAGCTCGTGAAGAGCGTCGCGCGACTGATCGCTGCGAGCGAATCGGATGCCGGCGGCGGTGTCGGTGGTGTTGCGCGCATATCGGATCGCGGCAAAAAGGATTGAATTCTAGGCGATCGAAAGCGCCCCGCCGTTGCCGGGTCGCGCTCGGATAGGCACAATCTGCCGCTTTCCAATCGACCGTCGACGCACATGAGCCGAAAGCCGACATCGCAGTCCAGCGGGCAGATCGTCGTGCTCGAATACGACTCGAAGGTGCTAAGAGACAATGCCCTTGCCGACCCGCATGTCCGCAGGCTGGCCGTATGGCTTCCGCCCGGCTACGACCAAGGGGTTGCGCGCGGTCGCAGCACCGGACGCGGACGACACTTTCCGGTGCTGTTCGATCTCGTCGGGTTCACGGGATCGGGTCTCGCGCATTTGAACTGGCGGCCTTTCGACGAGAACGTTCCCGAGCGAATCGCGCGCCTCATTGCGCAGAAGCGAATGGGACCGACGATCGTCGTGTTCCCCGATTGCTTCACATCGCTTGGCGGCAATCAGTACGTGAACTCGACGGCGATCGGCCGCTATGCCGATTACCTGACACGCGAGCTCATTCCGTTCGTCGACAGTCAATTTCGCACGCTCGCCTCGCGCGAGCACCGCGGCTGCTTCGGCAAATCGTCCGGAGGTTACGGCGCGATCATTCACGCCATGCGGCACGCGCAGTACTGGAGCGCCGTCGCGGACCATTCCGGCGACGCGCTGTTCGATTTCTGCTATTTCACCGACTGGCCACGAACGCTCAACGAGCTTGACCGTTATCGGAAGCGCCGGCGCGTTGCCGGCCGCGTCGACGTCATCCGCGACGAGCGCGAGACAGCGAGTGGCGTCGACGATGGCCGCGTCAAGCGTTTCCTCGAGCACATCTGGCAAAAGGACAAGCTTGCCGACGGCGAAGTGCACGCGCTGATGAACCTTGCGATGGCAGCAACGTACGATCCCGATCCGAAAACGACGCTCGGCTTCCGGTTGCCCTTCAATCTCGAGACCGGCGAGCTGATTCCGGCGCGGTGGCGGCGCTGGCAACGCAATGACCCCGTCAATCTTGTCGCATCGTGCAAGCGAAATCTGAAATCGATGCGCGGCATTTACATCGACTGTGGCTGGCGCGATCAATATCATCTGCACTACGGCGCGCGCTTGCTGTCCAAGCGCCTGACCCAGCACGGCATCGCGCACGTCTACGAGGAATTCGACGACAATCATTCGTCGATCGATTACCGGATGGACGTCAGCCTGCCTTACCTGTATCGCGCGTTGAAGCCGTCGTAGGCGCCGCAACCGATTCGCAGACGACGCGCTGCATCGCCTTATAATCGGCGCGCGGGCAATCCGACGCTGACTCTTGTGAGGGGATGACCATGCGGTGGGGCGATTACCGGCGCAGCGACAACGTCGAAGACCGCACGGGCGGCATGCCCGAAGGCAGCGGCGGTGGTGGTGGCCTGCCATTTGGCGGCATGCGGCTTGGCGGTGGCGCGATGATCATCCTCGTGATCGTCGGGATGCTGTTCGGCATCAATCCATTCGAGATGCTCGGCATGCTGTCTGGCGGCGACGGTGGCCCCGTGCAGGCGCCGCCGCAACAATCAGCACCGCCGGGTTATGGCCCGCAGACCAGCAAATCCGCAGCACCCGCGAGTTCGAGCGCAGCAGTCAACACCGACTTCTCGAAAGCCGTGCTCGGCGACACCGAGGACGTCTGGGGCGCGATCTTTCAGGCAATGGGCCGGCGCTACGAAAAGCCGAAGCTCGTTCTCTATCGCGGCGGCACCCGCACCGCGTGCGGGGATGCGAATTCGGCCGTCGGGCCTTTCTATTGCCCGGCCGATCACGACGTTTATCTCGACACCACCTTTTTCAGCGAGCTGCACACCCGGTTTGGCGCACCCGGTGACTTCGCGCAAGCGTACGTAATCGCGCACGAGGTCGGCCATCACGTGCAGAACCTGCTCGGCACGATGCGCCAGTTCGACGCGCAAGCGCAGCGCGCCGACGAGCGAACGCGCAACGCGCTGTCAGTGCGGCTCGAGCTGCAAGCCGATTGCTACGCGGGCGTCTGGGGATTCTTTTCGCAGAAGCGCAACATCATCGACGCGAAGGATATCGAGAGCGGCCTGCGTGCTGCGGCAGCAGTGGGCGATGATGCGATCAGTCACGGCCGGCTGCCTGCCGATTCGTTCACGCATGGTTCAGCCGCCGACCGAGCGCGCTGGTTTCGCACCGGATTGCAGTCGGGCGATCCACGCGATTGCAACACGTTCAACACCCGATGAGGCAACGATTCGCCAGGGCGCACTCAATCGATAGTCCGCGGACTTCCGTGACAGGAGACGCAATGATCAGAAACGTTTTGCTGACGACGATGAGCGTTGCAACCATCGCGCTGGCCGGCTGTGCTGTCGAGCCGATGACGAAGGCCGAAGTCGATGGCCGCATCGTCTGCAACGCTGACCAGATGGACCAGGTCGAGCGCTCGGCACGCCGCGAGAACAAGGAAGTTCACTGGCTGCACTGCCCGCAGGCGGTCCTGCGCGCGATGTGATTGCAACGTGGCGGTACTGACCTGCCCCGGCTGCGGCGGGTCGATGCGCCCGCTTGCTCTCGCGCGTGATCCGCTCGCGCCGGTGACGGTCGACACTTGCGACAACTGCCAGGCGTTGTGGCTCGATGCAACCGAGAGCCAGCAGCTGACCCCTGGCACCTTGATCGAGCTCTTCCGCACGATCAGTGCGTCCCGTCCGCAACAGCGGGCCGCGTTTCCGGCATTGCTGCCGTGCCCGCGCTGCACGACGCCGCTGACACTGACACGTGATGTCAACCAGACGACGCGCTTCACGTATTACCGATGTCGCCGCGATCACGGCCGGTTCACGCCCTACGCGCAATTCCTGCGCGAGAAAAACTTCATTCGCCCGATCGAATCGGCCGAGCTCGCGCGACTGCGCGCAACGGTATCGACGGTGCGCTGTGTGAGCTGCGGCGGCCCCGTCGCGCTCGACCGCAGCGCCGTGTGCCCCTATTGCGGCGCGCCGGTGATGCTGCTCGATCCCGATGCCGTCTCGAAAGCACTCGCAGCTCTCGACTCGGCGGAGGCGCAGCGCACCGAAACCAAATCGCTGACAGGCGATGGCATCATCGCGATTGCCAACGTCGAGCGCGAGCTCGCGCGCGATCGCCGCGAATCGGACATCGGCTTGGGCATCGATCTCGTCGCGGTCGGGTTGCACGCGCTGGGTCTCTGGCGCGACCGCTAGGAAGCCTGCACTGAAAGGAGGTCCGTTGCGACCGATCGAGCGCCGGCGCGAGGGTAGAATGCGCGCACACCGTTATTGAGGAGCCTCACATGACCCACCGCACGATCAGCATCCTCACCGGCATTGCGCTTTCTGCGACGGCAGCCGCCGTACTGTCGCAGCAGCCTGCGGCGCCTGCAGCCGCTCCGGCAGGCCCCACGCCAAAACATTCCTGCACGAAGCCCGGTGATTTTCCCGGTGGCCTCGCCAGCGAAAACCAGCGCCGCAACTGGCAGCGCGCTTACGTCGAATACACGGATTGCCTGAAGAAGTTCATCAACGATCAGCAGGCGCTCGCCGAGCCTCACGTGAAAGCTTCCAACGACGCGATCAACGAATACAACAACGGCGTCAAGGAATACAACTCGCAGATCGAGAAAGCCAAGGGCAACTGAGCGCGATCGAGCAGCCGCCGGCGCGGATGAACGACGTCGCGCCGAATGCGGCCATCGGCTCACGCCGCGCGGCCGAAGCGTCGCCCGACGTCATCGCGCGTGTGCTCGTCGAGGGTTTCGACCGGCATTACGCGCTGTTCCGCGAATGTGCGCGTGCGGCGAAGCGCTATTTCGAAGCGGGGAACTGGCTCGCGATTGGACACGTTGCCGGCGACCGCATCGACTTCTACGATCGTCGCGTCGCGGAGACTGTCGAGCGGATCGAGCGCGACTTTCGTCTCGGTGACGCCAGTCGCGCCGACGCATTCTGGGCGCAGGTCAAGCAGCGCTTCATCAGCCTCCTCGTCGAGCACCGGCAACCCGAATGCGCCGAGACGTTTTTCAACACCGTCTCGTCGAAGCTTCTGCATCGGACGTATTTCCACAATCGCTGCCTGTTCGTCCGGCCGGCCGTGTCCACCGAATATCTCGATGACGGCGCGCCGTCCTATCGATGCTATTACCCGGGCCGCAACGGTCTTCGCGCAGCGCTGATCGATCTCGTTTTGGACTTGAAGCTTGCGCCGCGCTTCGATGATTTCCGCACCGATCTGATTCACGTGCTGTCGGCGATGCGACGACGGTTGCCGCGGCCTTTCGTCGTCGATGCGAATTTCCAGATCCAGGTCTTGTCGAGTCTTTTCTTTCGCAACCAGACGGCGTACGTCGTCGGGCGCATCGTCAACAGCGCGCACCTTTATCCATTCGTCGTCGCAATCAAGCGCCGAAGCGACGAGAAGCTCTATGTCGATGCGCTCTTGACCGATCCCGGCGAGCTCGCGCTGCTGTTCTCGGCGAATCGCGCGTACTTCCTGGTCGACATGGAAGTGCCGTCCGCGTACGTCGAATTTCTGCGCTCGATGGTGCCGGATCGCACGGCATCGGAGCTGTACACGATCCTCGGCTTGCAAAAGCACGGCAAGACGCTGTTCTTCCGCGACTTCCTCCATCACCTCAAGCATTCCACCGACCGCTTCGTCGCAGCACCCGGCATCCAGGGCCTCGTGATGTGCGTGTTCACGCTGCCGTCGTATCCGTATGTCTTCAAGGTCATCCGCGACCGGATCGCGCCATCGAAGGATACGGACGCTGCGCGCGTCAAGCAGAAATACGCGCTCGTCAAGCATCACGATCGCGCCGGGCGGATGACCGACATCCTCGAATACTCGAACGTCGCGATTCCGCGCGATCGCTTCGCCAACGAGCTCATGACGGAGCTCGAGGCCGCGATACCGTCGCAGCTCGAGCAGGATGGCGATCACGTGATCGTGGGCCACGTCTACATCGAGCGGCGGCTCTCGCCGCTCAACCTGTTCATCCGCGGCGCCGACGACAGCTCGAAGACGCGCGCGATCCGCGACTACGGCACCGCAATCAAGGAGCTCGCCGCGATCAACATCTTCGCGGGCGACCTCCTGTTCAAGAATTTCGGCGTCACGCGCTATGGCCGCGTCGTGTTCTACGACTACGACGAGATCGAATACCTGACCGACTGCCGGTTTCGCACGATTCCAGCGCCGCCCGCCGGTGTCGATGACATGTCGAACGAAGTCTGGTATCCGGTGGGACCGCACGACGTGTTTCCGGAGGAATTCGCGACATTTCTGCTGACCGATCCCGACGTGCGCAGCGCATTCCTCGCGTTTCACGCCGACCTTCTCGACCCTCGCTGGTGGCAGTCGATGCAGGAGGCGAACCGCGATGGCCGCCAGATCGAGGTGCTGTCGTATCCGGAGAGCATCCGGTTTCGCCGCAAGGCGCCGCGGCCTCGCTACTCGATCGCCTGACGCTATCCAATGCGCGAGGCGGCGATGCTATGCTCGACAGCACCTGCCACACGGCTCTTTCGTGCGTTGCACGGTGAGTGTGAGGGGCCCTAACTCAATGCCACGGAGCTCGCGCATGTCCATCCATCGAGCGTCGTTGTCGCTCCTCGCTGCCACGATCCTTTGTGCCGGATGCCAGCAGGGGCCAACGAAGGAAGAGCTCGAAGCCGCGAAGAACACCATCGAATGCACGACCGGCGAGGAGCGCATCGTCATTCGCTTCGACGATGCCGAAGCGCGACTGCTGATGCCGGATGGAACGCGAACGGTGCTCTACCAGGTGCCGAGCGGCTCCGGCGTCCGCTACCTGAACGGCCTGATGGAGCTGCGCGGCAAGGGGATGGAGTTCGATCTCACGCGCGAGCAAATCGCGCGCCGGCTCAAGTGCAAGCCTTACGAAATCCCCAAGAAGGAGTGACGGCAAGCACAACGAGTTGAAGAATGAGCGGCTTCAGACCACCCCGCTCATTTGCTGCGTGCGCGCATCGCCGCATCGATATCGACGTATTGCCACCACTGCGACCGTATGGGGTGCGGGACGTACGTGCTGACCCACGGATGACGGACGCTGTCCTCGAGCAGATGAAACGTGAAGCGCAACGGCGCGTACGCGATGACAAGCTCGGTCATCCGGTCGAAGAGCTTCGTCCGCTCGGCTGAATCCGGAAGTGTGCGCGCGCGCTCGTACAGCGCGTTGAATTCCGGCAGGTTGAAGCGCGAATTGTTGTCGGGACCCGAGCCGCCGTAGAGCAGCTGCATGAAATTCTCCGCGTCCGGGTAATCGGCGTTCCAGCCGTCGCTGCGCATCGGGATCTTTCCTTCGCGCGCCATCTTGCGCAACTCGGGGACCCGGTCCTTTTTCAGCACAAGGCGGATGCCGATCGCATCCATGTTCTTCTTCCACAGCTCGTCGCTTTGCCGCGAGCCCGAGTTCGGCGCAGACCAGCGCTCGATGGCGAGCGGCTTGCCGTCCGGCGTTTCACGGTAGCCATCGCCGTCACGGTCCTTGTAGTTGAACCGATCGAGCAGCGAGCGAGCAAGCGCCGGATCGTAGAGCTGCGCCTGTGTTTTCAGTGTCGGGTCGAAGCCTGCGATGTCGGGCGGAATCATCCCGTTCGCCGGCGCGGCGCGCCCTTTCAACAGCACCCGGATGCCGTCCGCATTGTCATACGCCATCGCGATCGCGCGCCGCAACGCGATCTTCTCCGGCGTGTAACCGCCGACGACCGGATCCTCCATGTTGAAGTAGAACCACCATGTATTCGGTCGCAGCAATACATCGTGCGTGATGCCGCGCTTCGCGAGGTCCGGCAACAGGTTGCCGCGTGCATCGAGCGCCTGCTCGGTGAACTCGACGGGCAGGATGTCGAGGAAATCGAGCTCGCGATTCAGGAATGCAAGCCAGCGCGCCTGCCCTTCCTCGATGATGTTCACTTCCACACGCGACGCGAGTGGCAGCAGGCGTCCTTTGAGCGCGGCGGCGACGGGCAGCGATGCTTCGGGTATCGGCCCGGCCGGCTCGTAGCGCGACTCCCGATACGTCGGATTCGCGACGAGCACGATCCGGTTGCTGCGCCGATATTCGGCCAGCATGTACGGCCCGGTGCCGACCGGATGCGCGCCGATGTCGGCGCCGTACGCTTCGACGACTTCGCGCGCCTGCGCGGCGACGTTCTGTAGCGCAAGCACGTAGGGGAACCGCAGGTCCGGCGCATTGAGGCGAATCCGCAGCGTGTAGCGGTCGACGACTTCCAGACCCGCGAGCGGTGCGTCGTAGTCGAACCGCCCCGTCTTCGTCGCGCGAGCGCGCGCCTCGTCGCTGCCTTGCAGCTTCCCTTCCAGCATCCACACCCACGGCGATTTGACGATCGGATCGAGGATGCGCTTGATGCCATACGCGAAATCGGCCGCCGTCAGCTCGCGGCGTACGCCCTTGAACACCGGATCGGGCGTGAAATAGACCCCCTTTCGCACCTTGCAGAGGTATGCCTTGCCGCCGTCCTCGACGATCGGCAGCGCTTCGAGCGCGCGCGGGACGAGCTTGACCGGACGCGCGAGATAGTCGTAATCGAGCATCGCGTCGAAGATCGCGCCGATGATGTCGTCCGATGCGGCATCGGACGCAAAGGCAGGATCGAACGATGTCTCGGCGATGCTGAGCGCGACGCGCAGCGTTTTGGCGGGATCGGCGGCGCGCGCGG
>Ga0068852_100000743_pt1 | contig 21389 bp, 17 predicted proteins | sample KBSCornC22_FD_66594 | JGI IMG/M metagenome (GOLD analysis project Ga0068852, IMG submission 66594) | Corn rhizosphere microbial communities from Kellogg Biological Station, Michigan, USA - KBS Corn C2-2 | ecosystem: Host-associated > Plants > Roots > Rhizosphere > Soil ... | reverse complement strand
CTCGTGCGCTTCCGACTCCACCATCAGCACGGCCTGCTCGGTGCCGGCGACGACGAGGTTCAGCTTCGAGCTCTCGAGCTCGGTCTTGGTGGGGTTCAGGACATATTCGCCATCGATGTAGCCCACGCGAGCGGCGCCGATGGGGCCCTCGAACGGGATGCCGGAGAGCGTGACCGCGGCGGACGCGCCGATCAGCGCGGGAATGTCCGAGTCGACTTCGGGATTGATCGAGAGCACGGTCGCGATGACCTGCACCTCGTTGTAGAAGCCATCGGGAAAGAGCGGGCGCAGGGGTCGATCGATGAGGCGCGAGGTGAGGATCTCCTTCTCGCTGGGGCGTCCTTCGCGCTTGAAGAAGCCGCCGGGAATGCGGCCGGCCGCGTAGGTCTTCTCCTGGTAGTCGACAGTGAGCGGGAAGAAATCCTGGCCCGGCTTCATGTCCTTGCGGCCCACGCACGTCACGAGCACCACGGTGTCGTCCATGGTGACGAGCACGGCGCCGTCGGCCTGGCGCGCGATCTCGCCAGTCTCCAGCGTCACCTCGTGGCGGCCCATGGTGAATGTCTTCTTGATCGATTTCACGATGTCATCCTGTTGTGTGGCGCGCGCAGGCGTGGCGCGCGGCGCGCCGGGTGGAGGGACCTCCGGAAAGCGCAAGGCCCCGCGCAACTCCTGGTGAGGAGCCGTCGCGGGGCCCGGATCCGGCGGTGTCCTTACTTGCGCAGGCCGAGGCGCTCGATGAGCGAGCGATAGGCCTCGACATTGCTGCGCTTGAGGTAATCCAGCTGGCTGCGGCGCTGGCTCACGAGCCTGAGCAGCCCGCGGCGCGAATGGAAATCCTTGACGTGCGACTTGAAGTGCTCGGTGAGCATGTTGATGCGCTCGGTCAGCAGCGCAACCTGCACTTCGGGCGAACCCGTGTCGCCCTGTGCGCGCTGGTACTGCTCGACGATGCGCGCCTTGTCCTGGGTGGTGACGGCCATGGGGTAATTCTCCGGAAAATCCTGCAAATGTGTCTTTTTGGTTGAACTCACGATTTTAACGCGAAATCCGCGTATTTCCAAGGCGAATCAGGGGATTTCGGCGCCCGCGCCCGCCAGCAGCCGCAGCGGCGCGAGCCGGCCGGGCTGCTCGCAGCGGCCCACGCCCACGAACCGGCCGCCCGGGCCGAAAAGCGCGATCTCCGCGCCGGGCGCGGCCCCGCCGCATTCGATCTCCTGGCCGTGGGCGAAGCGTCCGGCCTCCTCCGCGGCGCTATCCCAGCGCGGCAGCCCTTCCACCAGCACCTCGAGCGGGCGAAGGAACCCCCGCGCTCCTTCGACACCGGCGGCCTCGAGGCGCTCCAGCGTGACGGACTCCTCGAGCGCGAAGCCCGCCACCGCCGTGCGCCGCAGCGCCGTGAGGTAGGCGCCGCAGCCCAGCGCACGTCCGATGTCCGCGGCCAGCGTGCGAATGTAGGTCCCCTTGGAGCAGGTCACGGCGATGCGCAGCTCGTCGCCCGCGAGGCTCACGGCGGCGAGGCGGGTCACGTCGATGTCGCGGGCGGCGCGGTCGATCTCGCGCCCCTCGCGGGCGTGCTCGTAGAGCCGCCGGCCGTCGATGCGCACCGCGGAATGCATGGGCGGCGTCTGCTGCTGCCGGCCGCGGAACCGCGCGAGCGCGGCCTCCACCTGCCGCTCGTCCACCGCCACCTCATGGCGCGCCACGATCTCGCCTTCGGTGTCGCCCGTGGAGGACTCCATGCCGAGCCGCAGCGTGGCGAGATAGGCCTTGTCCGCATCGATCAGGAAGCGCGAGAACTTGGTGGCCTCGCCGAAGACGAGCGGCAGGAGGCCCGTGGCGAAGGGATCGAGCGTGCCGGTGTGGCCCGCCTTGCGCGCCCCCAGCAGGCGCTTGGCGCGGGCCAGCGCCTGCGTGGAGGAGAAGCCGGGCGGCTTGTCCAGCAGCAGCAGGCCCGCGGGCAGCTCGTGGGCCACGCCTCAGCGCTTGGCGCGGCGCCGCGCGGTCTTCGCTTCGGGTTGGGGCTGCGGCGCGGGTGGCACCGGCGGCGCGCGGCCCACCGCCTCGTCGATCAGCTTCGACAGGCGCATGCCGCGCTCGACCGACTCGTCGAACGCGAAATGCAGCTCCGGAACGGATCTCGTGCTCAGCCGGTGCGCGAGCTGCGAGCGCAGGAAGCCCGCGGCGTGCTGCAAGCCATGCAGCGCGTCCTCGATCACGGGGCCGGCGCCGAGCACGGTGAAGAAGACCTTGGCGTGGGACTGGTCGCGCGAGAGCTCGACACCGGTGAAGGTGACCAGCCCCACGCGCGGGTCGCGCAGCTCGAGGCGCACGACCTCGGCCAGCTCGCGCTGGATCTGGTCCGCGATGCGCGCGGAGCGCTGCGTGCTCATGGGGGCACACCGCGAAGGCGCGAGGCGCAGCGCATGCGCGAGATCCTCAGGCGACCGTGCGTGCGACCTCGACGACCTCGAAGACCTCGAGCTGGTCGCCCACCTGCACGTCGTTGAAGTTGCGCAGGCTCAGGCCGCACTCGAAGCCCGCCTTCACCTCGCGCACGTCTTCCTTGAAGCGCTTGAGCGAATCGAGCTCGCCGGTGTGCACCACCACGCCGCCGCGCACCACGCGCACCTCGGAGCTGCGGCGCACGAGGCCTTCGGTGACCATGCAACCCGCCACCGTGCCGACCTTGGAGATCTTGAAGACGTTGCGCACCTCCACCAGGCCCAGGATGCTCTCCTTGCGCTCCGGCGTGAGCATCCCGTTGACCGCCGCCTTCACGTCATCCACCGCGTCGTAGATGATGTTGTAGTAGCGGATGTCGACGCCGGCGTGCTCGGCGAGCTTGCGCGCGGCCGCATCGGCGCGCGCGTTGAAGCCGATCACGACGGCCTTCGACGCGAGCGCGAGGTTGATGTCCGACTCGGTGATGCCGCCCACGCCGGTGTGGATGATGTTCACCCGCACTTCCTCCGTGGACAGCTTGGTGAGCGCGTGCGCGAGGCCTTCGTACGAGCCCTGCACATCCGCCTTGATGATCAGCGCGAGCGATTTCTTCTCGCCCTCCGCGATGGAGTCGAAGACGTTCTCGAGCTTCGCCGCCTGCTGCTTCGCGAGCTTCACGTCGCGGAACTTGCCCTGGCGGAAGAGCGCGATCTCGCGCGCCTTGCGCTCGTCGTTCAGCACGTTGATGTCGTCGCCGGCGCGCGGCACGTCGGACAGGCCCTGGATCTCGACGGGGATCGCGGGGCCGGCCTCGTTGACCGGCTTGCCGTTCTCGTCGTTCATCGCGCGCACGCGCCCGAACACGGCGCCGGCGAGGACGATGTCGCCCTTCCTGAGCGTGCCGGACTTCACCAGCATCGTCGCGACCGGGCCGCGGCCCTTGTCGAGGCGCGACTCGATCACGACGCCTTTCGCGGGCGCGTTCACCGGCGCCTTGAGCTCGAGCACCTCGGCCTGGAGCTGGATCGCCTCCAGGAGCTGGTCGATGCCCTGGCCGGTCTTGGCCGACACCTCGATGAACTGCGTCTCGCCGCCGAATTCCTCCGGCACCACCTCGTGCGCGAGCAGCTCCTGCTTCACGCGCTGCGGATTGGCTTCCGGCTTGTCGATCTTGTTCACCGCCACGACGATCGGCACCTTCGCCGCCTTCGCGTGGTTGATCGCCTCGATCGTCTGCGGCATGACGCCGTCGTCGGCCGCGACCACGAGGATCACGAGGTCCGTGATCTGGCTGCCGCGTGCACGCATCGCCGTGAAGGCCTCGTGGCCCGGCGTATCCAGGAACGTGATGACGCCGCGCGCCGTTTCCACGTGGTAGGCGCCGATGTGCTGCGTGATGCCGCCGGCTTCGCCGACCGCCACGCGCGCCTTGCGGATGGCGTCGAGGAGGGAGGTCTTGCCGTGGTCGACGTGGCCCATCACGGTCACGACGGGCGGGCGCGTCTCCATGTGGGCCTGCTCCTGCGCCGACGCTTCCGTGAGGAACGACTCCGGGTCGTCCAGCTTCGCGGGCTTGGCGACGTGGCCCATCTCCTGCACCACGATCATGGCCGTGTCCTGGTCGAGCACCTGGTTGATCGTGACCATCGTGCCCATCTTCATCATGGTCTTGATGACCTCGGCCGCCTTCACCGACATCTTGTGCGCGAGGTCGCCCACGGAGATGGTCTCCGGGATGAGGATCTCGAGGATCTTCGGCTCGGAAGGTGCCGCGAAGGCGCTGCCGCCCTCGTCGTCGCGATGGCCGCGGCCGCCGCGCGAGCGCCAGCCGTCGCGGCCGCCGGAAGCATCGCCGCGGGTCTTGATCGCCCGGCGGCGCGCCATCTCGTCCGCCCACGAGGAGGCGGGACGCGTGGCTTTCTTCGGGCCCTTCTTGTCGGCGGGCCTGGCTTCGCCGGGCTTGGCCGCCGGACGGTGCAGCGTGCCTTCACTGCCGGCGGCGGCAGGTGCCGCGGCGGTGGCGCCCGCTTCGCCCTTCGGCGCCTCGGCCTTCACCTCGACCAGCACCGGCGCCTCGGCCTCGGTGGCCGCTTCCTCGCCCTTCTTGCGCACGACGCGCTTCTTCTTCGGTCCCTCGGCATCCGTCGCCGCGGGTGCTGCCGCCGTGGCGGGGGCCGGGGCCGCTTCGGGCGCCGGCGCCGGCTGGGGTGGCTGTGCGGCGGCGACTGCCGCGGCGGCAGCGGCCGCGGCCGCTTCCTCTTCCTTCTGCTTGGCCACGCGGCGCGACTGCGCGTCCGCGGCCTGGCGGGCGGCGAGCTCGGCCTGGCGCCTGGCCTCGGCCTCGCGCTTCTTCGCCTCTTCCTCGTTGATGATCGGGGCGGGCGGCGCGGCGGGCTTCTCCGGCTCCGGGGCGGCGGCCGCGGGCTCGGGCTTGTCCACCTTCACGAACGTGCGCTTCTTGCGCACCTCCACCTGGATGGTGCGCGCCTTGCCGGTCGCGTCCGATTTCTTGATCTCGGTCGTCTGCTTGCGCGTGAGGGTGATCTTCTTCTTTTCTTCCTTGTTGCCGTGCATCTCGCGCAGGTAGTCGAGCAGGCGCGTCTTGTCCTGCTCGGTGATCGCGTCCTCCCCCGCCCTCTTCCGGACGCCCGCGGCCTCAAGTTGCTCGAGCAGGAGCGTGACCGGGAGCTTCAGCTCCTCGGCGAATTGGGTGACGTTCGATTTGGCCATGTGCTGCTTGATCTCCTCGCGCGGGCGCTCAGGCCTGCGTCTGCTGTTCCCGGAACCACGGCTGGCGCGCCGCCATGATGAGCTTGTTGGCGCGCTCCGCATCCATCCCGGTCATTTCGGTGAGCTCGTCGGTCGCGAGATCGGCAAGCGCATCCATCGTCGTGATGCCCTTCGACGCGAGGACGCGGGCGGTCTGGTTGTCCATCCCTTCCATGCCCAGCAAATCCTCGGCGGCGTGCTCGACCGTCTCCTCGCTCTTGATCGCCTCGGTGAGGAGCGCGTTGCGCGCGCGGCGGCGCAGCTCGTTCACGGTCTCCTCGTCGAAGGCCTCGATCTCCAGCATCTCGTTGATCGGCACGTATGCCACCTCGTCCAGCGACGTGAAGCCCTCGGAGACGAGGATCTCGGCAACCTCCTCGTCCACGTCCAGCTTCTCCATGAACACCGAACGCAGGGCGGATGTTTCCTGCTCGCTCTTCTGCTCGCGCTCCTCGGTGGTCATGATGTTGAGCTGCCAGCCGGTGAGCTCGGAGGCGAGGCGCACGTTCTGGCCGCCCTTGCCGATGGCGAGCGCGAGCTGGTCCTCGTCGACCACCACGTCCATCGAATGGCGCTCCTCGTCCACGACGATGGAGCTCACCTCGGCGGGCGCGAGCGCGTTGATGACAAATTGGGCCGGTTCGGCGGACCACAAGATGATGTCGACGCGTTCGCCGGCAAGCTCCTGCGTGACCGCCTGCACCCGCGAGCCGCGCATGCCCACGCAGGTGCCGACGGGATCTATGCGCTGGTCGTTCGACTTGACCGCGATCTTGGCGCGCAGGCCCGGATCGCGCGCCGCGGCGCGGATCTCGAGCAGGCCTTCCTCGATCTCCGGCACCTCGAGCTCGAAGAGCTTCACGAGGAAATCCGGCGCGATGCGCGAGAGCACCAGCTGCGGCCCGCGGGCGGCGCGGTCGATCTTCGCGATGTAGGCGCGCACGCGGTCGCCCACGCGCAGGTTTTCCTTCGGGATGAGCTGGTCGCGGGGCAGCAGCGCTTCCACGCGGCCCGATTCCACGATGAGGTTGCCGCGCTCGGCGCGCTTCACCGTCCCGGTGACCAGCGATTCGCCGCGCTCGAGGAAATCGTTGAGGATCTGCTCGCGCTCGGCGTCGCGGATCTTCTGCAGGATGACCTGCTTGGCGGCCTGCGCGCCGATGCGCCCGAAGGTCTCGGCCTCGAGCGGCTCCTCGATCACGTCGCCGAGCGCCGCTTCCGCGTTCTCTGCGACCGCGTCGGTGATGGCGATCTGGTGCGCGGGCTCCTCGTGCTCCTCGTCGGGGACCACGGTCCAGCGGCGGAACGCCTTGTAGTCGCCCGATTCGCGGTCGATCTCGACCCTCACGTCCACTTCGTCCTTGAAGCGTTTCTTCGTCGCCGATGCGAGCGCCATCTCGAGCGCCAGGAATACGGTGTCCTTGGCGACGTTCTTCTCGCGCGCCAGCGCATCGACCAAAAGCAGAATGTCCCGACTCATAAACCCTCATCATCCCCGGGGGGCGGAGATCTCGTGTCATCCCGGCGAATGCCGGGCCGTTCGCCGTCCCGGCCGCAGCCGGGACGCAAGCATTTCCTCTAAAGCTCGGGCACCAGCCGCGCGCGATCGATATCGCCCAACGCGAAGCGCTGCTGCTGTCCCGCCACGTCGAGGACCACCTCGTCGCCCTCGATGCCGACGACGCGGCCTTCGAACCGCCGCTGCCCGTTACGCGGCAGCTTGAGCCTCAGCGTCGCGACGGAGCCCGCGAAGCGCTGGTAATCCTCGGGCCGCCGGAGCGGCCGGTCGAGCCCCGGCGACGATACCTCCAGGCGCTCGTAATCGATACCTTCCACAGCGAATGCGCGCGTGAGGTGGTTGCTCACCCGTGCGCAATCCTCGACACCGATGCCCTCCGGGGCATCGATGAAGACGCGCAGCAGCCCGCCCCTGGATGTCTCCAGGTCCACGAGCTCGTAGCCAAGTCCGTGCAGGGTTTCGCGAAGCCAGGCCTCGCGGTCCGTCGGCCGGTTCACCACCAGGGAAAGCGCTCCACAAACAAAAAATGGGCTCGAGGCCCATCCCAACTTCGAAACTGTGGAATTTTAACATGTTTCGCGGCGGCGGGCCATTGTTGCCTCGCGCCTGCCGCAGTGCCGCCCGGCGCGCGGGCCGGCCGCCCGGCCGTGCCGAACGGCCTGTTGCTGGCAAGCCACAATTCCAAAAATTTGTTGGAGATTTGGCACCTGTTGGCTATCCTTGCCCGGTTCAGGAATTGGGCCCAAAAGGCCCGGGTCCCGCAACAATCGCCACCCCAAAACACCCATAAACCGGGAGAGAGTTCATGAAGCGGATCACCAGAAAAACACTGCCCAGCGCCCTTGTGCATGCGCTCGGTGCCGGGCTCGCGCTGTCCGTCGTCGCGGGCGCACACGCGCAGCAGGCGCAGCGCATCGAAAAAATCGAAGTCACGGGTTCGAACATCAAGCGCGTCGACCAGGAGACCGTCGCGCCGGTGGACATCATCACTCGCGAGCAGATCGAGCGCACGGGCCAGGCGACCGTCGCCGAGGTGCTGCGCAACATTCCCGCCAACACCGGCGGCAGCTTCAGCGAGAGCTTCACCAACAGCTTTGCACCCGGCGCTTCCGGCATCTCGCTGCGCGGCCTCGGCCAGAAGACGACGCTGGTGCTGCTGAACGGCCGCCGCGTCACCGGCTTCGGCTTCGCGCAGAACCTGCAGGACACGTTCGTCGACCTGAACTCCATTCCCGCGAGCGCGGTCGAGCGCGTCGAGATCCTGAAGGACGGCGCTTCCGCGATCTACGGCTCCGATGCCATCGCGGGCGTGGTGAACATCATCCTGCGCAAGGACTTCCACGGCATCGAGGCGAGCGTCTTCGGCGGCCAGTCCGAGGGCAAGAACGACTGGCGCGCCAGCCTCACCGGCGGCCTGGGCGACCTCGCGCGCGATCGCTGGTCGCTCTTCGGCACGGTCGACTTCTACAAGCGCGAGCTGATGGAGCTCTCGGACACCAAGTTCGGCAAGGACCGCGACTACCGCGACATCCCCGGCGGCCGCAACAACCAGTCGCTCACCGGCGGCGGCACGTGGCGCCAGATCACCGCGACGGGCGCGAACACGAACTTCCTGCGCGCGACCTCGGAGTGCCCGCAGTTCGGCGGCGAGATCATCGATTCCGCCACCGCGGTGGCGCGCGGCCTGATCGCCGCCCCGCTCGGCAACACCAACCTGAACCAGCCCGGCAACACTTTCTGCTTCAAGGACTTCAACACGCAGTTCACCGCGCTGCCGAAGACCGACCGCGTGAACGCGATCGGCCGCGGCACGATGGAGTTCAATCCCAACCTCACGGGCTACGTCGAAGCCGGCTTCAGCCGCATCGATACGTTCCAGACCTTCCAGAGCCCGTTCTTCGCGGCCACCACGGCGCTCACGCAAACCGCCGCGGGCCTGCGCCCGTTCACGTACAACATCCGCTTCGCCCCGGGTGTGGCCGGCAACCCGTTCGGCACCAACGCCGTCTACACGGGCGTGCTGCAGGACCTCGGCACGCGCGACCTCGACCAGCGTTCGGACACCTGGCGCGTGCTCGGCGGTGCGAACTACACCGTCAAGAACTGGGATCTCGACAGCGCCATCGGCTGGTCGCGCAACGAGGTGGACCAGCACAACCTGAACGCGATCACGCTCTCGGGCACGAGCGCGGTCTTCGGCGTGCCGAGCACGCCGCAGCCGCCGGTGCCGACGTCGACCTCCGCGGTGTACAACCTCGACCACCCGAGCCAGAACTCGGATGCCGTGCGCGACACCATGCGCACGACGGTCAACCGCAAGTCCACGTCGGAGCTCGAGTTCGCCGACACCAAGGCGTCGACGGAGATCATGCAGATGGCGGCCGGTGCGCTCGGCCTCGCCCTCGGCGTCGAAGCGCGCCACGAGAGCCTGAAGGATCGCCCGGACGCAGCCGCGTCCGCGGGTGAGATCCTGGGCCAGGGCATCACCGCCACCGACGGCAGCCGCCGCCAGTGGGCCGCGTACGGCGAGCTTTCGATCCCGATCACGCGTGCCATCGAAGCGCAGCTCGCCGCGCGCCACGACAACTACAGCGACTACGGCAGCTCCAACACGCCGAAGGTCGGCGTGAAGTTCCGTCCGACCAGCTCGCTGCTGCTGCGCGCGAACTGGGGCAAGGGCTTCCGCGCCCCGACGCTGCCCGAGATCTCGCCCTCCGTGGCGACGTTCTTCGTCGGCGTGACCGATCCGCTCACCAACCAGATCGTCCAGGTGTCGGGTGTCTTCGCGGGCAACCCCAACCTGCAGGCGGAGAAGTCGGAAAGCTGGACCGCCGGCCTCGTGTGGGAGCCGAATTCCGCGTTCAACGTCGGCGTGAACTACTACGACATCGACTGGAAGAACATCGTCGCGGCGCCCTCGTTCCAGTCCATCGTGAACACGGGTGACCCGCGGCTCGTGATCCGCGATCCCGCGACCGGCAACATCGTCACGGTGCTGAACGGCTTCATCAACGTGAACGAGACGAAGACCCACGGCATCGACCTCGAGGGCCGCTATCGCCTGAGCAGCACGGTCGGCCGCTGGACGCTGCGCGGCAACGCGACCTACGTCGACAGCTTCAAGGAGAACGGCACGGAAGTCGCCGGCACCAACGGCGGCACGAACACCATCCCGCGCTTCAAGAGCCAGCTCTCGCTCGACTGGGACTACCGTGCGCTCTCGGCCACGTTCACGAACAACTACGTGCGCCACTACCTGCAGGAGCTCCTGCCCGGCAGCTTCTTCACGCCGCAGGATCCGCGGTTCCAGAACCAGGTGTATCCGGATCGTATCCCGTCGTACAGCACCTACGACCTCTTCGCGAAGTACCAGCTCACGAAGAACCTGCAGGTGTCGGGCTCGATCCTGAACCTCGCCGACAAGACGCCGTACTACGACCCGGGCTTCAGCGGCACGGCGCTGTACGACTTCAGCCTCTTCGACGTGCGTGGCCGCCAGTACCGCGTGGGCCTCACCTGGAAGATGTAAGTCCGCTTCACCGCAGCACGGAAAAGGGGGCCTCGCGGCCCCCTTTTTCCTTATGGCGCTGGCGCGATCACTCGATGCGGCGCACGCGCGGCGAGGGCTTCACGCCGTCGATATCGAGGAAGAACGATCCGAGCGCGCCGCGCCGCACCGTGACCCTCGGGTCCTGCAGGTCGGCGAAGCGCGATGTTCCATCGGTAACCTGCCACACCTGTCCATTTGCGAGCCGGATGCGCGAGTTCGCATACCAGCCGTCGAAGTGGCCGGGGATGTTGCTCTCGATCGATTCGACGGGCGCTGGCGGGGTGGGCAAGCCGAAGCGCGAGGCATCGGCGCCAGGCGCCGCTGCTGCGGGCGGCGCAGGGGACACCTGGCCGGTGGCGGCCGGCGGGCGCGCGATCGGCGCGGCAGGGGCCGCGACTGCGGGCGCGCCGGGTGCCGCCGGGGCTACGGAGGAGGCACCCGGAAGCGGCAGCCGGTCGTAGCATGCCAGCCGCGCGGCCGGGTCCGGGATCGCCCGGCAGCCGGACAGGGTGTCCTGGGCGCTGGCAACGGCCGGCAGCGCGGTCGCGACAAGGACCGGCAGCGCAGCCCGGAAAACGAGGCGGAACGCCATTTCAACTCCACTGGAAATTTGATCGCGAGCATTATGCGCGCACCGTTGACCCCCGAAATCAAGGGTTAACGCCGGAGGGGTCCTGTTGCAAAAACGCAACACGCCTGCGAAATGCTGTTGGATTGTTCACAGGGTGGTCGTTATGATGCGACCGCGTACTATCTCGTCACCTCGCGATAGCAAGAAGCAAACCCGGGGACCTGTCGACCGGCCTCGGGGCGTCGCGTATCAGAAACCAATACCTGGGGGACAAATGAATCCTCGAAACAACAAGCGGACGTTCACGAAGAAAACGTGCGTCGTCGCCACGCAGTTCGCGCTGGCGATGATGGCATCGCAGGTCACGCTGGCGCAGCAGGCGCCAGCCACGCAGGTCGCGCAAACCACCGCGCCGAAAGCCGGGGAGCGCATCGAAGTCACCGGCTCGCGCATTCCCATGCAGCAGAACGTCGAGAGCACCAGCCCGGTCGTGGTTCTCGGCACCGAAGACATCAACATGACGGGCCTGCGCAACGTCGAGGACGTGCTCAACTCGCTGCCGATGGTCAATCCCGACTTCGGCAACAACCAGTCGAACGGCGCGACCGGCACCGCGACCGTGAACCTGCGCAACCTCGGCGCGAACCGCACCCTGGTCCTCGTCAACGGGCGCCGCCTGCCGGCGGGCAGCCCGTCGCTGTATGCAACGGACCTCAACCAGATTCCCGCGACGCTGATCGAGCGCGTCGAAGTCCTCACGGGTGGTGCCTCGGCGGTGTACGGCTCCGATGCCGTCGCCGGCGTGGTGAACTTCATCATGAAGCAGAACTTCCAGGGCGTTCAGGGCGACGTCAACTACAGCTGGTACCAGCACAACCAGCATTCCCCCGGCAACATCAATGATGCGCTGCACGCCGCGAACATCGACGTCCCCGGCGATTTCAGCCACAAGGGCGACAGCACGGACGTGAGCCTCACGATGGGCAGCAACTTCGCCAACGACAAGGGCAACGCGACCGTCTTCTTCAGCTACAAGAAGGACCACCCGGTCCTCCAGAGCGCGTACGACTACAGCAAGTGCGCGCTCGGCGCCAACGCCGACGGCTCGTGGAGCTGCGCGGGCTCGTCCACGTCGGACCACACCCGCATCACGCCGCTCACGCCTACCGTGGGCCGGCCGGTCACGCCGATCGATGCCGCGGGCAACGTGCGGCTGTTCAACAACGCGACCGACCTCTTCAACTTCGCGCCGTTCAACTACTACACGCGTCCCTCGGAGCGCTACGGCTTCGCCGCCTTCGCGCACTACGACCTGACCCCGAAGGCGCGGCTGTACTCGGAGTTCATGTTCCACGACGACCACACCGACGCGCAGATCGCGCCCAGCGGTGCGTTCGGCGTGCCCGTCACCGTGGGCTTCGACAACCCGTTCATCTCGCCGCAGCTGCGCGGGATCCTCGGCCTCACCGGCCCCGGCACGACGGCGGACATCATCATCCAGCACCGCAACGTCGAAGGCGGCGGCCGCGACGACGACATCCGCCACACCTCGTATCGCGAAGTGCTCGGCGTGAAGGGCGACCTGGGCCGCGACTGGGAATACGACATCTGGATGCAGACGGCGAAGGTGCTGTACCAGGAGATCTATCGCCACGACTTCTCGACCGTGCGCCTGCAGGCCGCGCTCGATGCGACGACCGATCCGGCCACCGGACTGCCGATCTGCCGGTCTACCGTCGCGGGGTGCGTCCCGTACAACATCTTCCAGACGGGCGGCGTCACGCCCGGCGCGTTGGCGTTCCTGGAGACTCCGGGCTTCAAGAAGGGCAACACGCAGCAGACGGTGCAGGGTGCGACGATTTCCACGGGAGACCTGACCGACTACGGCCTCAAGGTGCCCACCGCGCGCAGCGGCATCGCGTTCGCGGCCGGCGTCGAGCGTCGAACCGAGAAGCTCCAGCTCGAGACCGACGTGGAGTTCACGACGGGCGACCTGGCCGGACAGGGCGGTCCCACGATCGGCCTCGCGGGCCAGTACACGGTGAAGGAAATCTACGCCGAGACGCGCATCCCCATCATCGAGGAGCGCCCGATGTTCGACACGCTCGCGGTGAATGCGAGCTACCGCTTCTCGGACTACAGCACCGATGTGCAGACGCACACGTACGGCATCGGCGGCGAATGGGGCCCGGTGCGGTCGTTCAAGTTCCGCGGCAGCTACCAGAAGGCGACGCGCGCGGCGAACGTGATCGAGCTGTTCACGGCGCAGGGCCTGAACCTCTTCGGCCTTGCCCACGACCCGTGCGGCCCGGCGCGCACCGCCACGCTCGCGCAGTGCCAGCGCACCGGCATCACCGCGGCGAACTACGGCTCGGACCTCATCGAGAACCCGGCCGGCCAGTACAACTTCCTGCAGGGCGGCAACCCCGCGCTCCAGCCGGAGGACTCGAAGAGCTACACGCTGGGCTTCGTCTGGACGCCGTCGAACAACCTGAGCGCCACGATCGACTACTTCGACATCAAGCTGGACAACGTGATCAGCAACATCCCGCCGGCGACCGCGCTGCAGCAGTGCCTGCAGAACGGCTCGTTCTGCGACCTGGTCCACCGCGACTCGCTCGGCACGTTGTGGCTGCCCAACGGCGGCTTCATCACCGCGACCAACCTCAACCTGGCCAAGTGGAAGACGAACGGCGTGGACGTCGCGCTGAACTACAACTACGCGATGGGCCACTGGGGCCGGCTGGGTCTCAACTTCACCGGCACCTGGACGGAAGAGTTCCGCCAGGAGCCCGTGCCGGGCCTGGGCGAGTTCGACTGTGCGGGCCTCTTCGGCCCGGTTTGCGGCAGCCCGCAGGCCAAGTGGCGTCATCGCGTGCGCGGCACGTGGTCGACGCCGTGGGCCGGCGTGGACCTCGCGGCGACGTGGCGCCATATCAACGAGGTGAAGAACGAGGGCACGAGGTCGGATGACGCGCTGCACGTCGACGACATCCCGCCGCAGGACCAGAAGCTCGCCGCCCGCGACTACCTCGACCTCGCGGCGCAGTGGGCCTTCAGCAAGCGCCTCACGTTCCGCGGCGGCGTCAACAACATCCTCGACAAGGATCCGCCGCTCGTCTCCAACACGCTCGCGGGCCCGAACATCTTCGGCAACGGCAACACGTTCCCGCAGCTGTACGACTCGCTGGGCCGCCGGTTCTTCGTCGGCCTGACGTTCTCGCTGTAAGCAGCAGCCTCACCATCGAACGGCGAGCTTCGGCTCGCCGTTTTTTTTTGCTCGAGCCTCGCCGCCCTAAAGCTCGAAGCCGGGAACGCCCGCGCTGAACGCCGCCAGCCCTTCCATGGTGGCGCTCACGAGCGCACGCTCGGGCCCGGTGAGGTGCGGGTGCCAGATGTCGAAGATGAGCACCGCGCGCGGCTTGTCGCTCCCGTTCCAGGCCTCGTGCTCGATGGTGTCGTCGAACACCCATGCGTGTCCCGGCACCCATTCGCGCGTGTCGTTGCCGACGCGGAACCCGCAGCCCTCCGGCACGACGAGCGCGAGGTGCGTGACGAGGCGCGCGTTGGTCACCCCGGTGTGCGGCGGAATGTGCGTGTGGGGCTTGAGGAGCGAGAACATGGCAGCGGGCGTGCGTCCCGCCATCGTGGGCTGCGGTGCGGCCGCGATCGCCGCCATCGTGGCCGGGCAGCGGGCGGCATTCTCCTCCACGCGCACGCCGCCTTTCATGAGGTGGAAGGCGCTCCAGCGCGGCGAGTTGTTGAGCTCCGCCCACTGGTTGAGCGGCACGTCCTCCGGGTAGGTCACGTAAGGCGCGAAGCCCTCCTCGGTCCGCACGATCTCCAGGAATTCGTCGCGGATGGCGGGCGCGGCGGCTTCGAGCTCCCCGATCCAGGGGAAGAGCGTGCGGTCGTCGAAGAACTCGATGGGTGCCAGGTGCGGGTAGTGGTAGACCATCGGCTGCGAGTCGTAACGCTTGCGGCGGCCCACGAGCAGGTCCACGGATGCGCGGAAACGCCGCAGGTCCTCGCCGTGGAAACCGTCCATCCGCGGAGCGAGGAATTCGTCGAGGAAGGCCGCCACCCGCAGCGTGTAGTCGCGGTGGTATTCGCGGGCGTGGGTCACCGGGGGGCGCAGGTCCGGATGCAGCCGCTCGAGCGGGGGCGCCACGGCCGCGGCCGCGCCATAGGCCTGCGAGGCCTGGTGGGACTTGCCCTGCCGCTCGTAGAGGTTGCCGCGCAGGATGAGCGCGAGGAGATCCATCGGGTCGCGCGTGAGGGCCGAGCGCAGCGCCTCCTCCTCGCCGGCCTCGTCGCCCAGGCGCTGGCGCACGATGGCGAGGTTGATCCACTGCTGGGTATCGCGGCCGTCCACGCGCACCAGCCGCTCGTAGCATTCGCGCGCCGTCTCGAGGTCCCCGCGCCGGAAAGCGTGGTCGCCCACCGCGTCGAGCGCGCGCGGGTGCTGCGGATCGAGCGCCAGGATGCGCCGCCACGCCTCGAGCGCCTCCAGCGGGCGGCCCGCCTGGATGGCGCGCAGCGCGCGTTGCTCGAGTTGCGCGACCTCTCCGCCCGCCGCCTGTTGCTGCGCCATCGACCCTCCCCAAAGTGCTTCCATTCTGCCGAAAGAATCCTGCCGCTGCGGCTGTTCCCGGACATAGAATGTTCATGCAAGGAGGTGCACATCATGAGGAACCCGCTGTTGATCCTGGTGGCGGCCGCGGTGATGGCTGCTCCCGTATTCGCCGCCGACGAAGGCCTGGCGGCCAAGCGCTCCCGTTACCTGGACGAGGTCCGCGTCGGCTCGTCCTTCCCGGCCACTTATCGAAGCGTCCACATCGCGCCCATCGAGGTCGAGTTCCGCAAGGGCTGGCCGAACGACGCCAACAAGTTCCAGAGCCCGTCGCGGGAGGTGAAGCGCGACGACGTCAAGCGCATCTCGCAGGAGATGGCGCAGTCCCTGCGCGCCGCGCTGCAGGAGGACCTGCAGCGCGCCGGCTACCAGGTCGCCCCGGCCCCGGGCCCCGGCGTGCTGGTGCTCAAGATCGCCATCGAGGACGTGCAGGTGAACGCGCCGGACAACTCGGCGCCGGGCACCAACACGTACATGCGCGAGGCGGGGGAAGCCTCGCTGCGCATCGACGGCTACGACGCGGGGTCGAACGCCAAGGTGATGGTCATCAACGACCATGGCAAGGCGCGGCCCTACATGGGCGGCGTGGAGCGCGCGAACACCGTCTCCAACCGCTTCTGGTTCGGCGAGATGTTCGACCGCTGGGCCGACGCGGTGACGAAGGAGATCGCCGGGCTCGGCAAGGCCGGCTAGATCTCCCAGCGGGGCTTCTCGCCGCTGTACGCGTCGATCGCCTCGAACATCGCGGTCACGAGCTCGCGCTCCCGCGGCGTGAGCTCGGGCCGCCACACCTCGAACAGCAGGATCACGCGCGTCGCCGTGGTGCGATTCCACGCCTCGTGCTCCATGGTGTCGTCGAACGCCCACGCGCGCCCCTCCACCCAGCGGCGCGTCTCGTTGCCCACGCGGAAGAGGCATTCGCCGGGCACGATGAGCGGCAGGTGGCAGATGAGCCGCGTATTCACGAGGCCGGTGTGCGGCGGGATGTGCGCGCCGGGCCGCAGCAGCGAGAACATCACCGAAGGCGAACGCCGCGGCATGTGCGCGAGCGGCACGGCCGCGATCGCTTCCATGGTGCGTGGACAGCGTGCGGCATTGGCCGGCACCGGCTCGCCGAACTTCCACAGGTAGAACGCGCTCCACGCCGGGTTGCCCGCCATCGGGCCCGCATCCGCGGGCCGGCGCGGATCGGCTTCCACGTAGGGGGCGAAGGCGCCGTCCTCGCGCATCACGGCGGCAAGCTCCTCGCGGATCGCGGCCGTGTGGCCCTCGAGCGCCTCCATCCACGGGAAGAGCGAGCGGTCGTCGAAGAACTGGACCTGCGCCAGCTCGGGAAAGTAATAGCTGCGCGGCTGCTGCACGTAGACCTGGCGGCGGCCGAGCATGATGTCGAGCGACTGCGCGAAGCGGCCGCCCGAATCGGTGAATCCCTTCGCCCGCAGGGCGCCGCGAAGGACGGACTCGAACTCGGCGGCGTAGCGCTCGCACATCTGCTGGGCGCGGCCGAGCTCGCGGCGCAGGTCGGCCGGCAACTGCTCCGGCGGCGGGGCGGCGCGCACCGCGGCCATGTAGAACGAGGCGGCAGCGCGGCTGTCGCCCGCGGCGGCGAAGCGGTCGGCCTTGAGGATCAGCGCGTGGAGGTTGCGGGGGTCCTGCTCGAGGGCGCGCTCGACGGCGCTCGCGACGCCGGCTTCGTCGCGCAGCGCGCGGCACGCGAATGCCAGGGCCACCTGCAGGCCGGCGCTGTCGTGGCCGCCTGCCGCGGCGCGTGCGAGCAGGTCGCGTGCACGGCGGGCATCTCCCGCGCGCAGCGCATCGAATCCGGATCGCGCGAGTGCCGCGGCGTCGGTGGGTGCGGTGCTCATGGCTCGTTACTTACCATACTTCCAGCGGGCGGCGCGCGTGCCGGTAGCCCCTGGGCTTTGCGCGCGCGGGAAAACCTGCAAAATCGGGGTTGGCGAACACGAAGGGCTGGAATGAAGAGCTACCTGGATCTGGTGCGCACCTGCCTCGCGGAGGGATCGTGGCAGGCCAACCGCACCGGCGTGAGGACGTTGTCGATCCCCGGCGCCATGCTGCGCTTCGATCTCTCGAAGGGCTTTCCCGCGGTCACCACCAAGAAGCTCGCCTTCAAGTCGGCGATGGGCGAGCTGGCGGGATTCCTGCGCGGCTACCGGGACGCGGCGCAATTCCGCGCGCTCGGATGCAGGGTGTGGGACCAGAACGCCAACGAGAACAGCGCCTGGCTCGCGAACCCCAATCGCAGGGGCCACGACGACCTCGGGCCGATCTACGGCGTGCAATGGCGCCGCTGGCCGGGCTACAAGGTGATCGCCGCGAGCGAAGCGGGTCGCATCGAGCGCGCGCGCAGCCTGGGCTACGAGGCGATGGCCTCTTTCCCGCTCGACGGGCAACAGCATGTGCTGCTGCACCGTTCGATCGACCAGGTGCGGCACTGCCTGGACACGATCGTGAAGTCGCCCTCCGACCGGCGCATCCTCTTCCACGCGTGGAATCCCGCGGAGCTGGACGAGATGGCGCTGCCGCCCTGCCACCTGCTCTACCAGTTCCACCCGAACGCGTCGGAACGGCAGCTTTCGATGAGCCTGTACGTGCGCAGCAACGACCTCGGCCTGGGCACGCCCTTCAACCTCGCCGAAGGCGCGGCGCTGCTGCATCTCTTCGCGCACCTCACGGGCTACAGCGCGAAGTGGTTCACGTACTTCGTGGGCGACGCGCACATCTACGAGACGCACATCCCGATGCTCGAGGAGCAGCTCACGCGCGAGCCGCATCCGCTGCCATCGCTCGCGATATCGGATCGCGTTCCGGGACTCGCGGCGACGGGCCGGTACGAGCCCGAGTGGCTCGAGCGCGTGCAGCCCTCCGACTTCGAGTTGCGCAACTACGTGCACCACGGGCCGCTCACGGCGCCGATGGCCGTCTAGCCCCGTAGAATGACGCGATGATCCCCGAACGCGAGGCACCCAGGGGCTTGATCGTCTCGCTCGTGGTGGCCGTCTCCCGCAACGGAGTCATCGGTCGCGAGAACCGGCTGCCGTGGCGCCTGCCCGACGAGCTCGCCTACTTCAAGCGCGTGACCATGGGCAAGCCGATCGTGATGGGACGGCGCACCTACGAGTCCATCGGCAAGCCGCTCCCGGGCCGGCAAAACATCGTGGTGACGCACCAGCGCGACTACACCGCACCCGGATGCACCGTCGCGAACGGGCTGCGGGAAGCCTGGCGCGCCGCGGGCGATGCGCCGGAAGCGATGGTGATCGGCGGGACATCGCTCTTCGCCGAGACGCTGCCCACGGCCGACCGCATGCACTACACCGAGGTCGAGGCGGATGTGGAAGGCGACACGTTCTTCCCGCCCTTCGACCGCGGCGCCTGGCAGGAAAGCGAGGTCCTGCGCCACGCCGCGGACGAGCGGCACCCCTACGCGTTCCGCGTGCTGCTGCTGGAAAGACGCTCCCGCTAGCTAGCGCGACTTGCCGTCGCTGCGCTCGAGGCGGCGCGAGAACTTGCTCACGACCTTGCCGTCGCGGTCGAAGTCCACCGAGAAGATCGCCAGGTACCCCCACGTATCGTAATAGCGCCACTCCCACGACTCGTGGTCGAGGCGGGCGAAATGCATCGTGTCGCCCGGCGGGCCGATCATGCGCAGGATCTCGTCCCGCGTCATGCCCGGATGGATCTGGTAGAACGTGCCGTCGTAGAGGACCGGGCGCACCGCCTGCACGACGCCGTCGCGCGAGAGATCGACCATGAAGGTCTGCGTGCCGAGCGGCCCGCGCGGATACGCGAGCGTGCGCGAGCCATCGTCGTTCCTGAACTCGACGGCAGGCTGGCCCATCGAGGCGCGGGCCTGCGCCTCCGTGGACGTTCCCGGCTGCAGGTTGGTGCCGCCGTAAGAAGCGCAGCCGGCGACGGCGGCGCCGGCGATGAGTGCGGCGATCAGCTTCATGCGCATCATTTATCCCTCCGGATGTTGCACCCACGCAATGGAACTAACAGTGCCGACGGACCAAAAGTCCCCGCGAGGGTTAAAGTGGATCAAGGACTTAGTTTATCCGTTATGCGAAAAGAGACGGACACGTTCCGCGTGAAAACAACAGAAGGGGCCGCCATGCCCAGCGCCGCTCGTTCCTGAAGGCCCTCGCCGCCACGCCGCTGCTGGCTCGGGCCATACCGGCGCTCGCCCGGGGCAGCCTCCTCCTTTCCGACTTTCCGAGGCGCGCATCTACGTGGACTGGGGCGACCTGGCGCTCCTCCAGGGAACCGCCGTCCCGAACCGGAACGACCCCCGCGCGCCAACGCGCAACCTGATCGCCTTCCCCACCGGACCCATCCTGAACGAAGCGGGTTCCACGCTGCCCGCGCGCACCAACTACTATGCGGCCGGGCCCACGGAAATCTGCGACGGCGCCGCGTGCCGGCACGGGCGACATCGCCGGCAAGTTCCCGCTCGCGGGCTCCGACGTGCTGATCGACCAGATCCAGCTTTACGCCGGCGGCCTCGCAGCCATTCCGCCCTGGGGCGTGGAGACGCTCACCGGACATGGCGGCGCACGTCTACTCCGAGGTCACGGTGATGCACGTCGGGTCGTTCGACGCGCTCCCGGCCGAGTCCGTCGCGCTCGGCCTGACGCTGCCCACGGACGCGACGCTGGGCACCACGCGCGACACCTCGCTGTCGATCGGTTGGGAGGGTACCGAGCCCGACTACGCCGGCGAGGCGCGCATGAAGCCCGCGAAGAGCTTCCGCTCGCACTCGGGCATCAACCTCCTCGGGACCGGAGTGCACGTCGTGGGCCAGGTGCTCACCGCCGCGCAGTCGCGCATGTACAACACCAGCCGCGCGTGGATGCCATCCTCGCAGGCGTACGGCGCGCATGCGGCGACCCTCGTCTGGGACCGCGCGCTCTCGCAGGACCTCACCTCCGCCGGCTACCTGCCCGGTCGAAACGTGTGGGCGGCCAACACCTCCATCGGTGGCCAGAGCACTGCCAACCTCGAAGGGCCCGCTGGACGCCTCGCGGCGACCGACGGCCCGATCCTTTCCGCGGCGACCGCAGGCGGCGCGCGCGCTCTACCACTTCGTCATGGGCACCAACGACCGGCAGACGATCAACGCGGGCGTGGCTCCCCGCGGCGACGAGGACGCGGCAGCGATTTGCGGTGCGGCCATTGCGGGCTGGCGGGCGCTGGCGGGCCTCTAGCCCGGCACATCGCCCCGCGCCGCTATCGCATGGCAACTCGACTGCCCTTCCCGAGAAAGGGGTAACACTTCATTCCGGGCACATAGGTGACACTTCGGGGCTTTGCCGCTATGGGAGGGCAAAGTGCCTTGGCAGGAGTGTCACAAGATGGATGAACGACTTCGGTTCGTCGCTCGCCTGCTCGAAGGCGAGAAAATGGCGGTTCTGTGCCGGGAATTCGATATCTCGCGCAAGACCGGCTACAAGATCTCGCCCCTACGTCGGCCCTCGATGAGCTTCGCTACCCCTTCCATGACCGCACCCTGACGGTCACGCAATGCGGCCGCATCTGCCTGGCACAGCGGCGCAAAATCAATCTCGGCACCACGGTATTGGCGGGCCAGAACGTCGGCATCAGGCAGGTCGACGAGCACGTCCGGCTCGTCACCTTCATGCACTACGATCTGGGTTTCTTCGACGATGAGACATGCCGCCTCGAACCGGCGAAGAACCCGTTCGAGGCGGCTGTGTTACCTATGTCTCCGGTATAAACCGTCACCCATGTGACCGGAATACACCGACTTGAATTGGTAGGGCGTACTGGATTCGAACCAGTGACCAACGGATTAAAAGTCCGCTGCTCTACCAGCTGAGCTAACGCCCCGGAAAAAAGCGAAATTATAGCATTCGGTCCA
>Ga0068852_100000741_pt1 | contig 21433 bp, 22 predicted proteins | sample KBSCornC22_FD_66594 | JGI IMG/M metagenome (GOLD analysis project Ga0068852, IMG submission 66594) | Corn rhizosphere microbial communities from Kellogg Biological Station, Michigan, USA - KBS Corn C2-2 | ecosystem: Host-associated > Plants > Roots > Rhizosphere > Soil ... | reverse complement strand
GGCACCACCACGCCGTACCAGCCGATCGTTTCATAACCCGGCAGCGTTTCTGCAATCGCAGGCAGGTCGGGCGCGGCAGCCGAGCGCTTGAGCGAGGTGACCGCAAGCGCACGTACCTTGCCTGAGCGTGCAAGCGGCAATCCCGAGGTAATGCTCGCAAATACCAACTGCACCTGACCGCCGGCGAGATCTGTAAGTGCCTGCGGCGGCCCTTTGTACGGTACATGCGCGAGTTTGATGCCGGCAGTGACGTTGAAGAGTTCGGTGACGATATGGTTAGAGCCGCCGATGCCGGTCGAGCCGTAATTCAGTTTGTCAGGCTGCGCTTTCGCAAGATCGATGAACTCGCGGACTGTGCGCACAGGAACGTTCGGCGACACTGCCATCAAGTACGGATTGCGCGATACCAAGCTCACGCCGGCATAATCGCGCACGATGTCGAACGGCATCTTGTCGTCGAATGCAGTCGCGACCAACTGCGCAACCGCGAGCATCATCAGCGTATATCCATCGGGCGGCGCTTTGGCGAGCATTTCCGCTGCAATTGCTCCCGTCGCGCCAGTTCGATTGTCGACCACGACACTCTGACCGAGCGCTTCGGACATTTTCTGCGCAACCGTCCGGGCGGCGAGATCGGAGCCGCCGCCCGCCGTAAATCCGGCCAGCATGCGGATTGGCCGTGTCGGATAGTCCGCCGCGACAACGTTCGCGCATAAGAGCACAAACGCCAACGCACACGCATAAAAACTCTTCACGCGGAGCACAGTTTCTCTAGCGCCGACTTTGCACAACTTCGTTGACCGCAGCTTCGATCACTCCTGCCGTATCCCCGCATCTTTGATGACGCGGCTCCAGCGCTGCAGTTCGTCGGCAATTTTTTTACGAAACTCCTCAGGTGAATTGGGCGCAGCCTCGAGAGCGCTGACCGCGAGGCGCTCCTTTGTGTCAGGCGCGGCGACTGCACGCGCGATCTCGCGGTTGAGCAGCTTGATGATCGCCGGCGGCGTGCCGCCGACACTGATGACGCTGTACCAGTTGCTCACATTGACGTCGTTAACGCCGCTTTCGGCGAAGGTCGGCACGTCGGGCAGCAATTGACTGCGTTTTGGCGCAGCAGCAGCGAGGATTTTCACGCGTCCGGCTTTTGACAGCGGCAGCGTAACGGGCGCGGTCGATATCGTCGATTGGATCTGGCCAGCGACGACATCCGACAGCGCCGGGCCAACGCTTTTGTACGGCACATGGATCATGTTGATGCCGGCGCGCAATCGAAACAGCTCACCCGTCATATGCGTACCGCTGCCGCTGCCGGCTGAACCTATCGTGAGCTTGCCAGGCTGAGCTTTGGCAGCCGCGATGAAATCTTTGATGCTGGATGAGTAAGACAGGCCCGGATTGACGACGAGTATGTAAGGCGTCTCCGCCACCACCGAAATCGGGTCGAAATCTTTCAGCGCGTCATATTTGGGGTCCTTGAAGAACGCGATGTTGATGGTAAAACCGGAATCCGCGAGCAATAGCGTATAGCCGTCGGCGGCAGCGTGCGCCGCAATCTGAGTGCCGAGCAAGGAAGCAGCGCCCGGCCGGTTATCTACGACCACCGTTTGCCCCAACTGCTCGGTCAGTTTGAGGGCGATCAGCCGGCCGACAAAATCCGACCCGCCGCCCGCCGCAAAGGGCACGATCAAGCGGATCGGCTTAGTCGGGTAATCCTGCGCCGAGACCAGCGGCAAGTTACACATCCAGGCCGCAATCAGTGGCGTGATTAATGGCAGACAACTTTTCATGTTCGCCCTGCTCCTGGCATGTAAAGCGATCTGTCCCTGTACACGCATGCGGTGGCCGTAGCCCTGTTCGCAGCACACAAGTTCGTCGCGCCCCTATTCGACCTTCGCGCCCGATACCTTCACGAGCTTGCCCCATTTATCGTGCTCGGAACGTATGTAAGCTGCGAGTTCGTCCGGCGTGCTCGTCACGATGTTGAAGCCCTGTGCCGCGATCTTTTCGCGTGTTGCGGGCTCGCGCAATATTTTCACGATTTCAGTATTCAGTTTTGCGACGACGTCTCTAGGTATTCCCGCGGGGCCGACGATCGCGACCCAGTTGCCGAGATCGAAGCCGGCAAAGCCAGCTTCTATCATCGTCGTCGTGTCAGGCAGCACCGGGTCGCGCTTCAAACTTGTAACGCCGATCGCGCGCATCTTGCCTGCTTTCACGAACGGCACGAGCTCCGGCATGTTGTTGAACAGGAGCTCGATGTTGCCCGCCATCAGATCGACGCCCGCAGGGCCGCCGCCTTTGTAGGGAACGTGCACGAGATCTTTTGCGCCGTAGGCACGCAGCATCTCCGCGGCGAGGTGGCCCGGCGTGCCGATACCGGACGAGCCATAAGTAAGCTCGCGTTTTTGCGTTAGTGCAATTAGTTCTTTCGGTCCTCTGGCGGGCACGACCGGATGCGCCGCGAGGAGCAGCGGGATCTCGGCGACGCGTGTGACCGGCGTGAAATCTTTGAGCACGTCGTAGCTCAACTTCGGATATAGCGTCGCATTGATAGTATGCGTCGCACTGATATTGCCGATCGTATAGCCGTCCGGCGCGCTGCGCGCAATCGCCTCCGCGCCGATGTTCGCACCGCCTCCCGGACGGTTATCGACGATCACGGTTTGACCCATGAGCTCCGTCATGCGTGCGCCGATGATGCGCGCCAGGATATCGTTTGAGCCGCCGGGCGGAAACGCGATGATGTAGCGGATGGGCTTCGCGGGAAAACTTTGCGCGCAGGCACCGCCTCCAATACACCCCAGCGCCACCAGCAGCGCGCATCGCTCGAAGCGCTTCCACATCCTGTTCTCCTTGATTGTCGTCGTGCATTCGATGCCGACGCTTGATATGGCTTGCCGCGGGCGCCTATCTTAGTCTACTACCGCTCCGGTCTAATACTGGTCATGCGGGTAAAGCGTTTCGACAAGCGCGCCCTGCCACCCAGTCGCGCACCGCTCTGGCGTCGCGTCTAAACATAACTGCCGACGCGGGATTATAGACGGCGCGCTCGCGAGCGAACTATCTGCATGCAATAATCGCGGCTCAACTTCATTCGGACTGGTACGGGATCACGCATGAGCATGACTCTTATCAAAGGCGCAACCATCGTGTCGATGGATGCGGCGATCGGCGATCTCGACAGCGGCGATATCCTCATTGACGTCGATAAGATCGTCGAGGTCGGCCGTAATATCGCCGCGCCGAATGCCGCGGTGATCGATGGCAGGGATCGCATCGTAATTCCGGGCATGGTCAATGCGCATATTCACACGTGGGAGTTTGCGCTGCGCGGCATCGGCGGCAACTGGGTCGGCAGCCGCGACTACCACGCCAACATGCATCAGGGCATGGCAACGCGCTATACCGCACGCGACGTTTACCTCGCCAATCTCATTGGTTCGCTGAATCAGATTCATCACGGCACGACCACCATCATGGACTGGTGTCATATCGTGAAAGACGCCGGAATGACGGACGCCGCCATTGACGGCCTGACAGACGCGGGCATACGCGCCGTATTTGCGCGCGGCACTGTCAAGCCGCCCATCAGCCAAGACGCTACGCCGTACTACAAGATTCCATATCCGCGCGACGAAATTCATCGCCTGCGCACTGGCCGCTTCGCATCCGACGAAGGCCTCATGTCGCTCGCGATGGCCATACTGGGGCCTGATTGGGGCGAGTATGACGTCGCCGTGCACGACATTCGGCTGGCACGGGAATATGGACTTATCAACTCGGCGCACAGTTATGGACGCAAAGGCAAACGCGTCGTCGAAGACGGCTATCCACGCCTGGCCAAAGCAGGCCTGCTCGGTCCGGACCATAACATCGCGCACGGCAACTGCTTCGATAAGGAAGAGCTGGAAATCGTTCTCGGCGCCGGATGCACAATCACTGCGACGTGCCTGACGGAGATGATGAATTATGAGCAGCCCGCGATGATCGGGCGCATGGCGAAACTCGGCGGGACGCCGTCGATAGGCTCCGATTGCGATCCGTATTTCAACAGCTCGATGTTGTGGGTGACGCGTCATGCGTTCCAGCACCAGCGCGAGCTCGACAATCGCAGCCTTTACGCATTAGGGAAATGGCCCGCCGGCACGCAGCATTCAACGCAGACGCGCGATGCGCTGTATTGGGCGACGATGGGCGGCGCCAAAGCATTGAAGCTCGACCATAAAATCGGATCGATTACACCGGGCAAACAAGCCGACCTCACGCTTTTTGATACGAGCGGCATGAATCTTTTTGCCGCCATTCCCGGCGGCGATCCTGCGCATGCCATCGTGCTCTACGCCGAAGCCGCGGACGTGGACAGTGTGATGATCGCGGGGAAATTTCTAAAGCGCGGCGGCCAGCTCGTATATTCAGCGGACAAGCTCGCGCAACTACGCGACGACGTGCTCGGCTCGCGCGAGCGCATCATGCATGAAGCGGGATACAAATATCAGCGTGTCGCAAAAGGCCCGATGCCGGAGAAGTTCGTTTAGCCGCAGCGTGAACCCAACATTAACGCGGATGGAAATCAAAGCGGAAGCAGAGTGCGATACACAGCGATTTAAAACGCGTTCAGAAGCGTGCTGATAGAAATATGTTGAGTGCTTTTATCTTCGCAATCGCTCTTGTCTTTATCTGCGTTTCCCGGTGTCCATCTGCGGCTAACAGTTGCTGGACATTCATCGGCGTGTTCGTAGTTTTGAGCGTTTGTACAGCAGTTGGTCAGGCGCAAACAGCGGATAAATATCCAACGCGACCCGTGCGCATGGTGCACGGCTTCGTCTCAGGCGGCAGCGTCGACATCACTGCGCGCCTGCTGGCAGCGCACATGACAGAGGCGCTCGGCCAGCAGGTCATCGTCGATGGCCGTCCGGGCGCAGGCGGGACCACCGGCGCTTCTATCGTCGCCAGGAGCGATCCTGACGGTTACACGGTGTTTCTCATGGCATCAGGACATGCGACGTCGCCCGGCCTTTATCGCGCGCTGCCCTATGATCCGGTCAAAGACTTTACGATGGTCTCAATGGTCGCGAGCAATCCGATGGTGGTGCTCACGAATCCGGGATTTGCGGCTAAAACGATGCAGGAACTCGTGCAGCGCGCGAAAGCCGCGCCCGGCCAGATTAATTACGGCTCGGGCGGCATCGGCAGCGGCATGCACCTCGCCGCGGTACTCTTTCAAGCGCGCACCGGTGTAACGCTCAATCATGTCCCGTATAAAGGCGGGAATGCAGGGCCGGTTGCATTGCTCGCCAATGAAATTCCGCTGCTCTTTACGACGGCAGGCGGCTCGACCGCTTATGTGGACAGCGGCCGTTTGCGCGCGCTAGCGGTCACAACGCAAAAGCGCTTCGCGCTGTGGCCTGACGTGCCGACGATTGCCGAGACTGTGTCTCCGGGCTTTGACGTGCTTGCGTGGTATGCGGTCGCGGGTCCGCGTAACATGCCCGCAGCACTCGTCGATAAACTTAACGCGACCGTGAGTGGAATCCTCAAGCGACCGGATGTAACCGAAAAGATGCTTATGCTCGGGGCGGAAACGCGCACCACGACGCCGCGCGCAGCGCAAGATTTTCTGGCTTCCGAAGTCGCGCGCTGGACGAAGGTTGTCCGCCAGGAAAAAATCCCGCCGCAGGATTAATTGCACTATCGCGCGTCTTGGATGGAGGACCGCGAAAATTAGCCAGTGCCAGACTTAGCGGCGCACAAACGTGCTGCAGAATTGAGAGTTGCCGTTCCAGGTCTGCTCCACGACGATGGCGTTCCTGAATACCAAGGTTCGCTGGCAGCGCACCACTTGACCGCCGCCGCCCCCGCCGATCGGGAAGCCGGTTCCAACGCCCATACCGACGCCGCGGCTGCCGCCGAATATGCCGATCGACGACGATGAATAGCTGGCGCCGCCGACCGTGCCGGACTCGGAAAGCCAGCTATACACGTAACGGCCGTCCTCCATGACTGTGTAGCCGCCAGGCTGGCCCCATTGCGCGACGACCGCGTCATAAGACGCGCCGTGCCAGCTTGCGCGAGTGGCGGTGTAGTCGACTTCCGGCGCCGTGGTTGCGCAACCCGTGAGCGCCATCGCCACAAGCGCACTGGCGCTGATTGGGCTTGCATAAAGACTGCAGAAAAAATCCCGCACGCAAATCAGAGTGCGCACCGGGGCGACAGTTCCCTGCGTTATTCGCTAGCGGATGCGCAGTTCATCGATCACTGCGGGATCGGGATCCACGCCAAGCCCCGGACCTTGCGGAATCCCGATGCAGCCGTTGCTTTTCGGCTCGATTGCATCGTGCATAACGTTCTGCGCAAAGTCGGCGTCGTAGCACTCGACGAGTGTAGGGTTGGCCATCGCGGCGATGCAATGCACGGACGCAAGGAGTCCCGGACCAAAGTATGCGGAATGCGGCACTACAGTGACGCCGAACGCGTCTGCAAGCGCCATTACTTTGCGCATCATCGTGACGCCGCCGACTTTCGTGATGCTCGGCTGCGCGAATGTAAGCGCATCGTGCTCGAACATACTCTTGAACTCGGGCAGCATTGCATTCTCGCCGGCGGCCGTGCGCAGTCCACCGTGCGTGCGCACGCGTGCGAGCCCCGCATGATCCTCGGGCGGCCAGATCGGCTCCTCCAGCCAGTGCGGATCGAACTCCTGGAGTCGCCTCGCCATCGTAATTGCTTCGTCGATCGTCCAAGGACAATTGCAGTCGATCATGATCGGAATGTCGGGACCGGCGGCGATGCGCGCGGCCTTGATTGGTTCGACGGTGATTTCGTGCAGCTTGATATGGCGATAGCCGCGCTTCAATGCGCGCTCGACGTACTGCGTCACGGCGGCCGGCTCGCCATAACGCAAAAGGCTCGCGTACGCCGGCAGTTCGGTTTTGTGCGCACCGCCAAGCAGGCGGTATAACGGCAGCTTTGCGAGCTTGCCTGCAATATCCCACAGCGCGATGTCCACCGCTGACAGCGCATACATCGCCGGACCATTGCGGCCGACGCCACCGAGATTGCGCTGCACCTCCTCGACAAGCGCGCTGATCTGCGTCGGATCGCGGCCGATGCACATCGGACCGATGAATGAATCGAGCGCCGCTTTGGTCGCGGTGAAAATGCGGTGACCGAAACCCTCGCCCCAACCGGTCACACCTTCATCCGTTTCGATCTTCACGAGCAGCGTATCCATGCTGGTGCGCGGCTTGCCGCCCTGTTTCGGCATCACGCTGCCTTCGATGATCATCGGCATCGATACCACGATGGTTTCAACTTTGGTGATTTTCATTTTTCGCGCCCGAGAATTTTTCGTGTCCGAGTTTAGCAGCCTGAGTGTAGAACGAGGCGCAGAACAGACCGTATTGGAGCAGCTGTATTCGATGCAGTAAACTCCAACGACGTTCACCGGCAGCTCGACCGATCTGAGCGCCGACCTGAGGAAATCATGCACTCCGGATCACGCCGCGCTCGCGCGCTCAGCGCTGCATTACCGCTTGCCTTGTTTGCAACGCTCGCGCTTGGACAAGCTTATCCGACCAAGCCGGTCCGCCTGCTGTTGCCATTTCCCGTCGGCGGTCCAAGCGACATCCTCGGCCGCGCGGTCGGACAGAAACTCGGCGAACAATTGGGGACCAACGTGGTGCCCGACAATCGCGCAGGCGCTGGTGGCAACATCGGTCTGAGCATGGCAGCAAAGGCAGCGCCCGACGGCTATACGCTGCTCGTCACATCGTCCGCGATCGCGGTCAGTCCCGCGCTGTATTCGAAACTCGATTACAACGCCGCCACAGATTTCGCGCCGATCGCCCGTCTAGCTGCAATCCAGAATGTATTGCTGGTGCATCCCGGCGTACAGGCGAAGTCGTTGAAGGACTTCATCGCGCTCGCGCGCGCCCAGCCCGGCAAGCTCAATTACGGCTCGGGCGGCGCAGGCACAACGAATCATCTGGCCAACGAGCTCTTGATGAGTCTCGAAAAAATAAATTTGGTCCACGTTCCGTATAAAGGCGCGTCCGTCGCGGTTTTCTCGCTGATTGGCGGCGAGGTCGATGAGGTGGTGGTTGCAGTGGCATCGGCGCTGACGCAAATCCGCGCGGGTAAGGTTCGCGCGCTCGCCGTACTCTCCGAGCACCGGGTGCAGACGCTGCCCGATGTGCCGACGGCGAAGGAAGCAGGCGTAGACAATTTTGTGATGCCGATCTGGTTCGGCATGTTCGCGCCGGCAGCCACGCCGCGTGAGATTCTTGCGCGCTTGAACCAGGAAGTGGCGAAGGCGATGGCGGCGCCGGATTTCCGCGAGCGCCTCGCTGCGGCCGGCGTGGATCCATGGCCCGGCACGCCGCAAGAGCTCGCAAACCTGGTGCGTAGCGAAACATCCCGCTATGCAGCGCTGATCAAAAAAGCAGGCTTGCGCGCCGAATAGAAGCGAACAGATTTCAGTCTTAGCGGAGAACACACTATGGGCAGGCTAGACGGGAAGGTTGCGTTTTTGACAGGTGCGGGCGCCGGCATCGCCAAGGCGACGGCACTCGCGTATGCGCGCGAAGGTGCGCGCGTCGGCATTGCGGAGATCAATGCCGCTGCAGGCCGCGCGGCCGAAAAGGAAGTGCGCGATGCGGGCGGCGAAGCGTTGTTCATAGAGACCGATGTCACTCAGGACGATAGCGTCAAGCGGGCTATCGATGCGACCGCCGCCAGGTTCGGACGGCTCGACGTCCTCATGAATTGCGCGGGCGGTTCGCTGCAGGAAGACTATCCGGTGCACGAGATGGATCTGGATGTATGGCACCGCACGATTGCTCTCAACCTGCTGCACCCTTTTCTTTCTTGTCGTCATGGCATCCCGCATATCATTAAAGCGGGCGGCGGCTCGATCATCAATTTCTCATCGCATCTCGGCCTGATCGGTTCGCAGAAACCGGCCTATGCGGCCGCTAAAGGCGGGATCGTGTCTTTCACGAAAACGCTCGCTGCGCAATACGTCGACTACGGCATACGTGCCAATGCTATTGCGCCCGCGGTTGTGCGCACCGAGCGCTCGATCAAGCGCTGGGAGAATAAAGAATGGCTGCTGTCGGAGAATCCGACACCTGCCGTGCTTGCACGCAAGGCCGCCATGAAACTCTACCCGTTCTCAGTCGGCGAAGCGGCGGACATTGCAGCCGTCGCAGTATTCCTCGCTTCCGATGAATCGCGCATGATCACCGGCACGACCATCGCCGCAGACGGCGGGCGCTCGTCATATCTGAAAGTCTATGCGCCGGAACAATGATGCTCGAGGAAATCGCTACAAGTTTTGCGGCAAGGACGGCTGGCAGCGACTAGCGCCACGCCGGGAAGCGTAATCTCCGACAGTACATTCAGACGTGCGACGACTGCAGCACGCCACCATGGTCGCTATAGTGGTCGCCGCGATGATCCTGAAACAAATCTTCTTCATGGCCGCTATGTCACACGGCACAATGACGCGTGCCGCGTAAGAGCACGCAGTTCAGCAAGCTGCTGCGCGACCGGTTCGGTATCGAATCACTTCGCGCGGGTCAGCAGGAAGTGATCGATAGCGTGCTGGCCGGACACGATACGCTCGCCATCATGCCGACCGGCGCCGGCAAGTCATTGTGCTACCAGTTACCCGCGCTGCATCTCGGCGGCACGACCGTCGTCGCGTCACCGCTGATATCGCTCATGAAAGATCAGGCGGACAAGCTCGACGAAGTCGGCGTGGATGCGACGCAGGTCAACAGCACGCTCACTTCGCGCGATGAGTCGACGGCGATCGCAGATATCAAACAGTCTAAACACGACGTGGTGTTCGCCACGCCCGAGCGCCTGGCGGACCCGGAATTCATCGCCGCTCTGCGCAAGAATGACATCAAGCTCTTTGTGATCGATGAAGCGCACTGCATTTCACAATGGGGACACGATTTCCGTCCTGCATTTCTCGAGGTCGCGGGCGCCGTCGCGGCGGTAGGCAAACCGCCGGTCCTCGCGCTTACTGCCACTGCGACAGACGCCGTAATCGACGATATCCGACGTCAGCTCGGCTCGCCGCGTATGCGCGTCATCAACACCGGCATTTATCGCGAGAACCTTCACTACGCCGTCAGGCAGGTCACCAACGCGCAGGAAAAGCACACGAGTCTCTTGAGCTTCGTCAAAAATAATAGCGGCTCGGGCATCGTCTATACAGCCACGGTAAAAGCAACCGAAGAAGTGTATGGCTGGTTATCGGAGGCCGGGGAATCGGTCACGCGCTATCACGGCCGTCTCAGCGCGTCCGAGCGTATGCATAATCAGGATGCTTTCATGCGCGGAGATGTGCGCGTAATGGTCGCGACCAATGCGTTCGGCATGGGCATCGACAAACCGGACATCCGCTTCATTCTGCATTACCAGTTCCCGGCTACGCTCGAAGCGTACTACCAGGAGAGCGGCCGCGCAGGACGCGACGGCAAGGCCGCCGCATGCACGCTGCTCTACGACAGAACCGACCGCAGGATTCAGCAATTCTTCCTGGTCAGGCGCTATCCGGTCGCTGGCGATATCAGCGCCGTGCATGAAGCGCTGCGCACAGCAGGCGCTGAGCAAGGCTCCGTGACCATAGATGACGTCAAGGCGCATGCAACGCTTACTGCATCGACGAAACAACTGATCGCACTGAAGCTGCTGAAAGATGCCGGCGTCGTCGCACAGGACAGAAAACACCGTTATCGGCTGACGCGGACAGATTCAAGCGACGCTGACTTCGAGCGCCTGGCGGAAGAATATAAGAACAAGACTGCACAAGATCACGACAAACTGGAGCGCATGGTCTTTTATGCGCAAAGCGCATTCTGCCGCTGGCGCGTCCTGCTCGAGTACTTCGGCGAAGATGCGAAGCCAGAAAGATGCGGTCATTGCGACAATTGCGTCAGTCCCCCTGCTGTGGTTGCCGAACTGAAGCCGGTGGTAACCGACTCGCCGGGCGAAACGCTACGCCGCGCTAAATTTGCCGCCGGGCAGTGCGTCGATGTGCGGCGCTTTGGTGAAGGCCGCGTCGTAACGGCCGCTGCGGACAAGATCACGATCGTATTCCCTGACGGAAACACACGCACCTTCCTCCCTGAGTTTGTCAAAGCATGCAAGGCGCGTCGGGCAGCGCAGGCGCAGCCTGAGGACGGCGACACAGCCAGTGCGGAGCCTAAAGCGTCAAGGCGAGCTGCGTAGCGGCGTCGTACAACAACGTGCCGCTGGCCGTGAGCCGCGCACCTGCCCGCAGCGAGTGACACCGAACATCCGCGCTGACATCAAGTGGTGCACCGGGGCGCCACGTACTAGCAAAGCATCGGCGATGAATCCGCGGTGACAATGCTCGGGATTCGTTTCTGCGCACATCAATGCGATCGCTGCGGATTCACTGGCGGCTAACACACGCGTGACGCCAGCCTGAAACTCTCGACTCGCCATATGGTCGGCAAAGCCGCGAAACCCGGCATCCGTCAGTGCAACATGCGGCGAATCGGGTTTCGACCGGCGCATGCCGCCCAATGCCTCGTCTTCCCACATATAGCGTATCGAGCTCGCGTTGAGCGCAGACATGAGCGGCGTGCGCGAGAAATGCGGATTGCGGCGCGAGTGCGGATAGGCGCGCACATCGACGACGCAGGTCACGCCTGCATGTGTCAGTAAGTCAATGAAGTCTGCGAGCGAGCGATTGCCATGTCCGATGGTGTAGATAATCGTCATTAGATGTATGAAATGCGGCGCTGTAGCGTGCTCACAATTTGACCGACCGCCGGGACTGTATAGATTCGATAGCGGCGCTTGCAAGCTCGATCACGCGCACCCCGTCCTCGCCAGATGCGAGGGTTCCGCGGCCGCCTCTCACTTCGGTCGCAAACGCATCGATTTCCCGGCGGTAGGTAGCCGTCGGCGCAAACCGCTCTTCACTTGTGCCGGCCTCCGTTGTGACCCGTAACCAATGCTCGTCGACCCACCGCACCGCTGACGTCGTCAGCATGCCCTTGGTTCCCTGGATGCGCAAATCATTCGCCGCATACGGTATTTCCCGGCTCGCGCGCACGACGACGTGGCAGCGCTCGGCCAGCATACCGAGGACCGCAATGGTATCGTCAGGTACGCCCTGGGCTCGGTCGGGATGCGAATACGCCGACACCTCGGTCATGCGAAGTCCGCTTAGCCATTCGACCTGGTCGAGCAGATGCACCGCGACATCGAACAGCACTCCGCCCTGGCGCGCGTCGTTGCGCCAGGCGCCGCGCTGGCGCAGTGGCGCCGTGCGCTCGAACAGCACAGAGCGCAATTCGCCGAGTGCGCCGGATGCGATGATATCGCGCACGCGGATCAGCGCTTCTTCGAGCCTGATCTGAAACGCCACGCGGAAGATAACGCCGGCCGCATTGCAAGCCGCGACCATCTCTCTGCCGTCTTGAGCGGACAACGCAAGCGGTTTTTCGCACAGAATATGTTTTCCCGCACGTGCCGCCGCCAGCACCATCGCATGATGGTCGGCATTCGGCGTTGCGATGAAGATGGCCTCGACATCCGCCGCAGCGAGCTCTTCAATGCTCGTATAACACTGTTCGACGCCAAACTTTTGCGCGAACGCGCGCGACTTATCGGGCGTGCTGCCAACGCAGCCAACCAGCACCGAATGCGAAGATTCGACAATCGCGGGCGCAATCTGCTCGTTAACTAGGCCGCCGAGTCCGATCACACCCCAGCGTACCGGATTTTGTTTTTGCGCCAAGCGCTCTCCATTGCCGCAGACGATTGCGGGCGAGTATAGGTAATAACCAAATCAGCAACAAGCCGCAGGACCGCTTTGCCGGCGCGAACGATTCGCGTATATTGACGACGCTCACAATACGAAGTCGCACGCAAATCATGCAAGGCAAGTATCGCTGGCCCGACGGCGTGCGCTGCGTCGTCACCCTCACCGTAGATTTCGATGGACCATCGCACGAGACGGGTCGCCGGCTTACACCGCTTGGTGTCAACTCTCACGGCAGGTACTCGGGCCGGCGTGGCGTCTACCGGTATCTCGACTTGTTTGAGAAGCATGACGTGCCCGGCACGTTCTATGTACCCGGATATGACGCAGAGTGTTATCCCGCTGTCGTCAAGGAGATTACCCGTCGCGGCTTCGAAGTCGGCGCCCACGGCTATCTGCACGAAAGCTGGGACGTCGGCGAGCAGGAAGAAGAGCTGCTCAGGAAATCGCACCAAATTCTGACCGATTTGACCGGTATCGCGCCGCTCGGCTGGCGCTCGCCATCCGGACGCAAGTCAGGGCGCACGGTGCAAGTGCTCAAAGATCTCGGCTGCATCTACGATTCGAGCGACAAGGATTATGACCTGCCCTATGTCGTGCGCGTCGACGGCAAGCCGGTTGAAGGCATGATGGAGCTGCCGAGCAGCGCATTCAGTCTCGACGACCATCCCTTCTACAAATTCAGCATGACGCCGCCGTCAGAAGTGCTCGCGCACTGGCAGCAGGAGTTCGAAACGCTGTATCACGAGAACGGCTACTTCATGCTCATGGTGCATCCGCGCAGCGGCTGGGGTTCGGGTACTCCGGCGCGCGCCCGCGTGATGGAAGAGATGATCCGCTTTATCAAGCAGCATGAAGGCGTGCAATTTTTTTCTGTCGCCGGACTGGCGAAGTGGTGTCTTCACAACCGGCAACACTTTGATTGATGCTATGACCGCCAATACGTCGATATGGCCCAACAGCCGCAACTGCGCGGTGTTGATCACAGTCAATCTCGACGCCGAGTCCGTCGATCTGCATGAAGCTAAGCGGGAGAACTTGTACGGCCGGTATTCGTATGGACGCTACGGCATGCGCGCGGGCGCGTCGCGATTGCTCGACGTTTTTCGCGCGCACGCCATCAATGCGACTTTCTTTGTACCGGCACTCGATGCTGAAAACAATCGCGCGGTTATCGACTCGATACTCGAGGACGGCCATGAAGTCGGCGCACGCGGATATGCGTACGAAGATCACAGCAGGCTAGGGCCACTGCAGCGTGCGACGCTCGAGCATGCGCATACAGTGCTGACGAAGATCACGGGCGCCAAACCGGTCGGCTGGCGCGCGCCGTTCGGGTTGCTCAGCACCGAGACATTTCAGCATCTGGCCGATCTTGGCTATCGGTACGACAGCAGCTTTCAGGACGATGACTATCCCTACGTCGTCGACTGCGGCGGCGGCCGCCAGCTCGTTGAGCTGCCGACGTTCGAGGCCTTGACCGATGCGACGTTCTACAACGCGCGCCACTCGCACAGTCGCGTGCTCAAGGTATGGAAAGAGGAATTCGATGCCATGTACAGCGCTGGCCACTGCGTGAACGTAACACTGCATCCGCGCGGCGACTACGGCTCAGGACGCGCGATCCGCGCGCGGGTCGTCGACGAATTCATTACGTATATGGCCCGGCATCCCGGCGTTTACTTTACAACCGGACGCGAGCTGGCGAGCTGGTGGGCTGGCGAGCACCCGCAGTCTGAGCCGGTTGGCGCCAATCTTGTTCCATTCGATGCTGCGCTCGCCCGCGGCTGAAAATCGAGCACCCGCGCTTAATCGAGCTTGCCCGCGATCCTGCTGATCAGCTTGCCATAGCTTTCATAGTCTGCACGCAACCTGGCGGCGAATTGGTCCGGGGTGCGCGCAACTGCTTCCATGCCCTGCGCAGTCCACTGCTCTTTGACGTCGGGCGCAGACAGAATCGTTTGCATTGCGCTGTTCAGGCGGCTGATGATTTCGTTCGGCGTCGCGGCCGGCGCAAGAATGCCCTGCCATCCAACGAGCTCGTAGCCGCGCAAGCCGCCTTCGGCGATCGTCGGCACGTCGGGCAGCGCTGCAATCCGCGCGGGTCCCGTCACGCCGATTGCCCGTAAACGGGAGAGGGAAACGTGCGGCAACAGAAAAACGGGGCTGTTCCACATGAGATCGACGCGACCGGTGACGAGATCGCTAATCGCGGTCGATCCACCGCCGCGATATGGCACGTGCAGCATGTCAATATCTGCCATCGCGCAGAAGAGTACGCCGGCCAGATGATAAGCGCTGCCAACACCGTTGGAGCCGTATGAAAGGTTGCCCTTGCGCGCTTTGGCGAGCGCAACCAACTCGCGCACAGTCTTAGCGGGCACTGCGGGATGCGCCACGAGCAGATGCGAGAACTCGCCGATCGGTGCAATCGGCGCGAAATCGCGCAAAGGATCGAAACTCACTTTCTGCAAATGGGGCGTCGCCGCAAGCGCCGACCCGGGCGCTGCCAGCAGCGTATAGCCGTCCGGAGCGCTTCGTGCAACGAATTCGTTCGCGATCATCCCGGTGGCGCCGGGCCTGCTATCGACAACGACCTGCTGTCCGAGCAGCAGCGATAATTTTTGTGCGATGGTTCGCGCATTGATGTCCATCGAGCTGCTGGTCGCGTAACCATGCACGAGTCTGATCGCCTTGGTTGGATAAGCGTCAGCACTCAGCGCACAGGCAGGCAGCAGCCATGCGAGAGCGATTCCGAGGCGCGCTGAGCCATACAAAACGGTCGCCAATCGCTGCAACATTATCGTTGTCGGGTTACGCAGCAGACCTGTCAAACGACCCGGAAGATCGGCTGGCCGATTTCGAGCTTCATAGCATGCGCGGCACTACATCCATTAGCGGCGATCTCGATTAATCCAAGACTGTTTTCGTACCAGAACGAGTCGCCGACTTTCGCTTCGGAAAATACGCGGGCGTACCCGACTGTGTAACCCGCGATACTGAAGCGCGCCGTTTGCGCTACGCCGTCTGCCCGCAGTCCGGTGACCGCATTGCCGTAATGATCCACGTAAATGATTTCAGCCAGATCGGCTGGGCCGAAGTCGACGTGGAACTTGCCGACCGGCACGGCCTTGTCCTCTGGAAACGCTCCACGTGCAATCGACGCAGCAACGGGTGCGAACAGATCGCGTCCATGAAACGAGGCCGAGAGTCGTTCCGGGCGCCATGTAATTCGCCAGCGGGTGCATGTAGCGACTCGCGCAGCAATCACCGACAGCAGGCCATTGTCCGGACCCACAAACCAGCGTTGATCGGCTTCCAAGACGACGGCATCCCGCGCTCCGCCGACGCCCGGATCGACGACAGCCATAACCGTTCCGCCTTGCGGCACACGAGTGGCCAGCGCCGTGAGTAGATGTGCACCCGCCTTAATTTGGAATGCCGGCGCATCGTGCAGCAAATCGATTACAGGTGTCGTCGGCGCTTGCGCAGCGAGCACCGCTTTGACCTGGCCCACGTAGATGTCTGCGGCACCGAAGTCAGTGAATAAAAAAATCATCGATGCATGTTAGCAGTGATGCGCTGTGCTCAGTAGTCGAGCGCGAAGTCATACAACGAAACACCGGCGGCGATCAACAAATAAAAAAGCCGGCTTGCGCCGGCTTTTCAAATGTTCCTGATTATTTTTATGCAGCCTTGGTGACTGCTTCGTCTTTTTTATCCTCAGCGATTTCCGGCCGGTCAATGAGCTCAACGACCGCCATCGGCGCGTTATCCCCCTTGCGAAAACCAAATTTCAGAATACGTAAATAACCGCCGTTGCGCGCTGCGTAACGCGGACCCAGCTCACCAAACAGCTTGATGACCATTTCGCGATCGCGCAGGCGATTGAACGCCAGACGGCGATTGGCGAGCGAAGGCGATTTACCAAGTGTAAGAATCGGTTCGGCAACACGTCGCAGCTCTTTGGCCTTCGGCAGCGTCGTCTTGATGACTTCATGCCGCAGCAGCGACACGGTCATGTTCCGCAACATCGCGAGCCGGTGGCTGCTGGTGCGGTTGAGTTTTCTTAAGCCGAGGCGGTGACGCATGAAAAATCCCTTTTATACTTTTTCGAGGCCAACCGGCGGCCAGTTTTCAAGCCGCATGCCAAGCGTCAGGCCGCGCGATGCGAGCACTTCCTTGATCTCGTTGAGCGACTTGCGGCCGAGGTTCGGCGTCTTCAGCAATTCGGTTTCGGTGCGCTGGATCAAATCACCGATGTAATAAATATTTTCGGCCTTGAGGCAGTTCGCCGAACGCACGGTGAGCTCCAGATCGTCGACCGGACGCAGCAGGATCGGATCGATCTGCTGGGCTTTCGGCTGCTCGATCTGCACGGGCGTGCCTTTGAGATCCGCAAACACCACGAGCTGGTCGACGAGAATACGTGCGGCATAGCGGATCGCTTCTTCCGGCTCAATGGCGCCATTCGTTTCAATGTCAACGATCAGCTTGTCCAGGTCGGTGCGCTGTTCGACGCGAGCAGAGTCAACCTGGTAGCTGACGCGGCGCACCGGACTGTATGACGCGTCGAGCACAATGCTGCCGACCGCGCGGCTGATCGCGCCTTCAATCTGCTCGCCTCGGCTCGTGCGCACGGCGGCGGGCACATAGCCACGGCCGTGCTCGACCTTGATCTGCATGTCGAGCTTGCCGCCAGCGGTTAGATGTGCGATCACGTGATCCGGATTGACGATTTCCACGTCGTGCATGGGCTCGATGTCACCGGCGGTCACGACGCCTTCACCCTGCTTGCGCAGTGTCAGCATCACTTCCTCGCGGTTGTGCAGTTTCAGCACAATGCCTTTCAAATTCAGCAGAATGTCGACGACGTCTTCCTGCACGCCGTCAATCGTCGAGTATTCATGCAAGACGCCGCTCATCTTGACTTCCGTCGCGGCGAATCCCGGCATAGAGGACAGCAGAATGCGTCGCAGGGCATTGCCCAAGGTGTGGCCGTACCCGCGTTCGAACGGCTCCATCGTCACTTTCGCGTGAAACGGCGAAAGGTTTTGGACGTCGATGATGCGAGGCTTAAGAAAAGTGCTGCTTGCCATGGCTTAATCCTCTCAATTACTTGGAATAGAGCTCGACCACCAGTGATTCATTAATGGTGGAAGGCAGGTCTGAACGTTGCGGCATGCTCTTGTAGGTGCCCTTAAAGGCGGCGGTGTCCACATCGAGCCATTCGGGGTAACCGCGGCCGGAAGTCGCTTCGAGCGCGGCCTTGATGCGCAGTTGCTCTTTGGCCTTGCCCGCGACTTCGACGACGTCACCGGGACGCAACAGATAGGAAGGGATGTTGACGCGAACACCGTTCACCAGAATGCCGTTGTGGCGCACGATCTGGCGCGATTCAGCGCGCGAGGCGCCGAAGCCCATCTTGTAAGTAATGTTGTCGAGGCGCGATTCCAGCATCTGCAGCAACGCTTCGCCGGTAATGCCTTTCTTCTGCGACGCGCGCTGATAAACATTGCGGAACTGGCGCTCGAGCAGGCCGTAGATACGGCGCAGCTTCTGCTTTTCGCGCAGCTGTACGCCATAGCCGGAAAGGCGGCTGTTCTTCTGACCGTGCTGACCCGGCGGATAATTGCGGCGCTCAATCGGACATTTATCGGTGAAGCACTTATCGCCTTTGAGGAAGAGTTTCTCGCCCTCGCGGCGGCACTGACGGCACTTTGCGTCTAGATTTCTAGCCACGAACTCGTTCTCCTTAGATGCGACGCCGCTTCGGCGCGCGGCATCCATTGTGCGGCACGGGCGTTACGTCGGCGATGCTGGTGATCTTGAACCCGACAGCATTGAGCGCCCGCATTGCTGACTCGCGGCCGGGGCCCGGGCCTTTGATGCGGACCTCCAGATTTTTTACGCCGCATTCCTGCGCCAGTTTGCCGGCATGCTCGGCGGCGATCTGCGCCGCAAACGGCGTTGACTTGCGCGAGCCTTTAAAGCCCGCGGAGCCGCTTGTCGCCCATGACAACGCGTTGCCCTGCCGATCGGTAATCGTGATCACGGTGTTATTGAAGGAGGCATGAATGTGCGCGATGCCTTCGGCGACATTTTTCTTGACCTTCTTACGAACCCGCGTGTTTGCCTTTGCCATTTATTATGCTTTCCGCTTTCCGTTTAACTACACTTCGATCAGGCCGTTACGGCTTTCTGTATCTTCACCGCTGCCTTGCGCGGACCTTTACGCGTACGCGCATTGGTGCGTGTGCGCTGTCCGCGCACCGGGAGTCCCCGGCGATGACGCAGTCCGCGCCAGGTGCCGAGATCCATCAGGCGCTTGATGTTCATTGAAACTTCGCGGCGCAAATCGCCTTCTATCGCGAACTTGCCCACCTGCTCGCGCAGTTTTTCCATGTCGGTATCGGACAAATCCTTGACCTTGGACGTAGTCTGCACGCCGGCTGCAGCGCATATCGCACGGGCACGGCTGCGGCCGACTCCGTAAATCGCGGTCAACGCGACTTCGGCATGCTGATGATTCGGAATGTTTACGCCACCAATACGGGCCATGATCTCTACCTTTTGCGTTCAATTGCACGTCTGTATCGCGTGCTTCGACTAAAGACGAAATGCGCGGAAACTGCAAAGCCGGAAATTATAACGCGTTCATTTGCAACAGTAAACGCATAAACGGCCATTTAACCTTGACGCTGCTTATGACGCGGGTCCTTGCAGATCACGCGCACGACACGCTTACGCCGGATGATCTTGCAATTGCGGCAGATTTTTTTGACCGAAGCCAGCACTTTCATAAATTGCTCCTTTGACTACTTGCCGCGCTATTTAGCGCGGAAGGTGATTCGGCAGCGCGTCAAATCATACGGCGACACTTCAACCGTGACCTTGTCGCCGGGCAGAATGCGGATGTAGTGCATGCGCATCTTGCCCGAGATATGGCCAAGCACCGTGTGACCGTTTTCCAGCTTGACCCGGAATGTTGCGTTTGGCAGGGTTTCAACTATCGAGCCCTGCATCTCAATCGTTTCTTCTTTCGCCATTAGCGAGTCGGGAACACACCGCCCCCTTTGAAATTCGCCTTCTTGAGCAGGCTTTCATATTGCTGGCTCATCGCATATGCCTGGACCTGCGCCATAAAATCCATCGTCACGACAACGATGATCAAAAGGCTGGTGCCGCCGAAATAGAACGGCACTTTTTTCCAGACGATGAGGAATTCCGGCAACAGGCATACCAGCGTCACATAAAACGATCCGACCAGCGTCAGCCGCAGCATGATTTTTTCGATGTAGCGCGCGGTCTGATCGCCAGGACGTATGCCCGGGACAAAAGCGCCGCTCTTCTTCAGGTTTTCGGCAGTTTCCTTCGGATTAAACATCAGTGCGGCATAGAAGAAGCAGAAAAATATAATCGCCGCTGAATACAGAAACACGTATACCGGCTCGCCGGGATGAAGCGTCGATGCGATATTCGACAGCCAGCGCATGTGTTCACTCGTGCCAAACCAGCCCGCAAGCGTTGCCGGGAACAGGATGATGCTAGAAGCGAATATCGGCGGAATCACGCCCGACATATTCAGCTTCAACGGCAAATGCGATGACTGTCCGCCGTATACCTTGCGCCCGACCTGCCGCTTTGCGTAGTTGACGAGGATGCGCCGCTGGCCACGTTCGACGAAGCACACCAGCGCCGTGACGCCGACTACCAATAAAGCAATCACTAGGATCGTCAGAATTGTGAACGCGCCGGTGCGCTGCAGCTCAAGCGTTCCAGCTATAGCATTCGGCAGTCCGGCCGCGATGCCTGCGAAAATGATCAGCGATATACCGTTTCCGATACCGCGCTCGGTGATCTGCTCTCCGAGCCACATCAGGAACATCGTGCCGGTGACCAGCGTCATCATCGTCGTGAGGCGGAATGCGATGCCCGGATCGATTACCAGGCCGCGTTGCGATTCGAGGGCGATGGCAATGCCCATGCCCTGAAACAGCGCCAGCCCGGCGGTGCCATAGCGAGTGTACTGAGTGATCTTGCGGCGTCCCGATTCGCCTTCCTTCTTGAGCGCTTCGAGCGTCGGCGACACCACCGTCATCAACTGCATGATGATTGACGCCGATATGTACGGCATGATGCCAAGCGCAAAGATCGTGAAACGCGACAGCGCGCCACCCGAGAACATGTTGAACATGTCCAGGATGCCGCCGCGCTGCGATTTGAACAGTTCCGACAGCGCAACGGGATCGATGCCGGGCACTGGAATGTGCGCACCGATGCGATACACGATCAACGCGCCGAGCAGGAACAGCAGGCGGCGATTGAGATCGCCCATCTTGCCCTGCATGCTCAGCATTGAATTACTGTTTGCCAACGCTACTCGTCCTTCTTAGCTTTCTTCCCCGCGGCTTTCTCTTTGCCACCGCCGGTTTTGGGTTGAGCTTTGGCATCAGCCTTGGCTTCGCCTTTAGCTTTCGCGTCGGCCTTCGCTTTACTCTTCGCTTCAGCTTTCGCCTCGGCGCTTACCGCCGCCTTGGCATTTTCTTCGGCAATCGTTGCCGACGTAGTCGCCGCCCGCTGTTGCGCCCTTACGATCGCGGCTTCCCTGCGTGTATCTTT
>Ga0068852_100000725_pt1 | contig 21626 bp, 20 predicted proteins | sample KBSCornC22_FD_66594 | JGI IMG/M metagenome (GOLD analysis project Ga0068852, IMG submission 66594) | Corn rhizosphere microbial communities from Kellogg Biological Station, Michigan, USA - KBS Corn C2-2 | ecosystem: Host-associated > Plants > Roots > Rhizosphere > Soil ... | reverse complement strand
CATCGCCGCTTCGGAATCGAGCAGCGCCTCGTCGACGTTCACATCCAGGATCTGCGCGCCGTTCTCGACCTGGTCGCGAGCGACTTCGACGGCAGCGTCATAATCGCCGGCGAGGATCAGTTTCTTGAAGCGGGCCGAGCCGGTGACGTTGCAGCGTTCGCCAATGTTGACGAAACGAGCGCCGGCTGCGGGGGCCCCGCCGTTCGTCCCGAGCGTAGTCGAGGGGCGTGTCTCGACTTCGCTCGACACCAACGGACTTAAGTCGTTCGATACAGTCGAATTCACGCGGCGATCACCATCGGTTCGAGCCCGGCGAGGAGGGTCTGCTGCTCGCGCCCCGGGATTTTGCGCGGCGGCTTGCCGCGGGCCGCTTCGACGATTGCGGCGATATGGGCTGGGGTAGTCCCGCAGCAACCGCCCACGACGTTGATTAGTCCTTCGTCGATCCACTCGGCGATCTGTGCAGCGGTTTCAGCCGCCGCTTCATCATATTCGCCGAGCTCGTTGGGCATTCCGGCGTTCGGGTAGGCCATGATCAACGTGTTCGCGGTGCGCGACAACGCCGCCAGGTGCGGGCGAAGCTGGGCAGCGCCGAACGAGCAATTTAGCCCGACGGTCAGCGGCTTCGCGTGGCGGACCGTTGCCCAGAAGGCCTCGACCGTGTGACCGGAGAGGTTGCGGCCCGAAAGGTCGGTGAGGGTCATTGAAATCATCAGCGGAAGCTCGCGGCCGAGCGCTTCGCCGGTCTCCAATGTCGCCATGATCGCGGCCTTGGCGTTCAGCGTGTCGAAAATCGTCTCGATAAGGATGAAGTCGATACCACCCTCAACGAGCCCTTCTATCTGCTCGCTGTAGACGGCCTTCATCTGGTCGAAGTCGACCTCGCGGTAACCCGGGTCGTTGACGTCCGGCGACAGCGACAGCGTCTTGTTCGTAGGCCCAAGCGAGCCGGCGACGAAACGCGGACGACCGTCTTTTCCGGCGAACTCGTCAGCCACCCCCCGCGCGAGCTTCGCGCTGGCAATATTGATTTCGCGGACCAGATGCTCGGCGCCATAGTCGCTCTGGCTGATCCGGTTTGCCGAGAAGGTGTTGGTTGAGGCGATGTCCGAGCCCGCCTCGAAGTAAGCGCGGTGGATGGATGCCGGCACCTCCGGCTTGGTCAGCGCCAGAATGTCATTGTTGCCCTTTTGGTCACGGGCGAGCCCCAGCTTGCCGGCATAATCGGTTTCGCCCAGCTTCCAGCGCTGGATCTCAGTCCCAAAACCGCCGTCGGTGATCAGGATCCGTTTTGCCGCTTCGGCACGGAATTTCTCGGCGGCACTCATTTCGCGCGTACTCCAAGCAAATGGCAGATGGCGTAGCTGAGCTCCGCCCGGTTCAATGTGTAGAAGTGGAAGCAGCGGACGCCGCCGGCGTAGAGCTGGCCGCACAGCTCGGCTGCAACCGCCGCGGAGATCAGCTGCCGTGCTGATGGCAGATCGTCGAGCCCTTCGAACACGTCGTCCAACCACCGCGGAATTGACGCACCGCAAGTCTGCGCGAAGCGGCGAGTCGTCGCGACGTTCGAAACCGGCAGGATGCCGGGCACGATCTCCGCTCCGATTCCCGCTGCCGCAGCATCCTCACGGAAGCGGAAGAAGCAGTCGGCAGAGAAGAAGAATTGCGTGATCGCCCGATCGGCGCCAGCGTCCACTTTACGCTTCAGATTCTCGATATCGAATGCGCGCGATGACGAATCCGGATGCATCTCCGGATAAGCGGCGACCGATATCTCGAAGGGAGCGACTTGCTTCAGGCCGGCAACGAGATCGACGGCATCCCTGTACCCATCCGGGTGCGGCTGGAAGCTCGTTCCGGGTTCGGCCGGATCGCCGCGCAGGGCTACGATGTGCCGCACGCCCAGATCCCAATAGGCGCGCGCTATCTCATCAACCTCTCCGCGACTTGCGCCGACGCAGGTCAGGTGCGCCGCCGGAGTCAGGGCCGTCTCCTCGAGGATTCGCTTTACGGTCGAATGCGTCCGCTCGCGGGTCGATCCTCCCGCCCCATAGGTGACGGACACAAACCGCGGATGGAGCGGCTCCAGAGTCTTGATCGACTCCCAAAGCGTCTGCTCCATCTTCTCGGTTTTCGGCGGAAAGAATTCGAAGCTGACTTCGATATCGCCGCGCGCCTCCGCGAACAGCGGCAAGTGACGGCGGAGCGATTCGAGCGCGTTCATGCCGCCCTCCGTTGTTTCGCGGCCGCTTTCACTCCGCGCCAAAGGGTGACGGTCAGTTCGCCGCCCTCGAGATGTTCGAGATGATCCATCTCCAGCCCCGCAGCTACAAACCAGCCAGCCATCACGTCGTCGGCAAAGCCAAGGCGCAGGTGCGCGTCTTTCGCCCGGAGGTCTTCACGGTCGTGAGCGGCGAAGTCGACGATCAGCAAAATGCCCCCAGGCGCGAGCACGCGCGCCGCCTCGGCAATCGCATTGGCAGGCGCATGGGCATAATGGAGGACCTGGTGGAGGATGGCGCAGTCGGCGCTGCTGTCTGCAAGCGGCAGCGCATACATATCGCCCTGGCGAAGACTTGTGCGGATACCGGCCGATTCCAGCTTGGCCCGGGCGAGGCGAAGCATTTCGGACGACCGGTCGATCCCGATCGCCTCGGCCGCTCGCGGCCCGAACAGCTCCAGCATCCTGCCGGTACCGGTGCCGATGTCGATCAGGCGTCCCAGGCTATCGCCGCCAAGCGCTCGCTCGATCGCGCGTTCGACCTCGGTTTCCGCGACATGAAGCGAACGTATTGAATCCCAAACTTCGGCGTGCGAGCTGAAGTAGCGTTCCGCCGCTTCGGCCCGGTCGGCACGGATCGCATCCAGCCGTTTCGAATCGCGTTCGAACGTCGACCGGTCGTCCTCATCCGCCCACTGGTTGATCAGAGTGATCAGCGGACCAGTGCGATGCGCATCCGACAGCGCGAGGAAAACCCAGCTTCCTTCCTTGCGCCGTTCCACCATTCCGGCATCCGACAGGATTCGCACGTGCCTCGAGACTCGCGGCTGGCTTTGGCCGAGTAGTTGCGCGAGCTCGCCGACGGAAAGTTCCATGTGCGCGAGCAGCGCCAGAATCCGTACTCGGGACGGGTCGGCAAGCGCTTGAAACAGCTCGGCGAGAGGGAGGGCGTCCATGGTCGAACCTGACATATAAAGAATTCTTTATATCGTCAAATGGGATCCCGATCCAATGGCCGCAACGGGTCGCGAACCTACCGATGGTTATTGCTACATTGCACGACCCCCTGCTCCCCTGTATTGGCCCGCGCTGGCCTGACGATTCTTCGGCAGGCCGAGCCCACGGCCCCCAGGGGGCAAAAAGAGAGGGAGTCGAAACGATCATGAAAAAGATTGCAGTGACCGTCGCGGTCCTTGCGCTCGGCCTCGCCGCCTGCGCGAAGAACAACGCGAACAACACCGCCGCCAATGACATGGGCACGGAAAATGCGGCGACCGCCGACATGAACGGCGCCACCAATGACACCACGAATGCGGCCAGCAACGCACTGGATCAAGCGAGCAACAACCTCGCAGTTGCCAGCAATGCGGTCGAGAACGCGACTGCTGCGGTCAACAACGCCTCCAGCAACAAGTAATCGCATCGCGATGAAGAAGGGCCGCGCGCCAGCTCTGGCGTGCGGCCTTTTTTTGTGCGCGGCCGAACTCGCTTCCTGCGGAAGAGAGAGCACCGCCCCCACCCCAGAGCAGAATCAGCAGCTGACGAATGCGGATGAGCTCTTGAATTCCGCTCCCGACGCGCTCTCTAATATCGACGAGAACGGCCTCGGCGCGTCCTCTGGCAAGGCGGAAAATCGGATTAGTAGCGACGGGTGAGCGCGCTCAGGATCTGCTCCACCACCATTGTGCGCGGGTCCACCCGATACACATAGCCGTCGTCGTAGATGTAGCGCGAATTGGGGCTGAGCTCCCGCCCGTAATAGCTGCGCACGTTGTAGGGCAGCGAATCGTAGCCCATCAGCCCGTTATAGCCGTAGGGTACCCGCTGGCCGACTCCGAACAGCTTCTTCGCCTGTCCCGGCGGCATGCAGGGGACCGCCTTCTTCGCCAGCCCCGGCGGGCAGCCGTCACGGCCATAGCCGACATCCGATGAGTAGCCATCATGCCCATGGCCATGTCCGTTGCCGGGCTTCGCTGCTGCCGGAGCAGCAATGGCCAAGGCCGAAACTGCCGCGATTAAGAACAGTGTTTTCATTGCACGCCCTCCCTACTCGTCTGAGATGAATGCGGCTTGACGCGGTAAGGAAGGGAGCCGGCGGTACGGCTCCCCGCCTCGTCAGAACGCCTGAAGGATCCTGGTGATCGCATAGCTCGTCGGGTCAACCACGTAGATGTAGCCGTTGTTGTAGACATATCGGTAATCCGGGTTGAGATGATAGCGGACGACGTACGGGTGCGGCAGCGCGTTGTACGCCGTGTAGCCGTAATTTGGCCCGAACACATGGCCCATCCTCCAGGCTGCCGCACGACGACGAGCCTGCGCCCGCGTCAGATCTCTCCAGGCAACGCAGCGGTGACCGTGCCAGCGGGTGCAAACCGCCCGGTTCGTATAGTGACGCGCCTGCGTGGGAGCAGCGGCGAGTCCCGCTGCGGCTACGGAAGCACCGGCTAACGCAACAAATAACTTCGTCATCTCAACCTCCAATTTCGAGATTCCTCCTTCTGCAACGAAGCTTCTAGGGGTGAGTTGCGGCGTTCATCTGGCCGCAATAAAGAATTCATGTTGAGCTTGCGGTTGCCCGATTGGGGCCATGCCGCTAAGCGGGCGCCGCCCTTTCCGGCACCGTTTCAGGCGCCGCCCACAAGAAGAGGTCCAAACCAGCCCTATGGCTCGCAAGAAAATCGCGTTGATCGGCGCCGGAATGATCGGCGGCACTTTGGCTCACCTCGCGGCAATGCGCGAATTGGGCGACATCGTCCTATTCGATATCGCGGAAGGGATTCCGCAAGGCAAAGCGCTGGACCTCAGCCAGTGCGGGCCCATCGACGGGTTTGACGCGAAAATCACCGGCACCAACGATTACGCCGACATCGCGGGCGCCGACGTGGTCATCGTCACCGCCGGTGTTCCGCGCAAGCCGGGCATGAGCCGCGACGATTTGCTCGGAATCAATTTGAAAGTGATGGGTTCGGTCGGCGCGGGCATCAAGCAGCACGCCCCCAACGCCTTCGTCATCTGCATCACTAACCCGCTCGACGCGATGGTCTGGGCGCTCCGCGAATATTCCGGCCTTCCGCACAATAAGGTCGTCGGCATGGCGGGCGTCCTCGACAGCGCCCGCTTCGCCACCTTCCTCGCGTGGGAGTTCGGGGTTTCGGTGCGCGACGTGAATGCCTTCGTGCTCGGCGGCCACGGCGACACGATGGTGCCGGTGCTCGAATATTCGACCGTCAACGGAATCCCGGTGCGCGACTTCGCGAAGATCAAGGACGTCGACGAGAGCCGCCTGGAGGAGATCGTCAAGCGCACGCGCGGCGGCGGCGGCGAAATCGTCGGCCTGCTGAAGACGGGCAGCGCCTTCTACGCGCCCGCGACCAGCGCAATCGCGATGGCGGAAGCCTATCTGGGGGACCAGAAACGGATCCTACCGGTCGCAGCACATCTCACCGGCCAGTACGGGGTCGACGATCTTTATGTCGGCGTGCCCGCGGTTCTGGGCGCAGGCGGTGTCGAGGAGGTTGTCCAGATCGATCTCGATGATGCAGCCAAGGCAAACTTCGACAAGTCGGTCGATGCCGTGAAAGAACTGCTCGTCGCCTGCAAGCAAATCGACGGAGCGCTGGCGTGAGCATTCTCGTCGACAAGAACACCAAGGTCATCGTCCAGGGCATGACCGGCGAGGCCGGCAGCTTCCACACGCAGCAATCGATCGCCTACGGGACCAAGGTCGTGGGCGGGGTGACCCCCGGCAAGGGCGGAACCACCCACCTCGACCTGCCGGTGTTCGACACGGTCGCGGAAGCGGTCGAGAAGACCGGCGCTACTGCGAGCGTGATCTACGTCCCGCCGCCCTTCGCCGCGGATTCGATCCTCGAGGCGATCGATGCCGAGGTGCCGCTGATCGTCGCCATCACCGAAGGCATTCCGGTGCTCGATATGGTGAAGGTGAAGCGGGCGCTCTCTGGCACCAAGTCGCGGCTGATCGGCCCGAACTGTCCGGGCGTGCTCACTCCCGGTGAATGCAAGATCGGGATCATGCCCGGGAACATCTTCAAGAAGGGCAGCGTCGGAGTCGTCAGCCGGTCCGGCACTCTAACCTACGAAGCCGTCTTCCAGACCACGAACGAGGGGCTCGGCCAGACCACCGCCGTCGGAATCGGCGGGGATCCGGTCAACGGCACCAACTTCATCGACGTGCTTGAGAAATTCCTGGCCGATGACGAAACGAAGTCGATCATCATGATCGGCGAAATCGGCGGAAGCGCCGAGGAAGATGCGGCGCAATTCCTCGCCGATGAAGTGAAACGCGGCAGAAAGAAACCGGTGGTAGGGTTCATCGCTGGACGCACTGCGCCTCCGGGCCGTCGCATGGGCCATGCCGGTGCGATCGTTTCCGGCGGCAAGGGTGACGCCGAAAGCAAGATCGCGGCAATGGAAGCCGCTGGAATTCGGGTGAGCCCGAGCCCATCTGAGCTAGGCAGGACTCTGAAGGAGCTCCTCGCGGCGTAACTTGCTTGCGCAGGCGCGGGGCGGAGAGTGAAATGAACGACGTCTCTGGACAATTCGAAGCCGAATCCGGGCCGAGCTGGGCACGGCCGAACTGGCCGATCGCCGAGCTGGACGACATTAATGTCGGTCTGGACCCGACCCAGGCGACGATCGAGTCGTTCAAGAAGGTGGCAACTGCAAAGGCCGCGGCCACCACGTCCGACCCGGAGGCGATCCGCAAGGCCGCCGAGGATTCGATTCGCGCGATGATGCTGATCCGCACCTATCGCGTGCGCGGCCATCTCGCGGCCAAGCTCGATCCGCTCGGCCTTCACCACAGCGCGTTGCCCGCCGATCTGACGCCCGCCTATCATGGCTTTTCCGACTCTGATCTCGATCGGCCGATCTGGCTCGGCGGCGTACTCGGGCTGGAGCGAGCGACAATCCGCGAGATCGTGAAATGCCTGCAGGCGAATTACTGCGGCACGATCGGCGTCGAATATATGCACATCAACGACGTCGAGGAGCGTCGCTTCATCCAGAGCCGGATCGAAGGCAAGGGCGAGACGATCCACTTCACGCCCGAGGGCAAGAAGGCGATCCTCGCCAAGGTGATCGAGGCGGAGCAGTGGGAGAAATTCCTCGCCCGCAAATATGTCGGCACCAAGCGCTTCGGTCTCGACGGTGGTGAAAGCGCGGTCCCGGCGCTTGAGGCGGTGATAAAGTACGGCGGCCAACTTGGAGTCGAGGAAATTGACATGGGGATGGCCCACCGGGGCCGGCTCAACATCCTCTCCAACGTCATGGGCAAGCCTTATCGCGCAATCTTCCATGAATTCGCGGGGGGCGCCACCAATCCAGCCGACGTCGGCGGATCCGGAGACGTCAAATATCACCTCGGCACCTCGTCAGACCGCGAGTTCGACGGCAACAGGGTGCACCTCTCGCTTCTCCCCAACCCTTCACACCTCGAAGCGGTCGACCCGGTCGTGCTTGGCAAGGCGCGTGCGGTGATGACGTGCAAGGACGACAAGCACGGCAAGAAGGTGCTCCCGATCCTGCTTCACGGCGACGCCGCTTTCGCGGGCCAGGGCGTGGTTGCCGAATGCCTCGGCTTCTCCGGTCTCCCCGGGTACGGAACCGGCGGCTGCATTCATTTCATCATCAACAACCAGATCGGCTTCACCACCAGCCCGCAGTTCGCGCGCTCCTCCCCCTATCCCACCGATATCGCCAAGTCGGTCCAGGCACCGATCCTTCACGTCAACGCCGACGATCCGGAAGCGGTCACCTTCTGCTGCAAGCTTGCGATCGAATTCCGGCAGACCTTCGGCCGGGACATCGTCATCGACATGTGGTGCTATCGCCGCTTCGGCCACAACGAAGGCGACGAACCGAGCTTCACCCAGCCGCAAATGTACTCCGCGATTCGCAACCAGCCGCCGATCAGCACCATCTATGGCAACCGGCTGATCGAAGAAAGCGTGATCGACCAGCAATGGATTGACGATCACACGCAGGCCTACATCGCGCACCTGAACGAGGAGTTCGAGGCAGGCACCAGCTACCTCCCGAACAAGGCGGACTGGTTCGAAGGCCGCTGGACCGGACTGGGCAAACCGAACGAGCCGGTGCTCGGTCGTCGCAACACCAACACCGCCGTTTCGGAGGAAGAACTCAGGAAGGTCGGAGAGGTGCTCACCACCGTGCCGCCCGGCCTCACCATCCACAAAACGCTCGGCCGCATCCTGGACGCCAAGAAAGAGATGTTCGATACGGGTCGAGGGTTCGACTGGGCGACCGCGGAAGCGCTCGCCTTCGGAACGTTGCTCGCCGAAGATCACAATATTCGCCTGTCAGGTCAGGACAGCGGCCGCGGCACGTTTAGCCAAAGACACGCGGTCTGGGTCGATCAGCAGACGGGTGCCAAGCACATCCCCCTGTGCAACGTCGGCGGCGGCCGGTTCGAAGTTCGCGATTCTCCGTTGTCGGAGTTCGGGGTGCTCGGCTTCGAGTATGGCTATTCTCTCGCCGACCCGCACACCCTGGTTTGCTGGGAAGCGCAGTTTGGCGATTTCGCCAACGGCGCGCAGACGATCATCGACCAGTTCATCGCGTCGGGCGAGGCGAAGTGGCTTCGCGCGAGTGGGCTTGTGTTGCTCCTCCCGCACGGGTTCGAAGGTCAGGGGCCCGAGCATAGCTCGGCAAGGCTGGAGCGCTATCTGCAGCTCTGCGCCGAGGACAATCTCCAGGTCGCGAACTGCACGACGCCGGCCAATTACTTCCACATCCTGCGGCGGCAGCTACTCAGAGAATTCAGGAAGCCGCTGATCCTGATGACTCCGAAGTCGCTGCTCCGGAACAAGCAGGCAGTGTCGAGCCTCGCCGACTTCAGCGGCGAAAGCCATTTCCGCCGGATCGTAAGCGACCTCAACCCTCCGGCCGAGACGCGGCGGCTGGTGTTGTGCACCGGCAAGCTGGGGTATGAGCTGATGGACGCTCGGGACGAAGCCGGTGACAAGCAAACTGAAGTCGTTCGCATCGAGCAGCTTTACCCGTTCCCGTCGGAGCCTTTGGTCGTCCGGCTGCAGAAGATGCCAAAGCTGGAAGAGGTGGTGTGGGCGCAGGAAGAGCCGCAGAACAACGGAGCCTGGACCTTCATCGAGCCACTTCTGGAATGCTGCATTGACGAGGCTGGATTCAAGGGCATGCGCCCACGTTACGCGGGCCGCGCTGCGTCTGCCTCCCCGGCGACGGGCCTCGCCAAACGCCACGCCAGCGAACAGGCAGCCTTGATCGCGGACGCGTTGGGTCATAGCAGCCCCGCCAAGCAACGCGCTGCCGCTGGCCGCTGATCCAAAAGGACGAGCAATGACCACTGACGTGAAAGTGCCCACTCTTGGCGAATCGATCACTGAGGGCACGCTCGCGCAGTGGTTGAAAAAGCCCGGCGATACCGTCGCGGCGGACGAGCCGATCGCCAGCCTCGAAACCGACAAGGTAACGGTCGACGTTCCCTCGCCGGCAGCGGGAACGCTGGCGGAGACATTGGTCAACGAAGGCGACACTGTCGAAGTCGGAGCAGTCATCGCGCGGATCGGTGAAGGCGGCGCTACCGCCGCCGCTCAGGCCGGTGCGGAATCGACGCGGACCAATCCCGCCGGAGCGGGCGAAAATCCGACCCTGCGCAGTGCTCCGGAAGCACCGGAAGTCAAGCCGGCGGCTGACTCGGGCGAAACGTCAGCCTCCGACGAGGTCCCAAGCCTCTCGCCCGCGGTACGGCGGGCAGTGTTGGAGAATCATGTCGACCCGAGCACAATCAAGGGGACCGGCAAGGACGGCCGGTTGACCAAGGAAGATGTGATCGCGGCGGCAAAGGCGAAGGAGGGGCCAACGCCTGCTGCGGCTCCGGAAGCAAAGGCGGCACCCGCTCCGTCCGCAGTCCCGCCTCCGGCCCCGAGCTTCAGTGGCGAGCGCCGCGAAGAGCGGGTAAAGATGTCGCGGCTTCGTCAGACGGTCGCCAAGCGGCTGAAGGAAGCGCAAAACACCGCGGCGATGCTGACGACGTTCAACGACGTGGATATGTCGGCAGTGATCGAGGCACGTACCCGCTACAAGGATCTATTCGAGAAGAAGCACGGAATCCGGCTGGGCTTCATGAGCTTCTTTGTCAAAGCGGTGGCGCTAGCGGCGCGCGATATTCCCGCCGTTAACGCCAGCATCGAAGGCGATGAGATCGTCTATCACGATTATCTCGACGTTTCGGTCGCAGTCTCCGCTCCCAAGGGGTTGGTCGTGCCCGTGCTTCGCAATGCGCAAGCGCTGAGTTTTTCCGAAATCGAGAAGAGGATCGCCGACTTCGGCCGCCGGGCCAAGGGGGGCACGCTCGGCATTGAAGACATGCAGGGCGGGACCTTCACCATCACCAACGGAGGCGTGTTCGGATCGCTGCTGTCGACCCCGATCATTAATCCGCCGCAGTCGGCGGTGCTCGGGATGCACCGTATCGAGGAGCGCCCCGTGGTGGTGAACGGGCAGATCGTCGCCCGTCCGATGATGTATCTGGCGCTTTCCTACGACCACCGGCTGGTAGACGGCCGCGAGGCGGTGACCTTCCTGGTGCGGGTCAAGGAAGCGATCGAGGATCCGACCAGGATCCTCGTCGACCTTTAGGCGGCCTGCGCAGTCGGTATCGGCTGCAACGAGTAGGCGAGGCGCTCCGCCGCGCCGGTGAGCACTGGCTCGTGCTGGTCCACTCGCCAGGCCGGAGCGCCAATAATCAGCCGGCTGAAGTTCCGACGGAGCGCAAAGGCAGTGTCGAAATAGGGGCGATTGCCCGTTTCCAGCATCCTGCCTGCGCGGGATCCGGTGAGCATCACGCCCTGCCACGCGCCGTAGCTGTGCATCAGGTTGACGGCGAACCGGCCGAGCATCGCGGCCAATATCCGCGGCCGTTCAGCCTCCAGAACGTCCGGACAGGCTTGGCCCCACGCCGGGTCCTGACGGTCAAGCATCAGCATCCGTTCCCAGCTCAGTGTCTGAGCATTTCCACGTACGGCTTTGGCCAGCTTTTCCTCGCGCTCGTTGATCGGCGCAAAATCCGAATGGCCTACTTCGCTCTCCAGAATTCGAATGCCCGATTCACGGTCGACATCGATGATCGCGGCGTTCACGCCCTCTTCGACCATAATCATCGTGTAGCGGCCCGGCTGGGAAAGCGAGGGACGGCCGACGCCGCGAACGGTGTCGATATTGGCGGTGCCCGAACGAGTGGCCCAGGCCCGGGCGGCGACGTCGTTGAGAATGGTTGCGGGATTGCCGAACACTGCGGCGAGCCCGGCGCGGCTGATCGTCCAGCGCGAGCGCACCAACGAAATGGTTTCGCCGCTGGCCGCGCCGGCGATCGCCATGGCGCACTGCAGGCCCTGCAAAGCGATGCCGGTTTCGCGCTCGTAACGCTGCAGGGCATCCGTGAACGTCGGGACTCCGGCGATGTTGATCTGCCGGACTTCCGAGATACGCGGCCGCGGCGACGGCATTGTCGTCGCGAACCTCAAGATACCCTCTGCCGACGCTTCGATCAGCAGCCACGGACGCAGGTCCGAACCGGTAGGGCTAATCATAATTTCATACGCCTCCCACTACGCGAAAGACGGTGTTTACCGGTAAACGTTTAACCCAAAGTTACCGGGCACCGAGCTTGCCGCGACCAATGCCACTCCTTATGCGCCCGACATGTGAAATCGGAGTAAACGATGCCTGACGGCCTTGATTTTGACGTTCTGGTGATTGGCGCCGGCCCTGGGGGCTATGTCGCTGCGATCCGCGCGGCCCAGCTTGGATTGAGGACGGCCTGCGCAGAAAGCCGCGACACATTGGGTGGAACCTGCCTCAACGTTGGTTGTATCCCGTCGAAGGCTCTTCTGCATGCGTCTGAACTTTATGAAGAAGCGGCGCACGGCACGCTTGCAATGTGGGGCGTGAAGCCCGCCAGCGTCGAGCTCGACCTGGATACGATGCACGGCGAGAAATCGAAGGCGGTGAAGGAGCTTACCGGCGGGATCGAGTTCCTGTTCAAGAAGAACAAGGTCGAGTGGCTGAAGGGACTCGCCAGCTTCGAAGGACCGAACCGGGTCAAGATCGGCGAGAAGACGGTGAGCGCAACGAATATCGTCATCGCAACCGGATCGTCGGTCACTCCGCTGCCCGGAGTTGAAGTCGACAATTCGAAGGGCAAGATCGTCGATTCCACCGGTGCGCTCGCACTACCGCAGGTGCCGAAGCGACTGGCGGTGATTGGCGGCGGTGTCATTGGGCTCGAGCTTGGCTCGGTGTGGCGGCGGCTGGGAGCACAAGTCACGGTCGTCGAGTTCCTCGACGAGATCCTGCCCGGCTTCGACGGAGAGGTGCGCAAGGAAGCGCACAAGCTGCTCAAGAAGCAGGGGATGGATTTCCGGACCGCAACCAAGGTCACCAAAGCGGAGGCGAAGGGCGCGACCGTTACCCTTACGGTTGAACCTGCGCAGGGGGGTGCGGCCGAGTCTCTCGAAGCCGATGTTCTGCTGGTCTCGATCGGACGTCGCCCGAGCACGGAAGGGCTGGGCCTCGACAAGATCGGCCTCACCACCAACAAGCGCGGACAGATCGAGACCGATCACCAGTTCAGGACTTCGGTGGCGGGAGTCTGGGCGATCGGAGACGTGCGACCGGGACCGATGCTCGCGCACAAGGCTGAGGATGAGGGAATCGCGGTCGCGGAGAATATCGCCGGGCTCACCGGGATCGTGAACGAGGATGTGATCCCGACCGTCGTCTATACCTGGCCCGAAATCGCCGGCGTCGGCCAGACCGAAGAGGAGGCGCGTTCCGGAGGCGAGGTAAAGGTCGGCAAGTTCCCGATGCTGGCCAACAGCCGCGCCAAGACCAACCGCGAGACCGACGGCTTCGTCAAGGTCATCGCCGACGCCAAGACGGACCGCGTGCTCGGCGTGTGGATGATCGCGTCGGTCGCCGGAACGATGATCGCCGAAGCTGCGCTGGCAATGGAGTTCGGTGCGACCTCGGAAGACATCGCCTACACCTGCCACGCGCACCCGACCCACTCCGAAGCGCTCAAGGAAGCAGCGATGGCGGTGCAGGGGAAACCGATTCACATGTAAGCGGGGAGCACCTCCGCGAACGGCCGCGGTTCAATCGGCTCATCTGTCCGCGGCGCCAGATCCCTCTGCCACAAGCCGACATCGGCCCATTCGCCGAGCTTGAACCCCACCTCGCGATAAGTGCCGGTGTGGACGAAGCCGAGCGCCTCATGGAAGCCGGCGCTGGCCTCGTTCGGCAGCGCAATCGCTCCGATCGCCGAAACGAAGCCTTGCGCGGTCAGCAGGTCGAGCAGCTTCTCAAACAGCGCTCGCCCCAACCCGCAGCGCTTTGCCTCCGGCGCCACATAGATCCCGACTTCGACCGACCAGCGGTAGGCGCGACGAACGCGAAACGCACTGCTGTTCGCAAATCCCGCGACTCGCCCACCCTGCTCGGCCACTAGCCAGGGATAGAGCGGATTGGACATGCGCATCGCCATTTCGGCTGCGCCTGGCGCAACCTCCTCGAAGCTGATGCGCGTGTCTTCGACATAGGGCGAATAGATGGCGGCGATTGCCGGGGCGTCAGCCTGCGTGGCCAATCTGATCCGACTCACCATGCATGCGAATTACAACGGATAGCCGCCGCGGCTACCGCGAAATGTTAACGCAGGTCAGCGCAGCCACGCCTCCAGTGCGGCGAGCATTCCGACGGTCCTCACCTGCGGCTGGGCAGGCGCGACCGGAGGACAGTCGAGGCAGCGCGCCTGAATCTTCGGGCCTTTAAGGATGGACTGCACTTCGGCGAGAGCGTCGGCGAGCAGGTTGTCGGGGTCCAGCGCGGCAAAACCATCGCTGTCGCTGCTACTGTCGTCGCTGGTCTGGTTATTGGACAGCATCTCGACGATTTTGTCCTGGAGCGACACGGGACGCTCAAGATAGCGAACCTGATCGTCGGCGTTCGAGACGTTCCCGAGCTGCCCAGCTTTGGCGATTGCATCGTGAAGGTTGCCGAACCCGTCCACTAGGCCGAGCTGGTGAGCCGTGCCGCCGTCCCACACCCGTCCCTGCGCAATTGCATCTATCTGCTGCGGAGTTTTGTGACGAGCCTGGGCGACGATGCCGAGGAAGCGAGCGTAGATCGCATTGACCCCCGCCTGCATCAGCTGACCGGCTACAGGCGAGGGACCTCTAAGGAGGTCCGGTTCCCCGGAGAGCGGCGTCGTCTTCACACCGTCCGCGCCCAGGCCGAGTTTGGCGAGGGTCCCCTGGAAGCTTGGCAGGATTCCAAACACGCCGATCGATCCGGTGATCGTCGAAGGCTCGGCGAACACATAATCGCCGGGCGTCGATACCCAATAGCCGCCGGAAGCGGCGACGCTGCCCATCGACACCACGATAGGGATCTTGTGCGCCTTTGCGTTGAGCAGCGACTCGCGGATTCGCTCAGAGGCAAGGACCGAACCGCCTGGACTATCGATCCGGACCACCAGCGCCTTCAGCCCACCGCCGGCGACGGCCTTGTCAATGAGATCGGAGATGCTGTCGCCACCGGCCGTCCCGGGAGGCGCCTTGCCGTCGACGATGTCCCCGGCGATCGTGATCACTCCGATCGAGCCGCCGCTGTTCCCGTCGGATTGCGCGTTCTCGTAAGAAGTGAGGGGAATTCGGTTGTAGCCGTAGGGCGAGTCCTTGTCGGCGCCGCCAAGCTGGGCGAGCCGCGCCTGGAAGGCTTCGCGGTCGCCGATCTTGTCCACCAACCCGCTGGCGAGAGCGGCTTTGCCGAAATCCCCCCCGGCCGAGCTCAGCGCCGCCACCGGATCCGCGAGGTACGGATCGACTTTCGCTTGCGGCCGGTCGCGAAGAACGCTCGACCTCCAGCTCGCCAGCATCGCCGAAGCGAGCGCCTGCGCATTCTCTTTGGCTGCAGGCGACATGTCGTTGCGAATGAAGGGCTCGACGGCCGCCTTGTAGGTGCCGACGCGATAGACGTTCGCGGTCACGCCGAGCTTATCGAGCAGTCCCTTATAATAGAGATTCTCGCCGCCGGGACCGGCGAGCGCCACCGCGCCAAGCGGATCGAGCCAGATTTCGGAGGCCGCGGCGGCGACTTCGTAGCTGCTGTCGCTGTAGGCGTTGGCATAGGCAACCACCGGCTTGCCCGAAGCGCGCACCCGCCGGACCGCTTCGGCAAGATCGGCCATTGCCGTGTGGCCGCCACCGGTGAAGCGTTCGAGATCGAGTGCTACCGCTTTGACTCGGTCATCGGTTCGGGCCGCATCGAGCGCGGCGATCAAGTCGCGAAGCCGGTATTCTCGAACGCTTGGGGTTCCCGCCAGCGAGCCAAGTCCCGGGCGGCTCGGCTGCTCGACCACCGCGCCGCTAAGATCGAGATCGAGGACGCCGTTATGGATCGGAGCGGGTCGGGCAGAGAGCGCTCCGTAAAGCGCGCCAAAAAACAACAGCATCAAGATCAGCACGAGACCGTCCTTGATCCCGACCAGCAGCTTCCAGACAGCCTTGGCGAACCGCATTCTTTTACTCTCCCGTGTCTCCACGGCTGCTAGCCGATACGCGAATGCAATGCGACTCTCTCACGACGGGGTGCGGACCGGACCAACACGGCTGCGAAAGGTCCGGTTAGCGACACACCCCGCCGCACCGGCTGCAAAAAATTTGCTGCCGAACCGTTGACGGGCCGAAGCACCAAAACCATATGCCGCGCGTCTGGCACTCTCGGGGAGAGAGTGCCAAAAAAGCACTTGTTCAACCAACCAATTGGAAAAAGGGGCTAAAATGGGTTTCAGGCCACTTCATGACCGAGTCCTCGTCCGCCGTGTCGAGGCAGAAGAAAAGACTGCGGGCGGGATCATCATCCCGGACACCGCCAAGGAAAAGCCGCAGGAGGGCGAAGTCATCTCCGTTGGCTCCGGCGCTCGTTCCGACGACGGCAAGGTCACCCCGCTCGACGTCAAGGCCGGCGACCGCATCCTGTTCGGCAAATGGTCGGGCACCGAGGTAAAGGTCGATGGCGAAGACCTCATCATCATGAAGGAAAGCGACATCCTGGGGATCGTCGCCTGACTTCAAGGCTCGCGCGTGCGCACGCGTAGGGCCACGAACTTTGTGAACTTTCGAAATCAGGAAAGGGTAGCCAAATGGCAGCCAAAGACGTGAAATTCAGCCGCGACGCGCGTGAGCGCATCCTCCGCGGCGTCGACATCCTCGCCGATGCAGTCAAGGTGACGCTGGGCCCGAAGGGCCGCAACGTCGTCCTCGACAAGAGCTTCGGGGCTCCGCGCATTACCAAGGACGGAGTCACCGTCGCCAAGGAAATCGAGCTTAAGGACAAGTTCGAGAACATGGGGGCTCAGATGGTCCGCGAGGTTGCCTCGAAGACCAACGACATCGCCGGCGACGGCACCACCACCGCCACGGTTCTGGCCCAGGCGATCGTCCGCGAGGGCATGAAGTCGGTCGCAGCCGGAATGAACCCGATGGACTTGAAGCGCGGCATCGACATCGCCGTGAAGAAGGTCGTTGATGACCTGAAGAGCCGCTCGAAGGACGTGTCCGGATCCAACGAGATCGCCCAGGTTGGCACCATTTCCGCCAATGGCGACACCGAAGTCGGCGAGAAGATCGCAGAGGCGATGGAGAAGGTCGGCAAGGAAGGCGTAATTACTGTCGAGGAGGCAAAGGGTCTCGAGTTTGAGCTCGATGTCGTCGAGGGCATGCAGTTCGACCGCGGCTACCTCTCGCCTTATTTCATCACCAATCCGGAGAAGATGCAGGTCGAGCTTAGCGACCCCTACATCCTCATCCACGAGAAGAAGCTCTCCAACCTGCAGGCGATGCTTCCGATCCTCGAGGCAGTCGTTCAGAGCGGCCGTCCACTGCTGATCATCGCCGAGGATATCGAGGGCGAGGCTCTCGCCACTCTCGTGGTCAACAAGCTGCGCGGCGGTCTCAAGGTAGCGGCCGTCAAGGCTCCAGGCTTCGGCGATCGCCGCAAGGCGATGCTCGAGGATATCGCGATCCTCACCAACGGCGAGATGATCAGCGAGGATCTCGGAATCAAGCTCGAGAACGTCACTACCGCGATGCTCGGCCAGGCCAAGCGAGTCACCATCGACAAGGACAACACCACCATCGTCGATGGCGCCGGCACCCGCGAGGCGATCGAGGGCCGTGTGGCAGCGATCCGCCAGCAGATCGAGAACACCACGTCCGACTACGACCGCGAAAAGCTGCAGGAGCGGCTGGCGAAGCTCGCCGGCGGCGTTGCGGTGATCAAGGTGGGCGGCGCGACCGAGATCGAGGTCAAGGAGCGCAAGGACCGCGTCGACGACGCTCTTCATGCGACCCGCGCTGCGGTCGAGGAAGGCATCGTTCCGGGTGGCGGAAGCGCTCTGCTCTATGCAACCAAGGCGCTGGAAGGGGTCAAGGGCGCGAACGACGACCAGACCCGCGGAATCGATATCGTCCGCAAGGCTCTGTACTCGCCGGTTCGCCAGATCGCCCAAAACGCCGGGCACGACGGTGCCGTCATTTCGGGCAAGCTGCTCGAGAGCAATGATCCGGCCCTCGGCTTCAACGCTCAGACGGAGCAGTATGAGGATCTGGTGAAGGCCGGTGTGATCGACCCGACCAAGGTCGTTCGCACCGCTCTCCAGGACGCGGCTTCGGTCGCTGCCCTGCTGATCACCACCGAAGCGGCGGTCAGCGAGCTTCCGGAAGACAAGCCTGCCCCGGCGATGGCTGGCGGCGGCATGGGCGGAATGGGCGGAATGGATTTCTGACCTGAAGCGGCCGGGATTAGCGCCAGCTAATCCCGGGTTTGCTGAAGGCCGGCCGACGGGGTGCCCCGGACCCGATCCGGGACGATCCCGATCGACGGCCTGAAGCGCTCATCCTCTGAAATCGGAAGGGCCGGCGCAGCAATGCTCCGGCCCTTTTCCATCACCGCTTCTGTTCAAGCGAGCGATAGTAACCGGCGAGCACGCCGAACGCTTCCTTCCGGACACCAGTCGGCGAATCGAGACCCTTCCGGTTCCAGCCCTGCTGATAGATGGGGTGCTGGCGGCGCGGCGAACGGAAGTCCTTCAAAATCCACGGGCTGATTCCGCGGAGGAACGGGATTTTCGAAACCATCTTCAGCGTCGCCCGATAATAATCGGCCTGGAATTCCTCGCTAAACTTGTGCGGATTGGCGGGATCGTCGTGATAGCCGGCGAGAGCACCTGCGCCGAGCTCGGAGAAGATCAGCGGCTTGTTGTAAGCGGAGCGCCATTGGATGTCCGGGACCTTCGATAGCGGATCGGGCGTGTACCAGCCGTTGTAGGTGTTGACCGCGAGCACATCGAGATCGGCGCCCAGAGGATCGTCGATGGTCTGAACGTCACCCTTGCGGCCGCTCAGCAAGGCCGCGCTGACGAGGCGCGTGTCGTCCAGCTTGCGGGCATTGGCGACAAGCGTTCGGAGAAAGGCGTTGCGGGCATCGTTCACCGGCGTCTCGTTACCGACGCTCCAGATGACGATGGAGGCTCGGTTGCGATCACGCAGGATCGATTCCCTCTGCATCTTGAGCGCGGTCTTCAGCGTATCGGGGTTGGCGAAATCGACCATCCAGTAGACGGGGATTTCGCTCCAGACGAGCAGGCCAAGCTCGTCGGCGGCGCGGAGCATCGTTTCCGGGTGCGGATAGTGGGCGAGACGGACGAAGTTGGCATGAAGTCCCTGCTTCGCTTCAGTCAAAAGCGCTCGCGCCGCTTCGGGCGTGATGTTCCGCGTCGGATTGTCGCCGAATTCCTCTGCATGGATGTCGATTCCACGAAGGAAGATGGGCTTTTTGTTGAGGAGGATGTCGGTCCCGCGAATCTCGATCGTTCGAAAGCCAACGCGGTCGCTGACGACGTCGCCACCCCCCGAAACCTGCACATCGTAGAGCGTGGGGCTTTCCGGAGACCATAGGTGCAGCGAGCGTGGTGCTGGCGCCTCACCGGTCCAGCTTCCGTCGGCGCCGGTGCGGCCGGACAGCGCAAGCTTCAGCCCCGGGATTTGCACACGCACCGGAGCGTTGGCTGCCGCGGGCCCGTCCAGCTTCACCGTCGCGGCGAGATGGCCGTCTCGCGTTAGCCGGACCCATTCGTCGTCGACGAAAGTGTCGGGGGTGAAGATCAGGCTGACTGGGCGGGTGATTCCTCCGTAATTCTCCCAATCCGTGATCGGCGGCGGAACATCGCTCGCGGTCCGCTCCGAATCGACGCCGACAGTGACCTGATTGTCCCCATCGCGAAGGAGCTTGGTTACATCGAATGCGAACGGCGTGAACCCGCCTTCATGGGCGCCGACCGGCTGACCATTGAGATAGACCTGAGCTCGGTAATCGACTGCTCCGAACCGCAGGAATGCGCGCTTCCCCGGCTGGGGATGGGCAGTGAAGTGGCGCTCAAACCAGACAAGTCCGTTGTAGTAGCGCATCTGAGGCGAGAGAGTGACGAATGACTGCGGAAGCTGCGCGACGGGTGAACGGTCCATGTCATATTCGTAAAGGGCATTCACGTCCGCTTTCATTGCAGCGGTCGTGTCGACCTCGTCATAGCGGCGGTGTCCCGCGCCCGGCTTGCCTCCATGAAAGCCGCCTTCTCCGTCGCGGAAGGGGTCGATCGACCAATGCCACGGCCCGTCGAGATCGGCCCCCTGCCGCATGTCGGCGCTGGCCAGGATCGGGTCGGTCGCGGATTGCGCACCAGCGGGAGAGAGGGAGACTAGGATGAGGGCGGCCGCTGCCGCTCGAAACAGCTTCAACGCATCTTCTCCCCAACATCCACATATTTGCGCGCGCCGGTCGAAGGATCGAACCAAACCTCAACCGGCTTGCCGCTCGCGGGGTCGATAAACTTCTCACCTGTCGGCCGCCAATCAGTCGAGAGCGGCGGACGAGGAACCAACTTCCCGTAGACTGGCTCGATGAAGGCGGTGACAAACACGACGGCCCCAATAAGGATAACTGCGGGCCAGCCCTGCCACGGACTCAGTGATAATAGTCCACCAAAGATCATAAGAGCGCTTCCGATGCGGAACGGAAGTTTCGAGCGATTGCTCACTCCGGCTCGACCCTGAGTGCGGTTCCGTAGGCGACCACTTCGCTCATCGTCTGGCCGATCTCGCCGGAATCGAAGCGCATCATAACCACAGCGTTGGCGCCCATCGCCGTCGCATTCTGCACCAGCCGGTCGATCGCATGGCGGCGGGTTTCCTCGACCAGCGCCGTATATTCCTTGATCTCTCCGCCGCCGATCGAGCGAAGCGCCGCGGCAAGATTGCCACCGATGCTCCGGCTTCGAACGACAACCCCGAAGACCTGGCCCAACGCCTCGGCCGTGCGATGACCCGCGACATTCTCGGTGGTGGTGACGATCATGCTGCCCTCCCTGCTGGAAGAGCGAAGCTAACCGGTGCCGTGGCCCTGCGCCAGATATTCCGCGCTTCGCATTTCCTCCAGCCGGCTGACGGTCCGCTCAAACTCGAAGCTGCCGTCGCCGGAAGGATAGAGTGCCGCCGGTTCGGCGTCGGCCGCGGCGAGCAGCTTCACATGATGGTCGTAAAGGACGTCGATCAACGCGGTGAAGCGCGCCGCCTCGTTACGCATGGCCGGCGTCATCACCGGGATTCCGACAATGATCACCGTGTGGAAATGCTGTGCGATGGCGAGATAGTCCGCGGGCCCCCGCGGCTCTCCGCACAGCCGTTTGAACGAGAAGACGGCGACTCCTTTAAGGCTCTTCGGAACATGCAAGGTGCGGCCGCCGGCGACTGGAATATCCGCGCTCGGCACCCTGGCGCGATCCTCAACCGAATAATCGGTAAGCTTGAAGAAGGCGTCGGAGAGGGCGCGTGTGGCTTCGGGGCCGTTCGGCACGTGCCAGACTTCGACCCCGGTCAGGCGGTCGAGCCGGTAGTCGGTGGGGCCGCCGAGCTCAACAACGTCGAACCGCCTCTCGATCATGTCGATGAACGGCAGGAACAGCTCGCGATTGAGCCCGTCCTTGTAGAGGTCGCGGGGCGGCCGGTTCGACGTGGCGATTACGCGCACTCCACGCTCAAGCAATTTGCCGAACAGGCGGGAGAGGATCATCGCGTCGGCGGGATTGGTGACCTGAAGCTCGTCGAAGGCGAGCAGCCTCGCTTCGTCCGCGATTTGCTCCGCTACCGCTTCAACCGAGTCGCCGGTTTCGCTCTCACGCGCCTCGCGCAACCGCTGGTGGGTTTCGAGCATGAAAGCGTGGAAATGGACGCGCCGCTTCGGCTGGACTTGAATGCTGTTGAACCCCAGG
>Ga0068852_100000724_pt1 | contig 21643 bp, 26 predicted proteins | sample KBSCornC22_FD_66594 | JGI IMG/M metagenome (GOLD analysis project Ga0068852, IMG submission 66594) | Corn rhizosphere microbial communities from Kellogg Biological Station, Michigan, USA - KBS Corn C2-2 | ecosystem: Host-associated > Plants > Roots > Rhizosphere > Soil ... | reverse complement strand
TGCTCGCCTGCGAATACGGCCTCGAATGCGGCAGCGGCAACCAGGAATTGCAAACGGCGTGCGCGTTCCTCGGCCGCTGCGGGCCCACCACGGTGCCGGACCTCATCTATTTCTACGAGACGACGCCCAACCAGGCGCAACTGGTCGAGCAGTACCGGCAGGTCTTCCGCCAGGCGATCGAGGCGAACGACTGGAGCGGGCTCACGTTCGCGAGCCGGCCGGGCGGCACTCCTCAGAACGTCTTCCGCTTCCACACGGCGGGACCCTGATGTCCGCGCCCATGGTCCACACACGACGCGGCTTCCTCCTCGGCATCGCGGCGCTGCTGGGCGCGGGCCGTGTCTCTGCGGCGTCCGACGCCACGGAAGCGCCGAACGTGGTGCCCATCGACGCCCGTCTCGTGACCTCCGGGCAACCGTCCGCGAAGGGCCTGCGAACCTTGCGCGACCGCGGCTTCGAAGCCGTGATCTACCTCGCGCCGAGCACGGTGCAGGATGCGGTCGCCGAGGAGCCCCGGATCCTCGAGGCGCAGGGCATCGAGTTCGTCCACATCCCGATTCCCTTCAACGCCCCCGACGAAAGCCACTTCCTCGCCGTGGCCGAGGCGTTGCGGCGGCTGCGCGAACGCAAGGTGCTCGTGCATTGCCAGGTGAACCTGCGCGCATCGTCGATGGTGTTCCTGTACCGCGCCATCGTGGAGAAGCAGGATCCCGCGCGCGCCTACGAGGCCGTCGCCCGCGTGTGGTCCCCCGAGGGGCCGTGGAAGACGCTCATCGCGGCCGAGCTGCGAAAAAATGGAATCGCGTTCGAGCCTTACTGATCAGGGAGAGATCGCCACCATCAGGTGGTAGCCGCGCCGCAGCTCCACCTTGCGGAACCCGCACCGCTCATAGCACTGGATGGCCGGGTTTTCCGGGTGCACGGTCAGCGCCACCTGGCGGTGGCCGGCACGCCAGGCGCGATCGAGCGTCTCGGTGAGGAGGGACCTGCCGATGCCCTGCCGCTGGAATTCGGGCCGCAACGCGATGCCGAGCTGCGGGGTGCGGCCGTCGACGGAGGCAAGCCCGATGCCGTGCGGCATGACGCGCATCCAGCAAGCGCCCGCGTCGCGGCCCTCGACCACGGCGACCACGCCGATGTCGCCCTCGCGCCCCCAGTTTTCCGCGTAGATGCGAACGGCGGGCAGTTGCAGCACCTCGCGCGGCCGCAGTCCCGCCGGGGGGGGGTCCCAGAGCGAGAGGTGCAGGAAATCCCAAAGCGCATGCTGGTCGCGTGCGGCCAGTGCGCGGAAGCTTAGTTTGTCAATCATGCGCCGAGGAGCCAACAATCGTACGGCGAGGGGTATCGCCGCGCCGCGCGTAGCGCGCGAATCTTACAGTCATTAACATCCGGGGGATGGTGAACATCCAAATGCGCCCGCTTCGTCGTGTTGCGATTGTCATCGTACTTGCATGCGGAACGGCCGCCGCGCAGCAGCCTGCACGCTCGCAGGCCGGCTTCCCCGACGGGCCCGGCAAGGACGTGCTCCTCTCGAAGTGCTTCCAGTGCCACGGCCCGAACATGTGGAGCGCGCAGCGCCAGGACCGACGCGCCTGGGAGAGCACGCTGTACCGCATGGTGGGACGCGGCGCCCTGTGGACGGAGGAAGAAATCCGCGCGATGGCGGAATACCTCGGCACCACCTACGGAAGGACCCCGAAATGAGGGAGCTCGTCGCCCGTTACCTGTCCGACTCCATCTCGCGGCGCACGTTCCTCAAGGGCCTCACGACTGCGGGGCTCACGGCCACGGCGGCGCGCGGGGTGCTCGATTCGCTGGTTCCCGCAGCCCGGGCGCAATCGACGGAAGCCGGCAAGGGCACGATCGAGGGCATCAGGATCGTGGAAGGCAGCGGCGGCGAGTGCTTCGCCGAGCAGCTCATGGCCTCGGGGGTCAGGTACGTCTTCGGCAATTCCGCGAGCGAGGACGCGCATTTCTACGAGGCCCTCGTCGATCGCCCGCAGCTCAGGTACATCCTCACGCCACACGAGGGCCCCGGCGCCGCGATGGCCGCAGGCTACGTGAAGGCCTCGGGCGAGCCCGCCATGGTGATGCAGGCCGCGGTCGTGGGCCTCGCCAACGCGATCGGCCAGATGTTCAACGCGTACAAGGAGCAGACGCCGCTGGTCTTCTACAGCTACCGCACGGACCAGACCGAGCGCGCGGGACGCGACGGCTTCGAGGAGGTAGCGAACCAGGAAGGCATCGTGGCGCCGATCACGAAATACGCCTGGCTCGCGCGCAGCGCCGCCATGATTCCCGAGACGGTCCGCCGCGCCTTCAAGGCCGCATGGACGCCGCCCTTCGGTCCCACGTACTGCTCCTGGCATTCGGATCTCAACGACCAGCGCGCCCGCGCGGAAGTCATCGTCCAAAGCAAGGTCGATCCGCGCATGCGCGTGCGGCCCGATCCCGTGGAGGTGGAGCGCGCGGCGAAGCTGCTCGTGGACGCGCGGATGCCGCTGATGATCGTGGGCGACGAGATCACGACCACCCGCGCCGGCGCCAGGGCGGTGAAGCTCGCGGAGCTCCTCGGCATGCCGGTCACGCAGGCGCGCCAGATCCACGCAAGCTTTCCGGAGTCGCACCCGCTGTGGGTGGGCTACCTGCCGGTGGGGCGCATCTCGAGCCTCGACTACCCGAAGAATCCCGACGTGGTCATCAACGTCGGCAACAAGCTGCAGCACAACAGCCCGAACCCGATGATCGGCCGCGGCGTGAAGTTCATCGACATGCGCATCGACAGCGCCAGCATGGGCAACGTGATCGCGGTGGACGTGCCCCTCGTGGCCGATGTCGCCTACGGCCTGGACGACCTCACCGCCGCGGTCGGGCAGTTGCTCACCGCCGCCATGAAAGAGAACTTCGCCGCCCGTGCCGCGGAAGTGCGAGCGTTCAGCGACCGCGCCCGCATGCTGCGCGCGCTCGTGTCGAAGAACCCGGACTGGGACCGCGCGCCGATGCTCGCCGACCGCGTCACGTGGGAAGTGGCGCACTTCGCCGAACGCGACGCGATCATCGTGCACGAGGCCGGCTCCGTCACGCCGCACGGCTTCGACTTCAACCCCGACGGCGGGCGGGAGCTCTTCTATTATTACGGCGCGCATCTGGGCTCCGGTGTCGGCACCGCGGCCGGGGTGCAGCTCGCCCGTCCCGGCCGCCAGGTGATCTGCCTCGTGGGCGACGGATCGTTCGTGTTCGGCCCCACGGCGCTGTGGAACATGGCGCGTCTGGAGCTGCCGGTGATCACGGTCGTCTACAACAACCACGCGTACAGCGGCCCCCACAGCCGCGTGATCGAGAAGATTCCCAACGGCCGCATGGTCGAGACCGGCCGCTTCGTGCACGACTACCTCGGCAATCCCGACATGAACATGGCGTGGATCGCGAAGGGCTTCGGCGTCGAGGCCGAGGTGGCGCATTCGCCTGCGGAGCTGCGTGCCGCCCTCGAGCGTGCCCGCCGCGCCGCGAAAGACGGGAAGCCCTATCTCATCGACGCGCAGACGGCGCGCGTGGGAGTCGCCTGGGCCGATGCGCCATGGGTGCCCGACATCCGTTCCGCACAGGGGAAAGGCGCGTAGACGCGGCGGCATCCCGCATAATGCTTGCGCCAAAAGGGAGGGGCGCATGACGAAGGCCGGCGGCCGCACCATCGACACGCACACGCATTGGTATCCGCGGGAGTGGCTGGAGCTCCTCGAGCGGGACGGCCCCGCCCATGGCGCGAAGCTGGAAAGGAGCGACGGCGCCTATCGCATCACGGTGCCCAGGCTCGCCAACGCCTTCACCGAGGAGTTCGTCGATCTCGACCTGCGGCTGGCAGGGATGAAGCGGCAGGGCGTGGACGTGCACCTCCTCTCGCTTACCACTCCCATGGTCTACTGGGCGCCGCCCGCGCTGGGACTCGCCCTCTCGCAGGCGTTCAACGACGCGGCCTCGGCGGCGCACCGCAAGCATCCCGAACATTTCTTCGCCTTCGCGATGGTGCCGATGCAGGATCCCGCGCTCGCCCTGCAGGAGCTGGAACGCGCGGCGAAGCTGCCCGGCTTGCGGGGCCTCTATCTCGCCACGAGCATCGACGGAACGGAGCTGGACGACCGGCGCTACTGGGACGTCTACGCCCGATGCGAGGAAATCGGCTGGCCGATCTTCCTGCATCCGGTCTATACCGTCGGTGTCGAGCGCATGCAGCGCTTCTACCTGCGCAACCTGCTCGGCAACCCGTACGACACCGGCATGGCGGCGGCCTGCCTCATCTTCGGCGGCGTGCTCGATGCGTTCCCGAAGCTCGAGGTGAACCTGCCGCACGCGGGCGGCACGCTGCCGGGCCTGGTCGGCCGGCTCGACCACGGCGCGAAGGTGCGTCCCGAGCTGCGCCACCTGAAGCAGCTTCCCAGCGCCTACCTGCGCCGCTTCACCTACGACACCATCGGCCACGACGATCGCATCAACATGAACCTCGTGCGGCAGGTCGGTGCGGACCGCGTGATCCTCGGCAGCGACTACTGCTTCGACATGGGCCTCGAGCGGCCGGTCGATACCGTCGGGCGGCTGCAGGAGCTCACTGCGGAGGAGCGCAGCCGCATTCTCGGCCGCACCGCCGCGCAATTGCTGCGCATCTGACCGGGCTACCTTCCACGGAGGACGCATGAATCTCGGTGTCGACAGCGTCAATGCCGCGGTGGTCGCGATCGACCTGCACCGCGGCCATCTCGATCCGGCGGTAGCCACCATGCCGCTCGCTGCGGACAAGGCAGCGCGGGTGGTCGCCGCCAACGCGCGTTTCTTCGAGCGCTGCCGGGCGGCGGGCATCCCCATCGTGCACCTGCTCACGCAATATCGCGACGCGGCCGAGATCCGCTGCAACCCTTTCTGGCGCACGCGCGCCGAGAACCCGGACAACCCGCGCAGGAACGTGCTCGCCCACAACCTCGAAGGCATGCCTGGGGTCACCGTGATGCCGGAAGTGCTGCGCCCCGGCGATCGCGTCGTCGACACCAAGAAACGCTACGACTGCTTCGTGGGCACGGACCTGGATTTCCTGCTGCGCGCGAACGGCGTCAACACGCTCGTCGTGACGGGCGTGAACACGAACAGCTGCGTGCTCTCGACGGTCGCCGCGGCGTGCTCGCGCGACTATGCCGTGATCGTCGCCGAAGACTGCGTCGACACGATGGACGGCCCGGCGCTGCACGAGGCAGCCCTCGCCTGCATCCGCACCGCCTTCGGCTTCGTCATGAAGTCGGACGAGATCGCCAACCTGCTCGCCATGAAGGAGACCCGCGTCCATGCCGCTTGAGCCCCGCCAGCGCATCCCCTTCGTCCCGATCGTCGACCGCCCGCCGCTCGTGTTGCCGCACGGCGGGCGCGTCGCCGTGTGGACCATCGTGAACCTCGAGGTGTGGGACATCGCGCGTGCGATGGCGCGCCAGGTGCTGCCCGCTCCCACGGGGGTCGCGTTGCTTCCCGACGTGCCCAACTGGAGCTGGCACGAGTACGGCATGCGCGTGGGCTTCTGGCGCTTCAAGGAGCTCTACGACCGGCTGGGGATTCGCCCGACGCTCTCGATCAATGCGCGGGTCTGCGTGGACTATCCGCGCGTGGCCGAAGCGTGCCGCGATGCGGGCTGGGAGTTCATGGGACACAGCTACGAGCAGGGGCCGATCCACAAGGAGCCCGACCAGCCGGCGATGATCGCCCGTTCGCTCGACACGCTGGAGAAATTCACCGGAAAGCGGCCCGTGGGATGGCTGGGGCCGGGCCTCACCGAGACTTTCGAGACGCCCGAGCACCTTGCCGCCGCGGGTGTGAAGTACATCGGCGACTGGGTGTACGACGACGAGCCGACCGAGATCCACACGGAGAAGGGGCCGCTGGTCACGCTGCCGTACTCCGTCGAGACCAACGACATCCCGATGATGATCGTGCAGCACCACGAGGCGGCGTACTGGACGCGCAAGTGCATCGACACCTTCGACCGCTACTACCAGGAGGGCGAGCACCGCGCGAAGATCATGGCGATCGCGATCCACCCGTACATCAGCGGTCAGCCGTTCCGCATCCGCTACCTCGAGGAAATCTACGACTACATGAACGGCTTCCCGGGCGTGCTGCACATGAACGGCGAGGAGATCCTCGAGTGGTACCGCTCGGTGCACCCCGAGGGCGCGAGGAAGGCCGGATGACGCTGGCGGTCGTGCAGGCGTTGAACGGCGTCACCTTCGCCGCCCTGCTCTTCCTCGTCGCCAGCGGCTTCACGCTCATCTTCGGGCTCATGCGCATCGTGAACCTGGCCCACGGCGCGCTCTATCTCCTGGGCGGCTACATCGCGCTCACGGTCGCCTCGAAGTCCGCCAGTTTCGCGCTCGGGATCGGCGCGGCCGCAGCGTCGATCGCGTTCGCCGGCTTCCTCATCGATCGCTTCCTGCTCGGGTTCGTGAAGGGCTTCGAGCTGCGGCAGGTGCTGCTCACGCTCGGCATCGCGCTCTTCATGAACGACCTGGCGCTCGTCATCTGGGGCGGCGATACGTTCACGGTGCCGATTCCCGACGCGCTGCGGGGCGCCCTTTCCCTCGGCGGCGTCACCTATCCGCGCTACCGGCTCTTCGTGCTCGCGGTCGGCGTCGTGGTGTTCGTGCTGCTCTGGTTCCTGCTCAACCGCACGCGGCTGGGCGCGCTCATCCGCGCGGGCGTGGACGATGCCGAGACGGTCGAGGCGATCGGCATCGACATCAAGCGCGTGTTCGTCGGCACCTTCATGCTCGGTTCCGCGTTGGCGGGCATCGGGGGTGCCCTGGGCGGCGCATTTCTCTCGCTCTATCCCACGGCGGATTCCGAGATCCTCGTCTTCAGCCTTGCGGTCGTGATCATCGGCGGACGCGGGAGCCTCCCGGGCGCCGCGGTGGGAAGCCTCTTCGTGGCGCTGCTCGCCACCTACGGGCAGGTGTGGTTTCCCGAGCTCGCGTATTTCGTGATCTTCGGGCCGATGGCGCTCCTCCTCGCCTTCCGTCCGCTCGGCCTCTTCGGGCGCGCGGCATGAGCGCTTCGGCGAAGCTGGGACTGGCAGTCGCGCTGCTCGTGCTCCTCGCCCTCGTGCCCTTCATGGCGCCGGGTTATCCCACGACCATCGCGACCGAGGTGCTGATCTTCGCGACACTCGCCATGTCGATCGACATCCTCGCGGGCTTCGCGGGACGCACGCCGCTCTGCCACGGCGCGATCTTCGGCGTCTCGACCTACGTGGTGCTCTATTACGTGACGGTCGCCAACGGCAACCCGTGGATCGGCGTGGTGCTCGGCGTGATCGCGGCGACACTCACCGCGATGATCTTCGCCCTGCTCGCGGTACGCACCTCGGGCGTCTATTTCCTGCTGCTCACGCTGGCGCTCGGCATGATCGTCTGGGGCATCTGCCTGCGGTGGACCTCCGTCACCGGCGGCGAGAACGGCATCCGCGGCTCGATCCGGCCCGAGTGGCTGGCGCAACCGGCGCGGCTCTACTGGTTCACGCTCGCCACGACCAGCGCGATGACGCTCGCGATGTGGCGCTTCGTGCGCTCGCCGTTCGGCCTGTCGCTTGCCGGCATCCGCGAGAGCGAGACGCGCATGCGGGCGCTGGGCTACGACGTGCCGCTGCATCTCTTCATCGGCTTCAGCGTGTCGGGCTTCTTCGCGGGCCTCGCCGGGGCGCTCTACGCTTTCTTCAACAGCTTCGTGAGCCCGTCCACCGTCGCGCTGGGACAATCGGTGGAGGGGCTGCTGATGGCGATCGTGGGGGGCATCGGCACCCTCTTCGGCGGGCTCCTCGGGGCCGCCATCATCATCGCGCTGGAGAACCTGGTTTCGGCCTACACCGAACGCTGGCTGATGGCGCTCGGACTGCTCTTCATCCTCACCATGATCTTCGCGCCGACGGGCCTGCTGGGGCGGATCAACGCGCTCATTGCGCGGCGCGGCAAGCGCAAATAGACAACCACACGGAGGTTACGCATGGATCGTCGCAATTTCATCAAGGCCACCGGCACCGCCGCCATCGCCGCGAGCGCGCCCGCGTACATGACGCTCGCCCGCGCGCAGGCCGGGCCCATCAAGATCGGAGTGCTCGCGCCGCTCACCGGCGTGGTCGCCTCCGGTGGCAAGGAGATGGTGGAGGCGTTCAACTTCTACTGGGACACCAACGGCAGGAAGGTCGCCGGGCGCGAGGTACAGCTCACCGTCGAGGACGACGCCTCCAATCCCGACACGGCGCTGCAGAAGGCGCGGCGCCTGGTCGAGCAGGGCAACGTGCACATGCTCATCGGCGACCTTCTCGCGAACACGGGCCTCGCGGTGGCCGAGTACGTGAAGGGCAACGGCACGCCCTACTTCATCCCGATCATCGCGGCCGACGACCTCACGCAGAGGAAGCGCATCCCCAACGTCGTGCGCATCGCCGGATACGCGGCGAGCCAGAACCCGCGGCCGCTCGCCGACTGGCTCTACAAGAAGAAGGGCGTCCGCAAGGTGGTGACCGTCTCGCAGGACTACACCTTCGGCCACGAGCAGTGCGGCGGCTTCGTGCAGGTGTTCACCGAGCTCGGCGGCAAGGTGCTCGCGCAGTACTGGCATCCGCTGAACACGCAGGATTTCAGCCCGTACCTCGCGCAGATCCAGGATGCGAAGCCCGACATGGTCTATGCGATGGAGACCGGCGCCGACGGCAACCGCTTCATCCAGCAGTGGGCGAACTTCGGGCTCAAGGACAAGATCCCGCTCTCGGGCTCGATGAACCTCACCGACCAGTCGATCATCCGCACGCTGGGCGGCGAGGCCGAGGGGATCCTCTCGGCCGCGCACTTCTGCGAAGGCGCCGATGCGCCCGCCACCAAGAAATTCGTCGCCGACTACGAGAAGGCCTTCAATCATTTGCCGTCGCTCTATGGCTTCTCGATGTACTCGGGCGGCATGTGGCTCGCCGAGGCGATCAAGGCGGTGAACGGCAAGGTCGAGGACCGCCCGGCGTTCCTCGCCGCGGTGCGGAAGGTCGTCCTGAAAGACTCGCCACTCGGGCGGCCGGTGCGGCTGGACGACTACGGCGAGCCGATCTACGACGTGTACATCCGCGAGGTGAGGAAGCGCGCCGACGGCAAGCACTGGAACGTGCCGCTCGAGGTGTATCCGAACGTCTCGCAGTTCTGGCACTACAACCCCGAGGAATACATGAAGCAACCGCCCTACTCGCGCACGTTCCAGGGGATCAAGGGCTGATGCTGCGGCTGGAGGGCGTGCGCGTGGCGTTCGGGGCGCTCCGCGCCGTGGACGGCGTGACACTCGACGTGCCGCGCGGCGAGCGGCGCGCGATCATCGGGCCGAACGGCGCCGGCAAGACCACGCTCTTCAACGCGATCGCGGGCGAGCAGCGCGTCACCTCGGGCTCGGTCTTCCTCGAAGGGCGCGACGTCACGCGCCTGGGTACGCAGCGGCGCGCCAATCGCGGCATCGGCCGCACGTTCCAGATCACCACGCTCTTCGCCGGGCTTACCGTAGCGGAGAACCTCGGCCTCGCCGTGCGCGGCGGCTCGCGACGCAAGCTTTCGCTCTTCGGCGCCGGCGCCATGAATGCGGACGAAGCGCGCGTGGTCGAGGAACGCCTGGCTGCGAGCGGACTTGCCGCGCGCCGTGACGTGCCGGTGCGCGAGCTCTCGCACGGCGAGCAGCGCCAGCTCGAGCTGCAGATGGCGCTCGCCGCCAATCCGCGCCTGCTGCTGCTGGACGAGCCCGCGGCCGGCCTCTCGCCCGCCGAACGCGTCACCATGGCGAGCATCATCCGAGCGCTGCCGCGCGACCTCACGCTGGTCCTCATCGAGCACGACATGGACCTCGCCCTCGGCCTCGTCGATCGCGTGACCTGCCTGCACAACGGGCAGGTGCTGGTCGAGGGTGATCCCGCCGCCATCCGCGCCGATGCGCGCGTGCAGGAGGTCTATCTCGGAAGCCCGCGCGATGCTTGAGGTGGAAGACCTGCACAGCTTCTACGGCCAGGCCCACGTGCTCAACGGCGTGTCGCTCGCGGTGGAGGCGGGCCAGGTCGTGGCCCTGCTCGGCCGCAACGGCATGGGCAAGACGAGCCTCATCCGCTCGATCATGGGGCTCGCCCATCCGCAGGTCCGCGGCGGCCGCGTGCGCTTCATGGGCCGCGACCTGCGCGAGATGGCGCCGCACCGCATCGCACGCTCGCGCATCGGCTACGTCCCGCAAGGCCGGCGGCTCTTTCCTTCGCTCACCGTGATGGAGCACCTCGCCATCGTCCCCGGCGCGGGCGGCACGTGGAATGCGGACCGCGTCTTCGAGCTTTTCCCGCGCCTCGCCGAGCGCCGCGGCCATCGCGGCAACCAGCTCTCGGGCGGCGAACGGCAGATGCTCGCGGTGGCGCGGGCGCTCATGCTCGACCCGAAGCTGCTCCTCATGGACGAGCCCAGCGAGGGACTCTCGCCGGTGATGGTGCAGCACCTCGAGGACATCGTGCGCGAGCTCAAGTCGCGCGGCATCGCCATCCTGCTGGTCGAGCAGAACCTCTACAGCGCGCTCGCGAACGCGGACGTGGTGTACGTGCTCGAGAACGGGCGCATCGTGCACCGCGGCGGGCCCGCCACGCTGCGCGACGACGCCGCCGCACGCCAACGCTTCCTGGGTGTGACCTGATCTCGCCGCGGCTTGTTCAATAAGCGCCCGCGTCCCCGTAGAAGTAATACGTGGCGTGGTAGCGCACCCGCGTCTTCTGCCCGACATCCGCCTCGCGGCACGCTTCCGCCGGCGCACGCCCGCCGTTGGTCTGCAGGCGCTGGATGCTCTTTACCTTCGAGAAGACACCGCTGCCCTCGTGGCTGCTCGCCTGGATCAGCAGGTGGGGAATCGACCCGGGATCGGCCGAGTCGACCGACGACAGGACCTTCCCCGCCACCTTGCTGCCGTCGGTGGACTGCCACGTGGGACCCGCGTAGTGCGTGCCGATCACGTGGTTCAGGTCGTCCGTGAGCTCCGCTTCGGGCGCGACGAACTTCCACTGCAGCGCGTTCTCGCCGCGGACGCATTCGTAGATCTGCACGCCCTCGGCGAACGCGCGCAGCAGCAGCACCTCGTCCTTCGGCGGCGCGAGCTCGGCCACGACGATGGGCACGCTGCGAACCGAGCGCGATTGGGAGCTCGCGAAGGCGAGTGTCGCGGCCACGCACGTGACCGCGACGTGCATGCCGGTCACTCGATGTCCGGGATCATTCCGCAAGGGCCACCCCCGATCCCGCCATCTCTGCCGGCAGGTCCTTGAGCTTCGGCAGGCCGTCGTGCAGCCGCAGCACGGTCTCCTGGTAGTGCACGTGCACCGCCGGCTTGAACGGCAGCGTGGGAATGGTCGCCGCGTAGACGTCGGTGAGGCCCATCCCCGGGTGGTGCGTGAAGAGATGGCCGCCGCACTTGTTGCACCACATGCGCGAGCTGTGCGGCGTCTTGTTGAACGTGGAGACGTGTTGCGATCCCTCCACGATCGTGAGCGCCTCGGGCTTCCACAGCGTGAAGGCATTCACCGGGCCCGCGGACCAGCGCCGGCACGACTCGCAATGGCAGTAACCCATCGCGGCCGGCTCGCCGCTCACCGTGAAACGCACCGCACCGCAGAAGCAGCTTCCTTCGTGTCGTGTCATGACATCCTCTCCATGCAATCCATCAGCCGATACCGGAAGAAAAACGTTGACGAAGGCCATCATCGTTGCCCAAGCTCGCGTCGTAAATGACCAATAACCCTCGTTTCCGGACATCGCCATGATCGAAGCCGGCTTCCTGGTCTTTCCCAACTTCAACATCCTCGACCTCGCGGGTCCGCTCGCCGCGTTCGACGTGCCGCGCCGCGAGGTGAAGCCCTCGCCGTATCGATTGACCGTGTTCTCGGAAACCGGCGGCGCCATCAAAAGCTCCTGCGGCGTGTCGGTGAATACGGAGAAGCTCGGCCGCGCCCACCTCGATACGTTCGTCGCGATCGGCGGGCTGGGCGCCGTGCAGGCGAGCAAGCATCCGCCGCTCGTGAAGCTGGTTCGCGCCACGGCGCAGCGCGCGCGCCGCGTCTGCAGCGTGTGCTCGGGAGCGTTCATCCTGGCGGAGGCCGGGCTCCTCGACGGGCGACGTGCGACGACGCATTGGGAATACGCCGCCAGGCTGCAGCAGGCCTTTCCCGCCGTGCGCGTGGAGTGCGACCAGATCTATCTTCGCGATGGCGAGCTGTGGACCTCCGGGGGCGTGACGGCGGGGATCGATCTCGCGCTCGCGTTGATCGAGGAAGATCTCGGGCTCGAGGTGGCGCAAAGGACCGCGCGCGTGCTCGTGGTCTATCACCGCCGCGTGGGCGGCCAGTCGCAGTTCTCGGCGATGCTCGAGATGGAGCCCGTGACCGATCGCGTCCGCCGCGCGCTGCACTTCGCACGCGAGCACCTGCAGGAGCCGCTGCCCGTCGAGCGCCTCGCAGAGGAGGTGCACGTGGGCGCGCGGCAATTCAGCCGCATGTTCGTGCGCGAGACCGGCGAGACGCCCGCGAAGGCGGTGGAGCGGCTGCGCGCCGAGGCGGCCCACGCGCACGTCACCGGCAGCGCGCAGCCGATCGAGACCATCGCACGGCAGGTGGGCTTCGCGAGCGCCGAACGCATGCGGCGCGCGTTCGTGCGGCTATACGGGCAACCGCCGCAGGCAGTGCGGCGAGTGACGCGTTAGGCCCCGGGCGCAACCATGTTCGAAAGCCTCCTCCTCACGGGCGCCGCGGGCGCCCTCGGCCGCGCGCTGCGGCCTGCCATGCGCGGCTGGGCGCGCACGCTGCGCGTCTCCGACATCGCCCCGCTCGAGCGCGAATCCGACAACGAGGAAGTCGTCGGCTGCGATCTCGGCGACGAGCCCGCGATGCGCGAGCTGCTCGCGGGCGTCGAGGCCGTGGTGCACATGGGCGGCATTTCCACCGACGCGCCGTTCGCGCCGATCCTCAACGCGAACATCGCCGGCGTATACAACCTCTACGAAAGCGCACGCATCGCGGGGACGCGCCGCATCGTCTTCGCGAGCTCGAACCACGCCATCGGCTTTCATCCGCGCTCGCGCCGCATCGACGCGGACGATCCCCAGCGGCCCGACAGCCTCTACGGCGTGAGCAAGACCTTCGGCGAGAGCCTCTCGCGCTTCTACTACGACCGCTACGGCATCGAGACCGTGGCGCTGCGCATCGGTTCGTGCTTCCCCGAGCCGCGCGACCGCCGCATGCTGGTCACGTGGCTTTCGTATGCCGACCTCACCGAGCTCGTGCGCGCGTCGCTCTTCGCGGCGCAGGTGGGCCATACGATCGCCTTCGGCGCCTCGGCCAACCGCGACTCGTGGTGGGACAACCGCCTCGCCGCGCATCTCGGCTGGACTCCGCACGATTCGAGCGAACCCTTCCGCGCGAAGATGGAAGCGCTGCCGCCCGTCGACCCCGCCTCGCCCGCCGAGAAATTCCAGGGCGGGGCCTACGTCACGATGGGGCCTTATGAATGACGGCGGCCGTGCGCTGACGAGCTAAGCGCTGCCGCTGCGCGGGTTCGTGCGGATCGGACGGATGGGCCGTACCTCGACGCTGCCTACTTGAGCGGGCGGAATTCCCGAGGCGATCTTCACCGCCTCGTCCAGGCTTTCCGCCTCGATCATGTAGAAGCCGGCAAGCTGCTCTTTCGTCTCGGCGAACGGGCCGTCCATCACGTTCACCTTGCCGTTGCGCACGCGCACGGTCTTCGCCGCCGTGACCGATTCGAGCGCTTCGGACGCGATGCAGTTGCCGCTCTCGCGAATCGAGCGATCGAAGTCCAGGCACTTGTGGTCGTCCATCTTCGAGATTTCGCTCTCGGGACCGTAGACCAGGCAGAGGTATTTCACGCCATCAACTCCCATCTTCCGGACGCAGGAGCAAGGTTATCGCAGGGAAGTCGCGCAGTCGCACCGAAGGGAAGCGCTTTCCGGATGCATGAAGCCCCGGGCCCGTGCAGCCCCGGCGAGGGCTCATTGCGTTTGCCAGCCGTACTCGCATCGCTTACGTTCTACGAAATCGGCCCAAAGGCGAAATAACCGAGCCAAGTTCACCTCTGCCGAATGCTCTTCGGGCTGCCAGCCGTCCGTCGGAGGCATATACCTCACCAGCGGAGCAATCTCTTGTGGGTAGCCAAAGTCGGCGTAAATCTCTTCGACTTCGCCCAGCGGGTCCTTGAACAATTCTTGATTTGCCAGTACCCAATCGAGAGTCAATAACATCCACCTGTGGCGTTTTTCGTCGTCGGTAATTGCCGCCTCCGTGCCGGCGAGGATATCGGCCAGTTCGTAAGCACGATGCGCGCTTTCCTTGTCCAGGTTTCGAAGGGATTCGGCGGCCTCGGTGAGCGCTCCACTAGGCTTCGGGCCGGTATTTGCATACTGCACCAAGTCTTTCCATCCGATTAGACCGTGACCCAACGCCCACGACATGTGTTGCCATGACAGGGGGCCATGCGACTGCAAGAAGCTCGGGCTGAATCCGTAATACTTCATTGACCCTTGTGGAGCGGATCAATCGTCCTTCTACGCTGGACGGATCAGCTGCATGATCGACGGAAATTGCCGCAGACGCACTGAAAGAGTTCATCGCCTCGCGACTTTGCGTTCATGTCCTGAAAGAGCTTCGCCGACCGCTCAGCGCAACATCGAAAGGTCAACTAGTCTTCCGGACGTAGAAGCACTGTTATCGCAGGAAAGTCGCGTAGTCGCACCGACAGCGACGTGCTTTCCGGATGCATGAAGCCGCCGGGACCGCGCAGCCCGAAATCGTCCGACGGCTCGCATGACAACCACGGCGTCGCCGACCATCCGTCCATGGCCTGGTGCTCTAACCGCCAATCCGGCTCTTCCGCCGACCTCCCAAACACCTGACCGATGCATCGCCATGCGTCCGGGGACAGCTCGACAATGACCTCCACATCGCGCCCGGCCGGAAGCGTTACCCAGCCGCGCTGGTCGGGCACGAGGTCCGCGAAGATTTTTTTTCTCGCGACGACCGTGAACTTCAATACTGCGGTCGCCGGATAGCTCTCTTCATCGCCATGCGGTGGCGTCCAGCCTGTCATATCTCACCTCGGGATCATGTCGGCCGCGGAGAATTCGTACGGCTTGCCATTATTCCACACGCCTTGCGTATCGATGGCTCTTGTCGGATTGCCTGCCTCGTCGACGTAAACGTGAATGTTCGAAACGTCTTTCATGGTCCGCCCTTCCTGCTCGACCTGCACCTGTATATTCCAATGGGGACTGGAGGCATCCAAATCATTCCTGAAGCGCACGCGCCAAAACGCCAGGGACGCTATAGGTTGGCACCCCCACCTCCGCGGCCGCGACTTGCGTGGCGACCTGCCCTGCCGGTGAAACGAGAATGCCGTTCACGGTCATCTGAATGCGCGAGTACGCAACTTGCGCGGCTCGCGCGAACGGCGTCAGGCATGCAGACGGCTGGGCAAGGCAGCGGATTACGATTCCCATTCGTCCATCTGGGTCCACATATACGTACGGGTTGTTGTTCGCATACGCATAGCGGTTGAAGCTGTGCTCGTTCTTCTCGTCGAACGTCTTGGGATCGGTTGAGATGAACCGTCCCGCCACAGGGTCGTAATACCGGGCCCCCATGTACACCAGCCCGGTGTCGACATCCTGCCGGCGGCTCGTGAACCACACCTCGTTGTCCGCGCTCGCGGGCGAGTTCACGATCCGCTCGCCGTACGGCCGATACTTCTCCTTCCAGATCATCTGCCCGCTCGCATTCGTTGCGGCGACAGGCGATCCGGCGAGGTCGTTATGGAAGTACGTGATGGTCCCGGCGCCCGCGAGCGACGAAACGAGCAAGGCGGCAAGCGCGAGGAGGAAGCGAATCAGCTGCGACGTTTTTTTCATGGTCTTCTCCTCGCTCATTGTTAGCCCGAGTAGACGGCTTAAGGGATCTTGCCAAATGTGAATCGTTGCCGAAATCTGTCATCAACAGCCCTGCAGGCCGAACCCTCCTCGGAGCACAGCCAAAGGCCATCCGAATAGTAGGTCGAGCGCTTTCCGGCTTGGCTCCAGAAATCGATGACCAGACGAGGATCTCTGGCGTCGGGCTTTGCCGTAATCAGCGCCGGCAAATTGAGCCACACGGCTAAATTTCCGGCTTCGGCCGCATCGCCAATCGTGGTCTTTATTGTTGCATGGGCTCTGACGTCTTCAAGTGACAACCTGGCGCGTGTCAATACATTCCAGCCGTAGTAAAAAATCTCCGCTTTAGCCGGATTGTCGTCGGCGAAACAGGAATTGACGTCCAACAACGCAGCAAGCAAGCAGACTTGAAAGCGCCGTTTCACGCGGACCTCCGTCACTGAATGCAACTCGGACAGACAACTTGTACCGGTGTACCTGAATGGTGGCACGCGTCGGCTCCTTCAAAGTGCGAGCCGCGGGATTTTCAATGTTTTCGATCACATTTCGTTCTTCCTTGTTATCGAATGCGGTGTCCGGAGTTCTGATGTTTAAGAGAAACTGCTTGTGATCCTCGAGGTCGTGAAGAGCGTGGCCTGCCTCATGTAGCAGACCCAAAGCGGGCGTTTGCACCATGCCATCGCCAACCCGCAAAGCCGACGACGAGTCGATAACGATAGTCTTGGACTCCCCGCGATATTCCATGACGTCGGCTGCACCCTGTTGCAAGTAAATGGTTTCGGCACGGTTGTCAATTGTCTGCAATGTGGCAGCTACTCCGCCCAGCTCCAGGTAGAACCGCATCGCCGCAACGTCTCTCTTGAAAGCGTCGGTCGAACCGGCCACGAATTCAAACTTTCGACCATCAGGGTCAATGAACTCAACGGATTATTTGCGGCATATGCGTAGCGATTAAAGGTTCGACCATCTTGTCCATCGAATTGCTTGGGGTCGGTCGAGATGAAGCGGCCAACTACGGGGTCGTAGTAACGTGCGCCCATGTACACCAGCCCGGTATCGACATCCTGCCGCCGGCTCGTGAACCACACCTCGTTGTCCGAGCTCGCGGGCGAGTTGATGAGCCGCTCGCCGTACGGCCGATACCGCTCCTTCCAGATCACTTGCCCGCTCGCGTTCGTTGCGGCGACAGGCGATCCGGCAAGGTCGTTATGGAAGTACGTCATGGTCCCGGCGCCCGCGAGCGACGAAACGAACAAGGCGGCGAGCGCGATGAGGAAGCGGATCTGCTGCAGAGTTTTTCTCATGGTCTTCTCCTCGCTCATTGGATCACTGAACCCAGCCCGCGCAACACATATCCCGGAGGGGCAGTACCCACGGTGAAACGGTCGATGGTGGTGAGATCTATCTCCACGCTACCGTCGCTCGACCGATACCACAGCGCATCGGCCAGCCCATCGCCGTTGAAGTCGGTCACGCCCACCAGCTCGAAGCCCGGGTCCGCCGTGCCGAAGCCGCGGCTGTTCGGGTCCTGCGACGCGCCATTCATCCACCAGCCGCCGATGCTGCCGTCGGTCGTGTTGAACCAGAAGAGGTCCGCCTTGCCGTCGCCGCTCATGTCGCCGACGCCGCGCAGCACCCACGGTCCGCTCACCTGCGCGACGAACGACGTGGTCCCGTCCGGGAATTGCATTGTGAGGTTTCCGTCGCTCGCACGCAGCCAAAGCAGGTCGGCCTTTCCGTCGCCGTCGAAATCCGCCGCCGTAAGCAGGTCGAAGCCCGCGCCCGGACTGGTGTACGGCGTTTCGGTCACCTGCGTGCCGTTCATCCACCATCCTGTCGCGGCGCCCGTCGATGCGTTGAACCAGAGCAGGTCCGACGTGCCGTCGCCATTCAGGTCCGTGACCGCCTTCAACTGCCAGCCCGCGGCGATGGTTCCCACGTCGCTGGTCGGACCGTCCTTGAACTGGATCCTGAGCATCCCGTCCGAAGCGCGGTACCAGAGCAGGTCGTTCTTGCCGTCGCCGTCGAAATCGCCGCTGTGGATCAACGCGAAGCCCGCAGCTCCCACGCCGAAGCCCGGGCTCGCCGGATCGACGACGTTGCCGTTCATGAGCCACGAGATGGCCGAGCCATCGCTCGCGCGATACCAGAGGAGATCCGCGTCACCGTCCACGTTGAAGTCCTGCGGACGCTGTCCCTTCCTCATCGCGACCGACTGCGTGGACGTGCTGCTCGCGTTGTTGCCCGCATCGCCGTCGTAGAAGGCCTGCACCGTGTGCGACGCGATCGAGAGCCCGCGCACACCGAGCTTCACCGTCCCGCCGCTCAATGCACCGGAGCTCGCCTGGACGCCGTCGATATTCAGGCGTACGGTCCCCGTGGGCGACGCGCCGCTCACCGTCACCGTCACCCACAGCGTCTCGTTCGAGTACACCGCGGACTTCGCGACGACCGACGAAGTGGTGTCCGCCTTGTTGACCACTTGCGTCAACGCCGACGAGGTCACCGTAGCGTAAGTCGCATCGCCGTTGTAGCGCGCGGTCATCGAATGCGATCCGACCGTGAGCGTGTTGGTGGTGAGCGAAGCCGTGCCGGCCGAGAGCGTGCCGTTGCCGAGGGACGTAGCCCCATCGAAGAAAGTCACGGTGCCAGTCGGCGCGGCGCCGGTGCCCGTCCGCGGCGTACGACTTGCGCGGGCCGCGGTGCACACTTGGAAAAGCTATTTCAAGCGTGCCACTCCTCCGCGAGAAAGCCGTAGAAGTTGGTGTCGTAGGGGATGCCCTTGCCCACCCAGCGCTTGCGCAGCGTGCCTTCGAGCCGAAAGCCGATGCGCCGCAGCAGCCCGTTGGAGGGCTCGTTGGCGGGGTTCACCTCCGCTTCGAGGCGGCGAATGGCCATCGCGGAGAACGCGTGCTCGCAGACGGCTTCGAGCGCCTCGCGCATGAAGCCCTGGCCCCAGTACGCCCTTCCGAGCACGAAGCCGAGCTCCGCCCGTGCGCTGCCGGCATCGAAGCGGAAGACCAGCACGGTGCCGATGACCTTTGCATCGGCATTGCGCTCCACAACGAGCTGGCGGCACGTGCCGGTCTCTTCGAGCGCCCGCATGCGCTTCAGCCACGCAAGGCCATCGTCGCGCGACTGCCACGTGGGATAAGGCAGGAAGCGCGTGACTTCCGGGTCGCCGTTGATCTCGAGGAGGTCGTCGATGTCGCGCTCCTCGACCGGGCGCACCGACACCCGCGCCGAAGCGACCTGCACCGCTTCCAGGATAGCCGCGCCGGTCATGTCGCGGCTAAGCCCGGATCGCCGCGAGCACCGCCTCCGGCGTGAGCGGCACGCGCCGGACCCGCACCCCGAGCGCATCGTGCAGCGCATTGGCGATGGCGGCGGCGACGGGCCGCGTGGTGGGCTCGCCCGCGCCGTACGACTTGTTCCCGGGCGTGTTTCCCAGCATCACGATGTCGACCGCATCCGGCACCTCGGTCATGTCCACGATCGGATAGGTGATCCAGTCGACGGAAGTCACTCGCGCCTCGTCGAAGCGCACCGCCTCGTGCATGGCGCGGCTCATCGCCTGCATGAGGTTGGCCTCGATGGTACCGTGCACGTTGAGGGGATTCACCACGAAGCCCACGTCGTGCGCAACGGTGAACCGCGTGACCCGGTAGCGGCCCGTCTCGCGATCGGCCTCGACCTCGGCCACGACGGCGACGATGGAGCCGTTGCGCGGCCCGTACGCGATGCCCTGCCCGCGCACGATGCGGCCCGCGGGAGCGCGCGGCTTCGCATGCGGCTGCCAGCCCGCCTTGTCCGCCGCCGCCTTCACGGCCGCGATCTCGCGCGGTTCGGTGAGGTAGCGCAGGCGGAACTCGACCGGATCCACGCCGCACGCATAAGCCGCTTCGTCCACGAACGATTCGGAGGCGAAGCACGTGGCCATGCCATCGGGATCTCGCAAGTGTGCGGTCCGCAGCCCCGTCGGCATCGAGCGGTCCCAGTCGACGGTGTGGCTCACCTTGCGCGTGTTGGGGAAATCGTAGCTCTCGCTGGAGAGCTGCGGCCAATCGCTGTGCTTCGCCTTGAAGCCACCGACGAGCTGCCCCGCGAGCGTGTCGCCCGCGTGGTCGGTGCCGTTGTTGCGCACGCGTCCCGAGAAGCCGCGCGCCTCGTAGTCCCACGCGAAGATGCGGTTGTCGCTGCTCACGCCGGCGCGCATGTGGAATGCGATCGGCGGGCCCTTGGGATCGCCGCCCGTGCCGTCGTGGCGCATGAGCTGCACGCGCACGGGACGTCCCACCGCCTGCGAGATGACGGCGGCATCCGCGGCGGCATCGTCCGCGTCGTTCATCCCGTACGAACCGGGGCCGGGCATCCACATCACGCGCACGCGCTCGACGGGCAGGCCCAGCAGCTCGGCCAGCGCGCCACGCAGGGGATAAGGCTTCTGGCCGCCCGACCACACGACCGCACCGCCGTTGCGGACATCGGCCACGGCGCATCCGGGGCCCATGGATGCATGCGACTGGAACGGATACTCGTAGCGTGCCTCGACCACGCGCGCGGCCATCTTCATCGCCGCATCGACATCGCCCCGCTCGCCTTCAGTCTTGCTCGTCTTCGGCTTCGCGGTGCGCAGGTGCTCGTAGAGCGCGTCGTAGCCGGGCCAGAACATCGGCGCGGGCTTCGACCATTCGGCGCGCAGGTTCTTCGCCGCAGCCACGGCCTGTTCCTCGCGTTCGCAGACCACGGCGAGGAAATCGCTGCGGTGGACGATCTTCACCAGCCCCGGCAACGCCTGTCCTTCGTCGACACTAAGCAGCTTCGCACCCGCGAGCGGAGGCCGCACCACACGCGCGTGCAGCATCTCCGGGACCGAGAAATCCGCGATGTAGCGATAGCGCCCGGCGACCTTCTGCGGGATGTCGAGGCGCGGGACGGGTTTGCCGACGACGCGGTATTCGTTCGGATCCTTGGCCTTCGGCTTCTCCGCGACCTTCACGTTGAACTGGCGGCCGCCCACGAGCTCGCCGTAGGAAACCTTCCTCGACGCGTCGTTGGCAACGTAGACCACGCCATCGCGAACCCGCAGCTCGCTCGCAGGCACCTTCAGGCGCTCGGCGGCAAGCGCCAGCAACGCCGCACGTCCCTCCGCGCCGGCGGCGCGCAATGCCGAGCCGCCCTGCATGATGCCGTTCGATCCGCCCGTGCCGCGCTGGTCCACGCTCTGCGCGGTATCGCCCATCACCAGCGTCACGCGCTCCATGGGCACGTCGAGCTCCTCGGCCACGATCTGCGTGAACGCGGTGCTGATCCCCATGCCCGCCTCGATCTTGCCCACGCACGCGGTGACGCTGCCATCGGCCGCGATGGCGAGCCACGAATCGAGCAGCTCGGGCTCGACCTTCGCGGGCCACATCGCGCCCGCCGCGGGCAGGGAAGGCTCGCTCGCGGCGATCCGCGTCGCACAGCCCGGCAGCGCGAACGTGACGAACATCGCGCCGCCGCTCTTCAGGAAATCGCGCCGGTCCATCATGCCCTCCCCATGCGCGACTGCGCGAGCTTCACCGCGCGCAGGATGCTCATGTGCGTGCCGCAGCGGCACTTGAGGCCCGACAATCCCTGGCGGATCTCGGCATCG
>Ga0068852_100000723_pt1 | contig 21644 bp, 11 predicted proteins | sample KBSCornC22_FD_66594 | JGI IMG/M metagenome (GOLD analysis project Ga0068852, IMG submission 66594) | Corn rhizosphere microbial communities from Kellogg Biological Station, Michigan, USA - KBS Corn C2-2 | ecosystem: Host-associated > Plants > Roots > Rhizosphere > Soil ... | reverse complement strand
AGACCCGCCGCGTAGCCGGACAGCCACCACAGCGAGGAACTGTCGAGTCCGTCGACGAGCCGCGCGAGGTCGCTGGCCTTGGCTTCGGGCAGCGGGATCAGGGGTAGCGCGGGATTGGCGGACATGGGCGTCACCGAAGTCGTATTTGGACGTCCAAACGCCCAGTGATCGACGATGCTAGGCCCGTGTGAAGAGCGTCGGAAAGGATGGGGGGTTATTCGGTTATGCCGCGCTGGTATGTCCGCGGCCCGCGACGAAAATCGCGCACCGGCGCGGGTTTGCGCCATGTTGCAGCGCGGCTGCTGCAGCGCGGCGTGACGCGGGCTTTGCAATGGCCACAATCCCCGGCGCGCAGGCCCTAGAGTCTGCCGGGAGGGAACCCGCCACGGCTCCAGGGCTGTGGCGGGTTTTTTTATGCCCGCGGCTGACCTCGCCGCGCGGCGCACTCGCTGCGCAATCCAGCCGCATCAGCTCGCCAGGCACCATCGCCCGCCGGCGTCCTGGCCCTGCCGCCCCTGCTACGGCAACCAAGTCTTCAGACCTATCCGCTGTAAGCCCACGGATTGATTTTCACGTAGGTAAATCCCGCCTGGCCGCGGATGTGGCCACCGTGTCCTAGGCACAGAATCGAAGACGGCTGCGTATGTTCTGGGGTGTACGGAGCCGAGTGCAGTTCACGGCAAGATTGGGAGATCAACGTGCAAAAACTGAACAAAATCGGCATCGTACTGATGCTCGGATTCGCCTGGGCGGGGAGTGCCGCGGCAGCGGGATTCAACGCTGACAAGAGCAAACTGACCTTGGATGCCCTGGACATGGACCGGGTCGCGCAAGAAGACGCGATCGGCGACATCAAGGGTTATGGAAAGTACCGTTTTGCGGTACCGCGCGATGTGGAAATCAATACCACCGGCCATGGCAGCTGGGCGCTTCGCCCCGACGGCATGAACGTCTGGACCTTCGAGGTCGAGACCCCCGACGCCGCCCACCTCAACTTCGGCTTCAGCCCGTTTTTCCTGCCTGACGGCGCCCGCCTGGTGATCGAGTCCAAGCAGGGCCTCGACAAGCTCGGCCCGTACACCGCCGAGCAGAATCTGCCCAGCGGCCAGTTCTGGACCCCCGTACTCAAGGGCGAATCGGCGATCATCGAACTGCAGGTGCCGGCCAACCGCATGGCCGAACTGAAGTTCGGCATCGTGCGCATCGGCCAGGGCTACCGCGGCTTCGGCGCAACCGCCAAGCATTGCAAGTCCGGCGCCTGCGAAACCGACGTGGCCTGCCTCTCGGCCGGCGACCCCTGGAACAACCCGCGCCGTTCCGTCGCGGCCTATACCACCGGCGGTACGGATACCTGTACCGGTTCGCTGGTCAACAACACCGCCAGCGACAAGCGCATGCTGTTCGCCACCGCGACCCACTGTGGCATCAGCAGCGACAGCATCGGCGCGACCGTGGTCGCGTACTGGAACTACGAGTCCCCGACCTGCCGCCGTCCGGGTTCTTCGGCCAGCGGCGTGATCGTGCCGCGGCCGAGCACCACGAGCACCGGCGTGCGCTTCCTGGCCCAGACCGCGAACCCGTTCGCCGGCTCGGCGCCGGCCGGCAACCGGTCGGACTTCACGCTGCTCGAATTCCTGCAGCCGGCCAACGCGGCTTATAACCTCTACTGGGCCGGCTGGGATCGCCGCAACATCGATCCGGTCTGCTCCGCGCCGGCCGACAACACGCTGACGACCGGCCTGTGCGCCTCGATCCATCACCCGAACGTCGACGAGAAGCGCATCACCTTCGTCGAAGCGACGATGTCGACCGGCAACATCTCCGGCGCGACCGGCGTGCACTGGCATCCGTTCTGGGATCCGACGCCGCCGAACCTGCCGAACTTCCCGGCTGGCGGCGCGCTGACGCCGAGCGTGACCGAGCCCGGTTCGTCCGGCTCGCCGCTGTACAACGCGAACCAGCGCCTGATCGGCGTGCTCTCGGGCGGCCCGTCGGCCTGCGGTTCCACCGGCGCCAACCTGTCCGACTTCTACGGCAAGCTCGCGCATGCCTGGGACGGCCTCGGCACACCGACCACGGCGATCAAGAGCTACCTCGATCCGGGCGGCACCAATCCGGACTTCATCGACGGCCGCGGCGAATGCACCGCGCCGGCGGGTCCGACCAACGTGACCGCGACGGCCACGGCGCCGAACCAGATCACCGTGAACTGGACCGCCGCTGCCGGCATCACGACCTATCGCATCTTCCGCTCCACGGGCGCCTGCCCCGGCAGCAACTACACGCAGATCGCCGAAGTGACCTCGGGCACGTCGTATGCCGACACCACCGTGTCGGGCGGCTCGACCTACAGCTACAAGGTCAGCTCGCGTGACACCGTGCAGCCCTGCGATTCGGCCCAGAGCACCTGCTCGAGCGCGACTGCCACCGGCGCCTGTTCGCTGGCGCCGTCGTTCGCCGGCCTCACCGGCGCGAGCACGGCCGGCACGGCCAGCTGTGCGGTCAACCTCACGTGGGCGGCGGCGACGCCGAACTGCGGCGGCGGCGGCCAGATGCGCTACAACGTCTACCGCTCGCTGACGCCGGGCTTCACGCCGTCGGCCGGCAATGCGGTGCAGACCTGCGTGACCGGCACAACCTTCAGCGATACGAACGTCAGCGGTGCGAACACCTACCACTACGTCGTGCGCGCCGAAGATTCCAGCGGCACGGGCAGCGGCACCTGCGCCGCCGGCCTCGAAGACACCAACACCGTGCAGAAATCGGCCCAGCCGTCCGGCCCCGACACCGTCGCCTTCAGCGACGATGCCGAAGCGGGCCTGACGCAGTGGACTGCGGCCGGCAGCGGCGGCGGCGCCAACTTCGCGCAGGTGACGACGCAGGCGCATTCGCCGACGAACTCGTTCTTCGTGCCGGATCCGGACGTGGTCAGCGACCGCACCCTGACGATGAACGCCAGCGTTGCCGTGCCCGCGGCGGCCGGCACCACGCTCGAGTTCTGGCTGCGCTACTTCACCGAAGCGAGCTACGACGGCACGCTGCTCGAGTACTCCCTCGACGGCGGCACGACCTGGACCGACATCCTCGCCGCACAAGGCGCCGTTCCCGCCGACGCGAACCGCTTCATCACCGGCGGCTACAACGCGACGATGAACGCCTCGGGTGCCTGGGGTGCGCGCACCGCGTGGCACGGTGACTTCAGCACGGCGTGGAGCCGCACCAGCGTCAGCCTCAGTGCCTTCGCCGGCACCAGCGCGAAGTTCCGCTTCCACTTCAAGAGCGACACGTCCGTCACCCGCACCGGCTTCTGGGTCGACGACATCCGCCTGTTCTACGGCAGCGCCTGCACCAGCGGCGTGGTGGATCTGATCTTCAAGAACGGCTTCGAGCCGTAAGCAGCACGTCCCGGCCGCGCGAGCGGCCGGGATGCATCACGCGCGGGACCGGCCTCGCCTCGCGGCGGCGCCGGTCCCGCTTTCGTTGGCGGTCATTGCATACGCCAACGCCCGAGCAATCGGTGTCCGAATCTGCTTCAATCGGCGAATGACTGGCCCACGGCATACCCGCTGATTCGCACGGAGCACGCATGAGCGGATCGCCGGAAAATGTCGATATCACCGCGCTGCTGGCCCGCTGGCAGGACGGCGATCACTCCGCCGACGATGAGCTGTTGCGTGCCGTGTATCCCGTATTGCACGAGATCGCCGTGGCGAGGCTGCGCGGCATGCCGCAGATGACCTTGCGCGCCACCGAGCTGGTGCACGAAACCTATCTGCGCCTCGCCCGCGCGAACGCGCTGCCGTACGAAGCCCGCAGCCATTTCTTCGCGGTCGCGGCAACGGCCGTCCGCCATTTCATCGTCGATCACCTGCGCAAGCGCGCGAGCGAGCGGCGCGGCGGCGATCTGCTGTTCGTGGCACTCGATGATCTGGGCCGGGACGAGCCTACCGGCGGCGACATCGACCTTCGCGCCGACTGGCTGTCCCTGCACGAAGCGCTGGAGGCACTGGAAAAAGTGGACCCGGAATGTGCCCGCATCGTCGAACTGAAATTCTTCAGCGGCCTGACCACCGACGAAATCGCCGCCGCGAGCAACCTGTCGCGCGCCACCGTGGTGCGCTACTGGCGCTTCGCCAAAGCGTGGCTGGCCGACCGGCTCGAAGCATTCGGATGAAACCGACGCGACATTTGCCGCATAAAATGACTTGTTCACATCATCGCGCTGGCGGAGCGCCCAACAGGAATTCCTGATGTCCGGTGCATCCTTCGTTCGACTTCGCGAAATCTTCAATGACCTGATCGAACTCGACCCGGCGCAGCGACGCGGTCACGTCGCCGCGCTCAGCGGCATCGACGACGACACGCGCCGCCAGCTACTGGATCTGCTGGCCGCCGACGACCGCCTCGACGGTGCGACCGCGCGTGCCGCGGTCAAGCCGCGGACCGTCCCGCCGGCGGACTGGATCGGCCGGCGCATAGGCCCGTTCGTGATCCGCGAGCAGATCGGCCGCGGCGGCATGGCCAGCGTATTCCTCGCCGACCGCGTCGAGGGTGGCGTGGCGCAGCAGGTTGCCGTGAAGATCATCCGGCCGGAACTCGTCGACGACGCACTGCTCGCGCGCTTCCGCCTGGAACGCCAGCTGCTCGCGCTGCTGAAGCACCCGAACATTCCGACCTTGCTCGACCTCGGCGAGATCGATGAACGCACGCCTTATGTCGTCATGGAACATGTCGTCGGCGTACCCATCGACCACTACGTGCGAGAGCACGCGCTGGACGTGAATCAATGCCTGCGCCTGTTCCTTCCGGTCTGCGACGCCGTGGCCTTCGCGCACCGCAACCTGATCGTCCATCGCGACCTCAAGCCCGGCAACGTGCTGGTCGACGCGGCCGGCAGTCCGCAGCTGCTCGACTTCGGCATTGCCAAGCCGCTGCAGGCCCAGGTCGGCGCCTTCGATGTGGCCGAGACCAGCGCGGCGCAGCGCTTCCTGTCACTGAGCCACGCCGCGCCGGAACAGGTCAGCGGCGCACCGATCACGACGGCGTGCGACGTCTACGGGCTCGGCGCACTGCTCTACGAACTGCTGGCCGGTACTCCGCCGCTGCTGCGCGACGGCATGACGCGCAGCGAGCTGGAACAGGACATCCTGCAGCGCGATCCGCCGCCGCCGAGCCGTCTCGCGCGCGTAGGTCGGGCCATTCCCTACGACCTCGACCTGATCGTCTTGCGCTGCCTGCGCAAGCCGCCGGCCGAACGCTACGCCTCGGTCGAGCAGCTGGCCGACGATATCCGGCGCCTGCTCGACGGCCGTCCGGTACACGCGCGACGCGGCAACCTGGTCTATCGTGCGCAGCGCTTCGTCGCGCGCAACGCCGTAGCCATGATCGTTGCGCTGATCGCCGTTGCCGTGCTCGCCGGCGGCACGGCGCTGCTCTGGCGCCAGCAGCTGGCCACCGCGCGGCAGCAGCTGCGCGCCGATGAGATGACCGGCCTGATCATGGATGCGCTGGCCTCCGTCGATGCCAACAGCGCGGGCGGAAAGGACCTCACCGCCCGCGACATGTTCCAGCGCGTCGCGGCCCAGGCGAGAACGAACACGCAGCTCAGCGCGGCCTCGCGTGGCCGCGTGCTGACGGCGATCGCGCATATCGAGCTCGGTCTCGGCTATCCCGCCCAGACCGATGCCCTGCTCAAGGAGATTCCCGAGGCGGACCTCGACGAGGCGACGCAGCGCGATCTGAATCTGCTCAAGGCGCGCCTTTATCTGTCGACCAACCGCCACAGCGAAGCATCCGAGCTCATCACGCGCGAACTCGCGCGCGAGCGCGATCCGGAAATGTTGAACAGCTGGAAATTGCGGCAGATCAAGCTGACCATCCTGGAAGGCAAGTACGACGACGCGATGAAGCTGCTCGATGCGATCCAGCCCGACACGCTGAGCACCGCGCACAAGGAGCAATATCTGCTGTCGCGTTCGGACGCGCTCAGGCTGCTCGAACGAGTACCCGAAGCCACCGCTGACATCACCGAGGTGCTCGCCGCGCAGCGCGCGCGCCTGGGGCAGAATTCGCCGGCGACGTTCCTCACGCTGCGGCGCCTCGCCCTGCTGCAACTCACCGGCGGCAAGACACAGGACGCGGCCGCGACCTTCGAGCAGCTCAAGACCCTGACTGGGCAGACCTTCAGCACGAACTCCGCGCAATATGCCGACGCGCTCTATGTCGGCACGGAACTCGAAATTGCGCGCGGCAACCTGGCCAAGGCTATCGCCTACGAAAAGGAAAGCCTCGACATCCAGGTGGTCCAGTTCGGCGAAAAAAGCAGTCACGTCGCGACGCGCCATCACAATCTGGCGGACCTGTACGAAAAATCGAACGACCCGGCCGGCGCCGAGCCGCACTTCCGCAAGTCGACGGAGCTCGCCGGACAAGTGTTCAACAGCGAGCATCCCAATCGCATGATCTTCCGCACCGTGGCGGCACTGTTTTTCGCGACCCGCGACCAGTGCGACGACGCGCGCCCGCTGACCCAACAGGTGCTGGCCGACCAGGCTCTCCATCCGAGACTCAAGCAGTACGACGTCGGCGCGCTGGCACTGACGCTCGATGTCTATTGCGCCTGCCAGCAAGCGCCCGGTCCCGATACGCGTGCCGCGCTGGCCCGGAGCCTCGAGGAACTGCGCAAGGCAGCGGCGAGCAAGGATGTGGAGGATGCACTCGCCCGGCTCGTGGAAAAAGCCAAGGCGCTCGGCGTCGTGCCGGCATCGTCCTGACCGGTTCCGCCAGCGCCGGGCGTCGCAAGCATTTCCGGCGCGAATCTGCTTGAATCGGCGGCCCATGACCCGCGCCGCGACTTCCTTCGCCGACTTCCTCGAGAACCGCTACGCGCATCTGCTTGCGCGCTGCCGCGAGGCCGGCGTGCCGTTCTACGACGATGCCGGCGTGGCCGAGCAGCTGCAGCGCGTGCTGCTCGCGAGCGATTTCGCCTACGACTGCTTCTCGCGCGATCCGGCGCTGCTCGCGCCCGAAGCGCTGATGCTCATGAGCGATCCGCGTCCGGCCGATGCGCGCGTCTGGCAGGTCGATCCGGGCGAGCGTGCCGAAGCGCGCCAGATGGCGCTGCTGCGCCGTTTCCGCAAGCGCGAGGCACTGCGGCTGATCTGGCGCGACGTCAACGGTCTGGACAGCGTGACCGACACGCTCGACGGTTCCACCGCGCTCGCCGAAACCTGTCTCGAATCCGCGCTGCGTTACGCCGAAGCGAATCTGAGCGCACGCCACGGACTGCCGCGCGATGCCAAGGGCCACGCGCAGCGGCTGGTCGTGCTCGGGCTCGGCAAGCTCGGCGGCGGCGAACTGAATTTTTCCTCCGACGTCGATCTGATCCTCGCGTATGCGGAGAACGGCCAGACCGACGGCGCGCGTCCGCTCGACAACGAAGCGTTCTTCGCGCGCCTGGGCCAGCAGATGACCAAGCTGCTCGCCGAGGTCAGCGTCGATGGCTACGTCTATCGCGTCGACCTGCGCCTGCGTCCGTTCGGCAATGCGGGCCGTGTCGCGCTGTCGTTCGCGGCGATGGAGCAGTACTACCAGCGCGAAGGCCGCAACTGGGAACGCTACGCGTGGATCAAGGCGCGGCCCGTCGCCGGCGATCTCGCCGCGGGCAAGCGCTTGTGCGAAACGCTGCGGCCCTTCGTTTACCGGCGCTACCTCGACTACACCGCCTTCGCCGGCCTGCGCGAAATGAAGGCACTGATCGACGCCGAAGTCGTGCGCAAGGATCTGACCGACAACTTGAAGCTCGGCCCTGGCGGCATCCGCGAAATCGAGTTCATCGTGCAGTTGCTGCAGATGATCCGCGGCGGCCGCGAGCCCAGCCTGCGCGTACGCGGCCTGCTGCCGGCGCTGGCCGCTTGTGAACAATTGGGCGTCATGGAAAAAGCACGCGCGCAGCAATTGCGCCGCAGCTACCTGTTCCTGCGCCGCGCCGAGAACCGGCTGCAGATGCTGCGCGACGAACAGACCCACGCGCTGCCGTCCGATCCGCTGCTGGTCGAGCGCATCGCGCAGGCGCTGGATCATGCCGATACGTCCGCATTCGCCGTTGCCCTCGCGCAGGAACGCGACGGCGTCGCCGAGGAGTTCCGCAATCTGCTCGCGCCGCTCGACAAAGGCGCGACGCCGCTCGCGCCGGACAGCTGGCTGCAGCTCTGGCGCAATCTCGATCGCGACGACGGCAACGCCGGCGAACTCGCCGCGGCCGGCTTCGTACCGGCCGAGCCCGTGCGCGAAGCACTGCTCGGCCTCGTGCGTTCTCCCGCCGTGCGCAGCATGGCCAGCGGCTCGCGCGAACGCTTCGACCGCCTCATGCCGCAACTGCTGCAGGCCGCCGCCGAAAGCCGCGCGCCGGCGGCCTGCCTCGAACGCCTCGTGCGCCTGCTGCATGCGATCGTGCGGCGCGCGGCCTATCTCGTGCTGCTCGACGAGCAGATCGGCGCCCGCAAGCGTCTGATCGCACTGTTCGCCGACAGCGCGTGGCTGGCCGAACGCGTCATCGCGCATCCGCTGCTGATCGACGACCTGTTCGATCCACGTCTCGATGCGGTGCCGGTCGACCGCAGCGCGATCGAATCGGAAATCGCGCGCCGCGTCGCGACGCTCGATGACGGCGACGCCGAAGCCGAGATCGAACTGCTGCAGGAGATCAAACACAGCCTCGGCTTCCGGCTGGGCCTCGCGTTCCTCGGCCGGCGCGCCGATGCGGTCGACACCTCGCGGCGTCTCGCAGTCCTTGCGGAAACCCTCGTCGCGACCGTGCTCGCGCAGGCCGAACGCGACGCGATGCGCTCGCACGGCAAGCTGCCCGGCCACCTGGGCAGCGGCAGCGGACTGGCCATCGTCGGCTACGGCTCGCTCGGTGCCGCGGAACTGGGCTTCGCGTCCGATCTCGACCTGGTGTTCCTCTACGACGAAGCGCTCGGACAGGTCGACAGCGACGGCGCAAAACCGCTGGACGGACAGCGTTACTACGCACGCATCGCGCAGCGCGTCGTGCACCTGCTGACCACGATGACGCGCGCCGGACGGCTCTACGAAGTCGACGTGCGACTTCGCCCCGACGGCGGCAAGGGACTGCTCGTCACAAGCGTGCAGGGCTTCGCCGACTACCAGCGCGAACGCGCGTGGACCTGGGAACACCAGGCGCTCGTGCGGTCGCGACTGCTCGCCGGCGACAGCACGCTCGCGCGCCGCTTCGGCGAAGCCCGCGCTGCCGTGCTCGGACAGCCGCGCGAAACGGGCGCCGTGTTCGAACACGTGGCCACGATGCGCGCGCGCTGGCGCGCCGAGCGTGATCGTTCCACGCCCGACGAGTTGGATATCAAACAAGGCGCCGGCGCGCTGCTCGACATCGAATTCCTGCTGCAAGCCCTCGTGCTGGCCTACGCCGCGCGCGTACCGGCACTGCTCGAGTCGAGCAACAGCGCGAGCCTGATCCGCATCGCCGCCGCGCACGCTCTGCTGTCATCGAACCAGGCTGCAGCACTGGCACGCTCCCACGCCACCCTGCTCGACGCCGCACTGACCTGCACGCTCGACGCACGGCCGCGTATCGCGCGACGGACCGACGTGCTGGATGTCGCCGTAGCCGATGTGCTCGGAGTCGCGCGTGCGCTGGGGTTGGCGTTTGGGTGAGCGAGGCAATAGTCCTCCCTCGTCCGCGGACTGAAGGACGATGGCTCGGGACCGAAGATTCTCATCGTTCTGAACGCCCGGTGCGCCGGACGGTTGAGCGGGGGATGGAGCTGGAGTCATTGCGGAAGCGAAAGCGCGCATTGCTGCACAACTGCGCGGTTCCACATCAAAGCTCTAGATCCAAAGCTGAGCACCATCCCCACCCAACCCTCCCCTTGAAGGGGAGGGCTATTACGAAGCGTCGTTGGGACCTCGGCTCTTCGCAACAGGCGGCAACCGTATTCGCGGGCTCACTGCCCCATCGGATTCGTCCAGCTATCCGCATCCGGCACCAGCGCCTTCAGCCCGAAGTAGGTCGTCAGCACGATCTCGGCCGAGCGTAGCGCGCCGTTGACCCAACCCTGCTGGTCCGAATACGCCTCTCCACAGGTATACACCGCGAGATTTTCATAAGGCCGCGCAAGCTGCGGAATCACCTCGCGGTCGTCGGCGCCGCGAGCCCACTGGTGATAGGCGTAGCCGAAGTATTCGCTATCGCCCCAGCGGCGGTAGCTCGTCAGCACCGGCTGCGGCACGGTGAACGTTGCGAATACGTCCTGCAGCTGCCGACGCATTTCGTCGACGACGGCCTGGGACGCGGCGAACAGGACCTGCGGCACCTCGTCGTCGTAGTGCTGCTGCAGCTCGGACGTGAATTTCGGGCCGATTTCCTGCAGTTCCTGCCAGAAATCCGCATTGTTGAAATCGCAGTAGAGGGTCAGCGCGGCCGGTCCGGTCGCGGACGTCCCGGCGATCGGATCGAACACGTAGAACGAATCGGCCGGCAGGTCGGTGAACGACGGACCGTCGCTGATCGGCGCGCGGTTCGTGCTGCCGTCTCGCCACCACGCGTTGTCGAAATACAGGTTCACCTTGGTCAGCACCATGCCGACGGCGGCATCGAGATTGTGCTGGAGACGCGCATACGCATCGCCGTCTCTCGCGAACAGCGGCGAGGCCGCGGTCAGCGTCTGCAATGCGTTCTTCGGCAGCGCGAGGATCACGCGGCCCGCGCTGATGTGGCCGTGTTGCGGCGCATCCGGATAGACGCCCGGTGTCGACTGCCACTGCGCGCCGATGCGGTCGCCGTCCGCGGCTTCGAGCGCCACGACCGTTGCACCGATGCTGATCGACGCCTTGCCGTTGATCTTCGCGACGAGCGCATCGATCAGCGTGCTGAAGCCCTGGTCGAACGCGTGGAATTTCGGATCGCTCGGGAAATCGAGCAGGATCTGCAGCGCATCGCCGGCGTTGGAGCTCGAGTGGAACGGCCCGGCGAAGCCGAGCACATCGCTGAGCATCGCGATGCATTCCTGCGAATAGCCGTAGCGGCGCAGCAGCGACCACAGGCCCCAGCGATTGAGCGGCGTGCCGTCGTAGTGGAACGCGTTGCGGAAGCGCTGCCAGAACTGCGGCGTCGGATTCGCCGGCGGATCGCAGCGGTTCTGCGCGAGGATCGCGCGATAGAGACTGTCGATGAGCTGGCCCGGACTCAGGCCCTGCTCGCGCACGTCGAGCGTATACAGTTCGCTCCAGATCGCATTGCCATTCTCGGCCGCCTCGCCGACAGTGAAGCTGTGGCCACGCACGTAGTAGCGATTGTTCGCATCGCCCATGCCGAACGGCACGATGCGCGAATCGAGCCCGAGCTGATGCGCCAGTTCGATGAGCTCCTGCATCTGGAAGTTGAAGCGCATGCCGCCTTCTTCATCCTTGGTCTCGACCGGCTTGCCGCTGTCGTCGAGGATTACGACGCGATCCGTATCCAGCCGCCCGCCGACGCGGCCATCGCGCTCGACGATCGCGATCTTCAGGCCCGGCTCTTCATCGAGCAGGCGATAGGCGCAGTACAGGCCGGACACGCCGCCGCCCACGACGAGCACATCGACATGTTCCGGCGGACGTACGAAAGCGGCAACGCTCATGGCAGGTGTTCCCGATGGGTTTTTGGCGCGCACGAATAAGTAAGCGGCATCGACGCGCGCCGATGCTGCGTCGCCTGCTCCACGAACGGCGATCGTTCCGGGAGCAGGCGCTGACGGAACGACTATTTGCCCTGGCGTATGTCGATCGCGATCGGCAGACGCTGCGCGAGCAGGAACGCGACCACGGCCTGCTGGTCGGCATCGCTCAGCTGCTTGAACGCATCGACGACCGGATTGGCTTCGCTGCCCGGGCTGGAGTGAAACAGGATCGCTTCCTTCAACGTGCGCGCGCGGCCGTCGTGCAGCCACGGACCCGTGTCTGCCACGCCCCACAGCGGTCGCGTCAGGAACAGCGGCGGCGCGATGTCGATGCCCGTCACATCGGCGCCCTGCACGCCCACGTCCTGCAGGCCGCTGCCCATGTTGTGCGTGCGCAGATCGCTGAGCAGCGGCACGTTCACCGGCGCGCGGTCCGTCGGCGCCGGCAGGCGCGGATAGACATAGGCCGGCGCATCGCCCGGATGCGTGAGGTTGATGCGCAGATCGCCGGCGTCCAGCGTCGGCACCGGCACGCTGACCAGCAGCGACTTCACCGCAGCACCAATGTCGGCCGCATTGACCGAGCCCGCATTCAGCGCGCTCGCGTCCTTGTGCGCGAGGATCGCGGCGACGCGCTGCTTCACCTGCTGCGTGGTCGCGTGATGCTCGGGCGGTTCGGGATTGATCAGCAGCGTCTCGCTCGGGCAGCCGTCCATCGACGTGACGTCGGCGACACCGGGATCCTCGACCACGAGCTCCGGCACCTCGAGCGGCAGGCTCGGCACATGGCAGGTCGCGCACATGGTGCCGGCGAGCTTGCCGTCGAGATCCTTCGCCGTGCCTTCGAAGATCGCCTTGCCGCGTTCGAAGCGCTCCTTGCCCGCCGGGTCCGGCGGCACCACGACGTAGGGCGGGCGTGTCATCGCGACGAACGCGGTCAGCGCGGTGACGTTGCCGAGTGTCATCTCGTCGATCTTGCCGTCGCGGTCGCAATCGATGTGGCCAACCTTCTCGACCGCCTGCATGCTGAAGTGAAAATCCAGTGCATCGCGCACGAAGTGGCGCACGCTCGAGGCGATGCCCTTCCACTGGAACGGACGCACGATGAGGTCCGACGCCACGCCCGTGACCTTGCTCGTGTCGGGTGTGCACTGCCCTTCTTCGGTGCAGCGCGTCGAATACGTGCCGAACGGCAGGCCCTTCGCACGCAGCGGCGTGCTCAGTGTCACCGGGCGATGCTCGACCTTCGCCTGCGCGATCGCGGCACGCGTGATGATTTCACGCTGCAGCGCGAGCTCCGTCGACATCTCGCCGGCGACCGACTGCCCGTAGCCCGTGCCGAATACGTGCGGCGGATTGCGCACGAGGTACGTCAGCTGCCACGGGAAATTCGGATTGATGAAGGCGTTACTCGCCAGACCCGCGGAGCCGCCGACCGGGCTGGGCTTGCGCAGCAGCGCCTTGGTCGAATAGTCCGGCGGCACGTAGCTGCCGATGGTGTTGTGGCATTCGTAACAGCTCTGCGAGTCGAGCCCGTTGACGCGCAGGAACGGAAAGTTCGGAAAGGCTTCCGGGTACAGCGCCTGGCGCTGGCGTGCGCGAGGACCTTCCTGCCCCTCGCCGTGGCCGTCTTCGGGCGTGAATGGCGTGGTGTGGAAATCGCCGCCGGATTCCAGGATCTTGCGCAGCGGATAGTCGTGGATTCTGGCCTGATCGATCGCAACCTGCGGCGTGATGGCCGGCTGCTGCGCCACGGCCGTGGCGGCCACACCGAGAACGACAACGACCCCGAAAACCGGCGCGCAACGCGCCTTCGATCGAACGATGCGACGCATGACTTTCCCCTGGCTGGGTGCTGAGCTTGGTTGGGCGTCGCGAGTATAGATCTTCAATAAAACAGAAAACAATACATACACTAGCGATCATTTTTCTGTCGCTGGAGATGCCTGTAAGCGCAATTGCGTGGCGGAAACTATCAGCGAAGATCGCATGCGGACGCGCCGCTCGCGCCGGTGATTTCGGAACCTCGAGCACGATCAGAGTCACTCGTTTGGACGGCCAAACCGTGTGCCACATCGCCCGTCCGTCGCCGGCAGCGCTGGCCGGACACCAGCGCCGTGCGCCATGACAACGTGCCGCAGCGGCGTCGGAACTTCAGCGGCGCCGCCTCATCCAAGCCCGTTCCGGCAACACCCACCCGCGCGCGCCACTACCTGAGACATCGCCATGAACGCGAAGACCCTGCCCGACCTCCTCCGCCGCAATCGCGGGTTCCTGATTTTCCTCGTGCTCATGGTCGTATTCCGCAGCTCCTTCGCCGACTGGAACACCGTGCCGACCGGCTCGATGCAGCCAAGCATCGTCGAAGGCGACCGTATCCTCGTCGACAAGCTCGCCTACGATCTCAACGTCCCGCTGACCCACGTCAGCCTCGCGCGCTTCGCCGACCCGCAGCGCGGCGACGTCATCGTGTTCGACTCCGCCGCGGCCAAGACCCGCCTCGTCAAGCGCGTCGTCGGCATCCCCGGCGACCGCGTCCAACTCATCGACAATCGCCTCGTCGTCAACGGCATCGCCGCGCAATACGACGACATCGAAGAAGCGCAGAACGCCGTATTCGCGACCGAACACCTGCACGGCGTCAGCCACCGCGTACGCCTGAGCCCCCACATCACCGCCAGCGCCAACTTCGGCCCGGTCACCGTACCCGCAGGCCACTACTTCGCCTTGGGCGACAACCGCGACAACAGCGCCGACAGCCGTGTGATCGGCTTCGTACCTCGCGACGAAATCGGCGGGCGCAGCCAACACATCGTCATGTCGCTGAACTACGAGAACAGCTATCTGCCGCGGTCGGAGCGGTTCTGGAAGCGGTTGGAGTGAGGGAGCGTGTCGGACAGCCGATGTGGCGGCTGGCGTTCAGATCGGCGCCGTCGGCGCCCAGGTCGAGGGCTCTGTCATTTCAGGGAAGTGGGCACCCGCCTCGCGTCTGTGCGAGCGGGAGCCGCATCCCCGGCCATTGCTACCAGGCGCTCCACACGCCTCTTGGCGGACAGGTAGATCGCAACCAGCCGCGTTTCATGCGCGATGCCCGAAAATCACTCGCGCGAGACTGACAATCAGTCATCGATGTCTGCTTTTCAGGCACCGCTGAGTGCCAGCCAGTCGCCGGTGAGCGATCTTCAATCAGCGTCCTCTGAAAATCAGAGTCGGGCGAGTGGTTCACCACCCGTAGTTCTCTGAATTTCACTCACGGATGCCTGATTTCCAGTCGTCGGTGTATGGAAATCGGCCATCGATGCGTGCCGCGCAGTCATCGGCCTCTGGCAAATCACTCAGCGCTGAGTGATTTTCAGAGGACGACGAGTGGTACGAAGTCAACGGGGCCGAGGCGACAGTCGCGTTGCGGCGGTGGCCAGCCCGGGGATCCACAAGGGTCTTGGAGCTTCAGAGGGAGTCATCGAGCCCCACGGGCGACTTCTGGATGGCAGGGCGACGCCAGCGCAACGTTCCAATGAGACTGTCCTCGTCGCAGCCACGACTTCCAGGCCGACCATTTACGTACCGCTGCACATAATGGCCATTCCTGCTGGCAACGGGGCCACTACGGTTGCGCCAGCCAAACGATCAAGTTCAACAATTCGACGCACTACATTTTGTTGGATTTGCTATCAACGAAACAGATTTGGCAAAGCCTAGTGCGAAATGTATGTTGACTTGCAGGAGCTGCATGCCACGGATGGCGCCTCCCAGGCACAACGAAAACCAGGCAAAGGGAGTGCGCAACGATGGTGATGACGAACCGATCCAGACCTGCCAAGCGTTCCACTCACGACGAACTGGTGCGGCGCGCCCTTCGCTCCTTGGAGCGCCGCGCACGCCGACCCGGCGTACTGCTCAACAAACCTTCGGTAGTCGCCGACTGGTTCCGCCTGCGCCTTGCCGAGCGCGAACACGAAGTGTTCGCCGCGGCATGGCTCGACCATCACCACCGGCTGATCGCCTTCGAAGAGCTGTTCCGCGGCACCATAAATAGCGCACCTGTCGCGGTCCGCGAAGTCGTCAAGTCCGCGCTGCGCCACAATGCTGCAGCCGCGCTGTTTGCGCACAATCATCCTTCGGGTGGCAATTGGCCGTCGTCGGCTGATGTCGCGATCACTCGCGAGATAAACGAGGCGCTTGGTTTGATAGATGTCGTGACGCTCGATCACTTCGTCGTGACTGCTACTGATCCGCCCGCGTCTGTCGGCGCCATCGCGCCCGACGCTCTGCAATGCTTCAGCATCAACCACCTGATTCGGGCATCCGAAGAGCGAGTCGCGCCGGGAAAGCCAAAGAACAAGCGCCGGGAGACTCCGGACGCGAAGAGCCCGTTACCGCAATCACAAGGTGAGTAGTAGCGCCGACCCCCGACGAGACGGGTCGAACATTGATGGAGCTACGGCGACATGCCGCGAGAGGTCAGTCGCGGTAGCGGCACACGCCACTTCAGATTAGTGGGGTAAGTGGCTCACGCCGCCTCAAACCCGTCCCGAGAGATCACTCCATCGTCAAACAACACCAAACGCATCGGATCGTGATCCGACGCGCGGTACGAGCACGCCGGCATGACCAGCGTGCGCGGTGGATTCAGCGTTGAACCATTGGACTCTTCTTCATGGGTGCCTTCACCGGTATCGCGGACGTCGTCGTTGTACTCGAGTTGCGGCAGTTCGTCGGCGTTGATGTGCCAGGGGCGATGCGGATGACCTCGGGTGCGAGGCTGGCGGTGGCGAGGGCGTAGTCGAGGGGGCAATCCAGGCCTTTGGCTTCGGCCTCGATGCGATAGAGCTCTGCAATACAGCGCGACACGTGTTGGGCTTACGTACTGGCCGGGCGGACGCTTACGGTTCTTCGCGTAGCCGCTTTGGTTCACTGCCGTGCAGGCGGTGAAGCAAAATATGAAAGTTGTGCACATAGCACTTCTTCTGTTCACGACCACGCGGTGCTCAGAGAAGAGGTCAGCGTCGACTGAAATCCGGTTGTGGCCCGCTGCTTAGGCAGACAGCAAAACGCCCGCCCTTCCTAGCGCTCATTCCATGCGTTCCGCCGCATAGGCAGCTAGTGCGATGCCTACCAAATTCCATAGCTCACAAATCCGGTGCGTGCGACGCAGCCGACTCGCAAGTCGTAAGTACGCAGACTGAGTTTCTGTTTCGCAGCCACCGCGCCCGCTTGGCCGAGAATTTCACACACCCAAAACATTTGCTCACTTCCTCAGCAACACCCCTCACCCGTTCATCCCGCGGACACGAAAGGCCCGTTCAGCTGCGCTAGAGTGCGGGCCGTGCCGTGTCGGACACGGCCTTGCGGCGGATGGGGATGTTCGTTCGCGCGCCGCCGTAGCGTTGTTGCTTCATCGCCCATCAGGGGTGATGCCATCGTTTATTGAGGAGAAACCGATGATCCGTTTTGCTCGCCCGCTTATCGTCACCTGCGCCGTGCTCGTCCTGGCTGCGTGCCAGAAGCAGCCGGAACCCGCCAAGCCCGCCGCTGCGCCGGCTCCGGCTACCGCTCCGGCCACGCCGCCGCCGGCCGCGACCCCGCCGCCGGTCGTTTCCGCTCCCGTCGCCGTCGACTCGGTCGGCGTGCCGGAATGCGATAGCTACATCACCAAGTACACGGCCTGCGTATCGGGCAAGGTTCCGGAAGCGTCGCGCGCGCAGCTGCAGACGAGCCTCGACCAGATGCGCGCCGCCTGGAAGCAGGCTGCATCGACGCCTGAAGGCAAGGCCAGCCTGGCTCAGGCTTGCACCGCCGCGAACGATGCCGCGAAGCAGTCGATGACCGCGTTCGGTTGCAGCGATTTCTGATCGGACGATCGCCTCGGCGATAACAAAAAGCCCCGGCCATTGGCCGGGGCTTTTTTCTTGCTTAGTTCACTTGTCAATTGATGGATGTCGCGTCGATGGCAAGACCTGGCCGTCAATCACCAAGTGAGCGGACCGATGTCGCGGTGAGCCGGACCGGTTGAACGGCGTAATCATCGCCAGCGTCCTTTACCGCACACAAGTCACCACACCACACGACACGTCGCATCCTTCACCGCACACATCACCCACCGCGACGCGTCCGCCCGCGCTGACGCGGACGGTCGCGCTTACGATCGCTTACAGACACACCGCCGGACCGCTCCAGGTCACGTTGAATTCGCTCGCGCTGACGAAGGTCGAGTTCCACGACAGGCTGTCGGAGCCCGAGCCGCCGAAGCGCCAGTCTTTCGAGTTCGACTGGTTGCCCGTGATCGAATCGCTGCCGCCGTTGCCGAACAGCAGGTCGGCGTTGTCCGAGCCCGATGAGTAGTAGCCGTCGACCGCATCGTCGCCGCCGTTGCCGAACGCGAGATTGCGTCCTTCGACGGCGCGCAGGCGATCGTTGCCGTCGTTGCCGAAGCTCAGGTCGTTGCCGCTGCCGGAGTTGATGCGGTCGTTGCCCTGGCCGCCGAACAGCAGGTCGGTGTCGCCGCTGCCGTCGATGGTGTCGTCGTTCGCACCGCCGAAGATCAGATCCATCTCCGAGTCACCGCGCGCGAAGTCGTTGCCGTCGCCGCCGAACAACAGGTCGAGACCGGTGCCGCCGAGCAGGTAGTCGTCGCTGTTGCCGCCAAACGCGAGATCGAGGCCGCTTTCGCCGGACACATAGTCCGCATCGTCGCCACCGAACATCAGGTCGGTGTCCGCACCGCCCTTGATGTTGTCGATGCCGGCGCCGCCGAATGCGAGATCCAGACCGTTGCCGCCTTCGATAAAGTCGCCGCCAGCGCCACCGAACAGCAGATCGATGCCGTCCTGTCCGCGCAGGTAGTCGCAGTCGTCGCCGCCGAACAGCAGATCGATGTCCGCACCGCCTTCGATCGTGTCGACGCCGGTGCCGCCGAACAGCACGTCGAGACCGCTGTCGCCGTAGACGAAGTCGCGACCGTCATTGCCGAACACGAGATCGGTGCCGTCGTTGCCGTTGATGCGGTCATCGCCGCGGTTGCCGAACAGCAGGTCGAGATCGGCGCCGCCTTCGATGATGTCGTTGCCGGAGTTGCCGAACACGAGGTCGATGCCGGATTCGCCGTAGAGGAACTCGTCTTCCTTCTGCGTGTTGTCGTTGCCGAAGATCACGTCGGTCGCGGCGCCGCCGCGCACGGTGTCGGAATCGGCGTTGCCGAACAGCAGATCGATGCTGTCGTTGCCGTTGATGCGGTCCTTGCCGGGGCCGCCGAACACGAGATCGACGCCGTCGTTGCCTTCGATGTAGTCCCCATCGTTCGCGCCGAAGATCAGGTCGATGCCGTTGCCGCCGTAGATCGTGTCCGTGCCATCGCGGCCAAACACGAGATCCATGCCGTCGTCGCCGAACAGCGTGTCGCTGCCGTCGCCGCCGAAGACGAGGTCGATGAGGCCCGCGCCGCCGCGCACGGCGTCGTTGCCGTCGTTGCCGGTCACGAGATCGGTGCCGTCGTTGCCGAGGACCGTGTCGTTGCCGCCCGAGCCGAACGCGAAGTCCATGCCCGTGCCGCCATCGATGCGGTCATCGCCGTCGGAGCCGAACACGAAGTCGACGCCCGCATTGGCCGCGACGATGTCGTTGCCTTCGTTGCCGAAGATGAAGTCGCCGAGCAGCGGAATGACGCCGATCACGGTCGTGTTGGTGCCGACGATGGTGTCGTTGCCGATGCCGCCGAAGAAGAACGTGCCGAACGGGATGTCGATGCCTTCGATGCGGAAGACGCCCGGATCGATGTTGGTCAGCTGGTCGTTGCCCTGCTGGCCGAACAGGAAGTCGATGCCCATCTCGCCGTCGATCTGGTCGTTGCCCGGCGCACCGCCGAACACCAGCAGGTCGCCGAAGATGATGTCGGTGTAGCCGTTGTCGTCGACGTTGCCGTCTTCGCCGCGGTCGGCCGCCATTTCGCCGCCGAAGAGGCGGTCGTCTCCGGCCTGTCCGACGATCAGGTTGCCGAGGTCGAACTCGAGCACCACCGGGCCGGCCGTGACCGTGTACGAACGGCCGGCGCCGCCGTGGATCTCGTCGTTGTCGCGGCCACCGAACACGAAGTCGTGGCCGTCGCCGGCGAAGACCGTGTCCTCGCCGCGACCGGCGATCACGAGGTCGTGACCGTCATGGCTCTCGATGCAGTCATCGCCGGCGAGCGCTGCGATGATGTTGAGGTTGTTGCCGGTCACGATGTTGTCGTCCCACGGCGTGCCGATGACGACGCTGGCCGCGCCGATGCTGAACTCGAAGTTCCAGCTTTCGTCGTCGCAGAGCTGTTCGCCACCCTTGACGGCGTCGGCGGCTTTTTCGGCCTGCGTCACCGCGTCGGTCGCCGCGGCGATTTCCTGCGCGCGTCGGGCTTTCGAACCCGGCAATGACGGCAGCGTCGGATCGTCGGCCGTGTAGTTCGGGCTGACCCACTCGGCGAACGCGTCTTCGAGCGCGAGTGCCTCGGCCGCCAGCGTGGAATTCTCGATGCGTGCGGCCTTGTCCATGCCCGCCGCTTCGAGCGCGAGGCGCCACGCTTCGACGCGCGGTTCGATGTCGTCGAGCAGTGCCTGCGCGGCGGCGGCGATCGGCTCGTAGCCGGCGCCGTTCTCGTCGACGCCGACCACGGGCGCGTAGGCTTCGAGTTCGCTGCTCTCGGTGCAGGCCAGCAGTTCCGCTTCGTAGCGCTGGAATTCGGCTTCGGCCGCGGCGATCTCGACTTCGTTGCGCTCGTTGTCGGTCTCGTCGTCGGCCCGCACGACGAGCCGTGCCTCGAGCGACTTCATGCGGTCGCTGATCTTGGCGACCTGCGCGTTGACGCAGTTCATCACGGGCCCTTCGTAGCGGGCCGCCTGCTGCGTGCCGGTCAGCGTGATCTGCGCCGCCTTTGCCTGCAGTTCGGCGAGGTCGAGGTTGACCTGATTGAGAAACGCGTCGTGGCGCGCCTGGATGCCGGCAGCCACTTCGTCGAGCAGCGCCTGGCCGACCGGGCCTTCATGCACCTGCGTTTCGTAGAAGTCGACGAGTTCGGCTTCGGCTTCCGCTCGGAAGCGTTTGACCTGGTCGCTGTGCAGCAGGGTCACGTCCTGCACGCGCTGGAACAGCGCGCGCTGGCTGTCGATCAGCGCGATCAGATCGACCTGGGCCGGCGCGACGGCGACGATCTCGTCGGGCACGGTGATCGCGGCCAGCGGTGCGAATGCGCCGGCTTTCAGCGGAATCGCGATGCCGCCTTCGGCAATCTCGCCGCGGAACGCGAGCCGGTACTGGTCGCCCGCGCTGCGCAGGTTGTCGGCGTAGAGCACGCCGGTGATGGCATCGCCGATCTCGACCGCGACGACCTGGTCGAGGCTTGCATCGACCGTCACGCTGGCCTTGCGCTGCACCGTGCCGGCCGCCGCGTCGACGATCCAGAAATGCAGCGCGCCGGCGTCGCGGCTGACATACAGCGCGCCAGTGCCGGTGACGACGATGGACACGTCGGCAGTGGCCTTGTGTTCGGCCGGAGCGGTGGTCTTGGTCGCCGGCGCATTCGCGCCGACTGCCGCGACGATGCTGCGCGACGCGGTGTCGGTCGCCGTCGCGGCGCCGGAGACGAACGCCGCGGCAGCGACGGCCGCGGCGAGCAGACAGCGCTGCAGGCCGCCGGCACGCCGGCGCGCATTCGGGGTCGGCAACCCGGCGCCGTCGGCGCTCGGGAATTCAGGGTAAACGGACATGGCGTTTCCTCTCATGGGATCGATGGCGATTGGCCACTGCGGCGAGCGCCGGACGCACGGCCCGCATCGCGGTGACCCCAGGAGTTCAGCGCCGTTGTTGCGCGCTGACGAGTACAAACGCGGGATCGATCCGGGTCGACGGCGGACCCGTGCGGGAACGATCAACATTTATGCGAATGTTTTGTTTGAACTTTTTGACTCTGTCACGCGGCGC
>Ga0068852_100000715_pt1 | contig 21715 bp, 21 predicted proteins | sample KBSCornC22_FD_66594 | JGI IMG/M metagenome (GOLD analysis project Ga0068852, IMG submission 66594) | Corn rhizosphere microbial communities from Kellogg Biological Station, Michigan, USA - KBS Corn C2-2 | ecosystem: Host-associated > Plants > Roots > Rhizosphere > Soil ... | reverse complement strand
AGCTGGCCGAACTCGTCCTGACCAATGAAGCCCTCGCCCCTGATCTCTATCAGCGGTCCGTCGACGGTTCGGCCAGCGACCACGATCGCAGCGATATAGCCGGTGTGGTTCTCACTCTGTTGGTCCGAGGGCGGGTAGAAGCTGAGCGAATAGTCGAGAGTGCTGGTTGTTGGGCCCTGCGCGTCCGATCCGTACGATTCCACCCGCCCTTCATCGATTTGGAGGATGGCGTGATGCTCCACGATCGCTCCGCCACCTTCATCCAGGATGGCGACGACGCGGGCATCGTTTAGCTGACAAGTGAGAGTGTGATTGCGCCAAGGAGCTCGTTCGGATCCTTTGACGTTTGCAGCTTCAGGCATCAGCGCCTCCGCAGAGGTGAGACCGACCGCCACCAAGCATTGCCGCACTAGCAGCGGCAGGTCGCGGTCCCAGCATAGCCCTGCGACCGAACGCGGCAAGCTCCACCCATTGCCGACATTCCGCTGATTACGTTAGCACGCCGCTACCGAGCGTGAAGGGGCGCTCTGCGAAAAAAGGCGTCGAAACCGTCGTACAAGGCCTTAGGTAACTTCGGCTCGCCGCCGCTCGCGAATATGCCTTTCGGCAAGCCCGTTGATAGGGTCCGTTTTCCACCCATTGCGGACAATGGCGGCAAGTGCCGCTAAACAGGCGCGTGTCCGTACGCTTCGCACCGATCGCCAACGTTACAAATTGTCCACCTGACAGCTTGGTCACGTTGCCGAAACCATGTCTCAATGTGCTCTGGCCGACTGTGATGGCAGCCAACGGCGTCGCGCAGGCGGATCGATGTTATCAAGCCCAGCTACCGATCTATCGCCAAGGTGGTATCTCTCGGCGATTACCGTCTTCAAGAATGAAGCCGCCAACCTCGAAGAATGGCTTGCGTTCGGCCTGCTTCACGGCATCGAGCATTTCCTGCTCTACGATAATCGGAGCAGCGATAATCCGAGGGCGGTCCTGCAGCCCTGGATCGAGGCCGGGATCGTCGATTTGGTCGATTGGCCTCTTCACTGGAAGACCGGCGCACAGATGAAGGCGTTTGTAGACGCGCTCGGCCGGCTTCGCGCGCTCACGCGATGGGCCGCATTCATCGATATCGATGAATTCCTTTTTTCTCCGACCGGCAGGACGGTCGCCGACGTCCTCAAGGGCTATGAATCTCACGCCGGAGTGATCGTGAACTGGCAGTGTTATGGATCATCGGGACACGAGCGCCGCCCCGCCGGCCTGACCATCGAGAGCTATACTCGGCGGGCGACGACCGATTGGGCGAGGAATCGCCGGGTGAAGACCATCGTCAACCCATTGCTGGCGACCGGGCCGCGAAGTGCGCATCTCTTCGATGTTCTGCCGAACCATTCACTCGTGACAGAGGACTTCAAGCCGGTGAAGGTGGTTCGGAATGCGAACGGCCGGCGGAAGTTGCGGCATCTGGCGGCCTGGCTGCCATACCTGCCCTTCGATCCTTATTCGAAGACCGAGCCATCCATTCGCCAGGTGTCGGTCTCCAGTCTGCGGATAAACCACTACGTAACGCGGTCGGAAGAGGAGATGCGGCTAAAGTACAAGGATCGGGACAGCTTAAGCCGCCGCGATCGGCGGTCCCATGCGCGGTATCACAATCGGAATGAGGTCGAGGACCCTGTGCTGGTTTCGAAAGCCGACGAGGTCAGGCGGGTCATTTCGAAAGTTCGCGGCCAAGCGTTCGCGTCGGAGCTCAAACGCTGATGCGCTTGGCCATGCCAGAAGGACCCGGGTGGCCTTGCAAAATCATCGCGGCAATCGGAATGGTCGCGATGACGGTCCCGTGGATCATTTCCGTTGCGCCGTGGGTCGGCGCTGCGCTGTTCGACGGGGGAATTATCGCGAGCGGCACCTGCCTAGTGCTTCTGCTCACAAATGTTGGTCAATCGATTTAGCTCCGCCGAGTCTACGGCGTCTTACTCGGACACAATCGTGGTTCCACCGTTCGACCCAAGGAACATGAGCCAAATTCGTCAAAACCCCTGCTCGGTGCCGAAGTAATCGCGCGGCCGTGGCCGAGCCGCGCCCAGTCGCCTTCCAGCGCCCTCGCGTCCACGGTCGCAGCTTCGAGGTCTAACTTCGCCCCAAATGCCGGCTTTCCGCCCATTGCTGACATTGACGCACTAACACCTTCTTAGCTTGAGCCGAGCGGGAAAGAGCAAGGCCGCCCTGATGGCCGGCGGCCTTACCCGGCAGGCTTACTGCGGCTGCATTTCGCAGGCGACGTCGTATTGCGAGACCGACGCGCTGTTGTTGCTGTTCTGCGGCTGTGACCCGGCATACATGCCACCGGCGATGCCGCTAGTCTCGTTGAATGCAGATCCCGGCGCGCTTGACGCATTCCCCGGATATGAAGTGCCCGTGTTGCCGCCGTTGATGTCCTGGCAGCTTTGGTCCGGCTGGCCGAGCGCTTGACCGCTCTGCGTCGTCGTCGAAGTTTGTCTCGACGTCGGCGAGTGCTGGGCGGATGCGAGAGTGGGATTGAGCGCCATAGCTGCGGCGCCGAAGATCACAAGTGTCGATTTCATCTGACTTGCTCCTTCAATGGTCCACTGGAGCGCATGCTCACGGGAGCACGCGCGAACGCCTCCAGAAGTGCTGAGGAGGTGGGCCTCGCCTGGGAATTGGTTCACGAACCGAGCGGCGAATGAGACCAGCAGAGCCGGGCGAACGATAGGACCTGCGCTTACGAAGGCAGCAATGTCCGCTTTCCACCCGTTTACTACATTAGCCGCTTAGGTCCGCTTTCGACCTATTGCAGACATGAGCCCGTGGAGGCATTTTTATCATATGATGAAAATGGTGGTCGCCGCAGTAGCCTTAATGAGCACTTCTCTTGTTGGGTGCGCCAAATCCGAAAGTGCCGAAAATGTTGCGAAGGAGATGCGATCGCGACCACCGTCGCAGCCGCATATGATCGACGACGGAGCTAACGAGCTGCAGCCGGCGTCTGCGACGAACAAAAGCGCATCTGACTGATCTGCCCGAAGGGGATCGGTTCTCTGGCTCATAACCGACATCAAATTTTATGGATGGCCCGCGCAGGCACAAGCCCTGCTGTGGCAAGAGGTCTGTGGCACTGTCTTTCGTGGCCGCCAAATGTGGAGCACCCAGTGAAAGGACCGGGCCGCGAGCCGCAGGAAATGCTGGAGCAGGCCCTCCATCATCTGCAGTTGGCGCTTGATCTCCTGGACCGCGCTTCCGCCCCGGCGCAGATTGGCGCGCACATCGACTTGGCTCTCAATCAGCTCGCATCGTATCTAGCTGAAGCCTTCCACTCGCCTGGCCCCTTCTAGTGACTTGCCGCAGGCGCGTCGGGGTCGCTGGCGAGCTTCCGGTGAGATCGCGTAAAGCTTTCCTTGCGCGGCTTAACCAAGCGCGTCATTCAATGAGGATGGTAGCGCTTCCATGGGACAGCTGAAATGACGAAATATTCGCCGGACCGAGATGTCGCAGGGAAGTTGACGGCGAAGAAGAAGGTGCGCCGTGTCGTTCAAGAGCTCGCCGAACTGTCGCTCCGGCAAATGCGATCGGATGATTCGGTTAGAACGGGGGACGCGGGTCAATTCAAGGGTCTCGAAGGACTGGTCGATCGCCTCTTCGAAGAGCGCCGGAAACGCGCGAGCCACTTTCCACAAGAGCTGGTGTCCGGACCAGCCTGGGACATCTTGGTCGAGTTGCTGAAGGCGACGATCGAAGGACGCCCGCTATCCGTCTCGAGCGTTTGCGCTGAATTGGCGCTTCCCGCTACAACTGCAGCGCGATGGGTCAATGCGCTGGAACAGTGGAACCTGGTCGTTCGACAGCCCTATCAGGACGTGCCGGGGGGCGATGCACTCGTGCCGACGTCCCACGCCTGTATGGCTTTCCGGGGTTATCTGCGCGATTTGTCCGGCACGTCGTAGGCATCGTCGATCGTGAGCTTGCCTGACCCGCTCGTGCTCAGACACACTTGGCCCTTGTGGGAACAGCCGCGCCAGTTTGAGCTCGGCCATGTGCTCAATTGTGCTGTTGCAGACCTGATTGGACCCGCGAGCATAGGTGAACTTGGATTACATCACGCGGGGTGCTGGGAGTGCGATCTGACGGATGACTCCCTAATCTGGTCTGGGGGCGTTTATGACATTTTCGGACTGCCACGCGGCACGTCGGTGAGCCGTCCGCAATCGGTTCGCTACTATCGCGAAGAGTCGCGCGCGAAGATGGAAAACCTTCGGGCCTATGCGATCAAGCACAAGCGTGGATTCACGCTTGATGTGGAGATTCGGGCTGCGATTGGAGAAGATCGGTGGGTCCGGCTTATAGCCGCACCCGTCGTCGGCACGGGCCCGGTCATGCGTTTGCACGGCCTGAAGCTAATTGTTTAGCTGCCGCGACTATTCAGTGCGCTTGCAACCCAAGCCGCAGTTCTAAGGTCCGCTTTCGACCCATTTCGGACATAAGCGCATTTGCTCGCCTCCGTTGGCTGGGGACCCTGTCGCAGGCACTTCCATCTTCCGCAATAACGCTGCCGGCCGTGTACTTCAGGGGCGAAGCGGGCATCATTTTCGTCGGTGTGTTGATTCGGTTCGAATCCGGGGAGAGGGTGCAGGACTATCGTTCGACACTATCCGGCTCGCCGTTCACGCGATCCCGATCAGCGTCGAGCGGCTGGACGCGTGCCATTCCGTCCAATCCGTGGCGCGCCCGCTGCGTCAGGCGCTCCGCCGCCAGTCGAGAGCTGGGATAACTAACAGCGCAGCATGCTCAGCGGCGCGCATTCTTTGGGGCGGTCGCTTGCCCGGGCGGCGGTGGCCACGGCACGACCTTGCCGATCTCGAGCGCTTTCATCGCGGAGACGATCCATCCGCGGTAATAGGCGACGTCGACATAGACGCCGGGCGTATCGTCGAGCCCGCAACCCGGTCCGAACGAGACCAGCCCGACGAGCCGCGGAGGTCCATCGCCATACGAGACGACCGGTCCGCCGCTGTCGCCGGTGCACGCATCCTGGTTGTGCTTGCCAAGAGCGCAGATCTGGCCGGCGCCCAGAGTCCAGTCGCCGCCGTCCGCCTGCGTGGACTCGTATCTGTAGTTCCTGTTGTTATTGCACGTCGCTGCCGGCACCTTGGTCAGCACGGCCTCGAGCAGCTTGGGGCTCTTGAGCCGCGGGTGAGTGACGACGCCGTTTGTCTCGATCGGTATCTCCGTCGTCCACCCCCATCCCGTCAGCACCAGCGGAGTCCCGTCCGGCACCGTGGCGTTGGCAAAGGGAATAGCGATCGGGTGCGCCTCCTGGTTGGCCGAAAGGTGGGTCTGCTCGTCCGACACGATCTTCAGCAGCGCGATATCGTCCCGCCTGCCGTTGCCGTCGGCGTCATAGGCCGAGTGCATGACGACCCCGCCGATTGCCCAGCTCGTCCCGCCTTCCGTCACCCACTGCGATCCTGTTCGAACGCGTCGGTTGGGGATGAACGTGTCCGCCTCGTCGTTGGGCCCGACGATGCAATGGGCAGCAGTCAGAACCCAATTGCCGGGAAGCAACACCCCGCCGCAGAGCTCCGTCCTGTCCCACGCCGCGCGGTTCGTTCCATATTGATCGCGTTCCTCTTTGATCATTTTCGCCGTGTAGCGTGCGGCGTAGGGATCGGTTTTATAAATCTCCACCTGCCACGGCGTCGTGCGCGCCGGCTCGCCGAACGAGACTGACACCGGCGAGGGAGTCTCCACCCAGTGGCATGGAACGCCGCGCAGGTCGGCGGGGCACCCGCCGAAGATCTGCTGCTTCGAGATACTGGGACGGGCCGCACCCAGGATGGTGAAGACGTTCTGCCAATCGTCTTCCCGCGAAAATTTGTTCGCCGCGCCGACTCTCTCCGCGGGACTGAGAAGGGCAAGGAAGCCGATCACATTCGCCTTCTCCCGCCGACCGAGGCCACGCAGCCCGATCGCGAAAGTGCGCCGCTTTTCCACCGTCAGCTTCGCCAGGAAATCGCGCAGCGCCGGCCGGCTCCGCAGCGGAGCGGTCGCGACGAGCCGGTGAAGGTCCGGGAACAGCTTTTCCTTCGCAACCGCGGGAGGCTGCGAGCCGGCGTAATCGAACAATGAGCCCCAGTCATAGCCGGAGAAGGACAGTTCCGGCACTGTCGACGCCATCGCCAATTCGCCGGGGCTAAGGAGTGACAGGAAGGTGAGGACATGCGCCCGCTGATCCGGCGGAGCCGCGATCAGCTGCCATACGAACGCGACCCGCTGATCATACCCGGAAAGACCCAACAGGAACCCGAGCAACGCAACTCGCTCGTCGGCGGGACTGCTCTTGAGCAGCGACTGCAAGCCCGCCCGCTCGGGAGCGCTGAGCAGCGGCTCGAGCTTCGACACCACCGCTCCGGACCGGACCGGCGCTTGGGTCTGAGCGGGCGCCGCAACCAGCGCCAAAGCGATCACCGCAAGTGCGTTCAGACGGACGCGCCGCATGGGCTGCTCCTCACTGGCTGAACAGCGGCCGCCTACGGCCGCTGCTCACAAACTGCTTCTAATTCGTGGTCGATGCCGGCCGCGGGCCGTTATCCGTCCTGTCGCCCTTGTGGTGATGCTTGCGCCTGGTCTCCGGAGCCGCGGCGTTGTTCTGCACGACCGCATTCATATCGGAAGCGTTTTGCGCCGGTGTCGTAGGAGTTGGAGCAGCAGCGGGCGCTTCGACATTGTCGGCCGCATTTTCGTCGGCGCTGTTTTGGGTCGGCGATTTGCTGCATGCCGCTGCGCAAAGCGCAAGTCCAATAACGACAGCAGATGTCTTGAGCAGTTTCATTCAGTCCCCCGTTCTTCTGCCGAGTCGCAATGAAACAAATTTGCGCCCGGCCAATGAACCTTGGCAGTGTTTTTGTTGCCCAAGCAAGTGACCGATTGTTCATCGCGACTGCGGTGGGTACCCAGCGCGACGCGCATGTTCGTGTCAGGCAAATCCCAGATCGCGCTCGATTTGGCTGAACTTTGGATTTTTCTTGAGGGGATCAAGCAGCGGATCATTCATCGACCGCACGACCCCCGGATCTCCTGAGGTGACTGCCTGCTGCAGGCAATTCAGCGCCTCGTCGCTGTGCCCCCACTGCGCGAGGACCTGGGCCTGCTGGTAGTAAGTGATGTTTCCATATTTCGCCTTGAGCTCGGCCATCGCCGCTTGCGCTGCATTCGCCTGCGACAATTTCATGTCCGCCATTGCCAGCCCGCGAAGGCGGCCAATCGGGTCCGGTTCCTTGTCATATTCGGCGCGCGCCGCGGGCGCATCTCCGCCCAGTAACGCGATGTCGCCAAGGGCCTGGTGGATTCCGATCGCCTTCGGGTTGAGCGCGAGCGCGGTGTGAAGCGCGCTCAGGGCCGCGTCATATTGCCGGGCATCGAGCTCGAGCAGTCCGGCGGTGCGGAATACGGTGGGATTGAGCGGATCCAGCCGCTGGGCGCGCGCAATCGCCACGCGCCCGTCCGCGAACCGCCCGGTCCTGCCCGCAAAGCTCGCGTACCCCGCCAGTATATCGGCATTGCCGAAGCCGAGCTGGTAGCTGTGCTGGTACTGCGCGGCCGCCGCGCGCGGGTCGAGCTCGCCGTTGAGCAGGACGAATCCGAGCGCAGAATAGCCGTCGGCAAGCGCCGGTGCGATGCGGATCGCGGCGCGGGCTGCGTCCTCTGCGAGCTGGTGGAACAGCTTGATCTTGCCCGTCGGAGAATAGGTATTGGCGATCACCGTGTAGACCCGTGACAGCGCGGCTTGTGCGACCGCGTAATTCGGATCGAGGGCGACGGCGCGCTTGAACTGGTCGAGCGCGCCGAAATCCGACGCCTCCCCGGCCGCAAGCTTGTACAGTGCTACCCCGCGCAGATAAGTGTCAAACGCCGCGCCATTGTGGGTCCCCCCCAACCGGTCGCGCGGTGCCTTGCTCGCGGCTATCCCGGACAGCAGCGCGTCGGTCACGAAGTCGGCGATCTCGCTTTGCAGCGCGAGCACGTCGTCGAGCTTGTGGTCAAACGTCTGGGTCCATTTGTCGAAGCCGGTCACTCCGTCGACGATATGCGCGGCGATCCGCACCATGTCGGACTCCCGCCGGACGCTCCCTTCAAGGAGGAAGTTGACGCCGAGCGCGGCGGCGATCTGGCGCGGATCGGAGGACTTCTTGCCGGCGACATCCGACGAGGTTTCCGCCGAGACCGCGAGTTCGCCGTTCTCGCTCAGGGTCGCGCGCAGTTCCTCGGCGACGCCGTCGGAGAAATATTCCTCCGCGGGGTCACCGCTGAGGTTGCGGAACGGGATCACGCCGATGCTGGTGCCGCTGTGCCCGCGGCCGCGCCACAGTTCAAAGCCGGCGATTCCCCCGCCGACGAGCACCATTCCGGCTGCCCCAGCGAAGATCGCACTGCGCCGCGAAAGCCCCGCATTAGGCCGGCGCTTTCGCGGTTCCGATTCCGCCGCACCGGCGGTGCTCATGATCGCGTGGCACAGCTCGTCGATCTCGGGCGCGTTGCGCCGCCCGCGCCAGCTGCTGAGGTCGATATGCTGGAGCTGGCGGAATCCGAGCGGCGGCTCGGCGCCCCCGATCGTCACCGGCACCATCCGCCCGCGGTCGCGCCCGGTCGCCGCCTCGTCGCGCACCCAGTGCGAGTGGATCGAGACGGGCGACCACAGCACGACGACTGCATCCGCCGACGCCAGCGCCTGCTCGATCTTCTCCGCGAACTCGTGCCCGCCCTCGAGCAGTCCGTCCCACCAGACCGTGAGGCCCTTCGCCTCCAACGCGACGACGATCGCCTCTGCTTTTGCCCGGTCGTCGCGCGCGTAGCTCAGGAAGACCGTGGTCGCCGGCCCCTGAGTCGTCTCTCCTGCCGCCGCCGACACGGCGCGCCTACTTCGTTCCGATGGCGATGATCGGCGCACCCGCTGCAATGCTGCTCTGGCTCGTCTGCAGCGCGATCAGCTCGTCGAGCAGCGAGAGGGTGGACAGCGACCGGTCTTCCTTGCCCGCATCCTCCTGCCGCAGCACATAATATTGGCAGTCGTTGAAATGCGTCTCGACGAACGTGCGGAAGGCGACGGGCGTCGTTCTGCAGGTCTTGTCGATGCGAAGCAGTGCGCGCGGCTGCGGCGCGGCGCCGGGGATGCTCTTCCAATAATAGGGCCAGTCCGGCGGCAGTTTCGTGCCGCAGCACGGCTGAGCCGCCCAGCGCCACCACTGCGTCTCGCCGAGGAAATAGATGATCGCTTCGGGCGACCGCAGGACCACCGACCCAAGCTTCTTTCCCGCGGCCGAGGATATGGTTACCAGCCCTTCGGTCGGCCCCGCTGCGTGGGAACTGGTCGCGGCGCCGTTGCAGATCCGCCCGATGTCGAGGCCGGTGAACTCCGACGTCGGCGAGGAGACGATGGTCACCTCGACCTGATCCGTGGGCTGTCCCTTGTCCTTCACCGGCACGATGCCCGCGACCGAATGACCGCTCCCGACCCCATCCTTCATCACCGCGACCGCTTCGCTCGCCGCCATTCTGAGCACCGTCGGCTCGGGATTGCCGACGCTGTGGATCGGGGAGCGGTCGGCCGCCGCGAACATATCCGCGAACGCCTCGTAATGCGGGTCGCCGAAGTCGCCGCGGTTGAACACGACGGCGCCGTTCGGGCAGATCACTCCTCCGACGACGAGTTCCAGGACCAGCTCTGGATCCCAGCCCTGGTTGATGAAATAGCTGACCTCGTCGAGCGTGACGGGCCTAAGGATGCCTTCCGTGAATTCCTTGCTCGACAACGGAATGATGCTGACGTTCGGGTTGATGCCCTCGTTGACGGTGATCTCGGGCGAAAGGATCGTCGCCCCCTTGCCGATCAGACTTGGGATGGGAAGGTCGATAGTCCCGCTGTTGCGTACGGTGCCCGTTACTGTGCCCATGGTCGAGAATTGCAGCGGCTCGCGGTCGGCGGCGCGAAGGATGTTAGTCACCAGCACCTCGTTGCGCGCACTGGCGAAGATGCGGTTGTAGTCGACGGCCACCTTGTTGGTCGTCGTCGTCGCTGCGCAGCCGGCAAGCGCCATACCGAGCGCCGCGATCACCGCCTCGAAAACTCCCCCGCGCATACGCAGCCCCCCAGTGACGGAGAAGACTGCGCCTTAAGGCGGAGGCTGACAATCCCACTCCGTAAAGGAGCGAGTCACTCGGCGGCGGCTCACCTGCGCGTGCTCGTCAGGACGGTCGCCGACGTCAGCTTTCCATCCATTTCAGACGTCACCGGCTCAGGTCTGCTTTCGACCCATTGCAGACATTAGCTTCATCAGCGTTGCAGGCATTGCGGTCGCCATCGGCTAGCGCCATCATTCCGACCAAATGAGCGAGGTTCGGATGTTCGGATTACGCAAGAAGCAGCGCGAGAAGACCCACTGAGCAGGTGCGCCAAAGCTAACCCAAGAAGCAAGGAATAGAGCGAGAATACATATTCAAAAACGGTCATGGACCACCCCGAGCGGCTTGCATGCAGCGCTGAAGGCGCAGGCACAAGCGTCCGCTCGCCACCCAAAGTTGCCGGTGCCACATCGGCAGCATCCGACCCATTGCTGCCCCTGGCTGGGCGGTCGGCTCTCACCATGATCAATCGGCAGCGGCCAGCGCTTCTCTACTATCCTGCCGGTGGAGGAGCTTGAACAGTTGACTCTGCCAGATCTCGGTCGCGAAATGGCAATAGCGCAGGTCGTCAAGCTCGAGGTGACAGAGATTCGCCTTGGCCTTCACGACCTCCCAGCTTTGCGTCAGTGATCGGTATGGCTTTTTCGTCGCCGGGTTGGCGACCACGTACGGGCAATGCTCGAGGCGCGGGACTCCATCCAGGAAGGCGACCGCGCTGCCGCTGAGGTGGAGCTCGCGCGTTTCTTCTGTGCCCGGAACTCTCACCCGCCAGAGCGCACCGGCAAGATCGATATGGTCCCACTGGACGTTGAGGATCTCGCCGGTGCGGCCGCCGGTCAGCATCAACAGCGAGATCACATATTTGAGCTGCCGGTTTGGACTTGCTCTTGCCGCCAGAAGAAGTTGCTGCGCCTGTTCTGCCGACAGCACCGCTTCGCCCTGCCCTCGTCGGTCGAGTCGGAGGCTCCCCTGCATCGGGTTCAGCTCTGCGTCGGCAAGCTTCAGATCGACGGCGAGCGTCCACATGCGCCCGAGCAGCCGCTTAAGCCGCGCGACGTCAGGACCGTTCGCGTTCCCCGCCTCGCCGCGCGATGTCAGCCAGGCCGCAATCTCGGTCTCCCCGACCTGGTCGAGACGGAACTGCCCGAAGGACGGAAGAATGTGGTCCGCAAGATCGCGCTCCGCGCTCTCACGCGCCTCCTCATCCCCCAGAAGACTATCGAGATAACGCCGCGATATATCCTTGATCGTCGGAACTCGATCCTGCGCCGAGGCGGGTGCCCACTGGAGGCTCATGACCGGCCCCGCGCGCTGCTCACGTGATGGGTGGTTGAGGCCGAGCTTCTGTGCCAATGTCTCGAGAGCCGCCGGAGCGTCGCTGTCGGCGATGATCTTCTCCGGATCGCCGGGGCGCGGTAGGCCGGAGCTCGCCAACGCGTAGGGGGAGACACGCTGGCTGGTGCAGAGATTGCCGATCCCGTCCTCGACGAGCTCCTCCTCGAACTCAACCCCGATGTGGGGCCCGGTAATGCGCGCGACGCGCGCAAAGGTCATCTGCCCATCGCCGAAGTCCACAACGACGAGCGTTCGAGGCGGCAGCTCGTTCAGCCCCTGAATGAGAGCGCCTGTCTCCGAGAGATTGCGGACGATTGCGGTTTGATAACGTCTTCCATGAATGACCCCGACCTTGCGGTACACGGACTGACGATTGCTGCGCTGCTTTTGAGGGCCCGACGGATCGATCGCCCAATTGCCGTCACCCAAGCGTTCAACGAGTTCATCCGACGAAAGCGCGGCGCTGTAGACCCATCCTTGGACATGGCTGACCCGGAGACTTCGAATGAGATCGAGCTGGTCCATATACTCGATACCCTCGGCGGTCGTTTCCATGCCGAGCGCTTCAGCCAGTGCCACGATCGCCGCGATAATGGCCCCGTTACGGGATCCCGGCAGCGTCGCTTCGCGCACAAAGGTCTGGTCGATCTTGATCTTGTCGAAAGGTGCGGTCCGCAGATAGCCGAGGGATGCGTAGCCGGTCCCGAAGTCGTCGAGCGCGAGGCGGACGCCGATGCTTTTCAGGGTCGCGAACATCGCGTCAATTGCAGGGGTGTCGCCCAGGAAGACGCCCTCGGTGATTTCCAGTTCCAGGCGGTCGGGCGATAGTCCTGAGGTGGCGAGCGCAGACAAAACCGTTCCTGGCAAAGAATCGCTGTTGAACTGAACGGGCGAGACATTAACCGCGACGCGGAGCGTCCCCGGCCAGCTCGCGGCATCCTCGCACGCCTTGCGCAACGCCCAGGTGCCAAGTTCGCCGATGATCCCCGCTTCTTCCGCGATGGGAACGAATACGGCCGGCGAAATCGCGCCTTTGACAGGGTGACTCCAGCGCAGCAGCGCTTCCACTCCGGTAATGAGGTTGGACCTCGCGTCGACGATCGGCTGGTAAGCTAGGCCCATCCCCTCGCGCGCGAGCGCGTCGCGAAGATCCTCCTCAAGCGCGCGGCGGTCCTCGGCTGCCTCGAGCAGGTCGGATGAGAAGAACTTGTACCGCCCACGGCCGTCGGCCTTGGACCCATAAAGCGCCAGATCCGCGTTGCGGATGAGATCGACCCTGGTACGTCCGTCCGCCGGCGCAAGAGCGACGCCGATCGAGGCTCCAATGACGCACCGCCTGCCGCCAATCGGGTACGGTTGAGAGACGATCGAAATCAGACGCGACGCGATTTCGCCAATCGCTTGACGATCGTCGCAATTTGGGAGAATCACTTGGAATTCATCACCTCCCAAACGGAACACGCGTTCCTTGTCGCCAACGATCCGTATCAGCCGATCCGCAACCTGCTTGAGGAGCGCGTCTCCGGCGGGGTGCCCGAGCGTATCGTTCACCTGCTTGAATCGGTCGAGGTCGATCAGCATCACTGCACAGGTTTGGTGCTGCTGGTCGGCTTGCCTGAGATGTCCTTCGAGGACCTCCGCCATGCGCCGCCGGTTGGGAAGTCCGGTCAATGGATCGTATTTTGCAAGCTGGGACGCGTGCTCGGACGATCGCCGCTGTTCGGTAACGTCGACGGCGCTTCCACGGTAGCCCGCAAATTGACCCGATCGGCCGAAATGCGGTGTGCCAGACACTGTCCAATAACGCTCGATGTTTTCCTCGGAAGGTCGGACCGTAATCTTCTCGAATGCCGAACGCCGCGCTAGCAAAAAGGACAGTGTCCGGCCGCTGAAATCGTCATCAGCTTGCGCAAAAATGTCGGAAAAAGATTGTCCCAGGAGTGCGCCTGATGGTGCGCCTAGGAGCTCGGCGACGCTCTCGCTGATGTAGGTTAAAGCGCCTTCCTGGTCGACGGACCAAAACCACCCCTGTGCTGACGCTTCAAACGTCTTCAGCAGCAGCAGGGGTTCGTTGCCGTCGGACTCGACCACGGCTGCGCTGTTGCGGTTGCTGCTAAAGCGGGTGAGATCGTTCAGCATCGCGCGCTCGGGGCCGTTAAATCCGCCGGGTCTCTCCGACGCCGACGATCCGTGTACGACCGGTCGATCGCTCCGGAAATCTGTCGAACCTGACCTCGCCTGTCGATCGCCATGGACGATAATTAGCTGGGCGAAATCAACGTCTGACCAAGAGGCGTGGTTAACGGCGTCAGCGCCGCCGACAATTCGAGTGAGCTGCCTACTGCTAACGTCCGCTTGTCAACTTTCCTCCCATTCTCGCCGCTACCGCTGGAGTGTCCGCAGTCGACCGATGGTGGGCACTCGTCTATGGTGTCAGGCTCGACGCGCAGTCCGGGGAGATGTGTGATGGACGGAGCCCCGAAGCGCGATGCAGTTGTATTCATTCTCTTCTGCACGGCGTTCCTGGTAGTCATCCTCAACTTCACGGCGGCTATGCTCTTCGCAACGTCAGGCATGTCGTTCTTGTGGATGGTCAAGACTGCAATGTGGCTCACTGGCCTGTTCGCAATTGTCGGAGCCGCGTTCGCGGTGGTGCGCGGGGTGGGGCGTCGAAGAGCAACAACCCAACGCAAAGCGTAATATATCCGCTTTCCACCCATTGCGGACATTAGCTGCTGCGTGATTTCGTAGTTCGCTGCACGCACTCGTGCTATGGCTGCTTTACCATCGACCAGTAAGCACCGGCCGTCGACGGCTGAGAGCTTTTGCTCCCGCCCAACTGCGGGAATGCACATGAAACACGCGCTGATCATTGAGGATTCCGAAATCATATCCTTGATGATCGAGGATGAGCTGGCGGAGCTTGGGTTCACCAGCAGCGCCAAAGCGGCATCGCAGAGCCAGGCTATTCAGCTCGCCGAAGATATGTGTCCTGACCTCATCACGGCGGATGATCGTTTATCGGATGGATCCGGAATTGCAGCAGTCCGTCACATCTGCCGCCATGAAGCCATCCCCGTTCTGTTCATCACAGGAGATCCCAAGCACATCAAGGATGCGATCCCCGACGCGGTGATCCTCGAAAAGCCCTTTACGCATGCGGACCTGGCTCACGCTGTTCGGCTCGCCCTTGAGACCGCACGCATCTATTCGTACGTTCACGTCCTGTAGGCTCCTACCGACACTGTCCGTCTTGCGGCCATCCGGAACACTAGCTGCGTTGGTCGGCTGGACGCCGAGCAGTACGCAGCACCGAACCGTTGCGATAGCGGAGCAAACAAATCGGCGGCTTATCCACTGTTGATTTGGGTTATGATACCGCTGTCTAACTTACGCGAGTCTCTCCCATGGACCACAACGCCAGGCAGCTGCGCCAACAGGCGCGGCATTGCCGTCAGCTCGCGGAGGCGCATTATGACGAGCAGATCCGAGCCATGCTTCGCACCATGGCCGAAGACTTCGACGAGCAAGCTCTCCAGAAAGATGCGGTCTGCCGTTAGAGAGCTGCGGATGGGCGCGACCCTTTTAGACTTTGGCTACACCAAGCTCAGCCCAAGGAGTCGGTCGTGACCTCAGAGAACTGGCACGAGGAGCGAGACAGGCTGGTGGAACTTCTGGCAGGCATCGAATCCGGCCGGATCACACACATAGACGTCGACAATCTACGGCAGTTGCGAGCCACAAGCCCGCAAAACATAGCCGTGGTTCGAGAGCGGCTGGCCGAGCTGAATGCCCGCCTTGGCTGATGAAATCTGTCCGCAAAGAGCCTCTCCTATCGACCTGTTGTGGACATTCGGCAACGGGCGATAGACGCGCCCGGAGCTGACTTCACACTTCACGTCGGGTGCTTGGGTCCAGCACCAAAGGCAAGTCCGCCAGTCAGGTATCGAACCTCCGCCCTCGCGGCTTGGCCGCTGTTGACGGCATGTCGGGCCACTTGGTTCGCTTCCTGCACCTTGCGAGCATCGACCAGCTGCGTGCCCGTCAATTTACCGCCCCGGTAATAGTTGACCCTGTAGATCACAGCAAAAGGATACGCCTGTGGCAAACCGGAGTGAAGTGTGCGGCATAAGCGGAGGTCGTCGTAACGTCCGCTTTCCACCCATTGCGGACATGCGCGGCTTCGGTCTGCTTTCCAGCGATTGTAGACGCTATCACCGTGGTTATACCGGTCGGCATCGGCGGCCGACTGCCGAGCCGACAACGCTTCTAGTCGGAAGCGAGCGCTGCTGGGCGGCGGCGGGAGCGCATTGAAAGCCCGATCGCGCCAAGCCCCAGCAGCATCATGGCCCAGGTCGCGGGTTCAGGGACAGCGCCGGGTGCTGGCTCGATCTTCACGATCAGTGAGTCACCGGGCGCGATAAAGGTGTAGGCGCCGGGAGCAAGGCCAAGGGATGCAATCGATTGGCCCGACCAGGTCGCTGTAGCCGCAATCGGACCTCCGGAAGCGTACCCGTCAGGAAGCCACACAAGCCCAGAGGCGCCGTAGACGGCGAATGGATCGCCCGAAATCGATGATGAGAAAATGGTGGAATTGGCCGCACCGAAATTTGATGGAGAGGAGATCAGGCCGACAAAGCCATTCACGCGTTGGGAGCCATCGCCCACTTCGGCAAAAGCAACCGACGGGTTAATCGCTTCCGCAATGGCTGTACTTGACTCATATTCTGTCAGACCGGTGAGGTTCAGCGCACCAGAGGCGCTCGCAACGACGTCAGGGCCGACTTGGCTAATGTTGAGCGTCACTGTGGCATCCGCGGCGGTAGCAACGACCGTGATGGACGCAGCGAGCAGAGTTGCACAGGCGAAGAACTTCATGGTCGAAACACCCCAACCGCCGAAAACGCTAAGGCTCTTTTTGAACCAGACTCGTTAGGCGCGAATCGAGGCATCCTCTCGATCAGCCTTGTGCGTCGGCGATCGCGGACGGACGCCGTCCGCTCAGGCTGCTTCTTCGCCCGCCCCCATAGCATGCACCGCAGCGGCGTTGAGCCGTTGACCGCCGATTGCCCAGTCGCCCTGCGCGATCTCGTTGATCTTCACCCAGGTGACGGGACGCATCGCCTCGCCTTCGACCGCGATCATCGCTTCGGTGACCTTCTCGATCATCGATTTCTTCTGGTCGGACGTGAATGCGTCCCTGATAACATCGATCGTAACCAGAGGCATAAGCTGTTCCCTTCGCTGGCTTTGCGTGACAGTCTGTTCGCGCCAGTCCCTCTGCGGGATCGATTGGAACCTCTAGTTCAGCTTCTGAAGGAACGAGCTACAGTTTTTGAAGTGGAAGCGCTACCGTTGCAATGTATTGGCGGGCGTAACCCTTGTGGAAGTTACGGCGTGAATTACGGTCAGTTCTGTCCGATATCGAAGGCGACCGAGATCCTCGGCGAACGATGGACCTTCCTAATCATCCGCGAGCTGCTGATGGGCGGCCGCCGCTTCACTGAGCTCCAGCGCGGCCTGGGCGACATCTCGCCCGCACTTCTTACCGCTCGCCTCAAGTACTTTGAGCGCGTAGGCCTCATCGTCCGGCGCCGGATCAATGGCCAACGCGGCCACGAATATTGTCCGACACCCGCGTGCGAAGAATTGAAGCCCATTATCATCGCGCTAGGCGAATGGGGCCTCTGCTGGGCCCGCAACGTGCTCGCGACCGATTATCTCGATGTGGAAATGCTGATGCTCTATCTGGAACGAAGCATCGATCCCGCCGAGCTACCGGGCAGCGAGACAGTGATCCAGTTCAAGTTCAATGACGTTCCGGACCAGCGCGACTGGTGGCTGCTGGTTCGTGATGGCAAAGTCGATGTCTGCATCACTCGTCCTGGCCGTGATGTTGACGTCTTCTTCTCGACCAGTGCGCGTACGATGAGCGATGTTTGGATGGGGACCCGCAACTATCGCGACGCTGTCCTGGCTGGCGATCTTCTTGTCGAAGGCGACCTTGCGCTCACTCGCCGGATCAGCTCGTGGCTTCGGCCGAGTATCTTTGCGACATCGAGAAAGCCGCCGATTGCTGGCGTGCCGGCAGTAGTTTAATGACGCATCAGGGACGCATTTTTGGATAAATTCGGTTTCGTCACTCTCGCCGAACGTCCTAGGTCCACTTTCCACCCGTTGTGTACATTCCCGGCTAACGTCCGCTGTCGACCCTTTGCGCGCATTGGCCATCCAGTCCCAAGGGGCGTAGCTTAGTGCCGGGGAGTACATGGATTCACGTCCACCTGCCGAAGGCACTCCACAACTGGCGCGAACTCGCGCGAGAGATCGCAATTATCGTCGTCGGCGTGTTCATCGCATTGTTCTTCGAGCAGCTGGTGGAGCGGTGGCAGTGGGGCCGGAAAATCGACGCGGCGGAAGCTGGCATGAGGCATGAGTTGCTGTGGGACGATGGACCTCAATTCTATCAGCGCGCTGCCATGCACCCATGCGTAGTAGCGCAGCTCGACAAGATACGGAGCGCCGTTGATTCCGATCGGAGCCGGACAGAAGTCTGGACGGCGATTGACGGCTACTGGATGTTTCCGGTCAGCTACGACAGCATCGCACACGAGGCCGCCGCGACATCCGACGTGTCAAGCCACATCCCGCAGTCCACGCTCGAACCTTATGTGCTCGCTTACGCCGTCATGCAGAACGCCAATGAGTCAGGAATGGCCGAAGCCGCCGAAGGCGGCCGACTGCGGGCGCTGCGCAGGTCTGGAGGAAGACTGTCCGACGACGAGGCGAGGCAGGTCTTGAACGCTGTGGAACAGCTACGCCTGGATGATCGACTCATGTGGAATACCGCCCAGTGGACTCTTCCACAGCTTAAGAAGATTGGGCATCTTGATACCCGAACCACGCATTTCATGATGCTGGCTGCTCGGCGACACTATGGCCGACGTGTGAGGGACTTGCCCTCCAACTTTCCGGCGGGACTCTCACGTTTCGACTAATCGCAAAGGGCAGATCTCCAGATCGGAGGTTCGCCCTCGCGTTAAAGCGAATGTCAGCTTTCCACCCATTGCAGACGTCAGCGCGGTGTCCGCTTACGACCCATTCCGCCCATTAGAAGAGTTCCGCGCTGAAAGCTTCCGATGGCTCCGGGGTCGCAGTAGACCAATCTGTCGGGAATGCGGCGGGAGGTTTTCGCGCCGCGCAAGCTCGCTCGTGTGGTGGAGTCGGCAGCCCTGTGCTGGCCGCGGGTCCGCCGGCACTCTTATCCTCTCGTCGACGCGCCTGTCATAGTTTCAAGCCCGTACAACGAAGTTGACTGGTTGTTAATAAAATGTAAACGAACCGTCGGGGACGCGACTCCCGAGTCGCGAAAGGTGGGCCATTCGCTGAGGAGGCCCCGATGCCAAGGTTGTCACATGTCAGCGCTCTTGCGGTCGCAACATTTGCCGTGGCCGTGGCAGCGAGCCCGGCAATCGCTACTACCGGCGGCAACATTTTCCTGACGGGGCACGATCCCGATTATCATGCATATTGGGAGGACTCGGCCTCGGCGTTCGCGGCGCTCACCTCAGAGGTGAACTTCGTTCAGAATGGATCGACACTTCCGTTGCTCGTATTCGACAATAACGATCTTGAACTTTCAAACGTGCTTACGACTCTCGGTATCGCGCACGTGACCGTCGATCCTTCCGGCTCACTATCTGATTCGCTATTTGACACGTCAATTTATTCGGCATTCGCTGTTGCGTCCGATCAGAGCTGCGGAGGCTGCGATCTCTCTGCCTCGGATGTCGCAAATATCGCCACGCACAGCTCAGCCATCGATGCCTTTTTCAACGGTGGGGGCGGCATTCTCGGGCTAGCGGCAGCACAAGATCCTAACGGGTATGCATATCTTCCGGAGGCTGCGGCCAATGCTGGCGGATTTCCACCGTCATTCGGATTTGTGGAGACACCTGCCGGCACTGCCAACGGACTAGTCGCGGAGAATGGCGATGCTACTCATAACTATTTCCCGACGCCAGGCACCGGCGGCCTGTCTAGCGCTTACCAAGTCGCCGAGACGAACTCCGGCAATGTGGAGTCCGTATTCGTTAAGAACGGCTCAATCAGCTGCGTAGGACCGACCTGCACAATCACCGGAGCCGTTCCCGAACCGGCGACTTGGGGGATGATGCTTTTGGGCTTTGGAGCAATAGGCTCCGCCTTCCGCCGCCGTAAGCGTCCGACCATGCGTTTTGCTCAGCTCGCCTGAGCAACGAACTCATTCCCGATCTGAATGAGATGCCGTCGCTCCCTGTCCGGAGCGACGGCGCTGCCTGACAAAGTTTGCTGTCGGCGGAGCATCGATGACCTAATAACCGCCAGGTTATCGGCGGATGGGCCCTCGCGCGGTTCCCAGTGAAATAGCTGTTACGCTCAGCTGACGGTGTACACCTGCTTGCTGCGGGTCAGCGTAATCGTCGGCCCGGTGAAGAACAGGAAGTTCATCGTCCGGGTGTAGGTGATGGTCAGGGTCTTGTACCCGGCGCTGGTGACCGGCGCCTGCACGTTGAACGAGCCGCCGGTCGGACCGAACAGCTTGGCGTTCTCCTTAGCGACGATGGCCGTGTCCGTCGGGTTGTCGCACCCAGTGTCGGTGCTCGGATTGGGAATGCACAGCGTCGCCAGCCGCGCGCCCTCGCCGAGCGCCTGCTGCATCCCCGAATTGGCCCAGTAGAGCTGGCAGAACTCGAAGATGCCGTAGATCAGCGTGATCAGGATCGGCAGCGTGATCGCGAGTTCCACCACCGCAGCGCCGCGCTGGTCGCGCTTGAGACGTTTGAACAGCTTCATTGCGTACGCAGCCCCGCTCGGCCGTGGAGGGTGTAACTGCCGTCGGAGTTCGAGCCGGGCCAGCGGCGCGACGCGAACATCGGCGTGAATTTGTGGGTCACGTCGACCGTGATGTAGCGCGCCGTGAGCGGCAGGCTCGCGCAGGTCGAATCGTAGTTCGACTGCCTGACGCCGCCGCACTCGAGCCAGTAATCGATCGTGACCTTGCTCGCGTCGACGTCGGTGAAGCCCGCGCTTGTCGCGGCGGCGACCGCCTCGTTCTTGAGGGTGTCGTAAGTGCTTTCAGTTGCCTGGTACTGCTGCACCTTCTCGATGGCGCGATAGGCCGCCTGTTCGAGGATCAGCTTTTGCGAATAGGCGCGCGTGATGTCGGCGACGCCGATGATCAGCGTGCTGAAAACGGGAAGGATCAGCGCCAGCTCGATGATCGATGCGCCGGCTTCGTCGCGCCGAACCGATTTGAGGCAGCGGATCATTCGACCAACCTGACTTTCTTGCCGGTGAAGGCGCCGTAGTCGACACCAGTGCACGTGTTCGAAACCGCGCTATTGCCGGTGAATATCACGTCCTTGACGACAATCTGCATGCAGTTCGCCGTCATGCCGCTGTCGCCGTTGAACCTGAGGTCACCATTCGGGAAGTAGAGCGCACCGGAGATGGTGGATCCGCTGTTGCCGTTGATCTTGACGGTATTGTCCAGCGCGGCGGACCGGCTCTGGTAGAACAGAAGGCCATCGTAGCAGCCCGCTGCTCCGACCGTGCAGCCCGTGCTCGGCGCAGTGATGTTCATTGTGCCGCCCTCAAGGTCAACAGTGCCGACCGCTCCGCCGCTGCTGTTCATGAGAACGAAGGTGCATTGAAGGCAGGTCAGGCTCGCACCCGTGTTCGTCATGCTCATGCTTCCGCCGTCGAGAATGTAGGTTCCGGAGGCGAGCGTCACGTTGCCCTTGATGTTGATGTCGCCGTTGAAGCAGCGGACGCCGCTCGGATTCGAGACTGTGATCGTGCTGCTCGGGCTGTTGGCGGGAAAGGCGCCACAGCCGCTCGGAGTCGGCAGCTGGACGTTTCCGAAGGGATCAGGTTGAGCGATCGTGAACGGCTGAAGCACTGTTCCGCTGCCCCAGTGCGTGCTCGACGGAATGCCGCCCACAGCCGCGATGGGGCTTGCCGTCACGCTCGATGAACCCGTGGCAACTGCGGCGGACATCGAGGTGGAGTTCGTAATCATCCCGCAGCCAAGGTTTACGGTCGTGCTGCCGGTTGCGTCGATACCGGTAACGTTCCCGGTCTCTCTGCTGATGACGCAATATTTACCCGCCGGCACGATCGTCGCGGTAGCGGTCGCTGTGATGGTCGGCGG
>Ga0068852_100000712_pt1 | contig 21743 bp, 13 predicted proteins | sample KBSCornC22_FD_66594 | JGI IMG/M metagenome (GOLD analysis project Ga0068852, IMG submission 66594) | Corn rhizosphere microbial communities from Kellogg Biological Station, Michigan, USA - KBS Corn C2-2 | ecosystem: Host-associated > Plants > Roots > Rhizosphere > Soil ... | reverse complement strand
CAGAACCATCATCTTTACCTGCTGCCCGGAATAAAGATACAGCTGAATAATGCCCGCAGGAATGTCCGCACAGGCGACGGCGTCAATTATGATGTAAGTTATACGTATACCTATGACACGAAAGGCCGACCGGTTTTCAGATCCGGCGATCTGCTCTGGCTGTCGGGCTCGGACAGCGGAAAGCATTTCCAGGTGTCAACGACATTCTCCTATTACGACTGAAATAAATTTTCATAACTCCTGTGTTACCTATAAATTTGAGTAACGCCAAGGTTACTCATTATGCAAAAGGAGGTCAGAAAGACATGGTTCTTTAACCACCCGCCCCAGAAGGTTTGGGAATGTCTTACCAAACCTGAACTATTGGAACAATGGCTGGGGGCGACAGATTTCCAGCCAGTGGTAGGACACAAATTCCGTTTCATCAGCCCGCATAACAATCATGCCTACTGCGAAGTGCTGGAAGTGTACCCGGCGATAAAGCTTTCCTATTCCTGGCAAAAAAGGTCAGGCAAGGACAATAAGCCTTATAATTCAAAGGTGGTGTGGACGCTTATCCCCAAAGACAACGGAACGGAATTGCAATTGGTGCACAATGGCTTCGCTGCAGCGGAAGATCGCGCCGGTCATGATAGTGGATGGGATGCCTGCTTAAAGAAATTTGAAGAGATACTAAAGGCAGGTCACTAAGGAGCATACATCACGGAAGGTAATATTTATTCATAAGACGCCCTATGGGCTAACATCCGCTGGCCCCATTATCATATCAGACGGTTGTCTAAAGCACCAGCAGCTTTGCTGTCGCCACATCCATGGCAGTAGTCACTTTCACCGTATAAATACCCGCACGAAGACCACGCAGGCTCACTGGGATCACCGGCGAAGTCGGCAGACCCGTCAGCTGTTTGACCACCGATCCGTTACCATCGATGATTTGAATGACATACTGCCCATCCGCATTGGAAACGATCAGATTAGTCGATCCGATGGCAGGGTTGGGAACTATGATCACTTTCAACGGCGGAGAAAAAGTCAGGCTCACAGTATTGGACAGCGTGGATACACCCGGCGATTCGATCTCCTTCAGCCGGTAGTAATTGGTGCCTGGCAGAGGCAGCACATCGACAAAACTATAGTCCGTAGTCTCATCCGTACTGTTCTTTGCCGGTACCAGCCCAATCGGCAGGAACAACCTTCCGTTGAGACTCTTTTGCACCTCGAACCATTTGGTATCATTCTCCTGCGTGGTGGTCCACTGCAACAATGCCTTGTTCTCTTGTTTCACCGCAGTGAAGACCAGCGGTGGCTGTGCCGGTCCGGAGCCCGGAGGAGTAAACGAGTATTGCGTGAACACAGGATAGTGGTCTGTCGTAGTAGAGCCATAGTTGGTCACCAGTGTAGCGACATCCGAACGAACCGTGGCCGAAGCAGGCAGATAATACCTGCTCATTGAATCAGTGAGGATCACATTATCGATCACGCTGGTGAAATTGACATCGGAGTGCTGGCCGGCCGGACTCAACGGCATGGTCGGGAAAGTATACAAGGCGGAATCCGTAATGGTGAAGGCGCTCCAGGAGGTCACCGGCGGATTGACGCCCGCAGTGATGGTCGTATTCAGATCGTCGTTGAAATCACCGAGGATCACCACATTGTCTGCCGGATATTGCGCTTTCAGCAGTGAATCCAGGGCACGGGCTCCATCGGCACGACGGGCATAAGCCGTCAGCACGGGTGAAGTGTTGGCTTTCGCATGCACGTTGATAAAGCGCACTGTTCTGGTATTTGTTCCGCCATGGTTGTCGCTCAACGTAACGTTGGCCGTGAGCATATACGGGAACCGGCCGCTGGCCCAGTCATTATAATACAAGGTGGCCGGATCCAGCGGATTGTCAACACCCAGCGTGAGCAGGGAGTCGGTGCGTATCATCGAGATCTTGGCGGTGTTGTAAACAAAGGCCAGTTTTTGCACGGTGTTCAGCGGGTCGGGACCGCCGGGGATCGTGGGATTGGAGTATGATCCATACCGACCCACCACGACAGCATAGCCAGGCATGGTGGCCACGATAGAATCCAGGGCCTGCTCATCACACACTTCTTCCAGCGCGTACAGGTCCGCATGCAGACTGGGCAAAATAGTGCCCACATTCTTTTTCTGCAGTGCTTTGTCGGTAGGCCCGAGGGTTGGATCGGGAGTACCGAACCAGTTCAGGTTCCAGTCGATGACGCTGAGGGTGCTGGCGGGATCGATGCTGTTACCCTTGACGTTGACGATGGCCGTCGAGTCGGAGATAATAACGAGCACGGAGTCGATGAACTGACGATTGGAGACGGCAGGCTTGAATCGGACAAACACCGGCACCGCGGTATTATTGGCCGTTGCCTGGTTCAGCGATATGGAATCATTGAAATGCACACTGTCCGCTGAGACGGCAAAGCTGCCCGAAGAAGTGATCGTAACATTGGAAGTAAGATCATTACCCGTGACGATCAGTTTTTGGATCACAGATCCTCCGCCTGGCGTAAATCCGAATTCCAGGTTATTCGTGCTCAACGTAAGGCTCGGTGGCGGCGGGGTCAGCGAATTGACCAGGCTCACATCATCGAGTGTCCAGCGCGAACCGTCCTGCGCGGTAGAGGTATAAACAAAAGCGATGTAAACGCTCGAATCCTTAAAGGCGGACAGGTTGATATTGGCAGACTGCGTCCAGACATCGGATGCCTGACTGGGGAATTTCCCGTTGAGGTCTGTCCAGTGTGCAAGCGTGGGATCACCCGAACCTGAGTAGTCGATGGATACTTTCAGCATCAGCGGTGCACCGGCAAAAGCATTGCGGCTCCAATAGCTCAGCAAGGGGAAGGTCGTTCCGCTGAGATCAAATCGTGGCGTGATAAGCCAGTCCTGGTTGACATGATTGGCGCCGCTGGCAAATCCGTTGATCTGCACGGCGTGTCCGAACGGCGTGGTTCCTGCGGGTGCAGAACTGTCCCGGCCAAAGGTCGTGCAATCCCAAACCTGGGCTCCCGATACGCTAAAGGCCGTGAACCCATTGGGCAGCTGGCCGCTACCAAGACAGCTATCGAAGCTGGTGATGAACGGCAGCGGTTGTGGGATAGAATTATTATAGGTGCTGAAGACCCAGTCCGTGCTCGACATGCCGGGAAAGCCGTGTCCAAAGGCGTCTAAAAAAGTAAATGGCGCCATGCGGATCGAGTAGGTGTTCCCACCGGACAACGGAAGATCGATGGTGACAGAGTCATTGCTGACCACGATACGGGGATCGCTCACGGGAATGGATATGCTGTCGGCGTTATTGACCATCAGAGTGATATTACCGGCGCCTTTGACGATAGGCTTGGTGAATACCGCTACTGGAATAGTGCTGGACGGAATATTGGAGGAATTGTCGGCAGGTACGAGGATTTGTACAACAGGCGGCAGCGTCGTATAGCCCGCATTGCGCGCATTGGGCGTGCCTGCAACAAAGTCGGTGGAATTGTTATTGGCATCCTGTCCATCCGGAGTACGCTTGTCCGATGTGGAATTGGTCAACACCGGTGCGGGTGCGCCTTCGAAGCCGGTGGCCGTCGGTCCATACCCCACCAGGTCCATGACAGTAGACCCGGAAGGATTGGCGCCCGTCTGGGCTGCGGTGGAGTTGCTCAAAAGAACTTTACCGGAAGCGGCGCTCATGGCGATGCCGCCCGTTACGTCCGGTGTTGGCAGAGGCGTGCTGGGCGTGGCGCCTGCCGACTCCGCCACCAGAAAATAGCCGTGGGGAGGAATGTATCCGGTGAGAGGGGTCACCTGCCAGGAAGAACCTGTTCCCGCAGCGTATTGAACCGACCAGCCGTTGAGGTTGACTGATGTATCGTCGTCATTGAACAGCTCGATAAAGTCATTGGAGTAAATGGAGCCCGAGTTGCCGCCGCCACCATATACCTGGTTGACCACGACCTTTGCCGCCGGAGCCGTCACTGCGCCGGATAGCGACACGGTTTGCGAATCGGCTGTTCCCGAATGCAGTACCAGGTACCCATTGACCGTCCCGCCGGATGGGTTTGCTGCAAGCCTTACCAGGATGGGCGTATCGGCTACCGTCCCATTGTGCTGTGGCAGCGTAAGGGAAGTGGAGAAGACACTGCCATTGCCCGAGAGCTCATACCCTGCGGACGCCGATGCGGTGACATCTGCCGTCAGGTTGACGCCGCCGATGGTTACCGTTTGTGCGGTGGATGGGCTTCCTGCCACCGTAGTGAATGACAAGATGTTGGGAGAAGCCGTCAACGTGGGCAAAGGCACATCGCCGGAGGTGGCAACGGTTACGCCCAGATCATCTATACGCCAGTTGGCGGTATTCTTCGAGGCATTGCCCGCACCGTTATAGGCATAGATGCGGATGGTTATGGCCTGCCCCGTAGCGCCCACAATGGAGGTCGCATTGGAGACAAGAGCCCATGTACTGTTGTTGGTGAGTGTGGAAGAAACCGCGGCCGTGGCAAAACTATCCAGACCGGTGCGGATGTCATAGGCCTGTGGCCCTGTACCCGTGCTACGGCTGCCGAATTGGATCTGGTTCACGGTGATAGCTACTCCCACAGCAGGTGTAAGTGTCCATTCGAAATAGGTGGTGGTGTCCGGCCTGAAAGCCCCCACATTTGCCGCGGCTCCTGCATTATTGCCGCCAGTGGCGCCCGTGTAACCCGAGGATGCAGAGGTGGTGGTCAGTAGCGTGGTCGTACCATTATTGTTACCTTGCGTGACGGCTGAAACGCTGACCCCCGCCGGGATGCCGGACGAAGGGGTGGAAGTGGAAAAATCCCAGGTGATCTGGGCACGGCTGATCGCTGGCATCAGAAAGGCCAGTACTAATAGGTAAAGTTTTCCCATTGGTCAGATAGTTTAATTTTTATCGCCAAAACTACAGGACAGGCTGCAATCCTAAATTAAAGAATTATTATTTCTCAGTCCACCAAAAAATCAGTAACTTATATTCAGGTTTTGGAGCTATGAGACTACTTATTACGATTTTTTTATCGATGATCATTTTGGGAGCCACCGCCCAAACGCATTTGCCTGTCACCGGCTGGGGATATGGGTTTAGCCCCTGGCAGCCCGCCATAGCTTTGCCCTCTTTCAATGTAGATGTTACAAAAGCCAAATGGCAGCTAAAACCCTTTGCAGGCCTTACAGCGGGCTATATGTATTTCGGTGGAGGAAGCATGTCTTATGTCTCTGCTCCTGTCGGACTGGCGCTCCTTCGCCCGTTGAATACGAATTGGACTGCCTACGGCGCCGCCACCCTTACACCAACTTTCTTTAATATCAATAGTTTCTCCACCCTTCCTGCCGGCGATCCCAATTATCGCGGCTATCCCTTCCCGGGAGGATATGGAATGGCTCTTACACCCGGCATACAAGGCGGCCTCATCTACACCAACGATGCAAAAACTTTTTCCATCTCAGGTCATGTGCGCTTTGAAAGAAATAGCTATCCCATCTATCCGGCGGAACAAAGACTGCCCGCACAAAACTTTTCCCACCAGTACTAGGACCATCCCTCCGTATTTCCTGTCTTCCTGATAACCCAACCCCCAAACCTTACCCTTATGCCACAGAACATTCTAATGCTCTATTGCCGCAGGACCATGCATTTCAGCGCTCAAAAAGCCGCCAAACTATTAGGCATGCCTCTATCACTATACCGGGACCTGGAATCCGGAAATGTCCTGATGAACTATGCCCAGGCGCGGCAGCTGGCAAAACTCTATGGCTCGGAGGCCAAATACTTTTACGAGGCAGCACAGCAATTGGATCAATTCCTGACCAACAGTATCCTCATCAAAACATTAAAGGCAGATAATGAATGTTTACGGGGGGAATTGGAGAACCTGAAGTAGCTCCTGAAAAAAAATCTTCGCAACCGTTTGCGTAAATAAAACGCTGCCGGCATGAAAACGATTTCAGGTTTTTTGGCCAAGTTTGGAGTAAGTTTTGTTAAACTCCAAAACGATTGCTATGATTCTACACATGCCTCCACCATTGGGCCATAGCTCCCTTCGTAAGCTAATATTGTTCCTTTCCCTGGTTTCCATCTCTCTGCTGTCCACTGCGCAGGTAAAGACTGTTACCGGTGTAGTAAAGGACGTCTCCGGTAGTCCTGTATCGGGCGTATCGGTCATGGTTCAAAAGACAACCACAGGTACCACCACCGACTCCAGCGGCCATTTTACCATCAGGGCTGCTGCGGGGTCTGTACTTATTTTTTCCTCCGCCAACGGAGCCACTACCAAAGTCACTATCGGCGCAAAGAATGAGTACAACATTACCCTGGAAACAAAGGTCAGCTCCTTGAACGATGTAGTCGTAGTCGGATACGGCCGTCAGAAAAAGGTTAACCTCGTAGGCGCCGTCGGGACGGTGAATGTGGATGAACATATGACAGGTCGATCCATACCAAATATTTCGGTCGGGCTCAGCGGCATGGTACCCGGCCTTGCGGCGACGCAATCCACCGGCATGGCCGGAAGGAACGGCGCAGCGCTGCTGATACGTGGCCTGGGTACGCCCAACAACAGCAATCCATTGATAGTAGTGGATGGCATCCCTGACGTGGATATCAACCGGATAAACGTCAACGACATCGAGACGGTGTCCGTTCTCAAAGATGCAGCTTCCGCCTCTGTCTATGGGTCCCGCGCCGCGAATGGTGTGATATTGATCACTACCCGCACCGGCAAAGGGATGAAAAATACCGTCTTTACCTTCAATGGTAACACCGCGCTGGAAAAACCTACCAAAGGCATCAGCTTCCTCGCCGACTATCCCCTCGCCCTGACGATAGAGCAGCGACGCGCAGCCGTCAATACCCTGCCCGCCAGCTTCCTGTTCAGGAACGGCACCATCGACCAGTGGATGGCTCTCGGCAAGATCGATCCCCTGCGCTACCCCAATACGGACTGGTGGGACATCATCATGCGGGATGGCAAGCTGCAGAACTACAACGTATCCGCCTCCGGTGGCGGCGAAAAGTCCAATTTCTTTGCCTCTGTGGGTTTGAGGAATGAGAATGGCCTGCAGATCAACAACGATTACAAACAATACAACGCCCGCTTCAACTTCGACTACAAGCTCAAAAACAATATGAATACCGGCGTGAAGTTCAATGGCAACTGGTCCTACTTCACCTATGCGCTCGAGGAAGGATTCACGGACCCCGCCTCCACGAACACCGCCGGCCTCGACATGCAGTATGCTATTGCCGGTATTACTCCATATGACCCGGCGAGCGGCTACTTTGGTGGCGTCATGGCATATGGTGAAGACCCACAAGCATACAATCCCTATCAGCTTTACGTAAATAACCCCAACCACCAGAACAGGCAGGAAGTGAATGCTACGGCGTACTGGGATTGGACGCCCGTCAAAGGCCTGACGGCAGGTCTGGATTACAACCTGATCTACTACAACCAGTTCAACTGGAACGCTCCCACCCCGGCCCAGGCCTTCAATTTCCAGACAAATTCATATGGCAGCCGTGTATATTTTGGCCCCAATGCAGCCGTCAGCAACACCAACCTCAACGGCTATAAAACATTGATGGACGCCCGCCTGAATTATCATACAACGTTTGGCGCCAATCACGATGTCTCTGCTGTCTTTGTCTACAGCGAGGAGTATTGGAACGACCGGTCGTTGAGCGCTTCACGGAATGACAGGTTCTCTCCTTCCCTTACCGAGATCGATGGCGCTCTGCCCAATGTGATCAGCAATGGCGGTAACTCCAGCGAGGAAGGGTTGCGTTCATACATCGGTCGCCTCAACTACACCGCCTTTGGCAGATATATCATCGAAGGCGACATGCGGGTGGACGGCTCATCCAAATTCGTTCCGGGACAGCGTTATGGTCTCTTCGGCTCAGGAGCCGTCGGCTGGCGTTTTACGGAAGAAAATTTTTTGCGGCCCTTTTTTGACAGATGGCTCACGAGCGGCAAGCTGCGGGCTTCCTATGGCAGCCTGGGCAACAACAGCGGTGTAGGCCGGTATGAGCAGCAGACGACGCTCACACCCATGAACTATATGATCGCGGGCACAGGCGTCATCGGGCTGGTCAATGCCAAGCTGGTGAACAGAGATCTTTCCTGGGAATCCACGACGGTGCTTGACCTTGGCCTGGAGCTTGGCTTCCTGAACAACCGGCTGACGGCCGAGATGGATTATTACGATCGCCTGACAAAGGGTATCATACAAGGATCGCAGCTTTCCGACCTGTTGACCGGAGCATTCACCGCCCCCCGTACCAATATCGGCAATATGCGCAACCGCGGTGCGGAACTTACCCTGACCTGGAGAGACAGGATCGGGCAGGTGAACTATGGCGTTACGGTCAACGGCAGCTACAACAAGACGAGGCTGGAAAGCTGGAGCCAGTTGCTGACACGCACTTCCACTTACAGCGGCAACACGGTGTTCCTCAATATGCCTTACAATTTTGTATTGACCTATCTGGACGATGGCATCGCACAGACATGGGCGGACGTCTACAGTCATACGCCACAGGGCATTCAGCCGGGCGATCTGATGCGAAAAGACCTCAATGGAGATGGAAAGATAGACGACAACGATAGGGTGGCATTGCAGAACTCCCGCGACAGACCGCTCACCTCCTACTCTCTCAATGCCTTTGCATCGTGGAAAGGTATCGATATCTCCATGCTTTGGACAGGTACGGGCGGCCGCAAGGACTTCTGGCTGAACGCTTTTAATAACCCAAACTTCGGTACCACCCGTTATGCCGTCAACCAGCAGGACGTCACCAATCCCTGGTCGGTGGAAAACCGGGACGGAACATGGCCGCGTCTTGGCGGCAACGGTAACAACACGGCGCAGACCAGCTTCTGGCTGTACGATATGACCTATCTCCGGCTCAAGAACCTGCAAATAGGATATACTTTCCCAAAACCATTGTTCCGGAAGCTTGGCGTGAGCAACTTCCGTGTGGCAGGCTCGGCCGAGAACCTGGTGACGCTGACCTCCTATCCCGGACTGGACCCCGAAAAGGCCGGCAACAACAACAATATCTATCCTATCATCAAATCGTATTCAGTAGCTGTTCAGCTCAGCTTCTAAACTTGCTATACATATGAAGAAGACACAACTCATTTACAGAACATTTACTCCGGCCTTACTACTGGGCATGATGCTACTGGGCTCCTGCAGGAAGGGCCTGCTGGATCTGACGCCTACCACCCAGCCATCTCCCTCCACCTTCTGGAAGACCGAGTCGGACGCGACTTCGGCGCTGTATGGCCTGTATGCCGCGGTCCGGCCATGTTTTGACAGAGACTATTATTTCGATGGCCAGAGCGAATATGTCAGGTGCCGCGGCATTAGCGCTACCGGTGGCAACCTTAGGCTGGGAGACGCCTACACCGGCGGCACCACATCCGCCAAGTTCACACCCCACGGTTATGGCAGCTACTTTGATAATATGTACGAAGACCTATACGGAGGCATCGACAATGCCAACTATGTCATCGAGAATGTTACAAAAATGCAGGCTTCCAATACAACGATGGCTAATTCCACTATCCTCAAGACGATACAGGGAGAATCCAGGCTGCTGCGGGCCCTGTGTTATTTCAAGCTCATCTGCATGTGGGGCGATGTTCCTTACTTTACCCTGGCGCCCAAAACCAATGCCGACGTTGCCTCGCTGGCGCGTACGCCCATCGGACAGGTGAAGGATTCCATCATTGCCGACCTGAACTATGCATTTGACGCGCTTCCTACACAAGCCACGGACCTTGGAAGGGCTTCCAAGCCGGCGGCGCTGGCCCTACGTGGCAAGGTGGAGCTGTATTGGGGCTCATGGAATAAGAACGGCTGGCCGGAGCTCGATGGATTTACCCCCAGCGCCTCGGAAGCTACTGCAGCTTTTACCGCCGCCGCCGCCGACTTCAAATCCGTCAGCAATGACTACGGACTTACCCTTTATATGAACGGCGACCCTGGAGGGATCGATTCGCTGGGCAAAGCCGATATACTCCCTAACTACTATTACCTGTTTACGCCAAAAGCAAACGGCAATCCCGAGATGCTGCTGGTATTTACGCACGGAGGCACCGGCACCAGCCAGGGCGAAGAGCTGATGCGCGACTTCGCAGGCCGCAGCCATGAAGGTTCGCAATGCTGGGAATCCCCTCGTTATGAGATTGCCGACAGATATCAGTCCATTACCACCGGGGATTTTGTCGCTCCTCTGATCCCGATGAACCCCACCGTGCCCTCCTCCGGTAATGTCGCCCGCACTACACCGGGTTCGGCTACCAATCCCGACAGCTACCGTGACCGGGACTATCGCATGAAATCCACTATCGAATGGGATTATGAGGTCAGTGTCGGCAGCGCCTCCCAAAAATCCACGGGAATGGTGCCCTTTATTTATCAGACCTGGGCAGGTAAGGTCAACATCGGCGGCGTAAATTATATCACGTACAATACTGATGGCTGCAACTCCGGCTATGTATTCCGCAAATTCGTCCGCAACTATGCGGGACAGGGCCGCAGCGACGGAGATTATGCCTGGCCCGTGATAAGGCTGGCCGACGTCTACCTGATGTATGCGGAAGCAAGCAACGAAGTGGCCGGCCCCCAGGGAGATGCCATCGACCTCGTGAACAAAGTACGCCATCGGGGCAACCTGCCTCCCCTGGATGCTTCCAAGACAGATAATTACCAGGACTTCTTCAATGCCATCGAGCAGGAGAGGATCGTAGAGCTGATAGGAGAAGGACAGCGCCCCTTCGACATCCGCCGCTGGCGCGCTATTGAAAGGATATGGGGCCCTCCCGGCGGTCCGGGCGTATGGCGCATAGACACCTGGGGAGCGCAAAAAGATCGTTATTTCCAGAACGTATCCGACCTGGGATATCAACAAGACTATATTTTCAAGATCCCCCAGTCGGAAAGGGACAAGAACCCGAATCTCACTCAGAATATACCCTGGAGATAGATCGATACACGCAAAAATTCAAACAAAATGAACAGAAATATAATAATAGCATTGATAGCGCTGCTGACGGTTTCTACCTGGGCCGCCTGCAGCAAGAACATTCCCGTGGATGAGGATGGGCTGCTGATCACGACCCGGAAAGACTGTTTTGTCAGCAGCTTCGAATTGCTGGGCACCGACTATGTCAGCGTCCGCGTAGGCGCCGCCACTATCGATACCACCGCCCTGACAGTAAATGTCAAAGTTGCATTCGGCACTGACCTTACGCATCTCTATCCGCAATTCACCCTTGCCCAGGATTGCAAGCTGAGTCCCAAGATCACGGGATTTGTGGACTTTTCCGACACGTTGCATCCAAAGCAATGGACCGTCATATCCGGCGACCGGCAGGTACATAAAACCTATAGCGTTATCGTCAGCCTTCAATCCAGGTAATGATCATTCATTCTAAATACAATAAGATGCAACACAGAACTCAATATATCGGCTGTTTCCTCCTGGCAGCGCTGTCGCTGCTGGCAGTCTCCTGCAAAAAGGATGAATACAAGCTTCCGACGGCTTCGAACAAGCTGCAGGACCAGGCCATCAAAAGGACCCTGGGACCGAATATCGTAGGGCAGCAGATCGAATTTGCCTATGCGATGGCTATCCTGCCAAACAAGGGAAAACTGGTATCCTGTACGGCGGAAGCTTCCATTGCAGGCGACTCCGGCACATGGATGGAAAACAAGTCCTATTTTACGGACGTCAACAACAGTGGCAAGGACACGGGCGTCGTCATAGGATCGCCTGCCGTCACCAGCGGGAACACTACAACGGTGACGTATACCGTCGACACCAGCGCGGCAACGCTTCGTTATTATTACGTGGTCCCCGAAGCAGCCCGTGGCAAGACCGTCTCCATCAAATTCACCGCCAAAAGCAGTGATGGCGAAATGATCTCCACCACCATGGGACCCTATACGATCAGCAAAATGGACATGAAGCTCAATCTGAAGGTCACCAACAAGACCCTCATGTACATTTCCATCGGCGATATGGCAGTGTATGATTCAACTGGCGCCGCCGCTCACGCCGGCAGCATCGACCTGGTGTATCTCTATCGCACCTATAGCACCAGCACTTTTGGACATGCACTGGTAGCGCCGGCGGCCGACACGACCTATCTGCCCGGAGTAATCCTTCCTTCGGGTGTCAACAGAAACGCCAAATTGTTGAAGGTGTTCAACCTGCGTGATCACAACCTCGCGCCCGATGAGCAATACGGCGACACGTTCATAGACGATATAGACTTCGAGAAGATCGACCTGACGGGTGACCCCAACTACGCCATCAACCTCAAACAGGACGCGGGTGTATGGGTAGAGACGGCAGATGGGAAGTACAGGGCTTATGTATTCGTCAATAAGGTGGCGACAAATACGGCGACCCTCAGCATGAAGCGGTACACGATAAATAATGCAAAATAATTCTGCTTTTCGACGCATGAAAAGATATTACTCCTTTCTGACCCTGCTGGCATTGGCAGGAATGGGCTTCTGTAGCCCGCTGACTCTGAAAGCACAGGCCTTTGTACATCCGGGCGTCAACCAGACATCGGCCGACCTCGACTACATGAGAAAAATGGTCCTCGACGGTCAGCAACCATGGAAAGACGCTTTCGGCAGACTAAAAGCCGCAGCGGATACCACCTTCATTGCAAAAGCGCATACCCACGTGCTGCGGGGGCCCTACGGCCGGCCCAACATCGGCGGCGATGACCTGTCCAAATCCGCTAACATGGCGTATAATGATGCGCTGGTCTGGTATATTACCCGCGACAAAAAGTACGCGCAAAAAGCCATCGACATCCTCAATGCTTGGTCCGCCACACTGTGGGACTTCGATTACAACGATGCCAAGCTGCTGGCGGCATGGACGGGCCACCTCCTTTGCAACGCGGCAGAGATACTGCGATATACCAACGCGGGATGGCGGCAAAAGGACATCGCCGCCTTCACACACATGCTGTTGACAGTGTATTATCCGCTGATGCGGCCTTATTACCCACAAGCCAACGGCAACTGGGACGGGGCGATCATTCATTCCCTGATGGCTATAGCAGTGTTTACGGACAACCGGCCCCTGTTCAACAATGCCGTCGACCATTTCAAACATGCACCGGTGAATGGAAGCATCTTCAAATACATCTATCCCAACGGAGAATGCCAGGAGAGCCCCCGGGATCAGGGACATGTACAGCTGGGTATCGGTGAATTTGCGGGGGCCGCACAGGTGGCCTATACACAGGGTGTGGATCTTTTTTCCATGGCGAACAACCGCATTGCATTGGGATTTGAATATACAGCCCGGTTCCTGCTTGGCGAGACGCCTTATTGCTATTGCACCATTTCACAACGGGCTAAAGTGCTCCGGGATGACTATGAGTATGTTTACAGGCATTATACCGCACAGGGTGTGGACATGCCTTATACAAAACGCGCGGCCGACTCCATCCGCCCCAGGGCATCCCGCAGCATCCTTACCTCGACGCGAGCTTCTTTTGCCAAACTGCCGCCAAACGCAGCTTCCCTCAAACCAGGCACCATCGCTTACATCGCCGGCGCGGGCAATACTTCCGCTCGTCCATCCATTCCCACCGACGCGCAGGTGGTAACTCCAGGACAGTCTGTTCAGCAGGCGCTGGATGCAGCGGCAACATCCGGCGGCAGCAAATGGGTGGTCCTGCGGGCGGGCATTCATACCATCCCTGCTACGTTGAAGATACCTTCCGGCATCACGATCACGGGCGAAGGCGATGCTACTATCCTTTTTCTCGACCCTGCTTCGGGTCAGCGGGAGACCATGGTTAACGCAGACATCAGCCTGCATGACGTCACCATCCGTAACCTGGTCATCGAAGGCAGCAACAAAACAGAGATCCCTTCCGACCCGAATTCATCCCGCTCGTTCAAAGGCGGATACAACCGTGGCGGTATTTTATTTCGCGGGGATAGAGAGAAACAGCTGAACCATATTAATTTCATCGATCTCACCATCCGGAATTGCACGTATTCCGGGATATCTGTCAGCGGCGCGGAAAATATCACCATCACCAGCTGCGACCTCAGCGAGAATGGCGCCAGCGTTCCTCCAGGTCCGGGGCTGATACATAATTTGCTGTTGGAATATTGCTCGGACGTGCATATCACCGGCAGCAGGCTGGCGACCTCTCCCTTCGGCTGCGGAGCGGCGTTGGACCATTGCAACAACATATCCATCACCGGCTGCGAGATCGCCCGTAACGGCTCTTATGGTGTCCTGTTGTCCGAAAGCAGGGATATAACCCTTCAAGGCTGTCTGATAGAAGCCAATGACAGGGCAGGCGTGATGGCTGAACACCTGTTCAAAGGCAATGATCATATCAAGATCACCAACAATCGTATCCAGTACAATAATGGCTATGGGGTGGAAATGTACGGCGCATCCAACAGCCCGGTGGTTGGCAACAAATATGAAGGGAACGGCAACCTCCCAGCCCAGCAAAAGATAAGCTCCGATAAAATAACTGCACCATGAAATTGCAAAACATCATTTTAGCGACGGCATTGCTTGCCATCGGCGGCGCGCTACAGGCGCAGACTGATCATCTCGCGTCTCTTACTCCTCCGGGCCATCCGCGGATCCTGCTGCTGCAAGGCGAAGAGAATGCTGTAAAAAAGACCATCGGCGGTGATAAGATCTGGATAAAGATGCAGCAGGCCATCCTTGACGAGTCCGACAAGATGATAACGCTGCCGCCTGTGGAAAGGATCAAGATCGGCCGCCGTCTTCTGGACAAGTCGAGAGAGGCGCTCCGAAGACTGTTCTTTCTCTCTTATGCCTACCGTACCACGCACGATCGTAAATATCTGCTGCGCGCGGAAAAGGAAATGAAGGCCATAGCTGCGTTCAGCGACTGGAATCCATCGCATTTCCTGGATGTGGCCGAAATGACGACCGCCATGTCCATAGGCTATGACTGGCTGTATGACGGTCTTTCGAAAGAGACACGTACGGCGGTGAAGGAAGCTATCTTAAAGAAAGGTCTTGAACCATCGCTGGACCCGAAGTACAGCGGCTGGCTGACGGTGGAGCATAACTGGAACCCCGTATGCAATGCCGGCATGACCTATGGAGCGCTGGCCATCTATGAGGACAGTCCGGCGCTGGCCAGACAGATCATCAACCGGGCCATTGAAGACGTCGTATTTGCAATGAAGGACATGGGGCCTGACGGCAACTATCCCGAGGGCTATGGTTACTGGGGCTATGGCACCAGCTTCAATGTATTGCTGATCAGCGCCCTGGAGAAGGCATTTGGAAAGGATTTTGGGCTCAGTGAGATGCCGGGATTTCTAAAGACCGCGGGATTCCTCGAGAATATGACCGGCCCCACGGGCAAGCCGTTCAATTTTTCGGATGTGGGCGAGGGCGGCGGTATCCAGCCCGCCATGTTCTGGTTTGCGCAAAAGAATGAAGACCCTTCGCTGTTGTGGGTGGAGCGCAGCCGTCTGCTGAATGAGGATGCCCGCCGGCATGTCCGCGACCGTCTTCTGCCCGCCATGATGATCTGGGGCAAAGGGATCCACATCGAAAACGTACATCCTCCCAAGGCCACCGTATGGGTGGGCAGGGGCAAGAACCCAGTGGCATTGATGCGTACTTCCTGGACGGACTCATCGGCTATTTATATAGGGATGAAAGGCGGCGCGGGAAATGTCAACCATGCACATATGGACATCGGCTCGTTTGTAATGGATGCTGACGGGGTGCGATGGGCGATGGACCTTGGCGCGCAGAATTACGAGTCGCTGGAATCAAAAGGCATGCAGATCTTTGGACGGAGTCAGGACGCGCAGCGCTGGACCATCTTCAGATATGTCAATCAGGCACATAATACGCTTACCATCAATGATCAGCATCAATGGGTGAAAGGATATGCTCCTATCACTGCACATTCCTCATCCCCTGAATTCATGAGCGCCCAGGCCGACCTTACTGAAGTATATAAAGGATTATCATCCGCTCGGCGGGGCATCGCCATCGTCGACGGGCGATGGGTGGTGGTTCGGGATGAGATTACGGCGGCCGATACGCCGGCGGTGGTGAGATGGACCTTGCTGACGCCCGCCCAGGTAAAAATAACAGGACCGCATTCGGCCGAGCTTACAAAAGATGGCAAAAAGCTGCTTCTGCGCGTGGATGGCCCTCCCGATATCACCATGAAAACATGGCCTACCGATCCACCCCCTAATAGTTATGACGCCCCCAACCCGGGCACTATCCGGACAGGTTTTGAATTTACCCTGCCCGCAGGATCGGGCGCTGCCGTTACCGTATCATTGATCCCGGAAGAAGCCGCTGCCACCGCCACAAAAAACATCGGGCCCCTGGCAACCTGGAAGCAGGATTGACAGTAATTTACTGGGATGAAAAAGAAAGCCCCCATCGAACACTCCATCCATGACCTGGCCAGGAGACTGAAACTGTCCCCGGCAACGATCTCCCGTGTCCTGAACAATCATCCGCATGTACATAAGGAGACAAGGAGCAAGGTCATGGCAATGGTGGAAAAAGTGGGATACAGGCGCAATGCCATGGCTTCGGGTCTTAGAAGCAATAAAACAAATACCGTGGGTTTGATCGTCCCGCGCATTTCCATGTTCTACCATGCGGAAGTGATCACCACCATTCAAAATGAATTGCATGCCCATGGATATCATCTCATCATCTGTCAGTCCAACGACTCGCTGGAGGTGGAGAAAGAGCTTACCCGCGCATTGCATGCCTCCAGGGTAGCCGCCGTCATCGTCTCCTGCACCTTGTTTACGACGGACTTCAGTCATTTCGATGTGCTTACGGGGAATAATATTCCAGTGATCTTTTATGATCGTGTGCCCGTAACGTCGTATCCGGCCGTTATCGTAAAGGGCGACGATTTCCGCGGAGGCTACCTGGCCACGAAGCACCTGCTGGAGCAGGGCTGCCGGCGTATCGCCTATATATCGGGCCCCCCGACCTGCAGTATCTATCGCGAAAGGTTCGCCGGCTATCGACAGGCGCTGAAAGAGTATAATCTTCCTGTTGCCCGAAACAGGATTTTTTATCATGAGCTGACAGCCGGGAATGCCAGAAAGGCGATGAAGAGGCTATTCGCCCGTGGGCCTTATCCGGATGCCGTCTTTGCCGCCAATGATGTCAGTGCGCTGGAAGCAATCCACTTTGCCGGTGAGAGGGGGCTGTCCGTGCCCGGGGATCTGAAGATCGTCGGCTATTCGAATGACCCGCGCTCCGCCATTGTAAGTCCTGCAATGACAACGATAGAGCAGTTTCCGGCAAGCACCGGGAAAACCATCGTTGCGGAGCTGATCAAAATATTGAAAGAGTATCACAGCCAGGGTGCTGCCGGGGTCGCCAGCTATCCTACCATCGTCACTGCCGTGGAACTGATCAGACGGAGGTCGTCGTGAATAAGCAGTTTGTCCCAAGGGTCCCACTCTTATTCGCAATACGCAATTTGCAAATTGCGCATTTAATTATTACATTAGTCGACGTAGACCATCAACATTCCATTCGTATCTTCAGCCTTCCTTATTTTATAGCCTCTAAACTGGATGCCTTTACAGACAGGGGGAAAAACGACGGCCGAACCAGCTCAGATTTTGAGGACATTGTTTATGTAATGGAATATAGCCGCACCATCTGGGACCGGCTAAAACATGCCCCGCAGGGCGTAAAAAAGTATTTACAAAATAAATTCATAGAATTGCAGGCCAATCCTTATTTTTTTGAATGGATAGATGCACATGTTAGCTACGGCTCACCGCCGGCTACTTATTATATCATTCAGCAGCTAGAAGCCTTTACAAGAAATGAATAGTCGGGTGCTGGCAAGTTCATGCTCTTGTAGCCAATCTGTGTCTCTACCCTTAGTCGCGACGGCGCCCCCGTGTTGTATAGTCAGAGGCTTGCAAGGAGTATGCATGTGATTTAATATACATCAAAAAGTCTTAAAATTATTTGAGAATAGGTTGGACCTTATTAGGCTGTGCCTGCGATATTTTAACGGGAAAACCGAAAGGATTCAGATTAACGTGTTAAAATTTTGCATAGAGCAGGCAAATTTGCATAGGTTTAACCAAGAAAAAACGAAATAAATCAGATTATCCTGTAAAATTTCTACATGCAAATGAGGTCCAAGTGTCTTGACATAAGATATATTATTACCATCCTGCTCTGCATGACACTCAGCTATTCCTATGGCCAGCAGTCCGCCGCCTGGATCCGTATAAACCAGCTGGGCTATACCCCTGAAGGTCTTAAAACCGCTGTACTCGCCGCAAAGACCATCCTCCATGAAACGACCTTCGAGCTCGTAGACGCGACCTCGCATCACTCCGTCTTTAGCGCATCCACTGGCCGCTCCTTCGGTAGCTATGGCCCCTTTACCGACACCCGTCGCCTGGACTTCTCCACGTTCAAAAAGCCGGGCCGGTATTATATAAAAGCCGGCGCTGTCACTTCCCCCGTCTTCACCATCGGCAGTCAGGTCTATGACGGCGGGGCGGATTTCTGCCTGCGTTATCTCCGCCAGCAACGCAGCGGCTTCAACCCTTTCTTAAAGGACTCCTGTCATACGCACGATGGCTATACCCTCTATGCGCCTGTGCCCGACAGCACCCATATCGATGTCGTCGGTGGCTGGCATGACGCCAGCGACTATCTGCAATATTCCACCACCAGCGCCAATGCCGTTTACCACCTCCTCGCGGCCTGGCGTGACTTTCCCGGCGTCTTTGGCGACAGACAGCAAGCCAATGGTCTCGATGGCGCCAACCGCATTCCCGATGTCCTGGACGAAGCAAAATGGGGTATGGACTGGCTGCTGAAAATGCATCCTCGTCCCGACTGGCTCTTCAACCAGCTGGGCGACGACCGCGATCATCGTGGTATGCGTATTCCAAAAGAAGATACCAATTACTATGGGAGAGGCCTCGAACGTCCGGTCTATTTTTGTACCGGTCGCCCGCAGGTGCGGGGCAAGTTCCTCAACCAGTCCACCGGTGTCGCCTCCACAGCCGGCAAATTTGCTGCCGCGTTTGCTTTGGGTAGCCGGCTGCTGGCGCCCATTGACAGCACCTATGCAAGGACCCTCGGTCAAAAAGCATCCACGGCGCTGCAGCTCGGTCTCGACAAACCCGGTGTCTGTCAAACGGCTTCTGTGCTCTCACCTTATATCTACGCCGAAGACAATTGGACGGATGATATGGAGCTTGCCACCGCCGCTCTTGCCCAGCCCGGCAAAGCCTGGCAATATGCTCAACAGGAGAAGATCACTCCCTGGCTCGGCATGGACACTGCGCGGCATTATCAATGGTACCCATTCATCAACCTTGGTCATTACGAGCTGGCAAAGATCCTGACCGGCAGCCGCCGGGACTCCCTTATTACCTGGTACCGGGAAGGCATCGATCGTGTATGGCAAAAAGCTAAGGGCAATGCCTTCTATCGCTATATCCCCTTTATTTGGTGCAGCAACAACCTGACGGCCAGCTTTGCGATCCAATGCTACTGGTACCGCCGGCTCACGGGGGATAAGACGTATCAGCCACTGGAACAGGCCTGTTTCGACTGGCTTTTTGGTTGCAATCTCTGGGGCACCAGCATGGTCTATGGGTTGCCCGCCGATGGCGACACGCCGTCCGACCCCCATTCGGCTTTTACACATCTGAAGAATTACCCCATCGATGGGGGCTTGGTCGACGGACCGGTGTATACCACCATCTTTGATCATCTCATTGGCATTCGGCTCACTCATGAGGATACCTATAAGGAATTTCAGAGCGGCCTCGCCGTCTATCATGATGATTATGGGGATTACAGCACGAACGAGCCTACCATGGATGGCACGGCATCGCTGGTATATCTGCTCGCCGCTGAGCAGGACCAGGCAACCAACGGCCGTCATTGGACCATTTCTCATGGCGCCATCGTCAGAGGCGACTCCAGCCGCAAGACAGTTGCGCTCGTCTTCACGGGTGATGAATTCGGGGATGGCCTGCCCGCGATCACAAAGGCCCTGAGCCGGCACCATGTGACGGGCTCGTTTTTCTTCACCGGTCGCTTCTATCGCAATCCCGCCTTCCAGCCCTTTATCAGGCAGCTGTACCGACAAGGTAATTATTTAGGTCCCCACTCCAACGCCCATCTGCTTTACGCCGACTGGACCCGTCGCGACAGCACTCTCGTTACTGCCGACAGCTTTCGTATTGATCTTGGGAACAACCTCGCGGCCATTCATGCCCTTGGTATTGACACTGCCGGTCCGCATTATTTTATACCGCCTTATGAGTGGTGGAATGATACGGTTGCCGCCTGGAGTCGCGCCATCGGCTGGCAGCTGATCAATTTCACGCCCGGGATTCGGACGAATGCGGACTATACATACCCGGAAATGGGCAGGAGCTATCTCAGCAGTGATGCCATTCTGCAATCTCTCAAACAATACCAATCCACTCGTACCGGCGGCCTCAATGGCGCTATTATACTTATACATGCGGGGACCGATCCGCGGAGAAAAGATAAACTCTACAATCAGCTGGGCCAGCTGCTCGGGTGGTTGCAGGCAAATGGCTATCGATGCGTGCCTGTTTCAAAATTTCTTTAGTATATACATCCGAGCCCCCAAGGTGTCGGAAACGCAGTCTCCGTCTGCCTGCTGCAGACAGTGAATGGAATAGATCATCAACGAGTCTCCGGCAAAGCGAAACGCATAGTCATTCAGATGCTCCTTGTCTCTACCTAATCTGATATGATCGACGCTGGTAGGATCGCCTACATAGTCGATCATGGGTTCATACCAGCCAAGGCTATCGAGCCCTTCGATCTTTCCACTCTTTGTAAAAACCGCTGTATCTCCAGCATTCGACCGTAGATACCGCCCCGCAAATAACAATTGTTCCAGGACCCCTAGGTCATATTGAGTGCTGTCTCGTTCACCCACACGAATAAAGTTGCTTCGTCCGATCCTCAACCTGTCGCTCCCCAAAACTTGCAAAGTATCAACGGGATGTCCGTCATAAAGAGAGTAAGTAAAATAATCAGCGCCTTTTTTTACAAACACTATACCCGATCCTCCCTCGTGGAAACCATAGATCCATATTGTCTCTTGCAAAGTACGCGCAGGGATGACTATACAGCGTGTCTCACTACCCTGCGATTCGCGTAACGGCTTTCCCTGCCGTACACCATTGACATAGTCCTCGCTGACCCAAAGACCTGAGAAAGGAATAGGTGCCTCTCCAAACTTTGCCTTCAACCTGATCAAGGTGACGGAATCACCGGCATTCACGGAGGAATCGCGGAGGGTCGCCGAGTTCCGCGAACGGCCGGCGGAAATTGAACTGGAGTCTTTTTTATCAGAATGACCAGGGGAATGGCAGGCTCCGAGGGAAAGCGCCAATGGGACCAGCAAAAGGAAAAGGCGTCTCATCTGTCTAAGATACGTACTTTAAAAACCAAAACACCCAAAAGAACAACCAGGACTGAAACCACCACATCCCACCAGTTCCCTAAACCTCTGGAAAAGGTCACCGGCTCCGTATTGCCGATCAGAACCATATCCGCCCAATAGCAGGGCAACACGCTGCCTCTCTTGTCCTCGAACATGTAAAACAGCTTCGCCTTCCGCAAAGCCTCATCCTTGGT
>Ga0068852_100000703_pt1 | contig 21859 bp, 14 predicted proteins | sample KBSCornC22_FD_66594 | JGI IMG/M metagenome (GOLD analysis project Ga0068852, IMG submission 66594) | Corn rhizosphere microbial communities from Kellogg Biological Station, Michigan, USA - KBS Corn C2-2 | ecosystem: Host-associated > Plants > Roots > Rhizosphere > Soil ... | reverse complement strand
TTTCGGTGCGGTCATAGAGCTTGACTACACCCCGCAGAGTGCCAGTCCAACCTATGTCCTGGGGGCGTTGGCCGGAAGTGGCGTGACGCAATACACACCCCCGATGCTCTCGTTCAACTTGCCACAAATGTCGCTTGGCTCCACGGCCTATGGGCAATCAGGCGCGATTTATGGTGTGAGTCTTCGCAACAGCGGCCCCAGTCCCGCGCAGATCACGGGCATCTCTGCAAGCGGTGATTTCGCCATCTACAGCACCAATTGCGGGCCCGTCGCCGGTACGCCAAGCGTCAATGTTGCCGCGGCGAGTCAAGGCGCATCGATAACAGCTTCCTCGACATACGACGCGCGCTTTCCGGCCAGCGCGATCATCGATTCGAGCAGGACGGGAGCGCCATGGGCCCAAGGCGGCGGGTGGAACGACGGGACCGCCGGGGTGTTCCCGGACTGGATCGTCATATCGCTACCGGAGAACAAGACGGTTGATCGGGTCACCGTGTACACGCTCCAGGATAATTATCAAGCTCCGATCGAGCCTACGGACAACCTGACGTTCTCCCAGTACGGACTTACGGACTTCACGGTATATGGCGCAACAGCCGGCGGGTGGGTGCCTCTCGCGTCCATCACGGGCAACAACCGTGTGAAGCGTACCGTCACCTTCCCGCCGTTTACCACGAGCGCGATTCACGTGGTGTTCAGCAATGGACTGCAGAGCTTCAGTCGCGTAGCCGAGGTCGAAGCGTGGACGCCCGCAAGCACTGCCGCGGGGTCGGTGACGTTGCCGATGAACACGGAATGTCAAATCTACGTTCGGTTCACGCCTACGGCCCTCGACCAAAGGACAGGCTGGCTGCAGGTGGAAAGCAACGGCGTGGGCTCCCCGAATTTGCTGCAGCTCGCTGGCACGGGTGTAATTCCCGTCACGTACGCCAGTGCGCCGATCGATGACGTCAACGCGGGCGGGCCCCAAAGTGACGCCATTGCGACTTCAATTCCGGCTACCGGCAATCAGGACGACAATGCACAGGCTCCAGTGGTGCGCTTGCATTTGAAGGAAGGCGCGGACAGCGGCGCATGCAATCCAAACGACGGTCCGTGCCCCCCGGTGCAGGGGGATCCCATCGTCATCACTGCGCCACGACCCCAATGCAGCCCGGATTACCCGGACCTCTGCTTTCCCGACAATCACAGCGCCTGTTTTGGGAACTGCTCGCAGGATCCGGCCGAGCAGCTTTCGGACTGGATCAACCGGACGAATCGGCTGAATCAGAGAACCGTCGATGACAAGGGCCCGCAGGAGTGCCAAGACGACGCGGGCGCCCTCCTCGAAGACAGTTACAAATCTGTCCTCTTCGCGCTGAATGATCATGGCAAGAATCTCCAAGACCCGTTGTCGGAATTCGTTCTAGACCCGATTCATTCGGGCACAGGCAACAAGCACCACACCCAAACCGATTATGTTGGTGGCGATGCGTGGCCGCTGGTGGTTAGGCGAACGTATAACAGCCAGCCGTTCCAATCATCGGCCATGGTTCACACGCCGCTCGGGCCTGGCTGGTTCCTGAACTGGGACAGATCGGTGATGGTAAGTGGGGCTACTGCGCGCGTTTCCCGCGGCGACGGCAAGTCGTTCGTTTTCACCTGGAACGGAACGTCGTGGGTGGCTGCGAATAGCCGTAGCGAGTTGCTGCAGACCACGGACGCCTCCGGCAACACCACGGGCTGGGCATACAAAGCTCGCTCGGGAGCCGTAGACAATTTCAACCCCCAAGGCCGCCTTACTTCCCTCGTGGCGCCGTCAGGCGAGACGTTTGTCCTCGGATACGATGCGCGCGGACGACTGTCGAGCGTGCGAAACCCGCTTGGGCGCTCGATCCAGCTCTCATATGACGCGCAGGGCCGAATGTCGACCCTCGTCGACCCTGCAGGAAGTCAGACCGTCTACGTATACGACGCACGAGGTCGGTTGACATCGACGGCTTATCCCGACGGACGTACGCGGCAATATCGCTACGAAGACACCACGAACCTGTTCGCTTTGACTTCAATAGTCGACGAAACCGGCCAAATCTACGCGTCCTTTGATTACTACTCGGACGGGCGCGCATGGCGTAACAGTTTTGCAGGTGCAGTGGCCTCGGGGAACATCGCATACGCGACGGCTGGGACTGATTCGACGACTACGACACCCGATGGCACGACATGGACCCGTTCCTTCACGGTCAATTCGGGCAAGGTCCAACTTACGCGCGTCAGCCCCAGCTGCACCGATTGCGGTACGGGCAGCGACTCATTTACGTACGACGCTCTGGGGCAACTATCCACATATACCAACCGCAGCGGCATCGCGACAACGTACACGTATAACGACCGCGGCTTGCCGCTTACAGTTACCGAAGGCGGCATCCGGACCCGAACGTATACGTGGCATCCCGCCTTGAACCTGCCGACGCAAATCGCCGGGCAGCTGAGCACCAGGAGCTACCAGTACGATTCGGCGGGGCGGGTCACCCAGGAAACGATTTCCGGAGGCGGCATATCGCGAACGACGACCTACACATACGACGCGCAGGGCCGGCTTTCCCAGGTCAAAGGACCGCGCACCGATGTTGTCGACGTGACGAGCTATGGCTATGACGCTGCCGGCAACTTGGCAACGGTCACCAATGCGCTCGGTCAGGTGACTCGATACACCTCGTACGATGCCCACGGTCGCAACCTTGCCGTGACATATCCGAACGGAACCACGGCGGCGTTCAGCTATGACGCTCGCGGACGTCTGACATCGAAGACCATCGCCGGGCGCACGACGAGCTATACGTACAACACCGTCGGCGACCTGGCATCCGAGATGGATCCCGCCGGTGTCGTCACCAGCTACGCCTACGATGCAGCTCACCGCCTGATCCGTACCACCCGTCTCGGCGAGGCGACCGTCTACACGCTGGATAGCTCCGGACGCGCGGTAAAGACCGAGGTCTTCGACAACGCCGGCATTCTGGTCCGCACGTCCTCCGTCGCTTACGACGGCCTTGGCCGGGTGAAACAGCGCGTTGGCGCAAATGGCCAGGTCACGCAATACACCTATGACGACCGCGGCAATCTCACACAGTCGGTGGACGCTCTCGGCAACACCACATCTACGAGTTATGACGCATTGAATCGTCCAATTTTGATCACGGATCCTCTGTTGTATACGGTACAGACGACCTACGACGACAACGATAAAGTTACATCCAGCCGTGACCCGGGCGGTAATACCACGACCTATGCAAATAATGCAATCGGGGAGCAAACCGGCATCACGAGTCCAGACTCCGGCGTGACCTCCATGACGCTGAACACAGGCGGTATGGTAGCCACGAGGATCGACGCGCGCGGGGCTTCTGCGACGTACACCTATGACGCGCTCGGCCGCATCACGCAAACAAGCTTCAGTGATGGCACGGGCATTACAAAGACATACGACGTGGCCATTAACGGCGTCGGACGCCTTGCCCAGATGACGGATCCCTCTGGCGCGACGAGTTACACCTACGACTCCTTTGGAGGCACAGCTTCCAAAACGCAGGTCGTCTCCGGTATTTCTCGAACGCTCACCTACGCTCGCGATGCCATCGGCCGGGCAACGTCGATCACGTATCCCTCGGGGCGAGTTCTTTCGCTGACGTATCAAAGCGGGCGCATGGTCTCCCTCACATTCAACGGCCAGACGATCGCTTCTGGAATCCAGTACTTCCCCTTCGGAGGTCCGGAGTCATGGCTTTTTGGCAACGGCAAGGAATATACCCGCTACATCGATAAGGACGGACGTATCGCAGGTTATCTCACACCGAGCGGGCAAAGAAACATCGGTTTTGACGCCGCCGGCCGTATCGTCCGCATCGACAACGTCGTGAACTCCATGGTCTCTGGAAGCCAGACGTTCACATACGACGCGCTTGGGCGACTTTTGACCTTCTCCGGCTACACAAGCGGGTCACCATCCGAATCGCAAAGCTTCACCTATAGCGCAAACGGGAATCGGCTGACCAATACGCTCAATGGTGTGCTGCAGACGTACACCTATGCGGCAAGCAGCAATCGACTCGCAACAGTCAGTGTGGGGGGTGCACTGGTGGTTTCGAATACATTCGACGCCAGCGGCAATACCATTTCGGACGGCACGCGAACCTTCAACTATGACGCACGGGGACGCTTAGTGCAGTCGGCGTTGGCGGGCTCTACGACAACCTATCTTTACAACGGCAATGGACAACGCGTCGCGAAGTCAAATGCCAGTAGCGGTACCATCTTCGTCTACGACGACTCTGGCCATGTTCTGGGTGAGTACGACGCTATGGGTGCGTTGCTTCGAGAGGTGATATGGCTAGATGACACGCCACTCGCGGTGGTTAGCTCCGCGACGACCGGCTTCATTTGGACCGATCACCTGAACACGCCCCGAGAAATCACAGACTCGGCCAATCACAGCTTGTGGAAATGGGACAGTTTGCCCTTTGGAGAAACTGCACCAAGTGACAATCCTTCGGGACTTGGCAGCTTGGCTTTCAACCAGCGGTTCCCCGGGCAATACTTCGATATTGAATCTGGGCTTCACCAGAATGATCAGCGCGATTACGACCCAAGGCTGGGACGATATATCGAAAGCGACCCAATCGGACTGAATGGCGGTCCGAATACCTACTCTTATGTGAGCCTGGCTCCAACCTTGAAAGTCGATCCGACAGGCTTGCTGCCTTTGGATGATTCCGCATATTTCGCCTGTTTTGCCAGATGCGTGAATGATCGTCGGTTGAGTATAGATGGCTTGACGGTCATAAATTTGGTCAACACAGGCCTGAATTCCTTTACGCCCGCTACCGGCCAAGGCTTCGGCCTGCCGTCTCATGCCACCAGCTGGCAGCACCAACTCGGATCCGCAATCTCGAGGGCCTGCAATAGTCGTTGGGCAGGAGCCGTAGGCAAGTTTCTGGGACGATTGTTGGTCGCCTCGACTGTCTTTGAAGGTGCATACGACTGGGCGGCGATCGGTTCGTGCGCCCTGGATTGCGTCGGGGATTGATGAGCACAGGCGCTCAAGTTCTGATAGCAGTACCGCTGCTTCTTGCGATTGCGCTACTGCTTTTTTGGTCCTCTCGGCGCGCGGACGCGCAGCGCCGCGACCGCTTCATAGACAGGCCGCCGATTTCCAATGAGGAGTTTCTCGCTGAGTGCAGCATCAATCAAACGGATCAAGCGCTGGTGGCTCTTGCGCTGAGGCAGCAAATTGCGACTTCGCTCGCAATCCCGGCCGAGAAAATTTCGCCGAATGATCGATTTGACCGGGAGCTGAGACCTGTCAAAGGCTGGGAGCATGACGATGGACTTTGGATTCTCAGTAAGGAGTTGGCAGACAAGGTGAAAGACTCGAACATGAAGCGCGAGCTTGAGCTTGCTCGCACAGTCCGTGATTACATTCAGCTCTGGCTTCGTACGTCATCGGGCAAGCCGCCGGCGGCTTGACTTCGTACACGAAGAAACGGGAGCAGATGCGCGCTTGCTTGACGAGCGCATGCTCGCCTGCCGTGAGCATTCACCCCCCCGCCGGCACCACCGCGATCGTGCATCGAGAGATGCACACCATCTTCTCCTCCTCGTCCGTGATACGGATCTCCCACACCTGAGTACGCCTTCCAACGTGCACCGGTGTGGCCACGGCGGTCACGACACCATCCCGTTTGCCGCGCATGTGGTTCGCATTGATCTCGATGCCGACGATGGTCTCCCGCTCGCGGTCGACGTTCATCCAGGCGCCTGTGGACGCGACGGTCTCCGCGAGCGCCACGGAGGCGCCGCCGTGCAGCAGGCCGAAAGGCTGGTGAACCTTGGGTCCCACGGGCATGCGGGCGACGACGCGCCGCTTGCCGGCCTCCGTGATCTCGATGCCGAGCGTCGTGAGCAGCGTTTCGGATTGCCGGTTCGGAAAGAGGTCGTTCACGGGACCACCTCGAAGAGGCCCGCCGCACCCATGCCGCCGCCGATGCACATGGTGACGACCACGCGCTTGGCACCGCGGCGCCGGCCTTCGATCAGCGCGTGCATGGTGAGGCGCGCGCCGGAGACGCCGTAGGGGTGGCCGACGGCGATGGCGCCGCCGTCGACGTTGAGCCGATCGTCCGGGATGCCGAGCCGGTCGCGGCAATAGATCACCTGCACGGCGAAGGCCTCGTTCAGCTCCCAGAGGTCGATGTCCTCGACCTTGAGCCCCGCGCGCTGCAGCAGCTTCGGCACCGCGAACACCGGGCCGATGCCCATCTCGTCGGGCTCGCAGCCGGCGACGGCGAAGCCGCGGAAGATGCCGAGCGGCCTGGCGCCTGACTTCGCCGCTGCGCCATCGCTCATCACGACGCACGCCGCCGCGCCATCGGAGAACTGGCTCGCATTGCCGGCCGCAACGACGCCGCCGGGCATCGCGGGGCGGATTTTGGAAACACCGTCGTACGTCGTATCGGCGCGAATGCCCTCGTCGGAATTGAGGGTGACCTCCTGCGTGAAGAGACGGCCGGCCGCCTTGTCCGCGACGGCCATGCGGGTGGCGAGCGGCACGATCTCGTCATCGAACTTCCCCGACGCCGCAGCGGCCGCGGCGCGCTGCTGGCTGCGCACGCCGTATTCGTCCTGCTGCTCGCGCGAGATGCCGTAGCGCCTGGAGACGTTCTCGGCCGTCTGCAGCATCGTCCAGTAGAGCTCGGGCTTGTGCTCCTTCAACCATCCCTCGTGAATCATGTGGCGGTTGGCCTCGTTCTGCACGCACGAGATCGCCTCGACGCCGCCCGCCACGAAAGTCTCTCCTTCACCCGCGAGCACGCGCTGCGCCGCAAGCGCGATCGTCTGCAGCCCCGAGGAACAGAACCGGTTCACCGTGGCGCCCGGCACCGTTACGGGACAACCGGCGCGCAGCGCCACCTGCCGCGCGATGTTGGCCCCCGTGGCGCCTTCGGGGTACGCACAGCCGATCAGCACGTCGTCCACCGATGCGGGATCGATGCGCGCGCGTTCCATCGCGTGGCGCACGACGTGGCCGCCCATCGTCGCGCCATGGGTCATGTTGAGAGCGCCGCGCCACGACTTGGCGAGGCCCGTACGGGCCGCGGAAACGATGACGGCATCGGTCATGGGTTGAACGTCCTTCCTTCGGCGGCGAGGCGCACCAGCAACGGCGCGGGCTCCCAGAAAGCGGCATCGGGCCCGCCCTTCGCCGCGAATGCGCGCATCGTGCGCACCACGTTGTAGAGGCCGGTCATGTCGGCGTAGAGCATCGGGCCGCCGCGATGCACCGGGAAGCCGTAGCCCGTGAGGTAGACCAGGTCGATGTCCGAAGCGCGCGCCGCGATGCCTTCCTCGAGGATGCGCGCGCCCTCGTTCACCAGCGCGTAGATGCAGCGGTCGACGATCTCGCTTTCGGTCACTGGCCGCGGCGTGAGCCGATTCTCCGTGCGATAGGCGGTGATGATGCCGTCGACCACCGGGTCCGGAATCGCATCGCGCTTGCCCGCTTCGTAGCGATACCAGCCGGCGCCGGTCTTCTGGCCGAACCGGCCCTGCTCGCACAGCCGGTCGCCGACCCGCGAATACGCCACCTGCGGCTTCTCCGCGTAGCGGCGCTTGCGGATCGCCCAGCCGATGTCGAGGCCGGCCAGGTCGCTCATGCGGAAGGGGCCCATCGCCATGCCGAACTTCTCCAGCGCCGCGTCCACCTGTTGCGGAGACGCGCCTTCCTCGACGAGGAAGAGGGCCTGGCGCAGGTAGTGCTCGACCATGCGATTGCCGATGAAGCCGTCGCAAACGCCCGAGACGACGGCGTTCTTGCGGATCTTCTTCGCGAGCTGCATGACGGTCGCGAGCACGTCCTTCGCGGTCGCCTTGCCGCGCACGACTTCGAGCAGCTTCATCACGTTCGCGGGGCTGAAGAAGTGCAGCCCGACCACATCCTGCGGGCGCTTCGTGGCGGACGCGATGCGGTCCACGTCGAGCGTGGAGGTGTTGGTGGCGAGGATGGCGCCGGGCTTCATCGCGGCGTCCAGCTTGCGGAAGACGGCCTCCTTCACCTCCATCGACTCGAACACCGCCTCGATCACGAGGTCCGCCTCGGCCACATCCTCGTAGGCGAGCGTGGGCTTGAGAAGCGCCATGCGCTTGCCGACGTCCTCCGGCGCCATCTTGCCGCGCTTGGCGCTCGCCTCGTAGTTGCGGCGGATGGTTCCGAGCCCGCGCTGGAGCGCGTCGCCATCGGCCTCGAGCAGCGTGACCGGGATGCCGGCGTTGAGGAAATTCATTGCGATGCCGCCGCCCATGGTGCCCGCGCCGATCATGGCCACGGCACGAATCGGACGCGTGGGCGTTGCCGCCGGCACATCCTCGATCTTCGTGGCCGCGCGTTCCGCAAAGAACGCGTGGCGCAACGCGCGCGACTCGGGCGAATGGATGAGCTGCATGAAGAGCGCGCGCTCGACCTTCATGCCCTCGTCGAAAGGCTTCGAGACCGCGGCGGCGACCGCTTCCACGCACTTCACGGGCGCGGGCAGGTTCTTCGCAACGGCGCCGACCGCTGCGCGCGCGAAGGCGAAGAACGCCTCGGCATCGGGGTGCGTCGCGGGCCGGTCGCGCACGCGTTTCAACGGCCGCGCGGAAGCCGTCTTCGCGGCGAAAGCGATCGCCCCCTCGCGCAAGCCGCCGGGAATGATCGCGTCGAAAAGCGCGGTTTCCGCGAGCGTGGCCGCGGCGACGGCATTGCCCGAGACGATCATGTCGAGCGCCTTTTCCACGCCCACGGCCCGCGGCAGCCGCTGGGTGCCACCCGCCCCCGGCAGGATGCCGATCTTCACTTCCGGCAGGCCGACCTGTGCATCGGGCGCCGCGACGCGGCAATGACACGCGAGCGAGAGCTCCAGCCCGCCACCCATGCAGTGCCCCGAAATGGCGGCCGTGACCGGCTTCGCGCACGACTCCACGATGCGGATCACGGTGTGCAGCGTGGGCTCCGCGCTCGCCTTCGGCGTATTGAACTCGCGGATGTCGGCGCCGCCGGAGAAGAGCCCGTCGGCGCCGATGAGCACGATGGCCTGGACGGCGTCATCGGCAACGGCGGCATCGATGCCGTCCACGATGCGCTTGCGCAAGTCATGCCCGAGGCCGTTCACGGGCGCGTTGTCCAGCGTGATCACCGCGACCGTTCCCTCGCGCTCGAACGGCGCCGCGGCCTTGCGTTCGGCTTCCATCACACTTCCAGCCATTCGCGTCTCACTCCCTCGTTGTCGCGCAGGTCGCGCGGAGTGCCCTCGAACACGATGCGGCCATGCCCGACGACGTAAAGCCGATGCGAGATCGCGAGCGCGATGGTGAGGCGCTGCTCGATCAGCAGGATCGCCACGCCCTGCGCCGCGATGCTTTCCAGCAGCTCGCGCATCACGCCCACGAGCTGCGGGCTCAGTCCCTCGGTGGGCTCGTCCACCATCACCAGGTCCGGATCGCCCATGAGGGTACGGCAGATCGAAAGTATCTGCTGCTCGCCGCCCGAAAGCACGCCGCCGGGCGTGTTCGCGCGCGCCTCGAGGATCGGGAAGAGCTCGAACACGCGCCGCATCGTCCACCGTCCCTGCTCGCGCGGCCCCTTCATGCCGAGGAGCAGGTTCTCGCGCACGGTGAGCGTGGGGAAGATGTCGCGGTTCTCGGGCACGTAACCCAGGCCGCGGCGTGCGATCTCGTGCGGCTTCAGGCCGTCGATGCGCCTGCCCTTGAAGCGGACGATGCCATGCGGACGCACCTCGCCCATCAGCGCCTTGATGGTGGTGGAGCGACCGGCGCCGTTGCGGCCCAGCAGGCTCACGATCTCGCCCGGGCGCACGGCGAAGGTCATGCCCTGCAGGATGTGGCTCTTGCCGTAATAGGCGTGCAGGTCCTCCACCTCAAGCATCCGCGGCTCCGAGATAGGCTGCGCGCACTTCGGCGTTCTCGCGGATGCGCTGCGGCGTGTCGGTCGCGATGACCTGGCCATAGACGAGCACCGAGATGCGGTCCGCGAGGTCGAAGACCACACCCATGTCGTGTTCGACCATCACGAGCGTGCGTCCCGCGCTCACGCGGCGGATGAGCGCCACGGCGTGCTCGGCCTCGGCGCGGCTCATGCCGGCGGTGGGCTCGTCCAGCAGCAACACGCGCGCGCCGGCCGCGATGGTGATGCCGATCTCGAGCGCGCGCTGCTCGGCGTAGCTCAGCACGCCGGCGAGGGTGTCGCGGCGCGCGGCGAGGTGGATCTGCTCGAGCGTTTCCTCGGCGCGCTCGTTCACGTCGCGCAGGCGATCGATCGGGCGCCAGAAATCGTAGCGATGGCCGAGCGACCACAGCACCGAGCAGCGGATGTTCTCGTGCACCGTGAGCCGCGGGAAGATGTTGGTCACCTGGAAGCTGCGCGCGAGCCCGCGGCGCGCGATGCGGTAGGGGCGCTGCCCGGCGATCTCCCGGCCATCGAGCCGGATCGATCCGCGCGTGGGTGCGAGCCGTCCGCTGATCAGGTTGAAGAGCGTGGACTTCCCCGCGCCGTTGGGCCCGATGATCGCGTGGCGTTCGCCCGCCGGCACCGCGAGCGTGACGCCATGGATGATCTGCGTCGCGCCGAAGCTCTTGTGCACGCCGGCGAGCTCGAGCGCGGGCTCAGCCATGGTCGGCCACAGCCGCTTCAGCCCACGCCGCATCCACGCGCGGCCATGCACGCCGGAACGCGAGTATCCCGATGGCCAGCAGCGCCAGGGACGCGACCCACGGCCATGGCGATGACGTGTCCATGCGCAGGCCGAAGAGTTTCATGACGGGGCCGGACTCGGGATCGGTAGAGCGCCGGTACGCCATCTCGATCAGCAGGATCGCGCCCAGCGCCGCGGCAAGCGTGGGCACCGCCACGACCGCGTAGGCCCGCAGGATCGGTGCGAGCGCGCGTGTCCGCAGCACCTTCAGGTGGGCGAGGGCGACCCCGATGAGGCCCGCCGGCGCCACGAGGACGATCCCCATGAAGAGCAAGCCGAGATAGAGCATCCAGGCCGCGGTGTAATCGGAGAGGCTCACCTGCAGCCACGTGATCGCGATGGCCCCGAGGATCGCGCCCACGAAGTGCCCGGCGCCGCCGACGTACACCATCAGCAACACCGCGCCGGAGCGCGCGTCCGAAAGCGCCTCGGAGGCTACGATCTCGTAGTTGATCGCGTGCAGGCCCCCGGCGAGCCCGGCGAGCGCGCCCGAAAGCGCGAATGCGATGAAGCGGATGCGCTGCGGGTTGTAGCCGATGAATTCCACGCGCTCGGGATTGTCGCGGACCGCGTTGCAGAGCCGTCCCACGGGCGTCCGCAGGAAATGGTGGATCACGAGCGCCGCGAGGAAAAGCCACGCGGCGACCACGTAATACACCTGCACCTGCGAGCCGAAGTCGAGCCCCGCCAGGTGCGGCGTGCGCGTGCGGCTCGCGGTGATGCCTTCCTCGCCGCCGAAGAATCCAGGCAGCATGAGCGAGGCTGCGTGGACCATTTCACCGACGCCCAGCGAGATCAGCGCGAAGATGGTTCCGGCACGCCGCGTCGTGAAGGCGCCGAAGACGATGCCGAAGAAGAGTCCCACCGCTGCACCGCCCAGGGGGACGAGCGGAACGGGCAGCGGGAGGCCGCCATTCACGGCGCGCAGCAGGTGGATCGCGCCATAGCCGCCGAGACCGAAGTAGACGGCGTGGCCGAAGGACAGCAGGCCCGTCTGTCCGAGCAGCAGGTTGTACGACAGCGCGAACACCGCCGCAATGCCCATCTGCGTCAGCAGCGACCGTGTGGAATCCGATTGCAGGCCGGGGATCCACGGCAGCAACGCTAGCAGGAGGGCGCCGGCGATCCACCAGGCGCGGCCGCGTGCGGTCCTCACGTCTCGCGCGTGCCCATGAGGCCGCGCGGGCGCACGATCAGCACCAGCACCAGCAGCAGGTACGGCAGGATCGGTGCCGCCTGCGCCAGCTTGATGGCGAAGAGGTCGTACAGCGGCGAGGCGCGGTCGACCGAACGCCCGAGCGAGTGCCAGAGGTCGAGCAGCGAGTAGTCGATCGCCACCGCGAAGGTCTGCAGGATGCCGATCAGCATCGAGGCCACGAAGGCACCCGGAATCGATCCCAGGCCGCCGACGACCACCACCACGAACACGATCGGCCCGAGTGCCGCCGCCATGTTGGGCTCGGTGAGGAGCGCGAATCCGCCGATGACGCCGGCAAGCCCCGCGAGCGCGCTGCCGATGGCGAAGACGAGCACGAAGAGCCGCGGCACGTCATGGCCCAGCGCGCTCACCGTCTGCGGATGGGTGAGTGCCGCCTGGATCACCAGTCCCACGCGCGTGCGCTTGAACGCGAGATACAGGAACGTGAACATGGCGATCGAGATCGCGGTCATGAGCACCTTGTAGAAGGGATAGCTCGTGCCCAGCAGGTGGAAGGCCGCGAAATCGATCACCGCGGGCACGCGATTCTCGATCGGGTTGCGCCCCCAGGCCATGATGACCAGCTCCGCGATCACGTACGAGAGCCCGAACGTGAAGAGGATCTCCGCGACGTGCCCCACGCGATGCAGGCGCCGCAGCCCGAAGCGCTCGATCGCCGCGCCGACCAGCCCGCAGAGCAGCGGAGCCGCGACGAGCGCCGGCCAGAACCCGATCCAGCGCGAGAGCTGCCACGAGAAGTACGCGCCCAGCATGAAGACACTCGCGTGCGCGAAGTTGAGCACCCCCATCATGCTGAAGATGAGCGTGAGCCCGCTCGACAGCATGAAGAGCAGCAGGCCGTAGACCGCGCCGTTGAGGAGCGAGAAGATCGCGATTTCCATTCGTCACTCCCGGCGCTGCAACCCGGTCGTCGCCCCGGACGGCGCAATCGCGCCGATGGTCGTCGCCCCGGACGGCGCAATCGCGCCAATGGTCGTCGCCCCGGACGGCGCAATCGCGCCAATGGTCCGGGGCCCAATTGGATCCCGGGCCATCGCTGCAACTGCAGCGCCCGGGATGACGGCGGCTGCGGCAACTGCAGCGCCCGGGATGACGGCGGCTGCGGCAACTGCAGCGCCCGGGATGACGGCGGCTGCGGCAACTGCAGCGCCCGGGATGACGGCGGCTGCGGCAACTGCAGCGCCCGCGATGACGGCCGCTGCGGCAACTGCAGCGCCCGGGATGATGGCCGCCACGGCGACCCTACGGCCGCTGCATCTTGCAGGTCGTCGGCAGCGCCGTCTTGTCCGCGTCGAGCTTCACGTCGGTGATGAAGCCCAGCCCGGAGCCCTCGACGTCGTATTTTGCCTTGTCGGAGAGGGTCGACACGAAGATCGGCTGCAGGAGCTGGTGGTTGTCGGCACGCATCTGCATCGGCCCCAGCGGCGTGTCCATCTTCATGCCCTCGAGCGCGCGCGCGATCTTCACCGGGTCGTTGGAGCCCGCTTTCTTCGCGGCGGCTTCGAGCATCGCGAACATGTTGCGCAGCCGCCAGTAGTACATCTCGTCGGCCTTGTCGGTGAAGCGCTGGTGGAAAGCCGCCTCCTCGGGGAGCAGCGCCGGCGTCACGTTCTTGTGGTGCTCGGTCGCCTGCTTGAGGTGCCCGACGCCTGCCTTGCCGATGGCGGGCACGGAACCCAGGCCGCCGCCATAGTAGGTGTACCAGTTCACGTCGAGGCCCGCGTCATGCCCTGCCTTGAAGAGCAGCAGCATGTCGTTGCTCCAGTTGCCCGTGATGACGGTGTCGGCCCCGGAGGCCTTGATCTTCGCCACGTACGGCGAGAAGTCCTGCACCTTCTGCAACGGGTGGAGCTCGTCGCCCACGATCTGGATGTCCGGGCGCTTCTCCTTCAGCATCTTCGTCGCCGCGACGGCCACCGCCTTGCCGAAGGAGTAATCCTGGTTGATCAGGTAGACCTTCTTGATCTTCGCATTCTTGGCGATGTCGTCCGTGAGCGCCTGCATCTTCATGTCCACGTCCGCGTCGAAGCGGAAGTGCCAGAAGTTGCACTTCTCGTTGGTGAGCGCCGGGTCGATGGCGGCATAGTTGAAGAACAGCACCTCCTTGCCGGGGTTGCGCTCGTTGTGCTTCAACACGGCGTCGGTGATGGCGTGCGCGACGGAGCTGCCGTTGCCCTGCACGATGATCCTCGCGCCCTCGTCGATCGCCTTCTTCAGCACGATGAGCGACTCCTGCGGGCTCACCTTGTTGTCGTACGCGAGGACGGTGATCTTCTCGCCGTTGAGGCCGCCCGCGGCGTTGATGCGGTCGGTGAAGAACGTGACGTGCTTCTGCGCGCTCAGGCCCGCGCTGGCCGCCCCACCCGAGAGCGGGTCGATGAAGGCCATCTTGAAATCCGCGCGCAGCGCGGGAGCGGCGAGGGCCGCGGCGGCCGCAAGGACGGCCAGGACGGTACGGCGGACACGGTCGTGCATGGCGTTTCCCCTCCAGGAGATGGCCGCCCTGGCGGCGCCGGGCGTGCTCTTGCCGGGGATGCTAACGCATGTGGGCGTCCTCGCCCGAATTTCCCGGGACGATGGGCCTGCGCCGTGTGTGCGCATTGAACGGTCATCGCCTCACGTCGTCTACTGATATCATGAAGTATCAAGACAGGAGGCTCGCATGCCGGCTCCGCTCACGAAATTCGCCACCCAGGCCGATCCCGAAGTCCTCGATGAGGTCCGGAAGATCGCGGCCCGCGAGGGCAAGCAACTCCAGGGTGTGATCGACGAGGCGCTGCGTGACTTCATCGAGAAGCGAAAGCGCGGCAAGCCCCGTCCTGAGGTGCTCACCGCCCTTGGTGAGAGCCTGGCCGAATACGAGGCGTTGTATCGCGAACTCGCGAAGTGAGTTTTTACCTTACGCCTCTCGAGGTCATGCTCATGCAGCGCGTCCTCATCGAGCGCTTCGGCGGGGCCCATGGCCTCCGTGACGGCGGAGCGCTGGAGGCGTCCCTGTTCCGGCCGCAAAGCGGGTACTACGACGACATCCTGTGGGAAGCCGCGGCGCTCTTCGAGAGCCTTGCGATGAATCACCCGTTCATCGACGGCAACAAGCGAATCGCTTTCGCGGCCACCGATGTCTTCCTTCGCGTGAATGGATGGCGGATCCGCGCGAAGCCGATGGCGATCCACAAGTGGATGGTCGGCCTGCTGGAAGCGAGGAGCTTCAACATCGCGTCGATCGAGCCATGGCTGAGGAGGCACGCCGAAAAGGTGGACTAGCTCGACGGATCAAGCCTTCGGCGACTGACGCCTACGCGGTACCGCCGTCAATGCGGGCTGCGAGATGGTGGTGCGCACAGGAATATCTCTCCGCCGGGGCGAGCAGCCATCGTAGCGTTAATGTTGATGGCAGCTGAAGCTGCTTCAGTTGCCGGCGCCTGACCGGAAGCCCGCTCGCGAACGACGTTCCGGCCCTCTCTCATAAAAAATCCCCCATGAACCCGTCGGTCCATGGGGGACTTTCCTGATGCCGTTCTTGCTGCGATGCCTCAGGCGGCGATCGCGGTCTCCTGCGCGCCGGAAACGAGCTCGTACGCGGGCTCCGTGAGGAAGTCCAGGAACTCGTCGCTCGCGACCAGCCGGTCGAGCAGCCACGCGGCCTCGTCGAAGCGCACGTGGTGGGCGCCCGGCATGCCGTTCACCTTGCGCAGCTCGTCGGCCAGCAGCTCGCGGAAGAGCTCGAGTGTCACCTTGCGGCCGTCCTGCAGCACGCCCTTCGGGTTGCGGATCCACTGCCAGATCTGGGAGCGCGAGATCTCGGCCGTCGCCGCGTCTTCCATGAGGTTGTTGATCGGCACGCAGCCCTGGCCGCCCAGCCAGGAGCCGATGTACTGCAGCGCCACGTTGATGTTGGTGCGCAGGCCCCCCTCGGTGATCGGGCCTTCGGGCGCGAACTCGAGCAGGTCGGCCGCCTTCACCTCCACGTCCTCGCGCTTGCGGTGGACCTGGTTGGGCTGCGGCATCATGCGGTCGAACACTTCCTTGGCGATCGTCACCAGGCCCGGGTGCGCGACCCAGGTGCCGTCGAAGCCGTCGCCGGCCTCGCGCTCCTTGTCCGCGACCACCTTCGCCATGGCGGCGGCGTTCGCTGCGGCATCGCCCTTGATCGGGATCTGCGCCGCCATGCCGCCCATCGCGAAGGCTTCGCGGCGATGGCAGGTCTTCACCAGCAGCTTGCAATAAGCGCGCAGGAACGGGCTCGTCATCGTGACCAGGCCCCGGTCGGCGAGCACGAAGTCGCGCCGGCGCAGCTTCTTGATCGCGCTGAAGATGTAGTCCCAGCGGCCGCAGTTGAGGCCGGCCATGTGGTCGCGCAGCTCGTACAGGATCTCGTCCATCTCGAACGCGGCGGGCAGCGTCTCGATCAGCACGGTCGCCTTGATCGTGCCGTGCGGCAGGCCCAGGCGCTCCTCGGACTCGGTGAAGACCTCGTCCCACAGGCGTGCCTCGAGGTGGGACTCCATCTTCGGCAGGTAGAAGTACGGCCCGCTGCCCCGGTCGAGCAGGTTGCGCGCGTTGTGGAAGACGTACAGGCCGAAATCGACGAACGCGCCGGCAGCCGGGTCCCCGTCCACCAGGATGTTGCGCTCGAGGAGATGCCAGCCGCGCGGCCGCACGATGAGCACCGCGGTCTTTTCGCGCAGCTCGTAATGCTTGCCTTCGGTGCTGGTGAAGCTGATGGAGCGGTCGACCGCCTCGCGCAGGTGCGCCTGGCCTTCCATCACGTTCTGCCACGTCGGCGTGAGGGAATCCTCGAAATCCGCCATGAACGTGCTCGCGCCCGAGTTGAGGGCGTTGATGATCATCTTGCGCTCGACCGGCCCGGTGATCTCGACGCGGCGGTCCTGGAGATCGGCCGGGATCGGGGCGACGGTCCAATCCGATTCCCGGATGGCGCGCGTCTCGGGCAGGAAATCCAGCTCCTCGCCCGCGTCGAGGCGCGCCTGGCGCTCGGTGCGCGCCTGCATGAGCTCGCGGCGGCGGGCTTCGAAGCGGCGCGCGAGCGCGGCCACGAACTCGACGGCGTCGGGCGTGAGGATGTCCCCGTAGGTGTGTTGTGCGCCGGCCGGAAGCTGGATGCCGGGAATGGGCAGGTTTTCTCTTTTCATCGGTTGTTGTCCTTGCGGGTGACGGTTTGGCTCTTATGCGGATGAAACCACCGCAGTGCAGCAAGGTGGAATTGGTAAACGGGTAAGCGGGCCTTCGCAAAACGCGAAGGCTGTAGGACACGGCCGACGCCCCAGCCTTGGCGGCCGGCCCGGGGCGGCTTCGGGGACGCACCCCCGCGTTGGTCCGCGGGATGCGTCCCCTTGCGTTACCCCAAGGTCAGTCGGCGGCGGCGCCGTGGGCCTGGCGGGCCTTCTCGATCGGCGTGGCCGTCGGGAAGAACTGCTCGTCCTCGGTCGAGCCGTGCAGGGCGGTGGTCGACGACTTGCCGGCCTGGATCACCTGCGTCACGTCGTCGAAGTAGCCGGTGCCGACCTCGCGCTGGTGCTTGACGGCGGTGAAGCCGCGCTCGGCCGCCGCGAACTCCTTCTGCTGCAGCTCGACGAAGGCGGTCATGTTGTTGCGCGCGTAGTTGTACGCGAGGTCGAACATGCCGTAGTTGAGCGCGTGGAAGCCGGCGAGCGTGATGAACTGGAACTTGTAGCCCATGGCGCCCAGCTCGCGCTGGAATTTCGCGATGGTCGCGTCGTCGAGGTTCTTCTTCCAGTTGAACGACGGCGAGCAGTTGTACGCCAGCATCTTGTCCGGGTGCACCTTCTTCACGCCCTCGGCGAAGCGGCGCGCGAAATCGAGGTCGGGCGTGCCCGTCTCGCACCAGACGAGGTCGGCATACGCCGCGTAGGCGATGCCGCGCGAGAGCGCCTGGTCGAAGCCCTTGCGGGTGCGATAGAAACCTTCGGCGGTGCGCTCGCCCGTGAGGAACGGCTTGTCGTTCTCGTCCACGTCGCTCGTGATGAGGTCCGCCGCCTCGGCATCGGTGCGCGCGAGGAGGATGGTGGGAACGCCGGCCACGTCGGCCGCGAGGCGCGCCGCGATGAGCTTCTGCACGGCCTCGGCCGTGGGAACCAGCACCTTGCCGCCCATGTGGCCGCACTTCTTCACCGACGCGAGCTGGTCCTCGAAGTGCACGCCCGCGGCGCCGGCGTCGATCATCGCCTTCATGAGCTCGAACGCGTTCAGCACGCCGCCGAAACCCGCCTCGGCATCGGCCACGATCGGCGCGAACCAGTCGATGTCGTGCTTGCCTTCGGCATGGTCGACCTGGTCGCAGCGCGTGAGGGCCGCGTTGATGCGCTTCACCACCGTCGGCACGCTGGTCGTGGCGTACAGCGACTGGTCCGGATACATCGCGAGCGAGTCGTTCGCATCGGCCGCGACCTGCCAGCCCGAAAGATAGATGGCGGGGACGCCCGCGCGCACCTGCTGCATCGCCTGGTTGCCGGTGAGGGCGCCCAGCGAGTTCACGAACGGGCGCTCGTTGATGAGCTTCCACAGCTTTTCGGAGCCGCGCCGGGCCAGCGTGTGCTCGACCTGCACGCTGCCACGCAGGCGATAGACGTCTTCCGCGGTGTAACCGCGTTTCACGCCGCGCCAGCGGGGATTGTCGGACCATTCCTTGCGGATGCGCTGCACTTCCAGATCACGGCTCATGTGGGTTCTCCTTGAATGTAGGTTCGTTAGCTCGAACGCCCCCATGAAACCATTGTTGCGATGCAGCAGGGAATCGCTAATCAGGGAATGCGGTCTTCGCGGCGCGCGAAGATGATCCGCGTCAACGGGACCGGACGGGACGATCCCGGCTCAACGCGAAGGGACGAGGTGGTCCACGAGGAGGCGTGCGGGGGCGGCGAGCGAGGCGTACTGGCGCACCGCGACGAACATCTTCCGCTGCGCCCACGCATCGGTGAGCGCCAGCAGGCGCAGCGACATCGGGCCCGCGAACGCGGTGGCCGCGGCTTCGGGCAGGACACCGATGCCGAGGCCCGCCTGGATCATCCGCGCGACGACGTCGAAGCTCTTCACCTCCACGCGCAGCTTGAGCGGCACCTCGCGTGCGTGCGCCTCCGCGAGCATGAGCTGCGAGATCACGGTGTTGTTCTCGAGGCCGACGAAATCCTGGTCGAGCAGCTCCGCGAAGGCGACCTTGCGGCCGCGAAGCGGATGCTTCTTCGGCACGACGGCGCACAGGACATCCGTGCGGTAATCGAACATCTGCAGGCCGGACGATTCCGCGCCTTCCATCACGATGCCCACGTCGGTCGCGCCCGCGTGCAGGGCTTCCACGATGGCGCTGCTGCGCTCCTCCTCGAGCGAGAGCTTGATGAGGGGATGCGCCGTGAAGAAGGTGGCGAGGTCGGCGGGCAGGTACTGCGCGAGCGCGGACGCATTGGCCTGGACGCGCACGAGCCCCTTGCCCCCCTTGGCGTAGTCGGAGAGCTCGACCCGCATCGAGTCGAGCCGCGCCATCATGTCGCGCGCGTGCTGCAGGAGTGCCGTTCCCGCCGGCGTGAGCTCGACACCGCGCGCGCTGCGGAAAAGCAGGTGCACGCCGAGCTGGTCCTCGAGCTGCGCGATGCGCCGGCTGGCCGCGGCGAGCGCGATGTGGCTCGCATTCGCGGCCTTGGTGATGCTCTTCAGCTCCGCCACGCGGATGAAGAGCGCCAGCGAGGTGATGTCCGGCCGCATGTCAGGAGAGGAAGCGCTGCGGCGATATCGCGCCGGCGTGGTCGCGCGCGAGGGGCAGCGGGTCGCCGGCAAGCTGCGAGGCGAGGAGCTCCGCACCCAGCGGCGCCCACAGCAGCCCGCGCGAGCCCAGCCCGCCCGCGATGCACACACCCTCGATCGCGGTCTCGCCGAAGATCGGAAGGCGATCGGGGACCGTGGTGCGAAAGCCGGTCCAGCCGCCCAGATCCATGGGGTGCAGCCCGCGCGTGAACCCGGGAACCAGCGACTCCGCGCGCTGCAGGTTCTCGCGATGGTCGGCCGCGCGCACCGTGGGATCGAAGTCGTCGTGCTGGTAGGTCGCGCCGATGGCATGGCCGCCTTCGGGCAGCGGCGCCACGAAGCCGTTGCCGCTCACGACGCGCGCGATGGTGCGCTCGGGCGAGGGCGGAAGGTACGTGACCTGCCCCCGCACCGTGGATAGCCGCAGCCGCGCCTGCGGCATGAGCCGCGCCATGTCCGCGCCGTTGGCCAGCACCAGCGTCGGCGCCTGCGCGATCACGCGTTCGTCCGCATCCAGCACGCGCCAGAAAGCGCCCTCCCGCTCCACGCGCGCCGCGGCACGCCCGAGCTGGCGCCGCACGCCGCTGCCGGCGCGTGCCAACGCCGCCACCGCCAGGCTGCGCGGAGACACGACGGCACCCTGGGGAAACCACCAGCCGCCGTGCCCCACGTCATGGCCCGCGAGCTCGCGCGCGCGATCCACGTCGACGTATTGCAGCAGGCTCTCCGGATAGCCCTGCGAGCGCACGATCGCCTCGAAGCGCGCCGCTTCCTCGGCATCTGCGGCGACCTGCACGATGCCGCAGCGGTCCCAGATGAGGTGATAGCCGTCGTGCTGGAGCGCGCGATAGAACTGCAGCGCATGCATGAACGCGCTGCGCGAGACCTGTGCGTTCACCGCGTCGCGCAGGTTCGCGACCGGGCGCACGGCGCCGACCGCGCTCGCACTGGGCTCGGTGCGCGCGTCGACCAGGTCCACCTCCCAGCCGCGCGCCGCGAGGCGATCCGCGGCGAGGCTGCCCGCCACACCCGCGCCCACCACCACGGCATGGCGTTCGCGCTGGCGGCTGCCGTTGACCCCGATGCGCCGCCCCACCAGCATCTCGCGCTTGTCGGCGAAGCCCGGGCGGCGCTCGACCGCGAAGCCCGCATCCGTGAGCGCGGCACGCACGCCGCCCGCGACGGTCCAGGTGGCGAGCGTGGAGCCCGGGGCCGCGATGCGCGCAAGCTCGCGCACCACGTCGGGCGACCAGATGCCGGGATTGCGGGCGGGCGCGAAGCCGTCGAGGAAGAAGGCATCCGCACGCCCGACGAGCTGGGGCAACAGCGCGTGCGCATCGCCCAGCAGCAAGGTGAGCGTGACGTTGCCCGCATCGAACTGCATGCGGTGGAAGCCCGCGAGCGGTGCGGGCCAGACCGCGGTGAGCGCTCGCGACAGGGCTGCGAGCTCCGTGAAAGGGGCGAGCGCCGCCTCCAGGTCCGCGCGCGAAAAGGGACGATGCTCGACCGAGATGAAATGCAATCGCCGCGGCCGGCCCGCGTCCTCGCGCCATGCATGCCACGTCGCGAGGAAGTTGAGCCCCAGCCCGAAACCCGTTTCCACGACCACGAAACGATCGCGTCCGCCCCAGCCCGCGGGCAGGCCGTTGCCGGCGAGGAAAACATGGCGCGCCTGTGCGAGCCCGCCTTGCGACGCGTGGTAGATGTCGCCGTATTCGGTGCTGAAGGGCGTTCCGCCGGCAGTGCGCTCGAGGGTGGCGGTGGGGATGGCGACGGGGTGAGGTGTCATTCAGCGCATGTTATTGGTGTTTTCGGTTCGATTGTTCCTTGCTGCGTGTTTTTTTCGCCCTCGTCGAGGCGGGCCCTTGTCGAGCCGGACCCTTGATGGCGTTGGGATCGTTCGAAGCTATTGGCAGAACTTGAGCGTGGCTTCGACGGGCAACTACCGCACCGGCGGCTTCTCAGGCAAAACCTTTACCTGGCCTGTGATTCTGCGGGCAACCACCTCGGGGTCCTCTCGAAAGGGCCGCGCCTCGACGAGGGCGAATGGCAACGTCGTCAACGTCCCTTTTGAAAGCCCGCT
>Ga0068852_100000701_pt1 | contig 21899 bp, 23 predicted proteins | sample KBSCornC22_FD_66594 | JGI IMG/M metagenome (GOLD analysis project Ga0068852, IMG submission 66594) | Corn rhizosphere microbial communities from Kellogg Biological Station, Michigan, USA - KBS Corn C2-2 | ecosystem: Host-associated > Plants > Roots > Rhizosphere > Soil ... | reverse complement strand
ACCCGCGTGAAGGTCGTCAAGAACAAGGTCGCGCCGCCGTTCAAGCAGGTCGAGTTCGACATCATGTACGGCGAAGGCGTGTCGAAGGTTGGCGAGATCCTCGACCTCGGAGTCAAGGCGGGCCTAGTCGAAAAATCGGGCGCATGGTTCAGCTACGACAGCGTGCGCATCGGCCAGGGCCGCGAGAACGCCAAGGTCTATCTCAAAGAGAACCCCGAGGTCGCGCAGCGGATCGAGAATGCGATCCGCGGGCGCACCGAGGAGGTTGGCGAAGCGCTGATGGTCGGCGCCGGGCCCGACGACGGAGACGTCGCGGCCGAATAGTCTCCGGCGCGAGGCCGGACGCCTGTCGCTTTAGTGCTGCGTCGGCAGGGTCTGCAGGTCGTCGACCGTGCGGCCCTGCACGCGGGCGTCCCATTCCTCCTGGGTGAGGCAGGTGTGCTTCACCATGCGCGAGCCAGTGTCGTCGTCGGACGCCTTGCAGATGAGCTTCGGCTTCTTCGGCTTGGCGGCCGGCGCGGTGGCCGGCGGAGGCGCGACTGGGGCGGGAGCCGGCTGGACGGCCGGATTGGCGGAAGCAAGGATCGCGAGAAGCAGAACAGACATCGAGGGACTCCGGGAGGCAGCAACTTCAGATGCTTGCAGCCGGACCGGAAGCGGTCAAGACGGATCGAGCCGGCGCTTGCCTGCGCCGGCAGTTCGGCTGCCGCCGCAACAGCGCTCATCCGTGCCGCTTTAGCAGGAGCTCAATGCGGCTTCTGGTCCTTCGGTTTCCGCGGGAGCATGCATTCGGGCTCCCATCCCTTGATCCGCTCCTCTTCGGCGCGCTGCAGCTGTTCGGGGTTTGCGCAGTCCGGGACGCGGGCCGGGATCATGAACTTGTCGGAGACCGGCATCGGCCCCTGTTGCGGGTCCCTCAGGATCATTCGGTTCTCGCCGATCGAGGTCCCGGGCGCTGCGAGCATCAGTGCAAGAAGAAGATGTACCATCGTCATCTCCCATCGTTCCAAGGCCTTGATAATGCGCCTCGACGTGCTGCTTATCAATTGAAAAGAGGGTTCAGCTCCGGTGGCGAGGCGGGTTGACCAGCGCCCGGATGATCCCGCGCACCGCCTTCACTTCGCGCGACGACCAGCCGGTCTTGGTGAAGATGGTGCGGATCGTGTTGCGGGTCGCCTGCGTCCGCGACGGCGGATGGAAATAGCCCTTCGCCTCGAGCTCCGCGTCGAGCTGGGTGATCATCCCCTCGAGCTCGCCCTGTGGCGCGGGCTCCTCGAGCGGCTTCGCCGGCGGTTGCGCGAGGTCGCTTCGTCGCGACCATTCGTAGGCGAGCAGGATCACCGCCTGGGCGAGGTTGAGCGAGCCGAACTTGGGATTGATCGGCACGGTGACGATCGCGTTGGCGAGCGCCACCTCCTCGGTCTCGAGACCCGATCGCTCGGGCCCGAACAGAATCGCGGTCCGGCGGCTCGAAGCGGCGATTCGGTCGGCCATCTGCTCGGGGTCGAGCACCGGCATGACCAGGTCGCGGCGCCGGACGGTCGAAGCGAAGATCTGGTTGCAGTCGGCAATCGCCGCCGCGACGCTGTCGAACAGCTGCGCCTGTTCGAGCACCGCGTCGGCGCCGCTCGCCGAGGGGCCGGCGTCGGGGTTGGGCCAGCCGTCGCGCGGCGCGACGAGGCGCATCTCGGTCAGCCCGAAATTGAGCATCGCCCGCGCCGCCTTGCCGATATTCTGCCCGAGCTGCGGGCGCACCAGGACGATGACCGGCGGCATCAGAGCAGCTTGTCGGGCGGCGACTTGGACGAGGGCGGTGTGGCTCCCTCCTTTTCGACGCTCTCCGCGATCTCCGCGAAATGGCCGGGCTCGCTGAAATCCTTGTAGATGCTCGCGAACCGAATGTAGGCGACATGATCGAGTGCCTTGAGGCCGTCCATCACCGCCTCGCCGATTTCCGCGCTTTTCACTTCGTCGCCCTGCGTTTCGAGCCGGCGCTGGATTCCGGTGATCATCCGGTCGATCTTTTCGGCGGCGATGTCGCGCTTGCGCGTCGCGTGCCCGACCGCACGCGCGAGCTTGTCGCGGTCGAACGGCTCGCGCTCGCCGGTCTTCTTGACCACGGTGAGGTCGCGCAGCTGGACTCGTTCGAACGTGGTGAAGCGGGCGCCGCACGCTTCGCACTGCCGGCGGCGGCGGATCGCGGCGCCATCCTCGCTCGGCCGGCTGTCCTTTACCTGGCTGTCTTCATGGGCGCAGAAGGGGCAGCGCATTCTCTAGCCGGGTCTCAGCCCTGATAGATCGGGAAGCGGGCGCACAGCTCGCCGACGCGGCGCGCGACCGACTGCTCGACCTGGGCGTCACCGGCGTCGCCGTTCTTGCGCAGGCCGTCGACCACCTCGGCGATCATCCCGCCGATTGTCCGGAACTCGGCCTCGCCGAAGCCGCGGGTCGTGCCCGCGGGCGTGCCTAGCCGGATTCCGGAGGTCACGAACGGCTTTTCGGGGTCGAACGGGATGCCGTTCTTGTTGCAGGTGATCGATGCGCGATCGAGCGCCTTTTCGGCGTGCTTGCCCTTGGCCTGCTTGGGCCTGAGGTCGACCAGCATCAAATGGTTGTCGGTGCCGCCCGAGACGATGTCGAGCCCGGCATCCTGGAGCGACGCGGCAAGCGCGCGCGCATTGGCGACGATGCTCGCCGCATAGGCCTTGAACTCGGGCTGGAGCGCTTCGTGGAACGCGACTGCCTTGGCCGCAATGACGTGCATCAGCGGACCGCCCTGGAGGCCCGGGAAGACCGCCGAGTTCATCTTCTTGGCGATGTCCTCGTCGTTGGTGAGGATCATTCCGCCGCGAGGCCCGCGAAGGGACTTGTGGGTGGTCGTGGTCGTGACGTGTGCATGCGGCACCGGGTTGGGATGCGCGCCGCCGGCGACCAGGCCGGCGAAGTGCGCCATGTCGACCATCAGATAGGCGCCGACCTCGTCCGCGATGCGGCGGAAGGCCGGGAAGTCCCAGATCCGCGAATACGCCGTGCCGCCGGCGATGATCAGCTTCGGCCGTTCGCGCCGCGCGATCTCGGCGACTTCGTCCATGTCGATCAGCTGGTCGTCCCGGCGAACGCCGTAGGCCACGGGGTGGAACCACTTGCCCGACATGTTCACCGGAGAGCCGTGGGTGAGGTGGCCGCCGGCGTTGAGGTCGAGGCCCATGAACTTGTCGCCCGGCTGGAGCAGCGCGAGGAACACGGCCTGGTTCATCTGGCTGCCGCTGTTCGGCTGGACGTTGGCGAACCCGGCGTCGAACAATTGCTTGGCGCGCTCAATCGCCAGCGTTTCGACCACGTCGACATATTCGCAGCCGCCATAATAGCGCTTGCCCGGGTAGCCCTCGGCATATTTGTTGGTCAGCACCGAGCCTTGGGCTTCGAGCACGGCCTTGGAGACGATGTTCTCCGAAGCGATCAGCTCGATCTTCTCGCGCTGGCGCTGGAGCTCGAGCCCGATCGCCTCGTCGATTGCCGGGTCGATGGCGGCGAGCCCGCTGGTGAAGAAGCCGTGCGGAACGCGATAGCGAACGTCCTGGTCGAGGTCGGCGGCGCTGGCCATCAGTCGGAATCCTGCAGTTCGTGGGAGAGCTGGTCGACCCGGCGCTGGTGGCGCCCGCCGGCGAATGAAGTGTCGAGGAACGCAGCAACACAGGCTTTCGCCATGTCGCTGCCGATGAGCCGTCCGCCGAGGGCGAGCACGTTGGCGTCGTTGTGCTCGCGGGCAAGCTGCGCCGAGAGCGGGTCGTCGACCCGGGCACAACGGCAGTGCGGGTTGCGGTTTACGGCGATCGAAATGCCGATTCCCGAACCGCAAACGGCGATGCCGCGCTCGGCTTGGCCCGAGGCGATGAACACGGCGAGCTTGCGGCCGAACAGCGGATAATCGACGCTTTCGGGGCCATTGGTACCGAGGTCGGTCACCTCATGGCCCTGGTCGCGCAGCCACGCGGCGAGCTCGTCCTTGAGCAGGTATCCGGCGTGGTCGGCGGCAAGTGCGATGCGCATGGTGCCTGACTAGGGCAGGCGCGCGGGATTCGCCAGCCTAAGCGGCGGCGCGAAGCTCCTCGCGGCCGAGGATCTCGACCAGCGCGCCGGTCAGCTCGTCCATCATCTCCGCCGTGTGCGTCGGGCCGGGGGTGAAGCGCAGCCGCTCCGTGCCGCGCGGGACCGTCGGGTAATTGATCGGCTGAACGTACAGGCCGTATTCGGCGAGCAGGATGTCGCTGGCCCGCTTGGCCTTGACCGGGCAGCCGATCAGCAGCGGGACGATGTGGGTCTCGCTCGGCATCACCGGAAGGCCGGCGACGGCGAACTTGGCCTTGAGCATCGCGGCCGATTCCTGCTGCGCGCGGCGCTCCTCCTGCGATTGCTTGAGGTGGCGGACGCTTGCGAGCGCTCCGGCGACCAGCACAGGCGACAGGCTGGTGGTGAAGATGAAACCGGGCGCATAGCTGCGGATGCAGTCGATGATCGTCTTGTCGGCCGCGATGTAGCCGCCCATCACGCCGAATGCCTTGCCGAGCGTTCCCTCGATGATCGTCAGCCGGTCGGCGACTCCATCGCGCTCCGAAATGCCGCCGCCGTGGTCGCCGTACATGCCGACCGCGTGGACTTCGTCGAGGTAGGTCAGCGCATTATACTTGTCGGCAAGGTCGCAGATCGCGCCGATCGGGGCGATGTCGGCGTCCATCGAATAGACGCTTTCGAACGCGATCAGCTTGGGGACGTCGGCGTCCGCCGCGGCGAGAAGCTCCTCGAGATGATCGAGGTCGTTGTGCCGGAAGACGCGCTTTTCGCAGCCGCTGTTCTTGATCCCGGCGATCATCGAGGCGTGGTTGAGCGAGTCGGAGAAGATGATGCAGCCGGGAAGCAGCTTGCCGAGCGTCGACAGCGCCGCCTCGTTGGAGACGTAACCGGACGTGAAGATCAGCGCGGCTTCCTTGCCGTGAAGGCCTGCGAGCTCGGCCTCGAGCTCGGTATGATAATGGGTGTTGCCGCTGATGTTGCGGGTCCCGCCCGATCCGGCGCCGACCTCGTGAAGCGCGGTTTCCATCGCCTCGACCACGGCAGGGTGCTGGCCCATTCCGAGATAGTCGTTCGAGCACCAGACGGTGATCGGCTTGGGACCGTTGCCGCCGAAGCAGTGCGCGTTGGGGAAGCTGCCCTTGGTGCGCAGGATGTCGATGAACACGCGATAGCGGCCCTCGTCATGAAGGCGGTCGATCGCGGACCGGAAAATGCTGTCGTAATCCAAGTCTGTATTCCCTGCGGACGCTTTACCTTCCACTCTGCCCCAATTCCATTGCGAACGACTCGCAACAGCTCACAAGGTCAGGATTTGACCAATGCCAAGCCTGGCGAGCGTGCTTTCGAGCGGCCGATGCGCCGGGGCGCCGGTGAACAGGAGAATGCTCTCGCCCGGCGATGAAGGCCAGGGCTGGTCCCTGGTCAGGGTGGCGATGCGGCGGGCGATGCCGGGCCCTCCATCGACGTAATCGACGTTCGGGAAGGCGGCGCGAAGCTCGTCTTCGAGCAGCGGGAAATGGGTGCAGGCGAGGACCACCGTGTCGATCCGGTCGCCGCCGGGCGAATCGAACATCGGCTGCGCGGCGGCGCGGACCGCCGCGATGCCGACCTCCTCTCCGGCGAGCTTCGCTTCGGCGAGCTCGACCAGCTCGGGCGAACCGTGGCGGACCAGCGTGCAGTCGGCGGCGAAGCGGGCGGCGAGATCGTCGACGTAGGGCTGGCGAACAGTCGCCTCGGTGCCGAGCACGCCGATCACGCGGGTCTTCGACATTTGCGCGGCGGGCTTGATCGCCGGAACCGTTCCGACGACCGGCAGGTCGAGCGCCGAGCGGACATGCTCCAGCGCGATCGTGCTCGCCGTATTGCAGGCGATCACCGCGAGGCGCGGACGAAAGCGCTCGACGAGGCGACCGAGCAGCGCCGGGACGCGGCTCGCGATCTCCGCCTCGCTGCGCTTGCCGTAGGGAAAACCGGCGCTGTCCGCGGCATAGACGATCGGCGCGTTGGGAAGCAGCGCCCGGGTGGGCTCGAGCACCGACAAGCCGCCGACGCCGGAATCGAAGAAGAGGAGAGGGGCGGCGGGGTCCACCCGCGCTCTGTGGCGTGGACCGGTGCGAGCCGCAAGTTGCGCGTCCGTTCCGGTTTGCTACTCACGTTCGCAGATGACCCGCGAGATGATCTTTGCGCTGGCGCTCGGCTATCTGCTCGGGTCGATTCCGTTCGGGCTCGTGCTGACCCGGCTCGCTGGCAGGGGCGACATCCGTGCCATCGGGTCGCACAGCATCGGCGCGACCAACGTGCTTCGGACCGGAAGCAAGCGGCTGGCGGCCGCGACATTGCTCCTCGACTGCCTCAAGGGCACGGCGGCCGTCGTTGTCGCGCAGCTGCTGTTCGGCGACATCACCATGCCCTTCGCGGCGTTGGGCGTGCTGGTCGGGCATCTCTATCCGGTGTGGCTGGGCTTCCGCGGCGGCAAGGGCGTCGCGACGCTGTTCGGGATTCTCATCGCCCTGCTCTGGCCCGCGGCGCTGGTCTACGCTGCAATCTGGATCTTCCTGCTTGCGACGCTCCGAATCTCGTCGCTCGCCGGAATGACGGCCGCGATCAGCGCGCCGGTCGTCGCCCTGGCGCTTCATTCGTCCTTCTTCCCATTGCTGCTCGGTTTCGCGTTGCTCGTCGTCTGGAAGCATCGCGAGAATATCCTCCGCCTGACGAAAGGAACCGAGCCACGCATAGGATCGAAGACCTCGTCGACCGCCTGAGGCTGCTGCGGACTCCGGGCATCGGCCCGGTGACCTGCCGGCAGCTGATCGCCCGCTTCGGAAGCCCCGCGGCGGCGCTTGCGGCCGTTCCCGACCTCGCGCGGCGGGGCGGGGGGAAGGCGCCGGCGCTGCGCAGCCGCGACGATGCCGAGCGCGAAATCGCGAAGGTCGACAAGCTCGGTGCGACGTTTCTTGCGCTGGGGCAGGGGCTCTACCCGCGGCTCCTCGCGGAAATCGAGGACGCGCCGCCGCTGCTGATCGCCAGGGGCGACCTCAAGCTGCTCGACCGGCAGTCGGTGGCGATGGTCGGAGCGCGCAACGCCTCGGCGGCGGCGTGCCGGTTCGCGCGCGGCCTTGCGCACGACCTCGGGCAGCAGGGGCTGGTGGTGGTTTCCGGGCTCGCCCGCGGCATCGACAGTGCTGCCCACGACGGTGCGCTCGACACCGGCACCGTCGGAGTCATCGCCGGCGGGATCGACATTTTCTATCCGCCCGAGAACCGCCAGCGGCAGGAGTCGATGTACGAGCGCGGGCTGGTGATTGCCGAAATGCCGCCCGGCACCGAGCCGCGGGCGCGGCACTTCCCTTATCGCAACCGGATCATCGCGGCGATGAGCAGCGGCACGGTCGTGGTCGAGGCGGCGCCGCGCTCGGGCTCGCTGATCACCGCCCGGCTCGCCGCCGAAGCAGGGCGTGAGGTGATGGCGGTCCCGGGCTCGCCGCTCGACCCCCGCGCGCAGGGCTGCAACCAGCTGATCCGCGACGGCGCGACGCTGGTCCAGAACGCCGCCGACGTGGTCGAGGCGATCCGGCCGTACCAATCCCATGTCCGCTCGCCCGCGGCCCCGTTCGACGGTCCGCCGGACGAGCCGCTCGACGGCGAGGACGTGCTGGGGGCGGTCGAGATGCTGCTCGGGCCATCGCCAGTGCCGGTCGACGAGATCATCCGCTTGTCGGAGGCGCCGCCGGGCGCGGTGCAGATGGCGCTGCTCGAGCTCGACCTCGCCGGAAGGCTCGACCGGCACGCGGGCAACAGGGTAAGCCTTCGCGACGCTTGACGAGCATCAAGGCCGGTCCCCATCATCGCGCGTACGTACGTACAGGAACGCACCCACTTGAAACTCGTCGTCGTCGAATCGCCCGCAAAGGCGAAAACAATCGAGAAATATCTTGGAAGCGGCCATCGCGTGCTCGCGTCCTTCGGCCATGTCCGCGACCTTCCGCCAAAGGACGGGTCGGTCGACCCGGAGCAGGGGTTCGACATGCTGTGGCAGGTGTCGCCGGACCGGGCGAAGCAGCTCAAGGCGATCACCGATGAGGCGAAGAACGCCGACACCCTGATCCTCGCCACCGACCCCGACCGCGAGGGCGAGGCGATCAGCTGGCACGTGCAGGAGGTGCTTCGGCAGAAGAAGGCGCTGCCAAACCACGTCGAGCGCGTCACCTTCAACGCGATCACCAATTCGGCTGTGACCGAAGCGATGAAGCATCCGCGCGGGCTGGATGAGGATTTGATCGACGCCTACAGGGCGCGCCGGGCGCTCGACTATCTCGTCGGGTTCACGCTGTCGCCGATCCTTTGGCGCAAGCTTCCTGGCGCCAAGTCGGCGGGGCGGGTCCAGTCGGTCGCGCTTCGGCTGATCGTCGACCGCGAGCGCGAGATCGAGGTCTTCAAGCCGCAGGAATATTGGGCGGTCAGCGCGACGTTCGAGAAGGACGGGCAGCGCTTCACGGCGCGGCTGGCGCAGCTCGACGGCCGGAAGATCGACCGGCTGACGATCGGCAGCAGCGGCGAGGCGGACGATGCGAAGGCGGCGGTCGAATCCGGCCGCTTCACCGTCTCGTCGGTCGAGACCAAGCCGTTCGCGAAGAACCCGCCGCCGCCGTTCACCACCTCGACGCTTCAGCAGGAAGCGGCGCGCAAGCTCGGCTTTTCCGCGAGCCACACGATGCGGGTCGCGCAAGGCCTCTACGAGGACGGGCTCATTACCTACATGCGCACCGACGGCGTCGACATGGCGCCCGAAGCTGTCAGTGAAGCGCGCCGCGCGATCGCCAGCCGCTACGACGCGGGCTTCGTCCCCGACCGGCCGCGCCAGTACACCAGCAAGATCAAGAATGCGCAGGAAGCGCACGAAGCGATCCGCCCGACCGACTTCAGCCGCTCGCGCGCGGCGTCGGGCGACCACGCGCGGCTCTACGAGCTGGTCTACAACCGGGCGCTGGCGAGCCAGATGGCGTCCGCGCGGCTCGAGCGGACGACGGTCGAGCTGACCGACGCCGCGGGGCGCGCGGTGCTTCGCGCGTCGGGACAGGTCGTGCTCTTCCCCGGCTATCTCGCGCTGTACGAGGAAGGGCGCGACGACGCTCCTGATGGCCGCTCAGGCAAAAATGCCATGGCGGGCGGCGACGACGAGGAGGGCGCGCGCATGCCGCTGCTCCGCGAAGGCGACGCGCCGCTCAAGACCGGAGTCGAGGCGACCCAGCATTTCACCCAGCCGCCGCCGCGCTATTCCGAAGCGAGTCTGGTCAAGCGGCTCGAGGAGCTGGGGATCGGCCGCCCGTCGACTTATGCCTCGATCCTGCAGACGCTCAAGGACCGCGAATATGTCCGCGTCGACAAGGGCCGCTTCGTGCCCGAGGAGAGCGGGCGGCTGGTGACGGCGTTCCTCGAGCGATTCTTCGAGAAATATGTCAGCTACGATTACACCGCCGAGCTCGAGGAAGAGCTCGACGACGTGTCGGGCGGCAGGCTCGACTGGCAGAAATTGCTCGACCAGTTCTGGCGCGACTTCCAGCCCAAGGCCGGCGAGGTCATGGACCAGAAGCCGAGCGAGATCACCCAGGCGCTCGACGAGTTCCTCGCCCCGTGGCTCTACCCGCCGCGTGCCGACGGCACCGACCCACGGCTGTGCCCGCAATGCGGCAAGGGGCGGCTGAGCCTTCGCGGCGGCAAGTTCGGCGCCTTCGTCGCCTGCTCGAATTACCCGGAATGCCGCTACACGCAGAAGTTCGGGCAGGGCGGCGACCAGGCGCAGAGCGACGGACCGCAGGAGCTCGGCGACGGAATCCTGCTCAAGACCGGCCGCTTCGGGCCCTATGTCGAGCGCGGCGAAAAGCGCGCGTCGATCCCGAAGGACATTCCGGTCGAGGAGGTGAATGCGGAGGTGGCCGAACGGCTGCTGTCGCTTCCGCGCGACATCGGACCGCACCCGGAGACGGGGAAGCCGATCACCGCGTCGATCGGGCGCTACGGTCCGTACCTCGCGCACGATGGGAAATACGCCAAGCTCGGCTCGACCGCCGAGGTGTTCGAGACGGGAATGAACGCGGCGGTTGCGAAGCTCGCCGACGCGGCCTCGGGCGCGGGCCGGCAGCGCGGCGGGGCGCGCGAGCCGATTGCCGTCCTCGGCAAGCATCCCGGGAGCGGTGGCGAAATCAAGGTGATGGCCGGGCGCTACGGTCCGTACGTGACCGACGGCTCGACCAACGCCACTCTGCCGAAGGGGACTGAGCCTGCGTCAGTAACGCTGGACGAGGCTGTCCGCCTGATCGATGAGCGCGCCGCCAAGGGGCCGCCGGCCAAGAAGGGGCGGCGCAGCGCGGGGCGAAAGAAAGCGAAGTGATCCAGATCGAGCTACAGCGCTTGCCGAACGGCGAAGGTCTGCCGCTCCCGAGCTACGCGACGGACGGGGCCGCAGGCCTCGACATCGTCGCCGCGGAGGATGTGACGCTCGCGCCCGGGCAGCGCCACGCCGTCGCCACCGGCTTCGCGATCGCGATTCCCCAAGGCCATGAAGTGCAGGTCCGCCCGCGCTCGGGGCTTGCGCTCAGGCACGGCATCACCTGCCTCAACACGCCGGGCACGATCGACCATGATTATCGCGGCGAAGTGAAGGTGATCCTCGCCAATCTCGGCTCCGAGCCGTTCGAGGTGCGCCGCGGCGAGCGGATCGCGCAGCTGGTGCCCGCGCCGGTGCTCAGGGCGCAGTTCAGCGAAGTCGCGGAGCTCGGCGCCACCAGTCGAGGCGCAGGGGGCTTCGGCAGCACCGGTCGATGATGGGCTGCCGGTGAGCCTCTCCGACGAAGAGCTCGATCGCTACGCGCGGCAGATCGTGCTGCCTCAGGTCGGAGGGCTCGGGCAGCGCAAGCTCAACAATTCGAGCGTCGCCGTGGTCGGTGCCGGCGGCATCGGCAGCGCGGTCATTCCGGCGCTTGCCGGCGCCGGCGTCGGCAGGCTAACGATCGTCGATTGCGATGTTGTCGAGATCGCCAATCTCCACCGCCAGCCGCTGTTTGGGGAAGGCGACGCGGGCAAGCCCAAGGCCGTGGCCGCGGCGACGTTCGTTCGGCGGCTCAACCATTTCGTCCCGGTCGAGGCGAAAGAGGAGCGCCTCGGCCGCGACAATGCCGCCGAGCTGCTCGCTGGGCACGACCTCGTGATCGATGGCAGCGACAATTTCGAAACCCGGCTTACGGTCAGCGACTCATGCGTGGCGCTCGGCCTGCCGCTGATTGCCGCCGCGGCGGTCCAGTTCCAGGGCCAGGTCGGGCTGTTCCGCGGGCGGCCCTGCTACCGTTGCTTCGTCGGCGACGCGTTCGACTCGGACGATTGCGACAATTGCGCCGAGCTCGGGGTGCTTGGAGCGCTGACCGCGACGGTCGGCAGTTTCGCCGCCTTGCTGGCGATCAACAGCATCGCCAGCGTCGGCGGGGACCAGTCCGGGACGCTCCACCTGTTCGATGGGGAAAAACTCGACTGGCGGGCGATCCGCATTCCCGCGGACCCCGCCTGCCGCGCGTGCGGCTGAGCTATTGCGAGGCTTCGTCGATGTCGAAGCTGATCCTGCCGCGATACCAGCCGCCGGGGCTTTCGCCCGTGGGCCGGTAATCGCCGCCAACCAGCATCTCCTTTACGGCTCCGCCGAGCACCGCTTCGGCTTTCGGACAGTTGAGCTTCGGAATGACGATCTGGTGGAGCGACCCGTCGGGATTGTACTGCACGCCGAAACTGACATCGAAATTGAACCGGGTGCCCTTGAAGCCGGGCAGAGCGCATTGATGGCTGGTCGCGATATCGTTGAGCGCCATCATCAGGTTCTTGCTTTGATGGAAGGTGCCATTGTCGCGCAGCGGCGGCAGGTTGCTCCAGTCGCCGGTCGCTGCAATCACGCTCACGGGAGGGGCGGACGCCGCCATCAGGGCCAGGAACAACGGCGCGGCGAAAACGAGCTTCATATTGCCCTCCATAGTTGAGCGATCTCAACTTACTACGTTGCGGTCGGGCTGTCGATAATTCGGCGCCGATCAGCCGAGCGCCTCCGCAATGCGCGCGACGAGCTGGCGAGCCACGTCTTCCTTTGCCGCCTCGGGCCAATCCTCGACCCCCGTCGCAGTGACCAGGTGGACGCGGTTGCGAAGGCCGCCCATGACATCGCCCGAGACGTCGTTGGCGACGATCCAGTCGGCACGCTTGGCCTCCCGCTTCGCGCGTGCGTGGCGCGCCACATCCTCGGTTTCGGCAGCGAATCCGACGAGCAGGCGCGGGCGCTGCGGCGATACGCCGAGCTCGGCGAGAATGTCGCGCGTCGGAACGAATTGCAGCCGCGGCGGGCCGTCGCCCTTCTTCAGCTTGCTCGCCGAGGGCTCGACACGCCAGTCCGCGACGGCAGCGACGAGCACCGCCGCGTCGGCCGGCAGGCTGGCGAACACGGCATCGGCCATTTGTTCGGCGGTTTCGATATCGACCCGATCGACGCCGGTCGGCGTGTCGAGGCTGACCGGCCCCGCGACGAGCGTCACCTGCGCTCCGGCGGCGGCGGCGGCGGCAGCGATCGCGAACCCCTGCCGGCCGGACGAGCGGTTGGCGATGACCCGCACGGGATCGATCGGCTCATGAGTCGGCCCGGCAGTGACGATGATGTGCTTGCCGGCGAGAGTCACGCGAGGAAGTCGGAGAGCCGTTCCATGATCGCCTGCGGCTCGGGCAGGCGGCCCGGCCCGTGTTCGCCGCAAGCCATGTCGCCTTCGGCGGGGTCTATGACCCGGACGCCATCGGACTTGAGCTGCGCAACGTTGCGCCGCGTGGCGGCGTGGAGCCACATGCGCACGTTCATCGCCGGCGCGACGACCACCGGCTTGTCGGTCGCGAGCAGCAGGGTGGTCGCGAGATCGTCGGCGATGCCTGCGGCCATCTTCGCCAGCAGGTCGGCGGTCGCGGGGCAGACGAGAATGAAATCGGCGGCGCGGCTGAGCTGGATGTGGCCGATCTCGACCTCGTCCTTGAGCTCCCACAGCGAGGTGTGCACCTCGCTTTCGGCCAGCGTGCCCAGGCTCATCGCCGTGACGAAATGCTCACCGCCCTTGGTCAGCACCGGAGTGACCTCGTGCCCCGCCTTGCGGAGCAGGCGGACGAGCTCGAGGGACTTGTATGCCGCGATTCCACCGCCGACGATGAGCAGGACCTTCGCCATCGCTTTAGCGTAGCACAAACAGCAGCAGCGCGCCGATCGCGACTCCGACCGCGCCGGCGAGCACATAGCCCCACCACACCCGCTCCTTGACCAGGGCGATCTCGGGAAGCGGCGGGGAAGGCGGCGCCGCGCCGCGCGGCGGATAATATTCGTCGATCCGGTCGATCAGCTCGGGAAGCTTCTTCACGGCGCGCACCAGCTCGATGATCCGGTCGGCGTAATAGGCCTCGGGGCCGAGCTCGTCGCGGATCCACTCGCGGATGAACGGCTCGGCCGTCTGCCACATGTTGATGTCGGGATCGAGCGCGCTCGCGACGCCCTCGTTCATCACCATCGTCTTCTGGAGCAGGAGCAGGTGCGGCTGGGTCGGCATGTCGAAATCGCGGGTGATCGAGAACAGGCTCTCGAGCATCCGGCCGACCGAGATGTCCTTGACCGGCAGCCCGCGGATCGGTTCGCCGGCGGCGCGCAGCGCGGTCGCGAATTCCTCGACGCTGTGGTGGGCGGGCACATATTGCGCTTCGAAGTGGATCTCGGCGACGCGGCGATAATTGCCGGTGATCAGGCCGTAGAGGATTTCCGCCAGCCAGACGCGCGCGCGGCGGTCGATCCGGCCCATGATCCCGAAATCGATCGCGGCGATCCGGCCGTCGGCAAGCGCAAACAGATTGCCGTGGTGGAGATCGGCGTGGAAGAAGCCGTCGACCACCGCCTGGCGCAGGAAAGCGCGGACCAGAGTCCTGGCAAGCGCGGCGCAGTCCTGGCCGGAGTCGATCAGCGCCTCGCGGTCGTTGAGCTTGACGCCATCGAGCCATTCGAGCGTGAGCACCCGGCGCGCGGTCCGGCGCCAGTCGATCTCCGGCACGTAATAGCCGGGCTCGGCGACCATGTTCTCCTTGAGCTCGGACGCCGAAGCCGCCTCGCGCTGGAGGTCGAGCTCGCGCGCCGTCCACTGGCGGAATTGCGCGACGACAAGCCGCGGGCGCAACCGCTCGATCTCGCCGCCGTAGCTTTCGACCTGGGCGGCAGCCCATTCATAGGTGTCGATGGCCTTGGCGAATTCCTCCTCGATCCCGGGGCGCAGGACCTTGACCGCGACTTCGCGGCCCTCGGTCGTGATCGCATAATGGACCTGCGCGATCGACGCGGCGCCGACCGGCTTCTCGTCGAATCGCGAGAAGAGGCTCTCGAGCGGAGCGTTGAACGACCGTTCGATGGTGCGCTTGATCGCGGCGAAGGGCGCGGGCGGCAGATCGTCCTGGAGCTGCGAAAGGTTCTCCGCCGCCTGCTGCCCGACCAGGTCGGGACGGGTCGACAGGGCCTGGCCGAGCTTCACCGCCGCCGGACCGATGGCGACCAGCGCGTCGGCATATTGGGGCGTCGGCGGAATCCGCGCGCCGAAGCGGGCAATGCGCGCCAGGCGACGCACCGGCTTCGGCACCAGCGGATCGCGCTCAATGCCGCGAAGCGCGCCGTGCCGCGCCAGCGTCCGGCCCCACTTCAGCAGACGCCACAAATGGGTGACGCTGGTGGTCAAATCTTCCAGCCCGAATGGATCGTCACCAGGCCCCCGAGCATCGGCTCGGCCGCGGCGCGGACGAAGCCGGCGTCGCTCACCATCGCCCGGAACGCGCTCGGGCGCGGGAAGCGGCGGATGCTTTCGACCAGGTAGCGATAGCTGTCCTCGTCATCGGCGACCGCCTTGCCGATCCGCGGGATCACGTTCGACGCCCAGGCGTCGTAGAGGTTGGCAAATCCGGGCCAGTCGCTCGACGAGAATTCCATGCAGTAGAAGCGGCCGCCGCGCTTCAGCACGCGATGCGCCTCGCGCAAGGCGGCGGGAATGTCGGTGACGTTCCGGATGCCGAACACGATGGTGTAAGCGTCGAAGCCCGCGTCGGCGAAGCTCAGGCGTTCGGCATTCTCGACCTTCCAGCTGAGCCCGGCGAGGCCGCGGCGCTCGGCGCGGTCCTTCCCGACTTCGAGCATGTCGGCGTTGAGGTCGGCGACAGTCACCCGGGCGCCGCGCCCAGCCATCCGGAACGCGACGTCGCCGGTTCCGCCGGCCATGTCGAGGATGTCCTCTCCCGGCCGCGGCTTCACGCGATTGACGAAGCGGTCCTTCCACAGCCGGTGCATGCCCCCGGACATGAGGTCGTTCATCATGTCGTAGCGGCGCGCGACCGAGCTGAAGACCCTGCCGACGCGGCGAGTCTTCTCCTCGGGGCTGACCAGCTCGTCGCCGAAATTGACCTTGTCGCTCATGAACCTCGTCATTCCTGGGCTTGCGCCTCTAGCGGCGTTGAACGCCCGCCGCCATATCGCGGGCTCATGCCGGAGCTCCCCGAAGTCGAGACCACCGTCCGCGGGCTTGCCCGAGTGCTCGACGGCCGCCGCATCAGAAGCGTCGAGGCGCGGCGTCCCGATCTCCGGCGCGCGCTGCCGGTGGATCTCGGCCAGCGGCTCACCGGCGCCCGGGTCACGGGCCTCCGCCGGCGCGCGAAATACGGGCTGATCGACACCGATCGCGGCGACACACTGGTGTTCCACCTCGGCATGTCCGGCCATTGGCGGATCGACCCGAGCGAGATCGGCAAGCACGACCATTTCATCGTCGAGACCGACGAGGGCCACCGGCTCGCGCTCAACGATCCCCGGCGGTTCGGGTCGCTCGACCTGGTCCGCACGGACGCGCTTGCGGAATGGCCTGCGGTCAAGGCGCTCGGCCCCGAGCCGCTCGACATGGATGCGCACGAGCTCAAGCGCCGCCTCGCGGGGCGCAAGGCCGCGATCAAGCTGCTGCTGCTCGACCAGCGGATCGTCGCCGGGCTCGGCAATATCTATGTGTGCGAGGCGCTGCATCGCGCCGGCATCCACCCGACGCGGCCGGGGGGAAGCGCTTCGCTCGAGCGGCTGAAGCGCCTCGTCCCCGCGATCCACGACGTGCTCGCCGAGGCAATCGCCGCTGGCGGCTCGACCCTGCGCGACTTCGCCTCGCCCGACGGCGAGCTCGGCTATTTCCCGAAAAGCTTCGCCGTCTACGATCGCGAGGGGAAGCCCTGCGCTTGCGGCGGCACCGTGCGGCGGGTCGTGCAGGGAGGGCGTTCGACCTTCTATTGCCCGCGCTGCCAGCGTTGACCTCGAAGGCGGTTGAGGGTAGGGGAGCCGCCACTTCGGTGCGAGCCTGCAGGCCGCGCCGTTTTTCATTGAGCTAGAGGAATACAATGGCGAACACGCCGCAGGCCAAGAAGCGCATCCGCCGCAACGCGAACCGCGCCGAGATCAACCACTCGCGAATCAGCCGCATCCGGACCTTCATCAAGCAGGTCGAGTCGGCGATCGAGTCGGGCAAGAAGGCCGAGGCCGCCGAGGCGCTCAAGAAGTTCCAGCCGGAGATTCAGCGCGGCGTCGCGCGCGGCGTTATCCACAAGAACACCGCCGCCCGGAAAATTTCTCGGCTGTCCAAGCGGGTTGCTTCGCTCGGCTGAAATCGGGCCTCAAAAAGCAGCCGTAAAAGGGCCGTCGGGCGACCGGCGGCCCGTCCTGTTTTGAGACCCTTCAAAAAAGCCAGCAATTCCGGCGATTCGCGCGCCCATTAACTCTGCGGTAACGAAGAAAACGGCCGTTTTCAGCCGTTTTCGAGCGGTTTCGGCCTGTTTCCTATGTCAAGGCTTTTTATTTCGCATTCGTGAAAAAACGGCACTTGCAAGCTGCCCCCGACAATCTCACAAAGGCCTTTCCGGGCGCGAATCCGCGCCGGGGGCAAGAGCGAAATACAGCCTAACGCGCGCGACTCGCGTCACGCGCAACGGGGATCTTTTGTGTCTTGCATGGGGCCAGACGAGGGAGGCGCGGAGCAGTGCAGGCGGGAGGGGCGAATTCGTCGATTGAGCTGGCTGGGGGGCCAGTGACTGCACCACTCGAGGCCGCGTGGGAATCGATCCGCAACGGGCTTCGCCGCGATCTCGGCGCACGGACGTTCGACGGCTGGCTGAAGCCGGCCGAGCTGGGGGGCTTCGAGCCCGACAGCGGCACGCTCGACATGGTCATGCCGAGCCAGTTCATGGCCGATTGGGTCCGCTCCCATTTCGGCGAGCGCCTGACGCTCGCGTGGAAGACGGTCCTGCCGATCGTCCGCGACGTGCGCGTGATTGCCGCTGCCGACGCGCCGCGGCCGGCGCCGCTGCTGATCCTCGAGGAGGCGCCGGCCCCGGCCGAGCGCGATCCGAACGCGCCGAATTTCGATCCGCGCTACCGCTTCGAGACGTTCGTCCTGGGCAAGGCCAACGAGGTCGCCGCGACAGCGGCCCGGACTCTCGCGACCGCGCCGACGGTGAGCTTCAACCCGCTCTTCATCCACGGCGGCACCGGCCGCGGGAAGACCCACCTGCTGCACGCGATCGGCCATGCGTTCCTGGCCAACAACCGCGGCTCTCGAGTCGTGTCGATGTCGGCCGAGAAGTTCATGGTCGAGTTCATCCGCGCGCTGAAGGAGAACGACACGATCGGGTTCAAGCAGCGGCTGAGGAATGCCGACCTGCTGCTGATCGACGACGTCCAGTTCATCGCCGGCAAGGATTCGACGCAGGAGGAATTCTTCCACACGATGAACGAGATCATCACCGCCGGGCGGCGGCTGGTGATCACGTCGGACCGGGCGCCGCAGGACCTCGACGGGATTGCGCCGCGAATCCTGTCGCGCCTGTCGTGGGGCCTGGTCGCGGACATCAACGCCGCCGATTACGAGCTTCGCTTCAACATCATCTGCGCCAAGCTCGAGGCGCTTCCCGGCGTCGAAATGTCGCGGCCGGTGATCGATTTCCTCGCGCGGCGCGTGACGTCCTCGGTGCGCGAGCTCGAAGGCGCGCTCAACCGCATCGGCGCCTATGCGATGATGACCGGGCGGACGATCGACGTCGCGTTCGTCGAGGAAGTGCTCGCGAACGTTCTTCGGGCCAACCAGCGGCGCATCTCGATCGACGAGATCCAGACCCAGGTCGCCGAGCATTACCGAATCCGCAAGGCGGAGATGACCTCGGCACGGCGCGCACGCGAAGTCGCCCGGCCGCGCCAGGTCGCGATGTACCTGTCGAAGCAGCTGACGCCCAAGTCGCTGCCCGACATCGGCCGCCGCTTCGGCGGCCGCGACCACACGACCGTGATCCACGCGGTCCGCCAGATCGAGAAGTTGCGCGCGAGCGATGCGGAGCTCGACGCGGATATCCGGCTGCTGACGAGACAGCTGGAGGGCTGATCGGGCCGCTCATGCGGCACGATCAGCGGGGAGCTGGCCTTTCCGGCCGCCCCGAATCGCCGGAAAGGGCAGGGCCCGCCGGATGCCCTCCGGCGGGCCCGTTCATGATCAGGGTTATGATCCGAGGCGGCGCGCGACGTAGCTGACCGCGACCGCGCCCGAAGCGATCAGGAAGCCCGCGACGATGGCGCCGGCAACGGCGGCGACTGCGGCGGCGATGACCAGCGCTCCATCGCGATAGATCAGCGCCAAGCCGAAGAGGAGGATCACCGCTGCCGGCCCGACATGGACGATCGGCAACATGGTCAGGAACGACAGCAGGAAGCATAGGACTCCGATCAACCGCGTTGCGGTCGGCCCGGTGAGCGTCGCCAGCCGCGGCTTGAACAGGCGTTCGACGCGCATTTCGATCCATTGGATTTTCGCCGTCAGGCGGCGCAGCTCTTCCTTGCTCACGCCGCGCCGGTTGATCCTCGACGGGAACCACGGCGTCGCACGGCCGAACGCCATCTGCGCCGAGACGATCATCAGTGGGATGGCGAAGAAGATGTTGACGCCGGGCGGCAGCGGTATGGCGTTGATCGCGGCGAAGATCGCGAGCAGCCCACCCCAGGCACGCGAGCGGAGCTGCATTGCAAGGCCTGAAAAGGTCAGCCGCTCGGGTCCTTCCTCGTCGGCGATCTGCGCAAGCCGCTGCGACAGGGGCAGCGGGCGGTCCTGCGCCCGGTGGTCGTCGGGATGCATGTGCGCCTCGGCTAGTCGGCGAGGCCGACCGCGGCCTTGGCGCGGGCGAGGATCGGGGCGCCCAGCGCGGCTGCGCGTTCGGCGCCGTCGGCAAGGATTCGCTCGAGCTCAGCCGGGTCCTTGCGAAGCGCGTCGAGCCGCTGCCGGATGGGGGCAATGAGGCCGACGAGCACTTCGGCAAGCGCGGGCTTGAACGCGCCGAAGCCCTGGCCGGCGAAGCGCGCCAGCACCTCCTCGACGCTCTCGCCGGTGACCGCGGCATAGATGCCGACGAGGTTCTTCGCCTCGGCGCGGCCCTCGAGCCCCGCCGGATCGGCCGGCAGCGGTTCGGGATCGGTCCTCGCCTTGCGGATCTTCTGCGCGATCTCGTCGTCGCTGTCGGTGAGATGGATCCGGCTCATCTCCGACGGGTCCGACTTGGACATCTTCGCGCTGCCGTCGCGAAGCGACATGATCCGAGCGGCGGTCCCGCCGCCGATGAACGGCTCCGGCACCACAAAAAGCTCGACGTCGAAGTCGTTGTTGAACTTGAGCGCGACGTCGCGGGTGAGCTCGACATGCTGCTTCTGGTCCTCGCCGACCGGAACGTGGGTCGCGTTGTAGAGAAGGATGTCCGCGGCCTGGAGCACCGGATAGTCGAACAGGGCGACCGAGGCGCCTTCGCGGTTCTTGCCGGCCTTGTCCTTCCACTGCGTCATGCGGTTGAGCCAGCCCACCCGCGCCGTGCCGTTGAGGATCCAGCACAGCTCGGCATGGGCGGGGACGGCGCTCTGGCGGAACAGCACGGACTTGGCCGGATCGATTCCGCTGGCGATCAGCGCCGCCGCCATCTCGCGCACGTTTGTCCTCAGCCCGGCGGGGTCGATGTCGATCGTCAGCGCGTGGAGGTCGGCGAGGAAGAACAGGCACTCGGCCTCGTCCTGCATCCGTACCCAGCGCAGGATCGCCCCCAAGAGGTTGCCGAGATGGAGTCCGCCCGTCGGCTGGATTCCCGAAACGACGCGCATCGACGATTGGCTGCTCATGCCTTCCTGGTCCGCCTCATCATCAGTTTCACGTCATCGATCACAAAAGCCCCGGTCACGAAGCAGGCAATGCCGTATACCGCAACTCCTGCACCGACGAGCACCACGAGGGCAGCGAAGCGACGGAACATCGAGCCGACCATATAAGGGTCGACCAGCGGCGCGAAGAAGTAGACCGCGATGCCCATCACCACTGCGGCGACAGCAAGACGAGGCACTCGTCGACGGAGGCGCCTGTCGCTTTCGAAATGCTTCCGCTTTCGAAGCGTATGATAGAGCATCCACACGTTGACGGTGGACGCCAGCGCGGTGGCGAGCGGCGGGCCGACATGCTTCAACGGCAGGATGAACACCAAGTTCAGCACGAGATTGACCGCAATCGAGATCATCGCGAACCGCATCGGCGTCCGCGTATCGTGGCGGGCGTAATAGCCGGGGGTCAGCACCTTCACGAGAACATAGGAGGGTAGGCCGATCGAGAAGGCGGCGAGCGCCTGGCCCGTCTTCACGGCGTCGTCGGCGCCGAACTGGCCGTGCTCGAACAGGGCCCGGATGATCGGCACGCCGCACACGACGAGCGCGACCGTGGCCGGAAGCGTGAAGAACAGCGCCAGCTCGAGCCCGCGGTTCTGCGTGGTCATCGCTTCCGAATCCGCACCGCGCCCAAGCTGATGCGAGATGGTCGGTAGAAGCACCGTGCCCAGCCCGATTCCGATCAGGCCGAGCGGCAGCTGGTTCAGCCGGTCGGCGTAGTAGATGTAAGTCAGCGAGCCGGCGTGAAGGAAGTATCCGGCGAGCGCGGTCGAGACGAGGAGGTTGAACTGTACCGCGCCGGCGCCTGCCGCTGCCGGAGCGATCAGCTTCATGAGCCGCTTCACGTCCGCATTGATACGCGGCAGCTTGATGCGGAAGTGGATACCGTTCGCCCAGCACGCCTGGACAAGCCAGACGAGCTGGAGCGCGCCGCCGACCGTCACCGCGATCGCCTGGTTCTCGGCGGTCAACAGCGGCTCATGCGTGTGGAAGAAAACGAGGGCGACGATCTGCGCAACGTTGAGCAGGATCGGCGCCGCCGCCGCGACCCAGAATTTGTGCAGCGAGTTGAGGATTCCACCCGCAAGCGACGCGAGCGAGATCAGCATGAGATAGGGGAAGGTGATCCGCGACAGAAGCACCGCGAAGGCGAACTGCTCGTGGGTCGGATTGTGGAACCCGCCCGAGATTATGTAGGTCGCCGGCCAGGCGAAAACCTCCAGCACCAGCGTCATCACGATCAGTGCCGGCAAGAGCACCGACAGCGCGTCTTCCGCGAACTCGACACCCGCGGGGAGTCCGCGGCCTTCCGTGTCCGCGACCTTCTTGTTGAACATCGGGATGAACGCGGCCGAGAAGGCGCCCTCTGCGAACAGCGCCCGGAACATGTTCGGCATTCGCCAAGCGATGGTGAATGCGTCGGACGCGAAGTTCGCCCCAATATATTCGGCGAACAGCATGTCGCGGGCGAGTCCGAGGATGCGGCTGACGAGGGTCAGCCCGCCGACCGATCCGAGCGAACGGGCGAGGTTCATCG
>Ga0068852_100000697_pt1 | contig 21985 bp, 16 predicted proteins | sample KBSCornC22_FD_66594 | JGI IMG/M metagenome (GOLD analysis project Ga0068852, IMG submission 66594) | Corn rhizosphere microbial communities from Kellogg Biological Station, Michigan, USA - KBS Corn C2-2 | ecosystem: Host-associated > Plants > Roots > Rhizosphere > Soil ... | reverse complement strand
TTCAACGCGCTGTTCGAAGGCAAGCAGCAGATCATCCTGACCTGCGACCGCTACCCGAAGGAAGTGGAGAACCTCGAGCCGCGGCTGAAGTCGCGCCTCGGCTGGGGTTTGTCGGTCGCGATCGAGCCGCCCGACTTCGAGACGCGTGCGGCGATCCTGCTATCGAAGGCACAGGCAAAGGGCATGAACCTGCCCGAAGACGTGGCGTTGCTCGTGGCCAAGCGGATGCGATCCAACGTGCGCGACCTCGAGGGCGCGCTCAACACGCTGGCCGCTCGCGCCAACTTCCTGGGTCGGGCGATTACGCTGGAGTTCGCCCAGGAGACCTTGCGCGATCTGCTGACTGTGCACGCGCAGTCGATCACCGTACCTAACATCCAGAAGACGGTAGCGGACTTCTACCAGCTGCGGTTGCAGGATCTGCTGTCGAAGCGTCGCTCGCGTTCCCTGGCACGACCGCGTCAGGTGGCCATGGCACTGTCGAAGGAACTGACGGAACACAGCCTGCCGGAGATCGGCGAAGCGTTTGGCGGTCGTGACCATACGACCGTGCTGCATGCTTGCCGCACGATCCGGGATCTCACGGAAACCGATGGAAAGCTGCGGCAGGACTATGAAAAGCTCGTGCGCATCTTGACCGGCTGATTGCCTGTGGATAAACAGGGGACGGCGCCGGGGGCGAAAGTTATCCACAATCCATCGACAGGCCGGCACCGCGCAATCAGATCAGTTTCGAGTTGTGCAACTCTTTGATTTTGGTAAGAAAATCCGGGTAGTCCCCAGTTTTTCGCGACACTACAACCACTGTTACCTTCCTATTTAAAGAACAAAAGCGTTCGTTAGCGAACCGGGAAACCCTGACCATGCGATTCAGTCTCCAGCGCGAAGCACTGCTCAAGCCACTGCAACAAGTCGTCGGCGTCGTCGAAAGGCGGCAGACGTTGCCCGTGTTGGCGAACCTGTTGGTCTCGGTATCGGACGGACGTGTGTCGTTTACGGGTACGGACCTCGAAGTCGAGATGGTCGCTACGATTGCGGCTGGGACCAGCGAGTCGGGTGAAATCACGATTCCTGCGCGGAAGCTTTTCGATATCTGTCGCGCATTACCGGATGGCGTTTCGATCGATGTGCGGCTGAACGGCGATCGGGTCGTCGTCACAGCGGGGCGCAGCCGCTTCACGCTGGCGACGCTACCGGCAAGCGAGTTTCCGGTTATCGAAAGTATCGAGACGGTGGACAAGGTCGAATTGCCCGAAGCGACGCTCAAGAACCTTATGGACCGCACCGCGTTTGCGATGGCGCATCAGGACGTGCGGTATTACCTGAACGGTATGTTGGTCGATTTGCGCGAAGACGCGTTGCGGTGTGTGGCTACCGACGGTCATCGTCTCGCACTGGCGGAAACCGCGGTGCAGGCAAAGATCTCGCAGCGTCGCCAGATCATCATTCCGCGCAAGGGCGTGCTGGAACTTCAGGGCCTGTTTGAGAACGGTGACGGTCTTGTCGTTCTCGAGTTCGGCAAGAACCATCTTCGGGTTCGCCGCGGTGATGTGCAGTTCACGTCGAAGCTCATCGATGGCCGCTTCCCGGATTACGAAGCTGTCATTCCGATCGGCGCCGACAAGGAAGTTCGGATTGGGCGCGAAACGCTGCGGACAGCTCTTCAGCGTGCGGCGATCCTGTCGAACGAGAAGTATCGTGGTGTGAAGCTCGATGTTGCGCCCGGTCGCCTGGGCATCATTGCGCACAATCCGGAGCAGGAAGAGGCGCATGAAGAACTCGAGGCTGATACGGTCGTCGGGGACCTCAGTGTCGGTTTCAACGTCAACTATCTGCTCGACGCATTGGGCGCGCTGACCGGGGAGAACGTGGTTGTGTGCTTGCGCGACGGCCAGTCAAGCTGTCTGCTCAAGGCGGTGGATTCGGAAGAGTCGCGGCATGTCGTGATGCCGTTGCGTCTCTGATCCGGTCCGTAGATCCGGGATGTGATCGAAGCCTGCGGAGCGAATGCCGCAGGCTTTTTTGTTGGTGCAGAAGGTAGCGGATGCGGATGGAGCTTCGGGAACTGAGGTTGACGAACGTGAGGAATGTGGTTGGTGCCGAGATTGCTCTGGCTCCCGGGGTCAGTGAGTTCGTTGGTTCCAATGGCGCGGGAAAGACGTCGATTCTCGAGTCGGTTTACATGCTGTCGCATGGGCGCTCGTTTCGGTCGGTCAAGCGCGAGAGTCTCATTCGATTTGGAGAGCAGTCGCTCGAAGTATTTGCTGTGATTGAAACGCGTGGGATGCATCGTCGAGTCGGTCTTTCGCGTCGACGTGGAGATTGGGAAGCGCGGCTGGATGGGATTGAGATTGGAACGCTAGCGGAGCTTTTGCGCGAAGTCGCCGTCGTGTGCTTTGAGCCGGGTTCTCATGCGTTGATTTCGGGGCCGGCCGAGGAGCGTCGGCATTTCGTCGACTGGGCGTTGTTCCACGTGGAACCGAGTTATGTTGATGTCGCTAGGCGCTATCGTCGTGCCTTGAGTCAGCGCAACGCGTTGCTCAGGCAGGGCGGCACGGATCACGACCTCGACTTATGGGATCGAGAGCTTGAGAAGACTGCGACGGTGATTGGAAAATGGCGCGACGACTATCTGGCGCTGCTCGGCCCGACGATTGACCAGCTTGCCGCGGCGCTGGCACCTGAGTTGGGCACCCCGGAAGTCAGCTATAGCCGCGGCTGGAACGCCGAGCGGACGCTGAGCAACGCGCTTCTTGAAAGGCGAACGAGGGACCGCGAGCGAGCGCACACGAGCGTTGGACCTCACCGCGCAGATTGGCGCGTCACCTTTGCTGCCGCTCCGGAAAGGGAGCATTTGTCGCGCGGGCAGGAAAAGCTGGCCGCGCTGATCTGCTTGCTCGCGCAGGCTCAGCTTTTTAAGCGGCAGCTTGGCAAATGGCCGGTGGTCTGCCTCGATGACCTCGCGTCGGAACTCGACAGCCAGCATCAACGTTCCGTGCTGATGTGGCTTGATTCCATAGAGGCTCAGATCCTGATTACTGGGACCGCGGCACTGCCACCCAACAAACTCCGCAACCGCAATCACACACTGTTCCACGTGGAACAGGGGCGCGTCAGCACACTGCTATAATTCCGCACTTCCTGTTCCCTTTGTCGCGTCCGATCCCGGACACGGCCCCGCCTGGCGAGACGCATGAGCGATCAGTACGACAGCAGCAATATTAAAGTCCTCAAAGGCCTCGAAGCCGTACGCAAGCGCCCCGGCATGTACATCGGCGACACCGATGACGGCACCGGTCTGCACCACATGGTTTTCGAAGTCGTCGACAACGCGATCGACGAGGCTCTGGCTGGGTTCTGCGATCACGTTGTCGTTTCCATCCATCAGGACGGCTCGGTCAGTGTCACCGACAACGGCCGCGGCATACCGGTGGGCATCCATCCGGAAGAGGGCAGGTCGACCGCGGAAGTCGTCATGACGGTGCTTCACGCCGGCGGCAAGTTCGACGACAACTCGTACAAGGTTTCAGGCGGCCTGCATGGCGTCGGCGTATCGGTCGTCAATGCGCTGTCTGCGCACCTCTGGCTCAACATCTTCCGGGACGGCTACGAGTACATCCAGGAATACCAGCACGGCGAACCGGTCTATCCGATCAAACAGGGCGCGCCTTCCACGCGCCGCGGCACTACGGTCCGCTTTCTGCCTAGTCCGTTGACCTTCACGAACATCGAGTTTCACTACGACATCCTCGCCAAGCGCCTGCGCGAGCTGTCGTTCCTGAATTCCGGCGTCAAGATCGAAATCTTCGACGAGCGGCACGACAAGCACGATATCTTCGAATACGAAGGCGGTATCCGCTCGTTCGTCCAGCACCTGGCGCTGCTCAAGACGCCGTTGCACCCGAACGTTGTGACGTTCAACGCGCAGCAGGACGGCATCACGGTGGAAGCGGCCCTGCAATGGACCGACGCCTATCAGGAAACCTGTTTCTGCTTCACGAACAACATTCCGCAACGCGACGGTGGCACGCATCTGACCGGATTCCGTGCGGCGCTGACCCGCTGCATCAGCAACTACATCGAACGCTCCGGCATCGGCAAGAACGCGAAGGTCGCTTTCGCGGGCGACGATATGCGCGAAGGCATGATCGCGGTCCTGTCGGTGAAGGTGCCGGATCCGAAGTTCTCCTCGCAGACCAAAGACAAGCTCGTTTCATCTGAGGTCAAGGGCATCGTCGAGCAGGTTGTCAACGCGAAGCTCGAAGAGTTCCTGCTTGAGAACCCGGCCGAGGCACGCGCTATTGCCGGCAAGGTCGTCGACGCCGCCCGTGCGCGCGAAGCCGCCCGCAAGGCCCGCGAAATGACGCGCCGCAAAGGCGCGCTCGATATCGCCGGCCTGCCCGGCAAGCTCGCTGACTGCCAGGAGAAAGACCCGGCGCTGTCCGAACTCTTCATCGTCGAGGGTGACTCGGCCGGCGGTTCGGCAAAGCAGGGGCGCAACCGGAAGACTCAGGCCATCCTTCCGCTCAAGGGCAAGATCCTGAATGTCGAACGCGCGCGTTTCGACAAGATGCTGTCGTCGGCTGAAGTGGGCACGCTGATCACGGCGCTGGGCTGTGGCATCGGCAAAGACGAGTACAACCCCGACAAGCTGCGCTACCACCGCATCATCATCATGACCGACGCGGACGTGGATGGCTCGCATATCCGCACGTTGCTGCTGACGTTCTTCTATCGACAGATGCCGGAACTGATCGAGCGCGGCTACGTCTACATCGGCCTGCCGCCGCTGTACAAGCTCAAGCAGGGCAAGACGGAGCTCTATCTGAAGGACGACGGTGCGCTGAACCAGTATCTGATCGGCAACGCGGTCGATCAGGCCGGTCTACGCTACAGCACCGATGCGCCGCCAATCACCGGCGTTGCGCTCGAAAAACTGCTCGCGGACTACCAGACCGCGCTCGACCAGATTGATCGCCTGAGCCATCGCTGCGATCCGATCCTGCTGGCGGCGATGCTCGAACTTCCACCGCTCGACGACAATATCTGGCACGACGAGACCACGACCGCGGAGTGGCTTGCGCGCATTTCGGCGCGTCTCAACAACGTCGGCCTCGGCCGTGCCCAGTACCGGCTGCGCGTGCAGGGCGCTACACCGGACCATCCGGCTGCGCTGATTGTCGAGCGTGACCAGCACGGCCTGACCCATACGCAGATGCTGCCGGCCACGTTCGTCGCCAGCCCGGAAATGAAGCCGATCCTCGACATCGCGCGTCAGCTCGCCGACCTCGTACAGCCCGGCGCGGAAATCCGCCGCGGCAATGCGGTCACGCCGGTCGAATCGTTCGCCCGCGCGCGGTCCTGGCTCATGGACGAGGCGAAGAAGGGACGTACGATCCAGCGCTTCAAGGGCCTCGGCGAAATGAATCCGGAGCAGCTCTGGGAAACGACGGTAAATCCGGAGACGCGCCGGCTGCTGCAGGTCAGCATCGAGGATGCCGTCGCGGCCGACCAGATCTTCTCCACGCTGATGGGTGATGTGGTCGAACCTCGCCGGGCCTTCATCGAGTCCAACGCGCTGCGCGTTGCTAATCTCGACGTCTGATCCGATGGATCTTCACACGGCGGCCCGCGAGGGCCGCCGTGCATCTGTTTTTCACGGGGCGAGCCACAAGCTCGACCCCGCTGCGATGAGGAATCCGTTGCACGAACGGGCAGGCCACAGATCCGCCCGCTTGCGCAATCAACCGACGAAATGTCCGGACTTGTGCGCAGGGTGACCGGCTATTGCGGCGAGCACCGAATCTAATTGTTATCAAACTGCAATTTGCTTTTAGTTGCCAAGTTGATAAAGAAACTCAACCTACGAAAATCCCCGTAAATCCGCCGATTTCGTTGCAGTTGCCGCTATCCCGATACATTCGTAACAACTCGTTGCAAGCGTATGGAATACCTAGGTTTCTTTTTAACGCCACGATAACGAATCGAGAAATCCCTGCGCTTGTAGTTTGAACATTCGCGGATTACGCTCTGCGACCCCTTTACCGCTTGCCTGAAACGCAGGCCGCGAGAACCAGTCGAGGCGCTCATCAATGCATGCTCCCAACGCCAAGAAGCTTGTCCTTTGTCTCGGTGCAGTTTCCCTGCTCGCGGCCGGAATCGCTTCCGCCTCGCGACTCCCGGGCGAACGTTCCGGTGAGCAGCGTTCCAGCAAGAGCAGCAGCAGCAAGCCGACCGAGAACGCGTACCCGAACGCCAAGCGCAACGATCCGAAAACCGACATGCCGGGCGCGTTGGGCACGAAGCTCAACAAGGCTCAGGAAGCGGCCAGCGACGGCGAAGCCGACAAGGCCATCGGTCTGATCGACGAAGTGCTCGCGGACAAGAAGGTCACTCCGTACGCGAAAGCGTTTGCGCTCTATCTGCGCTCCAACGCGAAGTGGGAAAAGGAAGACGGCGCCGGCGCCATCGCCGACCTCAAGGAATCCATCGCCCTCGACGCGCTGCCGAATTCGAACCAGTTCCCGGCCATCTACACCCTGGCCCAGTTCCAGCTGCAGGAAGAGCAGTACGCCGACGCGGCGAAGACCGTCGACCAGTACATCGAGGTCAGCGGCGACAAGAAGCCGGAGGCATTGGCGGTCAAGGGCAACGCGCTCTATCGCGCCGACAAGTTCCAGGAAGCGATCGACGCGATGAAGCTGGCGATCGCCGCCAGCGACAAGCCGCAGGACAGCTGGAACCAGATCCTCATGGCCAGCTACTTCGAGCTCAATCAGTACGGCGAAGCGGCCAAGCTGTCGGAATCGCAGCTGCAGAAGAATCCGACCGACAAGAAGCTCATCCAGCAGCTCGCTTCGATCTACGTCAACAACGACCAGAACGAAAAGGCGCTGCAGCTTCTGACCGACGCCAAGGCCAAGGGCCTGATCACGACGGCGGACGACTACAAGCTGCTGGCTCAGCTGTACGGCCAGGCGGAAAAGCCGGCCGAAGGCGCCGCTCTGCTGGAAGAAGGCTTCCAAAAGGGTGCGATCCCGCCGAGCTACGAGATGTACAAACTGCTTGGCGATTCCTACGCATTGGCAGAAAACGAAACCAAGGCCATCGATGCGTACAACAAGGCATCGCCACTGGCCAAGGACGGCGAAGCCGATCTGCTGCGCGGCCAGCTTCAGGTCAACAACCAGCAATGGGCGCCGGCCAAAGAATCGCTGACGAAGGCCATCTCCCGCGGCGTCAAGCGCCAGGGCGCGGCATACGTACTGCTTGGCAACGCTGAAAACGAACTCGGTAACAAGAGCGCCGCGATTGCAGCCATGGAAAAGGCGCAGGGCTACGAAGAAACCCGCCAGATGGCAGGTACGTGGCTCAAGATGATCAAGGGCGGAGGCGCTCCGAAGAAAAAGTAAGTCATTCCGCACTCCTCGCAATACCTGCGCGGTGTTCGGCGACCTTCAGGCCGGGTTAACATAGCCACCCCGATTGCTAGTGTTGAGCGTCGGGCTGGCCTCGTGTACGGTGCCAGCCCCCGCCGCGTGACCCGCGGCTCGGCGCCCAGTGCGACAAGCCCTCAGATCTCACACAGCGAACCTTGGTTCAGAGCAAATGGCGTTGACCACAGAAGACCAGCGCGAAACGTACAGTTGGAGGCGCACCTCAGCGCTGGCCGCCGCCATGGCCGTGCACGGACTCGCTTTCATCATGATGATTGCGCCGGTGGCGCCGCCGCAGGCGAAGGAAAAGAAGAAGGAGACCATCGTTTCGGTCGAATTCGTCGAACCGCCGCCGCCGCCGCCCCCACCGCCGCCGCCGCCGCCGGAGCCGCCCAAAAAGCCGCCGCCGAAAATCATCGAAAAGGTGAAGCCGCCGCCGACTCCGCCACCGGAGCCGCCGCCGGCCGTCGTGGTCGAGGAAGCCTCGCCCATGGCAGTCCCGGCACCGCCGCCGGCTCCTCCGGCGCCGCCAGCGCCGCCGGCGGACATTGCGCCGACCGAGAACATCAGCTATCGCAAAGCTCGTCCGCCGCGCTATCCGCCGCAGGCCGTGCGTCAACGCCATGAAGGCGAAGTCGTACTGCGCGTGCTGGTCGGCGTGGATGGCAAGCCCAAGGATATCCAGGTCGAAAAATCTTCCGGATTTCGCGAACTGGATCGTGCAGCGATTGATGCCGCACAGACTTGGGTGTTCAATCCGGGTCAGAAAAACGGTGCTACGGTTGAGGGCTGGGCACTGGTTCCGTTCCGCTTCAGCCTCAACGAACTGTAACTTCCACCGTTTCACTTAATTCAAGGGTAGCGTCATGTTCCAAGACACTTCGACCCCGGCGGGGTCTGTTCCTCCGGCGGCTGACGCGGCGGCTGCTGCTGCGCCGACGCTCGGCACCAACAGCAATGCCGCAGCCCTGAAAGAAATGGGCTTCAGCCACCTGATCCAGAACTACAACCCGACGAATCCGAACTTCGATCTGGTTGGCGCGATCGTCTTCGTGACGTTGTGTCTGTTCTCGGTCATGTCGATCTACTGGATCGTGCTCAACCTGATCCGCAACACGGCCATCCGTAGCCGCATGAACAACATCATGCGTACCTTCTGGGAAACGCCGTCCGCCCAGGAAGCGATCCGCTTCATGGAAGAACAGCCCGCTTCGGAGCCGTTCTCGAAGATCGCGCTGGACTGCGCCTCGGCCGCTGCGCATCACCAGCGTCACGAAGGTAGCCGTCTGGTCGAAGCGCTGAACCGCTCGGAGTTCATCGACCGCGCACTGCGTCAGGCTGTTGCCCGTGAAAGCGGCCGGCTCGAAGGCGGTCTGACGGTTCTGGCGACGGTCGGTTCGACCGGCCCGTTCGTCGGTCTGCTCGGCACGGTGTGGGGCATCTACCACGCACTGATCCGCATCTCGGCGTCGGGCGATGCATCCATGTCGGCCGTGGCCGGCCCGGTCGGTGAAGCGCTGATCATGACCGCGTTCGGTCTGTTCGTCGCCATCCCGGCGGTGCTCGCGTACAACTTCTTCGTGCGCTCCAATCGCGTGATCCTGGCGCGCTTCGACGAATTTGCTCACGACCTGCACGACTTCTTTGCCACCGGTTCGCGCGTCGAAGCGGGTGCGGCTCCTGCACCGGCTCGTACCGCAGCCCCGGCGGCACCTGTTGCGAGGAAGTAAGCCATGGCATTCAGTTCAGGTGGTGGCGGCAGCGGCGGCGCGCCGATGGCCGAAATCAACGTCACGCCGCTCGTCGACGTGATGCTGGTGCTTCTGATCATCTTCATGATCACAGCACCGATGATGCAGCACCGCATTCGTATCGACCTGCCGCAAGCCTCGATGAACACGAACCCCGAGGCCCCGCCGGAACCGATCGACCTGGCCATCAAGGAAGACGGCACGCTGTACTGGAACGACAGCCAGATCAGCGACCTGGAACTCAAGGCCCAGCTCGCCGTGAGTGCGCAGAAGACGGTACAGCCGGAACTGCAGATTCGCGCCGAGAAGAACACCCGCTACGAAATCGTGGCGAAGGTGATGGCCGATGCAAAGAACCAGGGCATGGTCAAGATCGGTTTCGTGACCACGCCGGGTCCACGCGGCAGCCAGTAAGTACGGTACTACGCTCGCCAACGCTACCCTGCCGGTGCGAGCCGGATAAGCGCCTCGGGAAACCGGGGCGCTTTTTTATTGATCGGCTCACGTGCTTGTCGAACGCGCAGCCCATGAAACGTCCAGCCATGACTTACGGCTGATCGGGCTCGCCGACGACGCTATTCTGGAATCGCCCACCCAGGCGAGTCCGGAGTAACCCGCATGTCCGCGATCAGTGTGCGCTCGACCGAACGACCCATGGCCGAAATCAACATCACGCCGCTGATCGACGTGATGCTCGCACTGCTGTTGATCTTCATGATTTCCGCGCCGCTACTGACCGGCAAGATTGCGCTGCCGCTTTCCAAAGGCGATGGCAAATCCATTCCGCATACCGTCGAGCTGCGCATCGGTGCCGATGGCCAGGTGATCTACAACGACAGCGCGCTGAGTCGCGTCGAGCTCGAGGCACAGCTGCTGAGCTGGGCCGGCCGGGGCGACGACAAGCCGATCCTGCAACTGCGTCCCGACAGGGCGACGACGCATCAATACCTGATTGACGTGCTGTCGCTGGCTCGCCAGACGGGCATCGAAGGGATTTCGATCGAAACGCCGCGGTAGAGTCGCGACGCAACGCGATTCGGGCGAGTGCTTCCAAGTGACGCACTCGCCGCTTGCCCAGAGCCGACCCGCGAATCCACCGCGCTTCGTGCGTGCAGAGCGAAGACTCTTACAGCAACCACAGTTCCAGTTGCCGGCCGCCTCGGTCAGGAAGCGGTTCGCGAACGCAATATCCGCAGATAGTTATGCACGGTCGCTGCGAGGCCGTCATACAGCGCTTCGCCGATCAGCGCGTGACCGATCGACACTTCCGCGAGAAACGGAATCGCATCGATCAGGCAGCCGAGGTTGGCCTGGCTCAGATCGTGTCCGGCGTTGACGCCAAGACCCGCGGCACGCGCCGCTTCGGCCGTGTCGACGCATCGCTTCAATGCTTCGGCCACATCGCCGGCCGCGTACGCCTTGGCGAATGGACCGGTATAGATTTCCACCCGATCGGCACCGAGGTCGGCCGCGCGCGACATATCCGTGTCGCCGGCATCGACGAACAGGCTCACGCGCGCGCCGAGCGCACGCAGCTCGGCGACCAAAGGCCGCAGCGCGTCCGCATCGGCCGCGAGGTCGAAGCCATGATCAGACGTGATCTGTGCATCGCCATCAGGCACCAGCGTGACCTGTTCCGGACGGACCTCGCGCACGAGGGCGATCAGTCCCGGGTAATCACCGCGCGCCGGCGCGAACGCGTTGCCTTCGATGTTGAACTCGACGCGGCGTGCGATGCGCGCGCTGAGTTCGCGCACATCGCCGGGGCGCACATGGCGCTGGTCCGGGCGTGGGTGCACCGTCACGCCACCCGCGCCGGCAGCGATCACGCAGTCGCAGGCATTGAGAATATCCGGCTCGCGCTCGCCGCGTGAATTTCGCAACACCGCAATTTTGTTCAAATTGACACTAAGTACCGTCATCCGTAGTTTCCTTTTCGGGCTCCGCGCGACGCGAGGGCGCGAACCGCGGCCGCTCGAACCGCTCTGGCAGCGCTTCGATCTGCGCCGGCGCAGCGGCCGGTGCGGGGCGTACGTTCGCGGGGGGGCCAACGCGGCTGGATCGCACGGCGCCGGCCGGCGACGTCGTCTCGGGCGCGCGTGCAGGCATTGGCACCGGCGCGGAAGCACGCACGCGCGACGCACCGCCGCCCGGCGGCAGGTAGGGCATCACGGCGCGTGGCGCGAGCACCGGCAGCTGCCGCTCCCACGGTGCGGGCGCTTCGTCTACGCGAGTTGCCGACGTATTCGCGCGGGCAGCGCGCTCGACGACGGCCGCTCTTGCGCTTTCTTCGTGGACCCTGCGCTCCTGCTGCAGGCTCGTCGCTATCTCAGCCGGCAGGGATCGCCAGTGGACGCGCGGAAGCTCTGTCTCATTGCCCAACAGTACCAGCGTCAGTGCCTGCACCTGGCCGTTCGCATCGCGACGCGCGATCAGTTCGAACTCGCCGTCACGGCTGGCAAAGCGATCGTCCGCATACGCGAACACCTCGCGCCGCTGCGCGCCGCTGAACTGCAGCGCAGGGCGTGCATCGCAGTGAAATCGGGCCAGGACATCGCTGTCTACCGCGTAATCGCCGCAGTAGTCGCGCAGCGTGTCGGCGGAGATCGCCTGCTCGGTGCGCGGCAGAGCAGGGGCGCGCCGGCTCAATCGCCGCACCGGAACGATGAAACCGTTCTCGGACCAGCGCAGTGTCTCGATCTTCCCGAGCGCGTCGCGCTGGAAACTCAGCTGGACCGGTGCACCGACGGCGCCAAACAGATCCGGTCCCAGTGGTGTCAGCCGCAGTGCCAGACGGCCGCTGGTCTGAGCGGTCAAGCCGTCCGATGTCGCGCGGATCAGCAACTGCGTGCCCGGCGAAAATTCATAGAGACCGGCGTAGTCAGCGGGATCGCCCGTCACGGCGGTTACCGGCGCGGGCAGCGGCGGCAGATTGCTGCCATCCAGCACCGATAAACCCAGTCCCGCAAGGCTCGCTTCCGCCGTGCCGAACAGCACCACGGCTTCCTGGTGGTCCGTGCGAAAGCCGATGAACACCGTGTGCCCGCCGCCGCTCGCGGCCTGCCATACCAGCGGCCAGGTCTGTTCGTCTTGCGTGACCGTGCTGATGCGCCAGCCCAGTCCCCAGTTCGCGCGCGCATCGCGCGGCTGTCGCGACACCATCAGCGCCGCGCGCAACGGCGATTCGCCTGGGCGCAACATCGCGCGCAGCAGCCGCACCTGATCGCTGACGCTGGAATAGAGCTGGGCTGGCAATGGCGTCTGGCCCGACGGCGGTGACGTCGCTCTGCCATCACGATGACCCTCCGCGACGTTCCCGGCGCCGAGGCCCGTCGCGCGCAGCCCCAGCGGTTCGGTCACGCGCTCGGACAACGCCGCCGCGTAGCCGCCGCCGTGTGCGCGACCCAGCAGCCACGCGAGCAGAACCTGCCCCAGCGCCGACTGACGTGCGGCCGGTTCGGCCGGTAGCTGATAGTTGGCCAGGAATTCCAGTAGACCGGTTTCCTGATAGTCGCGCCAGAGGTTGTCCGCTTCCGCGGCAAACAGGTTGGCCGGCATTGGCGGCAGGCCAGAGCTGTGCGCCGAAAGCTGCTGCAGCGTGATTGCGCAGACGCGAGCGTCGGCACACGAAAAGCCCGCGGGCAGATAGCGGCTGATCGGATCGTCGAGGCGAACGCGGCCGCTCGTGGCCAGTTCGGCAAGCAACAGGCCGTTGATCGCGGCCATCGCATCGCCGAGCAGAAAACGCCTATCGCCGTTGATGGCATCGGCCGATGCGGCGGGATAGGTGGTCAGTGACGTCGCGGACTGACGCACGTGCGCGCTGACGACGCGCGGCCAGCTCCCTTGCGCGACGCCGCGCTCAAGATAGGTCGCAACTGGCGCTGGCAGCGTGGCGTCATCCTGAGCGCCAGCGATCGCGCTGCAGCTCAGCAGTGCCGCGGTCAGTAGTCGTAGGGCAATGCGCATGACGCACAAGCATAGCCGCGCGCACGTCGCTGCGCTCAGGCGCTGCGTCACGCTGCGTATGACACAACAAAAAAAGCCGCGGGCTGTGCCGCGGCTTGACCAAAAGAGAAGGCCACATCCGTGTGGCTTCAGGGTGCACCCTGTGGGAGGGAATGCGAGGGATTCGACACAGCACCCGCCGCAAAGTTCCTCAGCCGCATTTGTCCGGCGTCTCGCGCCAGACCACCGGATCCCAGTACTCGCCGCCGACACGGCTGTTGCGCTTGTCTTCATTGAATTTCGCGGCGAGGTAGTACGTCGTGTCCGCCTTGACCTCCACGGTCAGCGTCTTCACTTCGGGGCCATCGCCCAGGCGCGTCGGGTTCAGGCGCCGGTAGACCTTCGCTGGAATCAGCTCGACCACTTTGACGACATGCGTGCCGGCGGAAACGCGAAACTGATGCACGCCGGCGGGGCCGGTCGACACGCCATCGATCATCAGCAGCTTCACGCCATACAGGTCGCGCTGCGACGGCGCCACATCAAAATCGTTGAATCGGCCGCACCCGCTGGCGCCGCCGTCGTTCTGCGGTTCGCGTCGCGATACGGCAGTGTTCGTGCTCGCGAGCAACTCGTCACGACCGACCTTCAGATGGATCGGCGGCAGCACGATCGTGCTGAGTTCGCCGCGCAAGCTCAGCGGCTTGTCCTCGCGCTGTATGCCGAACTCGAGCACCGTGCCGTCCGGCAGGCTGTCGATGAGCGTGCGCATCGCGACGGCCGCCTGCGCGTGGCCGGCGGCGTCGGCACCGAGACCAACGAGGCTGGTGCCGTTCACCGCAACGATACGATCACCGGCCTTGATGCCCATGCGCTGCGCAGCGCTGCGCGGCGTCACGCCGAGCACGCGCAGACCGTCGCGCGCCCGTTCCGCATTGGCGCTGTCGACGAGCAGGCCGAGATTGTTCACACGCCGCGCCGGCTCATCGAGCGTGAAGGCGATTTCCTCGCCGGACTTGTCGGCAAACGCGCCGGATTCGATCAGGCGGACCAGGGCCAGCTGCACCTCTTCGCCAAGGCGCTGCTCGACCGGTGTCGACTGGGCGGAAACCGCCGCAGTAAGCGCCAGACTCAACAAGGCAAAAAAGGGACATTTGAACATTGGCATCAGCGTTCTCCACTCAAATCCGCGTCGGCTGCGCGCCATCGGCAGCCACCGCGATCAAATTCGACAGTACGTCATTGCGCTGCTGCCACAGGGGCAGAAGCTCATCGACCTCGGCACCGCGGTCATAGGCCTGCTGCAGCGCGAGCTCGACGGCGCGCAGTTCGGCTTCGTTCTCCAGCGGCGAAGCAGCCTGGTTCAATCCGGCGTACGCCTGTTCCAGCTCATGCGAGCGCCGTTCCAACTGGGCAAGCGGGTTGGCGACGGCGTTCTGCGGACGCGGCGCCAGCGCGATGACCGTGGCCAGCGCGAGCATTGCCGCGAGTCCGCCGCCCCAGCGCAGTGCATGCCCGCGCTGCTGACGGCGACGATGCTCCGCCTCGATTCGCGCCCACAGGTGCGGCGGCGGATCGAACTCCGGCAATGCGGCCACGCGCAGTGCCTTCAAACTCAGCTCCGGCTCGGCCATGGCTGCATCTCCACTACGGTGTTGGGGGTCAACCATTCCTGCAGACGCTTCAGCGAGCGCGACAGGATGGACTTGGAATAACTTTCGGTCTGACCGAACAGCTCGGCCAATTCCTTGTGCGTATAGCCTTCGAGCTCATGCAGCACGAGGATCAGACGTGCTCTCGGCGGCAGGCGTTGCAGCAGCGCCATCACGTCGTGCGCGTCGGAAGCGAGCAGGCCGGCCGCATCGCTGACGTTGGCGAACAGCCGTTCGGGATCGTCCTTGTCGAGATGACGCTGGCTGCGCAACTGGTCGATCGCGGCGTTCACGGTCATGCGCTTGAGCCAGGCGCCGAACGGCGCATCGCCGCGATAGTGCCGGATCGCGTCCATCATCTTGAGGAACACGTCCTGGACGATGTCCTCGGCGGTGGCCGAGCTGCCGACCACGCGCATGGCCAGCGTGTAGCAGGGCCGCGAGAAGATCCGATAGATAGCCGCATGCGCCGCGCCGTCGCCGCGCCGTGCGCGCGCGAGCGTGACAGCGTCGACTTCCTGGGCAAAACCGGTTCGGGATTCGGTCGGGGTCATGTTCATGCAGAGGGCACGACGGGCACCAGCGCGCGGCCGTCGCACGCTAGCGCGAATTTCGCAACATCACGCCATCAGCCGCGCCGCGCGACACGGATTTCGAGAATGCGCGCTCTCTCGACGAACAGGCGCGCCTGGCCGGACTCGCGATTGACGCTGATCGTCACCCCGGCGGCGCTGACTTCGGCCACCTTGCCCTCGATCTCCTTGCCACCGCTCGTGATGAGCACGACGCGCGCGCCGGACTGCCCGTTGAGCGCGGCATACGAGACCACCGCGAACGGCCGTTCGCGCGGCGCGGTCTTCGACTCGGGCAAGCGGTCGATGCGAGGTCCCTGCCACACGAGCGCCGCCGTGGAACCCGGCGGCGGCGGCGGCGCCGATGGCAGGCCGGCGAGTCGCGGGTCGAACCGTGGGTCGATCCTCGGTGCCGGTGGGCGGGCCGGAACCGTGGTGTCGGCGACAGCCGCCGTGTCGCCGGCGACCGGCGTGACATGAGGCACGAGCGGGTCCGCCTCACTATTGCGGGGCGGCGCGGTCGTCACGACGGGTGGTGCTGCCGGTGCGAGCGGCGTAATCGGAAGCGCAGGCGATAGCGGCGGAGCGGCATCGTGCGGCTTCGCGGCCGCGCCGATCGTTGTCGCCAGCACCGGGTTTTCCTCGGGCCGCACGACGACGGTCTCCGGCTCGGGCTCGGCCAGCGGGTCATGCACGAGCGCGCGATCGATGCCGGCCAGCGCCTCGACCGGTTCGGCCAGGAAGAACAGCTTGAACAACACCGGCGGCGCGTCGTTGTGGCGCGCCGTGAGGTTGAGCCAGCGCAGGACTTCCTCGGGATCGTAGGTGTCGTACTGCGCGGGCGCGATGTCTTCGCGCGGAAGGCTCAGCAGCTTGATCTCGCCGCCGCTGCGCAGCAGTTCGCGGTAGATGTCGACCACACCCTCGGCCGGCACGATGTGCGATGCCTTTAGCCGTTCCTGCACGGCGGCGATGTGCCGGTCGATGAAGCCGTCCACGTCGACGCCGGTTTCGCGCGCGCAGAACTGATTGCGCCGGCGCAGGAAATCGCGGTCGCGGAAGTTGAAGTCGGCCGAGGCGATGCGCACGCGCTCGCGCGCCGCGGCATCGTCGAGCATCTGCGGAGTGAATTGGTGCAGCTCCGTGCGCAATCCGACCTGCGCGAACGGCGCGTTGTCGATGCGCAGGTCGACTTCGAGCTGCTGTGCCGCCGCGTCGTAGCGATAGTCGACGCTGAGGCGCGACGGCTTCGGCTGCACCTGCATCGACGTGAAGTCGGCGGTCTGGAGTCCGGCCGATCCGCCGCAGGCGAAGGTCTCGAACGGCACCAGGGTCTGCGCGCCGAACCACAGCGGCGCATTGCCACCGGCGATCTTGCGCAGCAGCGGCAAGTTGACGTCCTGCAGATACACGCCGAGTTGCTCGGGCACGCCCGCATCGCGCGTGATCGCGCGACGCAATACCCAGAGCAGGCCGGGCGTACGCAGCCGCAGCGAGGCCGCGTTCAAGGTCGCCGCTTCGAAACCGGCCTTGGGACGGAACTGCACGCCGCTGAGCGTGAGGTCGCCGTCGAATGAGCCGCTTGCGCCGGTCCAGGTCAGTTCACCCCAGCGCTGCACGCTGTCGGCCAGCCACTGCGCCTGCTGACCCGCCGCGAGCCACAGCGCCAGCTTGAGGCCCAGCGCGAGCACTCCAGCCGACAGCAGCAGGTTGCGGAGCAGCTTCCACATGTTGACGGCAGCCCTCGCGGTGGCGTTTGGCGTTTAACCGGAACTTAGCCCGTTAAGCCCGGACCTACAACTGGCCTTCGTATCAGTTTCGATACGGCAGGGACTATCGCGTCGAATCGTGAAAAATGCGCACGCGTCGCGCATCTCCGCGCCACGCGAGATGACCCAGCCACGGTGACGGCAGCGCCAGCGCGTGAACGTGCCAGGACGCCGCCACGCCGCCGCTGGCATCGAGGCGCAGCAGTGCCGGTGGGTCGGCGATTGCGTCGAACTCGAGCTTGTCCAGACCGAACGCCAGGCCGCGACCCAGCGCCTTGAGCACGGCTTCCTTCGCGGTCCACAGACGCAGGAACATCGTTTCGCGCGACGCTTCCGCCGCGTTCTCGACCGCCTGCGCTTCGCGCGCGCAGAAATAGCGCCGCGCGAGTTCCGCATGCGGCCGCGGCCGTCCCGGTGATTCGAGGTCGACGCCGACTTCCACACCGCGCGCAAGCGCAACCACCGCCGCGCTGCCGCTGTGGCTCAGGTTGAAGTCCAGTCCGCCCGCCGGTAGCGCGGGCTTGCCGTACGCGCCGGGCTGAAGCTCGGCCGCATCGACGCGACGATCCAGATACGCCGACAGCAGGCGCAGCAGGAACGCCTGAGCCTCGCGCCGGTTCGCGGCCGGCCCGAGGCGCGGAAATTCACAAAACCACAGATGAATTTCCGCCGGACCCAGGGGCTGCGGCGCAACGGCGGGCTGGGGCAGGGCAGGGTCGGGCATACCGCATCGTTGGCCGCCGGCTGGCGGACGGTCAAGCGCACCGGCGCGAGTTCGACCACAAGCGTCCGTTCGACAAGCTCACTAGAATCGCCCGACAGTCCCCGAGGTCGCCACGATGATTGCCGGCTGGATCCTGCTGCTCGTTTCGCTGGCCTATGTCGCGCTGCTGTTCGTGATCGCCTACTGGGGCGATGCGCGCCCGCTGTACCCGGGGCGGCCGGGTCTGCGGCCGTGGATCTACAGCCTCGCCCTCGCGGTGTACTGCTCGTCGTGGACCTTCTACGGTGCCGTCGGCAGCGCATCGAACTCGACACTCGCCTATCTGCCGATCTATCTGGGTCCCATCCTGCTGTTCCTGTTCGGCAGCGGACTGCTCGAGCGACTGACCCGCGTGGCCAAGGCCAACAACATCACCTCGATCGCGGACTTCATCGGCACGCGCTTCGGCAAGTCGCATGCGCTCGGTGCGCTGGTCACGGTGATCGCGATGACCGCCGCGATTCCGTACATCGCGCTGCAGTACAAAGCCGTTGCGCTGAGTATCGGTGTGCTGAGCCGCGGACAGGCCGGCGGCGGCCCGCCGGCGGATCTGCTGCAGGATTCGGCGCTGTATACCGCGCTGATGCTCGCGCTGTTCGCGATCCTGTTCGGCACGCGCCGCGTCGACGCGACCGAACACCACCACGGCATGGTGCTCGCGGTGGCGGCGGAGTCGCTGGTCAAGCTCATCGCGTTCCTCGTCATCGGCCTGTACGCGCAGCAGCAGTTGTCGGGTTCCGGCCAGGCCATGGCCGACCTGCGCCTGAGCGGCCCGCTGCCCAACGGGTTTTTCGCGCAGACCCTGCTCGCGTTCACGGCGATGTTCTGCCTGCCGCGCCAGTTCCATGTCGGCGTCGTCGAATGTGAAGACCCGCGCGACGTGCGCCGCGCGCGCTGGCTGTTCCCGCTGTACCTCGTGCTGATCTGCCTGTTCGTGCCGGTCATCGTCGCGGCCGGCCGCGCGGCGGCGGCCGGCACTGGGCTGACTCCGGACGTCTGGCTGCTCTGGCTGCCGATGTCGAACGACAACAACCTGCTCGCGCTGCTGGCCTACATCGGCGGCTTCTCGGCGGCGACGGGCATGGTCATCGTCGCGTCCGTCGCGCTCGCGACGATGGTGTCCAACGACCTGATCATGCCGCTGCTGCTGCGCATCCGCGCGCTCAGGCTCGACCAGCGCCACGATCTGTCGCGCATCGTGCTCGGCGTGCGGCGCGTGGCGATCATCGTATTGAGTCTGCTCGCGGTGGCGTATTACCGCGCGATGCCGCAAGGCGAGCAGCTCGCCTCGATCGGCCTGCTGTCCTTCGCCGCGGTCGCGCAGTTCGCGCCGGCCATCATCGCCGGACTGTATTGGCGCAGCGCGAGCCGCGCCGGTGTGCAGATCGGTCTCAGCGTGGGCTTCGCGGTGTGGGGCTATACCCTGCTGCTGCCGAGCCTCGGCGCTGCGGGCTGGTTCGATGCGAACTGGGTGCAGACCGGCCCGTTCGGCCTGAGCTGGCTGCGCCCGCAGTCGCTGTTCCAGATCAGTGGCTGGAGTCCGCTGACCCACGGGACGTTCTGGTCGCTGCTCGCCAACGCGGCCTGCGTGCTGATTCTTTCGTTGCGCTACCGGCCGAGCATGGAAGAGCGTCTGCGCGCGGCAAGCTTTCTCGACCTGTCGGCCGACCGCAGCGGCAGCGGCGCGAGCGAATGGCGCGGCCGCGTCAGCGTCGCCGACCTGCGTGCCATCGTCGGCCGCATCATCGGCGAGCGCAGCGCGCGGCGCGCTTTCGACGAATACGCCGGTGCCGGCGGCAAGCCGCTGCAGGATGCGCTCGCGGCGGACCGTCCGCTGCTGCAGCACAGCGAACGCATCCTCGCCGCATCGATCGGCGCGGCCTCGGCGCGGCGCATGCTGACCAGCGCATTGCGCGGCACCGGCCTGGATTTCAGCGAGGCGGTCGCGCTGCTCGACGAAGCCTCGCAGGAACTGCGCTATAACCGCGAGCTGCTGTCGACGACGATGGAGAACATCTCGCAGGGCATCAGCGTGGTCGACGCGGACATGCGTCTGGTCGCGTGGAATCGTCGATATATGGAAATGTTCGGTTATCCCGACGACTCGGTCTACGTCGGCCGGCCTATCGCCGACCTGATCCGCTACAACGCCGAGCGCGGCGAATGCGGCCCGGGCAACGTGGAAACGCATGTCACCAAGCGTCTGCAGCACATGCGCGCCGGCACCGCGCACGTCTACCAGCGCGTGCGCGCCGACGGCAGCGTGCTCGAAATGCGCGGCCAGCCGCTGCCGGGCGGCGGCTTCGTGACCACGTTCACCGACGTCACCGACTACAAGCGCGCCGAACAGGCTCTGCGCGAAGCGAATGAAACGCTGGAACAGCGCGTGTCGCAGCGAACGGCGCAGCTGTCGACCGCGCTGGCCGCGCAGGAGCGCGCCAAATTCGAGGCCGAGGCAGCGAACCAGTCCAAGACGCGCTTCCTCGCCGCGGCGAGCCATGACCTGCTGCAGCCCCTCAACGCGGCCAAGCTTTTCACCTCCGCGCTGCGCCATCAGCCGAATCTCGACGCCGAGGCCGCGCAGCTCGCCGAACGCATCGACACCGCATTCCGCGCGGCCGAGACGCTGCTCGACGCGCTGCTCGAGGCCTCACGCCTGGACGCGGGCAAGTACCGTCCCGATATCTCGAGCGTCGCCTACCTCGACGTCATCGAACCGCTGCAGCAGCAGTTCGCGATGATCGCCGAGCGTCGCGGCCTGCAGCTGCGCATCCACGCGAGCCAGGTCGTCGTGCGCACGGATCCGCACCTGCTCAGTCGTATCCTGCAGAACTTCATCTCCAACGCGCTGCGCTATACGCGCAGCGGCCGTGTCGTCGTCGGCGTGCGGCCGCGCGGCAGTGACGCGCTGATCCAGGTCTGGGACACCGGCCCGGGGATCGCCCCGGCGCAGCAGAAGCGCATCTTCGACGAGTTCCAGCGCTTCGATCATGCCTCGCCCTGGGGTGAACAAGGCCTCGGTCTGGGTCTGTCGATCTGCGAACGCATCTCGCGCATCCTCGGCCATCGCCTTGCGGTGCATTCCCAGCCGGGCAAGGGCAGCTGCTTCTCGGTGCGCGTGCCGATCGTCGCGCGGCGCAGCGTCCGCCCGCCGCCGCGCAGCGTCGACCGCGAAACGCTGACGACCGACCTGGCGCCGCTGCATGTGCTGTGCCTCGACAACGAGCCGGCCATCCTCGAAGGCATGTCCGCACTGCTGACGCGCTGGGGCATGAGCTGCGGTCTCGCTGCCAGCCTCGAGGAAGCGCGCCTGGTCGTCGCGCAGCGCCGCCCCGACCTGATCATTGCCGATTTCCACCTGGGCACCTTGCAGGACGGCATGGACGCGCTGGCCGAACTCCAGACCAGCCTGTCGCCGCCGCCACCGGCGGCGCTGCTCACGGCCGACCGGAGCCCCGAACTCAAGCAGCGCGCGCGCCTGCGTGGCTATGCGCTGCTGCACAAACCCGTAAAGCCCGCGGCGCTGCGCGCGCTCCTGTCGGCAATGGGGCGTCTGCCGGCGGTGCGGAACGGGGGATGAGGGCTGTGCCCGGGCGCTACTCCGGTTATCAATAATAGTAAAAAGTAAACAGATGAATTTGACTGCATTGGCGCCGGGCGCAGCTCGACAGTCGCCATGCTCGGCGTGTCCGCGCATGGCGCCGGGCTGCGTATCCAGCGGCTTGGCGGCAAATCGAGCGCCGCGCGTAACCACCTACGCACGTGTATGCGCGAAATGCCAACTGACGCAGGCGTATGTTCAAAAGTTTTCAGGACCTTTGTTGACGGGCAGCGGGTACGGGCCTAGAAAAGTCCGACGATCCTGCCTGTCTGCGAGAGCCGCCATGTCGTGGTGCAAACACCTGCTGGTGCTGTCGTCGCTACTGTCCTCCACGGCGGTGTCGGCACTGGACGATCCGATCTTTTCCGACCGTTTCGATCCGACCGCGGGATTCCGCACGATCCGGATCGCCGACCGCAACGACGCCGTCGCCTGCAGCGGAGCGACGAACGCCTCGGCGCAGATCGATCACGTCTTCGTGGCGCAGACCCAT
>Ga0068852_100000693_pt1 | contig 22056 bp, 18 predicted proteins | sample KBSCornC22_FD_66594 | JGI IMG/M metagenome (GOLD analysis project Ga0068852, IMG submission 66594) | Corn rhizosphere microbial communities from Kellogg Biological Station, Michigan, USA - KBS Corn C2-2 | ecosystem: Host-associated > Plants > Roots > Rhizosphere > Soil ... | reverse complement strand
CGCCTCGACCCGACGGGGATGTTCTCGAACGACTACCTCGAGCAACGCGGGGTGCGCGAAGCGCACTGACGACGACCGGGTCAGACAGATCGCGGCGCGGTCGATGCCCGCACGACCAGTTCGGGCTGGAACACGACCTGCCGAGCTGACAGGCTCGGATCGGCCGCCTCGTCGATCAACAGTTGCACGGCGGTCCGACCGATCAGCTGGCTCGGCTGCCGAACCGACGACAGCGGCACGACCGCGGCGCTGGCGAAGTCGATGTCGTCGAAACCGATGAGCGCGATGTCGTCGGGAACCCTCATCGACCCCTGCATCACCAGTGCCTGGAGCAATCCCGTGGCGACCAAGTCGTTCGCCGCGAAGACGGCATCGGGGCGCTCGCCGACCGGCCGCGCCAGCAGTGCCTGGCCCGCGCGACGCCCCTCGAGCACGGTCAGGGCGGTCACATCGATCACCTCAAGTGTGGCGTCCGGGACGGTGTCGACAACCGCCCGTGCGCCGGCGAAGCGGTCCGAGACCTGACGGATGTCGAAGGGGCCGCCGGCGAAGGCGAGACGGCGACGTCCCGTGTCCAGCAGGTGCCGCGCAGCGATCCGGCCGCCGGCAACATCGTCCACGGACACCGAGCTGAAGTGCTCGTCATCGCTCACCCGGTCGACGAGGACAGCCGGGGTCCCGCGTGAGCGCAACCGTTGGAGGCGCGGACCGACATCCCCGTACGGCGAGATGAGCACACCGTGCACGCGCTGCTCCTCGAACAGATCCAGGTAGGCGGCCTCTCGATCCGAGTTCTCATCGCTGTTGCCCAGGATCACCGAGAGCGAATGCTGGGCGGCCTCGTCCTCGGCTCCGCGGGCCAGGTCGGTGAAGAACGGGTTGCGGACGTCCAGCACGATCAGGCCGATCGTCGTGCTCCGGCCGGCGCGCAACTGCCGCGCCGCGTCGTTGCGCACGTAGCCGAGTTCGTCGATGGCCGCCAGCACCCGGGCCGCAGACTTCGGCGAGACCTTGCCGGGGCTGTTGAGCACGTTCGAGACCGTCCCGACCGACACGCCCGCACGCTCGGCCACATCGCGGATGCTGACCGTGCTGCTCGGCATGCCTGGCTCCCTCCGCGATGTGCTGCCTTCTCCGCGGCCCACGGTACTGCCATCCGGGTCAGCTCAGCGCGCCCTCCACGGCGGCGTGCCCGACAGACGTCGAGCGTCGTCCGCCGCTCAGTTCCACGTCGTCGGCTCCCGGCAATCGCAGCACGGCTGTGGCGCTCTCCGGCACCTCCACATCGACGTGCATTCCCTTCTCATCGATCCGCCAGTCCACCGACACGCGACCGTGCGGCGTCTGGAGCGAGGAGGAAGCCCAGGTCAAGCCTGCACCCGGTTGCGGGGCGAGCAGGATGCGAGAGTAACCGGGTTCGAGTGGCGAGATCCCGCCGACGGTCCTGTGGATCCAGTCCGCCACACCTCCGAGTGCGTAGTGGTTGAAGCTGGTCATCTCCCCGGGGTTGATGCTGCCGTCGGGGAGCATGGAGTCGAAGCGCTCCCAGACCGTCGTGGCTCCCATCGTCACCGAGTAGAGCCACGACGGGTTCGAGCGCTCCATGAGGAGGCGGTACGCGCCATCCAGGTGCCCGGTCATGGTCAGGGCATCCGCGATGAACGGCGTGCCGGCGAAGCCGGTCGAGATCCGGTAGCCCGCCTGGGCGGCCAGCTGGTCAAGGCGTTCCCCCGCAACCCGCAGGTCGTCCCCTTCGAGCAGGCCGAACACGATCGCCAGCGAGTACACCGTCGTGCTGTCGCTGAGTACGATCCCGTCCGCGACGTAATGCTCATTGAAGGCGGCCTTCATGCGGTCGGCGAGCTCGCCGAACTCGGCCTGCTCGGCATCCTTGCCCAGGACGGCGGCCGCCTGTGCCACGAGACGGGCCGAACGGTATCCGCAGGCCGTGGCGACCACGCTGGGATCGGCTTTCGCCTTGTCGGGAGCTTCAGGCGGCGCATCGGGGTCAAGCCAGTCGCCGAATTGGTATCCGGTGTCCCACAAACCGCTGGGGGACAGGGCGTCGCGGACCTTCCGCGCGTGCCACGCCATCGAGTCGAACTGCGTCGCCAACGCGTCCCGGTCGCCGTAGGCCTCCCACAGATCCCAGGGAACCCAGACCGCCGCGTCGCTCCACAACGCGGTCGGCGCTGTGCCGTCGCCGTGGTGCGCCGGGATGCCGAAGTGCTTGATGGCATCCGGGACCACGAAAGGCACGATCCCGTCGTGATGACGCTGCTCGAGACTCAGGTCGAGCAGCCAGTCCTTGAGGAAGGCATCCACGTCATAGAGGTAGGCGGCGGTCGGGCCGAAGGCCGCGATATCACCGGTCCAGCCGAGACGCTCGTCGCGCTGCGGGCAATCCGTGGGTACCGAGAGGAAGTTGCCGCGCATCCCCCACACCACGTTCTGGTGGAAACGATCCAGCACCGGGTCCGAGCAGCTGAAGGTTCCGATGCGCTCGAGGTCGGAGCCCACCACGACAGCGGTGAGATCGTCGGCGGCGAGGTCGCCTGGCCATCCCGTCACCTCCGCGTAGCGGAAGCCGTGGAAGGTCAACGTCGGCTCGAAGACGTCGTCACCGCCGCTCAGGATGTAGCGGTCCGCGGCATGGGCGCTGCGCAGCGGCCGGGTGCCGAGCTCGTCCTTCTCGAGCACTTCCGCGTGTCGGATGACGATCTCCGACCCCTCCTGCCCCCGAACCCTGACACGTACCCAGCCGACCAGGTTCTGTCCGAAGTCGACGAGGGTCTTGCCCGACGGCGACGTCCAGATGCGCTGCACCGGAACCTTCTGCTGCCTCGAGACCCGCGGCGCCACCGACTCCGAGAGCTTGTCTGTCGACTCGTCGAGCACGTCGACCGATCCCCACCCGGCGGCCCCGAAGCCGGGATGAAGCCAGGCATCGCTCAGGAGGCGCGCGTCGATCGTCTCGCCGTCGTACAGGTCGTTGGCGAGGACCGCGCTCGGGCCGGCCGTCCACTCGTCATCCGTGACCACGCGCTGCACCGTGCCGTCCTCGAACGTGATCGTCAGCTCCGCGAAACCGGCGATCCGGTCGCCGTAGAGCGCCTTCGCTCCCGTCCACCCCAGGCGTCCTCGGTACCAGCCGTTGCCGAGAGCGAGACCGAGCACGTTGACCGGCGCGAGTCGGTCGAGCACGTCGTAGTGCACGACGCGGATGCGCCACTCATAGCTGGTCCACCCCGGCGTCAGCAGATCGTCCGAGACAGGATGCCCGTTGAGATGCGGCTCGACGATGCCCAACGCGCTCACCGCAAGGTCGGCAGAGCGGACGGCGCCGTGTCCCTCCTCGAGTTCGAACTCACGGCGCAACAGGGGAGCTCCGTCGAAGTCCTCGTGCGAGGCGATGAAGCGGGCATGCCAGGTCATGGCGTCCTTTCAGGGTGGTGAGGTGGGGCGAAGGAGTTCAACCCTTGACGGCGCCGCTCGTGAGGCCGGCGACGATCTGGCGGTTGAAGAAGATGTAGAGCACGAGCGGAGGAATGGTGATGAGCAGGATGTCCATGAACAGCAGGTTGAACTCGCTCAAGCTCTGGCTCTGGAAGTTGTAGAGCGTGAGCTGCACGGTCGCCAGATCGTTGCCAGGAAGGAAGTACAGCGGGTTCTGGAAGTCGTTGAACACCGCGACGGACTGCACCACGATCACCGTCACGATGACCGGCCGCAGCAGCGGAAGAACCACCTGGAAGAACAGACGGATCGGGCCTGCGCCGTCGATCGTCGCCGCCTCGTCGAGCTCACGGGGGATGGTCGCCACGAAGGCCCTGAACAGCAGGATGGAGAACGACAGGCCGAAGGTGGCCTCGACCAGAACACCGCTGAACAGCGTCTTGAAGATGCCGAGGCCCTGCAGCACCCAGATGGTCGGCACGACGGCGGGCGGCACAATCAGGCCGGCGAGCACGAAGAAGTTGATGATCGGATTCAGTCTCGTCCGCTTGCGCTGGAGCACGTAGCCCACCATCGCGGCGAACACGACCATGATCACGACGCTGGCGATCGTCAGGATCGTCGAGTTGGCGAACGCCGTGATGATGATGCCGTCGTTCGACTGGAGGACCCCGACAAAGTTGTCCCAGAAGAGCCAGTGGGTCGGCAGGGCGAAATTCATGCTCGACGCCTCGGCCGGACTCTTCGCCGCCTGAATGACTACGAAGGCGAAAGGCACGAGGAAGACGAATACCGATACCAGGATCGCGACGATCCCGACGACCCAGCGCCGGATCCGAGTCCGGCGGCTCACAGCTCGACCTCCCGCCGGTTGATGAAGCGGGAGACCGGCACCATGATCGCCGTCACCACCAGGAAGAGGATCACGTTGCCCGCCGTGGACAAGCCGAAGAAGCCGGCCTGGTACTGCTTATAGATGACTGACGCGATCACGTCGCTGGCGAACCCCGGGCCCCCATTGGTGGTCGCCCAGATGATGTCGAACGATCGCAGTCCGCCGATCAGGGAGAGGATGATCACCGTGCCCATCGCCGGGCGCGACAGGGGCAGGATGACGGATCGGAAGATCCGCCATCCCGACGCGCCGTCCATCCGCGCGGCCTCGAGGTACTCCTGCGGGATTGCCACGATCCCCGCCATGAAGATCAGGGTCGCGATGCCGACTCCTTTCCAGACGTCGACTCCCGCGATCGTCCAGAGCGCCATGTTCGGATCAGTGAACCAACCCGGTTGCGGCAGGTGCAGCGCGCCGAGAACGGCGTTGACCACGCCGTGGAACGGGTCGAGCAGCGACTTGAAGACGAATCCGACGCCGATGGTCGACACCAGCACGGGGAAGAACACCACCGCACGGAGGTACCCGCGGCCGATGACCGGGCTGGTCAGCAGCAGCGCGAGGGCCATGCCCAGCACCACCTTCGCGGCCGAGGTGACGAAGCCGTACTCGAAGGTGTGGATGAATCCGTTGAAGAGCTGCGGGTTCTGAAAGAAGGTGACGAAGTTGTCGAAGCCGATGAAGGTGGCATCGAAGAGCGACCACCTCGTCAGCGAGAAGTAGAACGACGCGAAGGTCGGGACCGCGAAGAACACCACGTAGAGGGCGATCGCGGGGATGTAGAACCACGAAGGGTAGAGGCTGCGGGCCTTGCGCGACCGGCCGTCCGGTCGGCGGGGCGCCGACACGGTCGGCGCGGGGATGTTGACTGCTGTCATTCTTGCTCCTCACCGAGCGCAGGCCGCAGGGACCGGCTGGTGAGAGCCAGCCCCTGCGGGTTCTGCTGCGGGCTGGCTACCAGCCCTTGATCCCCAGTTGCTGAGCCTGAGCCTTGACGTCCTGGTCGTACAACGCGGCACCCTGGGCTGCCGTGGCCTGCCCGGTCGCCACCTGGATCAGGATCTTCTCGAGGTTCGGTCCCTTGATCGGCGACAGGAACTCGAGCGCCGAACCGGTGTTGCCGGCATCCTGGTACTTCTGCTCGTCCTTGACGAGCGGCAGCACGTCGGACGGCAACTTGCACGCGGTCGTCGAGAACGGTCCGGTGACCAGCTGCGCACTGGCCTGGATCTCGCACCCCTTGCTGGAGTTCGCGAAGGCCAGGAGCTTCTTGGCGGCGTCGAGCTTGGCGCCGGTTGTTGACTTCGGGATGTAGAGCGCGTTCGGCTCCCAGATCGTCATGTGCGGTGCACTGCCGTCGCTGGTCGGGATGGCGAAGTAGCCGATGTCGTTCACCTTGTCAGGGTTGCTCTGCTTCAGCGTGCTGATCACGATCGTGATCATCGGGTACTGGGCGGCCGTGCCCTCCGCCAGGTCCTTCAGACCGTTGGCGTTCGTCAGCGACGCGTAGTCGTCGTTGACGAGACCTTTCTGAAACACCTCGGAGGTGTATTGGAATCCGAGCAGGCCCGGCTGCTTCGCGTACTTGGCGTCGGACTTGTTGGCCGTGTAGTCGGCGGCCCAGTTCGAGTCCTTGGCGTTGATATTGGCGAAGTCGGCCAGAACGAACAGCTGGCTCGTCCAGGTGTCACCGAAGGTCTGCAGGATCGGGGCGATGCCCGCCGCCTTGATCTTCTGGCTGTTCGAGATGAACTCGTCCCACGTCGTCGGCACCTTCAGGCCGAGCTTGTCGTACACCTTCGTGTTGTACATGATGCCGCCCGCGAACGTGGTCCCCCACGGTGCTCCGTAGACCGCCCCCTTCTTGGTCCCCGCGACGCTGGCCTTGAAGTCCTTGGTGACATCCTTGGCCCATGCCTCGCCCGACAGGTCGACCAGGGTCTGGTCGGGGTGGTCGCCCTGGATCTGCGAGCCGCTGTTGTACTGGAAGACGTCATCCATCGAGCCCGTGGCGAGCTTGGTCTTGATGATGTTGTCGCCGTCGGCGCCCTGGGCGCGAGACTCCACCTTGACGGTGATGTTCGGGTATGCCTTCTCGAAGGCCGCGACGAAGGTCTTGGTGGTCGCGGTGGTGAGGGGGGCGTTGTCGACCAGGTAGGTGATCGTCACCTTGCCATTGCTCGTTCCGCCGCCCGTGGAGCAGCCTGCCAGCGCGAGTGCGGCGGTCACCACAGCGGCGCCCACGATGAGTCCCCGCCTCATGAGTCCTCGTTGATTCAAGGTTCTTACCTCTCTGTAAGTTGCCGACACCGGCATGAAGGGATGCTGTAGATCAATCTACATTCTGTAGACTGGTCTACAACGTCAGGACTGTACACGCGGTCCGCTTCCTGCACAAGGTGCGGCTACGATCCTGGCAATAGGGAGCACTGTGGCTGCGGACGATACTCACGAGCACAGGCGGACGACGATCGAAGACGTCGCCAGCCATGCACAGGTTTCGCGTGCCGCGGTGTCGAAGGTGCTCAGGAACGCCTACGGCGTGAGCGACGAGATGCGCCTGAAGGTGAACGCATCGATCGAAGAACTGCGGTATCGCCCGCGGATCTCGGCCCGCGGGATGCGAGGCCGCACCTACACGATCGGCGTCGTGATCAACGACATCACGAACAACTTCATCGCCGATGTGCTCCTGGGGCTCTCGTCCGCAGTCGCCGACACGCCCTTCCAGACCATCGTCGCGATCGCAGACCGAAGCGCGCCCGCTGCGCCCGCCATCGAAAGCCTCTACGACCGTCAGGTGGACGGCATCCTCGCGGTCTCGCCCCTCGCCGACGCCGAGTGGCTGGACGATATGGGTCGTCGAGTTCCCATGGTCCAGCTCGGCGTGCACCTGTCGTCGAGCACCTTCGACACGATCGTCGGCGACGACAGCCAGGGCGTCGAGATGATGATGCAGCACCTCATGGGGCTCGGACACCGCCGCATCGCCCATGTGACCCACCTCGACCCCGCCTGGATCAGCCTCCCCGATCGCCCGCACATCATCCGCCAGAACGAATACCGCCGGATCATGCGGGAGGCCGGCCTCGAGGACGAGATCTCGATCATCACCGCACGCTTCGAAGAGAACACCTCGTACATCGAGACCCGCCGCGCCTTCGAAGCGGGACTTCGGCCCACCGCGATCTTCGCGGGCAACGACGACGCGGCCTTCGGTGCGATGCGCGCCGCGGCCGAGTTCGACGAGCTGGCCGGACTCTCGATCTCGGGATACGACGATTCGCACATGGCCGCGAACCCCCGGATCAGCCTGACCACCATCAACCAGCATGGGCACGAGATGGGGCGGCGCGCCGGCGCGCTGCTGCTGGAGCGGATCGAGGGCAGGCGCGAATCCCGCTACATCGAGCTTCCGACCACCCTCGTGGTGCGGTCGTCGACCTTTCCGCCCCGCGGTGACTAGTCCGGAAGGATGGCAGCCGCCAGTCCGGCGCGACCGAGCGCGGTCATCCGCGAGGAGCCGTCGGAGTCAGTGAGCAACCCCAGCGAGATGCTGATGGCCCAGCCCCGGGCGCGCAGCCAGTCATCCGCGTCGTAATCCCGCGCCCGATCGACCGCTTCTCGGAAGCGGGAGCGCCCGACCGACGAGAAGAAGAGCCACCCCGCAGCGAGATCGACCGCCGGGTCGCCGCCCGACAGGTCCCCGAAGTCGATGAGGGCGGCGATCCGCCCATCCGATCCGTCATCGCGCAAGAGCACGTTCGCCGGGTGGAGGTCGCCGTGCGTCCAGGATCGACCGGCATGCGGGCGAGCCGCGAGAGCGGCATCCCAGACCTCGAGCGCGCCGTCGGCGGTCGCCCCGAGCTCGGCAATGCGTTGTCGCACTCGGGCATCGCGGTCGCGCAGCGGGACCCCGCGGTACGGGTTGATCGGCGCATCGTCCGGTGCCGCGACGTGGAGAGCCGCGACGGCTTCGCCGAGGCCCCCCGCGCAAAGGTCGCGGCTCACCTGCCCCACCGCATCGGCGGGCACCCCGTCGAACCACGGGATGATGCTCCATGCCCATGGGTACCCGGCGGCCGGCATGCCCACCGCGATCGGCACCGGAGTCGCCACCGGCACGAGCGCGGAGAGCTGGGCGAGCCATCGCTGCTCATTGCGCACGGGCAGTTCCCCCTCGTGCCGGCGCGGGAGCCGCACCGCGCGTTCGTCACCGAGACGGAAGAGGTCGCAGTCCCAGCCGTGACCGGCGAATCTGACCGCTCCTGCCAGTTCGGGATGCTGCTCACCGACCAGGCGCGCGACCAGGTCGGCCGTGATGTCGACCTCGGAATCAGGCGCCGGCATGCGCCGCCGAACCGATCGTCTCGACCTCGTCGGTCGACAGGTCGATCCGCGCACTCGAGGCCGAGTCGGCGATGGTGACCGGCCGGCTCGCGCCGACCAGGGGAATGATCGCCGGTGACAGGTGCCGCAGCCAGGCCAGGGTCAGCGCCTGCACCGAGACTCCGCGGGCTGCGGCGATCGCGCGCCGCGGATCGTCCTGGGCGATCATGGCGCCAGGACCGTCCAGGGGGAGGTAGGCGAGATAGCGGATGCCGTGCTCGGCGCACGCGACGGCCAGGGGAAGGTCCGCCATCCTGGTGAACGACAGGCGGTTCTGCACCGACGAAATCGGTGCGATCCCGAGCGCCGAATCCAGCTGTTCGCGCGACACGTTCGACAGTCCGAGCTGCACGACCTTGCCCTCGATCCGCAGCCGCTCGAGCGCAGCCACGCTCTCTTCGATCGGGACGACGGGGTCCACGTGGTGCAGTTGATAGAGGTCGAGCGCGTCCACGCCGAGCACGCGGAGGCTGATGTCGACGTGGGAGCGGAGCGCCGCTTCGCTCCCGTCGATGGGGAACCGGTCGCCGTCGCGCCAATGACCGCCCTTCGTCGCCACCAGGATGTCGTCGGCCGCGCCGCGGTCCGCGAGGGCATCGCGAACGATCGACTCCGCGGTGCTCAGTTCGCCGGCGCGCGTGTAGGCGAGCGCCGTGTCGATGAGCCGGACCCCGGCATCCAGAGCGGCTCGCACGGTCGCCAGCGACTGCTCACGGCTCCCGGACTGGAAGGCGAACTGCGCTGTTCCGAGACCGATCCCGGAGATGTCCTGGATCTGCTTCACGGTGATCCGCTCCTGTCGTGAGCCGGTGCCGCCACTGTGCATCGATCTACACTAGCCGCCTAGGTGCGCGTCGACTCCCGCACCACCAGCTCGGGCTGGAAGACGGTCTGGCGCGGGATCAGCGTGGGGTCGTCGGCCTCCTCGATGAGCACCCGCAGGGCGGTGGCACCGATGGTGCGGCTCGGTTGCCGCATGGACGACAGCGGAACCGCCGCCGCCCGTGCGAACGCAATGTCGTCGAAGCCGATCAGGGCGATGCGCTGCGGCACGAGAAGTCGGCCGCCGCCGACGAACGCCTGCAAGAGCCCGAGGGCGAGGAGGTCGTTCGCTGCGAAGACGGCGTCCGGCCAGTCGCGTTCCGAACCGCCCAGGATCCGGATGCCGGCGGCGATACCCTCTTCGACGGTGAGGGCACTCGTGGCCACCACCTCGATGCTGACCTCGCGGGACGCGGCCTCCACAGCGACCCGGGCGCCGGCCAGCCGGTCGCTCACCTGTCTCAGCTCGAAGGGGCCGCCCACGAAGGCAATCCGACTGCGGCCGGACTGGATCAGGTGCTCGGCCGCCATCCGGCCACCCGACACGTTGTCCACCGAGACCGAGCTGAACCGCCCATCGCCGCTGAAGCGATCGACGAGCACCGCGGGGATGTTCCGCACGCGGAGCTGTTCCAGGCGCGGACTGATGTCGCGATAGGGCGAGATGAGCACACCCCGCACGCGTTGCTCCTCGAACAAATCCAGGTACATCCGCTCCCGCGCCGAGTCCTCGTCGGTGTTGCCGAGGAGGATCGCGATCCCGTTCTTGGACGCCTCGTCTTCGGCTCCCCGCACGACGGAACTGAAGAAGGGGTTCTGACCGTCGAGCACCACGAACCCGACGGTCGATGAGGTGCCGGCCCGAAGCTGCCTGGCCGCGTCGTTGCGCCGGTACCCCAGGTGCTCGATCGCGCGCTGCACCCTGAGCACCGAGTCGGCCGACACTTCGCCCGGCCGATTGAGCACGTTCGAGACGGTGCCCACCGAGACGCCGGCCAGCTTGGCCACGTCGCGGATACTCGTCGCGGCCATCGAGCCTCCTTCGGCGTGATCCCCGGGCCAGGGTGGTGAGACCCTACCAAACTCTGAAACGACTCAGATTCGTTGCCCCGACTTCGGCTTGACCGGAAGGGTATCCCTCCATGTAGTATGCCTGAACAGAACCTGAATCGTTTCACTCGTTTTGGACTCAAAGGAGAGCCTGGCCATGAGCCCCGCCCCCGCGGACGCCGCAGCTCACGCGCTCGAGCTGCGCAAGGTCGTCAAGACCTTCGGTGCGGTCGTGGCCCTGCGCTCGGGCACCCTGGCGCTCGACAACGGCTCGATCCACGCCCTGGTCGGCGAGAACGGCGCGGGCAAGTCCACCCTCGTCAAGATCATCGCCGGCCTCTACCAGCCCGATTCCGGCGAGTTCCTGCTGAATGGTGAGCCCGTCGACTTCAGCTCCACCGCGCAGGCCAAGGCGGCCGGCATCGCGGTGATCTACCAGGAGCCCACCCTCTTTCCCGACCTCACGGTCACCGAGAACATCTTCATGGGCAGGCAGCCGTTGCGCTCGTTCGGTCGTATCGATCGCAGGGCCATGCGCGCGGAGGCGATCGCGTTGTTCGAACGCCTGGGTGTCGCCATCAACCCGGACCGCCCTGCGCGCGGCCTCTCGATCGCCGACCAGCAGATCATCGAGATCGCCAAGGCGATCAGCCTGGATGCGCGCGTGCTCATCATGGACGAGCCGACCGCCGCGCTCAGCGGAGTCGAGGTCGACCGGCTGTTCGCCGTCGCCCGTAGTCTTCGGGACGAAGGCCGTGCTCTGCTCTTCATCTCGCACCGGTTCGACGAGGTCTTCGCGCTCTGCGATGTCGTGACGGTGATGCGCGATGGTTCGTACATCGCGACCGAACGGATCGCCGATACCGACGTCGACACCATCGTGCGACAGATGGTGGGACGCGACGTCGCCGACCTGTTCCCGAAGCAGGAGGCCGCGATCGGTGATGTCGTGCTCGACGTGCAGGGCTTGACGTCGGCCGGTGTCTTCGACGACATCAGCTTCCAGGTGCGATCCGGCGAGATCGTCGGGCTCGCCGGGCTGGTCGGCGCCGGCCGCAGCGAGGTCGCGCGGGCGGTGTTCGGCGTGGACGGATACGACCGCGGGGCCGTGACCCTCGCCGGCAGCCGCATCCCGGCTCGCAACCCCGCGGCGGCCATGAGGGCCGGGCTCGCGCTCGTTCCCGAGGACCGCCGCAAAGAAGGCCTGGTGATCGGAGCCTCCGTCGCCCAGAACCTGACGATCGCCATCCGTCAACGGCTCGCCGCAGGCGGCCTGTTCATCACGGGACGCCGCGAGAACGAGGCGAGCCGGGTCTGGGCGAGCCGCCTGGAGGTGAAGAGTTCGGCCCTCGACGCGGAGGTCGGGACCTTCTCGGGCGGAAACCAGCAGAAGGTCGTGTTGGCCAAGTGGCTGGCGACCGAGCCGAAGGTCCTGATCGTCGACGAGCCCACCCGCGGTATCGACATCGGGACCAAGGCCGAGGTGCACCGCCTCCTCTCCCAGCTCGCCGGCGAGGGCGTGGGCATCCTCATGATCTCGTCGGAGCTGCCCGAGGTGCTGGGCATGGCCGACCGGGTGCTGGTCATGCGTGAGGGGCGGATCACGGCGACGATCGAGCGCAAGGACGCGACCGCCGAGTCCGTCATGCGCGCCGCGACCGGGGCCGCGGGGGCTGCCGCATGAACTCGCTCAAGCGCGTGACGCGCGCGCGGGAGACCGGCATCCTGCTGGGCTTCCTCCTGGTCGTGGTGGTCACCACGGTCAAGAATCCGTCGTTCGTCTTCAGCCAGGACGGCTTCCGCGATCTGCTCGTGACGCCCATGCTGGTGCTCCTGATCGCGGTCGGCGAGGCGATGGTCATCATCACGCGCAACGTCGACCTCTCGGTGGGGTCGGTGATCGGCCTGACCGCGTACACCGCGGGCACTCTGTTCAAGTACACCGACATCCCCTGGCCCCTGGTCGCCCTGATCGCTGTCGCGGGGGGCGCCGTGCTCGGTGCCGTCAACGGCCTGCTCATCTCGGTGGCGAAGGTGCCGTCGCTGGTCATCACCCTGGGCACGCTGTATGCCTTCCGCGGCATCAACGTGCTGTGGACCGGCAGCAACCGCATCAACTCGAGCGACATCCCGAACGACTTCCAGGCCATCGGCACCGAGCGATTGCTCGTCATCCCGGTCATCACGATCATCGCAGCGGTCGTCCTGGTCGTCGCGGCGTGGTACCTGCGCAACATCCGCGGTGGTCGCGAACTGTATGCGATCGGATCGGACCCGGATGCCGCCAACTTGTACGGACTGAGGGTCGGGAGGCGGGTTCTCTTCGCCTTCATCGTCAGCGGGACCCTCGCCGGACTTGCCGGCGTGCTCTACGTGGCCCGCTACGGCACGGTCGACTCGCAAGCCGGCTCGGGATTCGAGCTGCAGGCGGTCGGCGCCGCGGTCATCGGCGGCGTCGCGATCTTCGGAGGCGTCGGGTCGGTCTGGGGCGCGGCGATCGGCGCCATGCTGCTGCTGACCATCAACCGCGCCCTTCCGGTGCTCGGCATCCAGGACTTCTGGCAGCAGGCCGTCGTCGGCGCGCTGATCATCGGGGCCATCGTGCTCGACCGCGTGCTGGCCCTTCGGCAGGCGAGACGACTGACCGTGATGGAGGACTCCGCGTGACCGCCACCGCATCGCCCGCGCCCGGTTCGGTGAACGGGCAGCGCAGCTATCCGAGCTATGGGCATCCGCTCTGGCGGCGCCTCCTGCTGCGCCGCGAGTCGGCGATCATCGCGCTGCTCGTCGGCGTGATCGTCGTGGCCAGTGCGGCCGTCCCGCATTTCGCGGCGCCCATCACCTACAACTTCCTGCTGCTGGACATGGCACCCGTCCTGCTGATCGCCCTGCCGATGACCCTGGTCATCATCACCGGCGAGATCGACCTGTCTGTCGCGAGCGCGATGGGGCTCGCCAGCTCGATTATCGGGCTGCTGACCCAATCGCACTGGCCGTTCCCCGCCGCTGCGGGGGTCGCCCTCGCGGTCGGCGCGGTGGGTGGGGCCGTGAACGGCATCCTGATCACCCGGGTGGGTCTGCCCTCGCTCGCGGTCACCATCGGAACGCTCGCGCTCTACCGCGGGATCGCTCAGGGGCTGCTCGGCACCACCGCCGTCACCTCGTTCCCGGCCTTCTGGACCGACCTGGCCACGTCCACGCTGCCGGGGACCTTGATCCCGTCGGTGACGGTTCTCATCGTCGTGCTCGCACTCCTGTTCGGAGTGGTGCTGCACTTCACCCCGTTCGGTCGCGGCATCTACGCGATCGGTCTCAGCTCGGATGCTGCGGCATTCTCGGGCGTGAAGATCCAGCGCACCAAGTTCCTCCTCTTCGTGCTCGCGGGCCTGGTCTCGGCTCTCGCCGGCATCTTCTACACGCTGCGCTTCGGGAGCGCGCGGGGCGACAACGCGACCGGCCTGGAGCTCTCGGTGATCGCGGCCGTCCTCCTCGGCGGCGTCTCGATCTTCGGCGGGCGCGGAGCCCTCGTGGGCGTCCTGGCCGGCGCCCTCCTGATCGGCGTGCTCGCCAGCGCGTTGCGCTTGGCCGGCATCACGTCCGATGTCATCAACGTCATCACCGGCACGCTCCTCGTGCTGTCGGTGATCCTGTCCAGCTTCCTCGACTGGTTGCAGCGCATGCGGGCCAGCGCGGGGAGAAGGCGGCGCGAAGCGAAGGTTCCGGCATCCAGCTGAACCGCGCCATCGCGCCGATGAGACCACCACATCACCAAGAAAGGGATACAACGATGTTCCACAACCGACACAGCGTCCGGCTTGCCGGAGTCGCGACTCTGGCCGCTGCGGCCTTGCTGCTCGCCGGCTGCGCCACCAGCGGTTCCGGCGGCAGCACGGGAGGCGGCGGCAGCAAGAACTACGCCATCACCTTCCTCCCGAAGAACCTCGGAAACGCCTACTTCGACACCTCGGACGCCGGCGGCAAGAAGGCCATCGGGGAGTTCAAGGGCACCTACGCCGAAGTCGGTCCCGCGACCGCGGCACCCGACGCTCAGGTCAGTTACATCAACACCCTGACCCAGAAGCAGGTCGGCGCCATCGTGCTCTCGGCCGATGACCAGAAGGCCCCCTGCTCGGCGATCAACCAGGCCCAGAAGGCCGGCGTCAAGGTCGTCACGTTCGACTCCGACACCGCGGTCGGCTGCCGCGACCTGTTCATCAACCAGGCGACCGCCGACGGCATCGCCAAGGTCGAGGTGGACATGATCGCGGAGCAGATCGGCGACTCGGGTGAGATCGCGATCCTGTCGGCCTCGGCCAACGCGACCAACCAGAACGCGTGGATCGACCTCATGAAGAAGGACCTGGCCGCCAACCACCCGAACATCAAGCTCGATGACGTGGTGTACGGCAACGACGACGACCAGACCTCGTTCGACAAGACCGCGGCGCTGCTGCAGACCTACCCGAACCTGAAGGGCATCATCTCGCCCACGACGGTCGGGATCGCGGCCGCGGCCCGCTACATCTCGACCTCGGCGTTCAAGGGCAAGGTCGCGGTCACCGGTCTCGGCACGCCGAACCAGATGAAGGCCTACGTCAAGGACGGCACGGTGAAGGAGTTCGCGCTCTGGAACCCCGGCGACCTCGGCTACCTGGCCGCATACGCGGCCAAGGCGCTCATCGACGGCACGATCACGGGCAAGGAGGGTGACAGTTTCAAGGCCGGAACCCTCGGCACCTTCAAGGTCGGAGCCAACGGCACGGTGCTGCTGGGCGACCCCTTCAAGTACAACGCCGACAACATCGACCAGTTCAACTTCTAGTCACACCGATCGATGCAGCGGGCCCGTCCGGTCATCACGGCCGGGCGGGCCTGGCTCGTGTGCGGATGGCCACGCGCATGACTCGGAAAGTCCCGCCACAGCCCGACTTGACTCTGCGGCGCTCTCGCGCATAAGGTCATCCCGACTTGATTATGAAACGATTCAACGGCGACGCCGCCGGATAGGAACACCCCGCCATGACCGACTTCGCGTCCATCGCGTCCCGCCTCGCCGAGCAGACGATCGAACTGCCCTCGTGGGCGTTCGGCAACTCGGGGACCCGCTTCAAGGTCTTCGGCACGCCGGGCACGCCGCGCACACCGCACGAGAAGATCGCGGATGCCGCCCAGGTCAACAAGTTCACGGCCCTCTCCCCGACGGTCGCCCTGCACATCCCCTGGGACAAGGTCGACGACTACGCCGCACTGCGCGAGTACGCCCAGAGCCTCGGCGTCGACCTCGGCACGATCAACTCCAACACCTTCCAAGACGACGACTACAAGTTCGGCTCGCTGACGCACGTCGACCCGAAGATCCGGCAGAAGGCGATCGACCACCACTTCGAGTGCATCGACATCATGAACCTCACCGGGTCACGCGATCTCAAGATCTGGCTCGCCGACGGCACCAACTACCCGGGCCAGGGTGACATCCGAGCACGGCAGGATCGGCTGGCCGACTCGCTTCAGAAGATCTACGGGCGCATCGGCGACGAGCAACGGCTGGTGCTGGAGTACAAATTCTTCGAGCCTGCGTTTTATCACACCGACGTTCCGGATTGGGGCACGTCGTACGTGCAGGTGCAGGCGCTCGGAGACCGCGCGATGGTGTGCCTCGACACCGGCCACCACGCGCCGGGCACCAACATCGAGTTCATCGTCGCCCAGCTGCTGCGCCTGGGCAAGCTGGGCAGTTTCGACTTCAACTCGCGGTTCTACGCCGACGACGACCTGATCGTCGGCGCGGCTGATCCGTTCCAGTTGTTCCGCATCCTGTACGAGGTCATCCGGGGCGGCGGCTACGGAAAGGACTCCGGGGTGGCCTTCATGCTCGACCAGTGCCACAACGTCGAGGACAAGATCCCCGGCCAGATCCGCTCGGTGCTGAACGTGCAGGAGATGACGGCGCGCGCGCTGCTTGTGGACGGCGACGCCCTGAAGGCGGCGCAAGACGCCGGCGACGTGCTCGGAGCCAACGGCATCCTGATGGACGCGTTCTACACCGACGTGCGACCGGCTCTCGCCGCGTGGCGCGAGTCGCGAGGCCTCGACGGCGATCCGTTGGCGGCGTACGCGGCGTCGGGCTACCAGGCCAGGATCGCAGCGGACCGCGTCGGCGGAACGCAGGCGGGCTGGGGCGCGTGATGGCTGACGCGCAACCACCGCAGCGCGTCTGCTTCGAACTGCAGGTCCGCCCCGAGCTGATCGAAGAATACGTGGAGCGTCACGCCGCGGTCTGGCCCCGCATGCTGCGCGCGATCGAACGGTCGGGCCGGCGCAACTACTCGCTCTTCCTCCGCGACGACGGCATGCTGATCGGCTACTACGAGGTCGCCGACGACGCGGCGTCCGCCCGAGCGCTCGCGCTCGACCCCGATACCGCCGAGTGGGAGGCCGACGCCGCACGGTTCTTCGTCGCCCTCCCCGGCGAGCGCGCAGACCAGGGCGCGCCTCAGCTGCGCGAGATCTTCCACCTTGAGGACCAGCTCGCCACGATCGGACCGGACCGCTGATGGGACCCCACGGCACGCACCCCACCCTCAGGAAGACATCATGAGCACCGCATTCGATCTCATCGCCCGCAGCCACGCGCTCGGTGCCGATCCGAAGAACACCAACTACGCCGGCGGCAACACCTCCGCCAAGGGCACCGAGACCGACCCGGTCACCGGGGAACCGGTCGAGCTGCTCTGGGTCAAGGGCTCCGGCGGCGACCTCGGCACACTGACCGAGGCGGGGCTCGCCGTGCTGCGACTCGACCGCGTGCGCGCGCTCGTCGATGTCTACCCGGGAGTCGAGCGCGAGGACGAGATGGTCGCAGCCTTCGACTACTGCCTCCACGGCAAGGGCGGCGCGGCGCCCTCGATCGATACCGCCATGCACGCCCTGGTGGATTCCGCCCATGTCGACCACCTGCATCCCGACTCCGGGATCGCCTTCGCCACGTCGAAGGACGGCGAGAAGCTCACCCAGAAGGCCTTCGGCGACAAGGTGGTCTGGGTGCCCTGGCGTCGTCCGGGCTTCCAACTCGGGCTCGACATCGCGGCGATCAAACGCGACCATCCGGACGCGATCGGCTGCATCCTCGGCGGCCATGGCATCACCGCGTGGGGAGCCACCAGCGCGGAGTGCGAGGCCAACAGCCTCTGGATCATCCGCACCGCCGAGGAATACCTGCAGGAGCACGGAAAGAGTTCCCCGTTCGGCGCGGTGGTGACGCCGAACGGGGCCTTGCCCGAGGAGGAACGCAGCGCCAAGGCGGCAGCGCTCGCGCCGACCATCCGAGGGCTCGCCAGCCACGACCATCCCATGGTCGGCCATTTCACCGATTCGGATGTCGTGCTCGACTTTCTGGCGTCAGCCAACGCCCCGAAACTGGCGGCCCTGGGCACCAGCTGCCCCGACCACTTCCTCCGGACCAAGATCAAGCCGATGCTGCTCGACCTACCCGCGGACGCATCCGTGGAGGACTCGGTCGCCCGGCTGAAGGAGCTGCACGAGCAGTACCGCGCCGACTACACGGCCTACTACGAGAAGTACGCCACCGCCGACAGCCCCGCGATGCGCGGCGCCGACCCGCTGATCGTGCTGGTGCCCGGTGTCGGCATGTTCAGCTACGGCGCCAACAAGCAGACCGCACGGGTCGCCGGCGAGTTCTACCTCAACGCGATCAACGTGATGCGCGGAGCCGAGTCGGTCTCGAGCTACGCGCCGATCAGCGACGAGGAGAAGTTCCGCATCGAGTACTGGGCGCTCGAAGAGGCGAAGCTGCAGCGCATGCCGAAGCCGAAGTCGCACGCGACGCGCGTCGCGCTCGTGACCGGTGCGGCATCCGGCATCGGCAAGGCCATCGCGACCCGGCTCGCGGCCGACGGCGCGTGCGTGGTCATCGCCGACCTCGACCTGGCCAAGGCGCAGCAGGCGGCGGCCGAGCTCGGGAGCACCGACGTGGCGATCGGCGTCGAGATGAACGTCACCGATGCCGCCGCGATCGCGCGCGGCGTGCAGGATGCGGTGCTCGCGTTCGGCGGCGTCGACATCGTCGTCAACAACGCCGGTGTCAGCCTCAGCAAGCCCCTGCTCGAGACCACCGAGCAGGACTGGGACTTCCAGCACGACATCATGGCCAAGGGGTCGTTCCTGGTCAGCAAGGCCTGCGCTCCCGTGCTGATCGAGCAGGGCATGGGCGGAGACGTCATCTACATCGCGAGCAAGAACTCGGTCTTCGCGGGCCCGAACAACATCGCGTACTCGGCCACCAAGGCCGACCAGGCCCACCAGGTGCGCCTGCTCGCGGTCGAGCTCGGCGAGCACGGCATCAAGGTCAACGGGATCAACCCGGATGGCGTCGTGCGCGGATCCGGCATCTTCGCCAGCGGCTGGGGCACCAACCGCGCCAAGACGTACGGCATCGACGAGCAGGATCTCGGAAAGTTCTACGCGCAGCGCACCATCCTGAAGCGGGAGGTGCTGCCCGAGAACGTCGCGAACGCGGTGGCGGTGCTCACTGGACCCGACCTGTCGCACACGACGGGGCTGCACATCCCGGTGGACGCGGGCGTCGCCGCCGCGTTCCTGCGGTAGGAGTCCGCGTGGCCAGCCGATCCGGCGGAGCGGTCGCGGCCGTCGACCTGGGAGCGAGCAGCGGGCGCGTCATCCTGGGCTACGTCGGCCATAACGAACTCCGCCTCACCGACGTCGCCCGGTTCGCCAACGCGCCGGTGCGCACGATCGACGGACTGCACTGGAGCGTGCTCGAGCTGTATCGCGACGTCGTGGAAGGACTCGCGGCCGCGGTGCGGCAGGAACCGCAGCTCGCCAGCATCGGAATCGATTCGTGGGCCATCGACTACGCGCTGATGCGCGATGGGCGGATGCTCGGCACGCCATACTCCTATCGCGACGAGCGGACCGCCCCGGCCGTCGACGCCGTGCACGCCGTCGTCTCACCCGAGGAGCTGTACGCCATCAACGGCCTGCAGCACCTGCCGTTCAACACCGTGTTCCAGCTCGCCGCCGATCGCGCAGCCGGCACCCTCGACCTCGCCGACTCGTTCCTGCTGCTGCCCGATCTGCTCGGGTACTGGCTGACCGGGCGCAGCGTCGCCGAGCGCACCAACGCATCGACGACCGGCCTGCTGGGAGTCGAGACCGGGGACTGGGACTTCGCGCTAGCCGAGCGCCTCGGCATCCCTCGCCAGATCTTCCGCTCCCTGGTCGACGCCGGGACGGAACTCGGCGGGCTCGCGCCGTCCGCGGTGCGCGGCGTCGGTTCCACTCGGGCCGTGGTCACCGCAGTCGGATCGCACGACACCGCCTCGGCGGTCGTGGCGATCCCGGCATCCGGCCCCGACTTCGCCTACATCAGCTGCGGCACCTGGTCGCTCGTCGGTGTCGAGCTGGAGCGCCCGGTGTTGAGCGAGGCGGGTCGTCACGCGAACTTCACCAACGAGGGGGGCGTCGACGGGCGGGTGCGCTACCTGCACAACGTCATGGGCCTCTGGCTGCTCAGCGAATGCGTGCGCGAGTGGGAACGCGGTGGAGAGACGGTGTCACTGCCCGCGCTGATCGCGCAGGCTGCCGAGGTCACGGGGCCGGTTCCCGTGTTCGACGCGGACGACGAGGCCTTTCTCGCACCTGGGGACATGGTGTCGCGCATCGCGCACTGGTTCCGCGAGCGCGGACAGCAGCCGCCGGCGTCGCGCCCCGAACTGGTGCGGTCCATCCTGCAGAGCCTGGCGAATGCTTACGCCCGCACGATCCAGGCCGCCCGCGAGTTGAGCGGCGCCACCATCTCGGTCGTGCATCTCGTCGGCGGCGGCAGCCAGAACTCCCTGCTCTGCCAGCTGACGGCCGACGCGATCGGGCTTCCGGTGCTGGCCGGTCCGGTGGAGGCGACCGCGATCGGGAACGTCCTCGTGCAGGCGCGGGCCCAAGGCCTGGTCAGCGGCGACCTCGAGAGCCTGCGCGCGCTGGTCGTCGCGGCGTTCCCGGTGGTGCCGTACCAGCCGCGCGGTGACTGACCCGTCTCAGTCGGGCGTGGGCGTGCCGGGCTGCAGCAGGCCGGCCGCGGCGAGCGCGCTCCACAGCTCTGCGGGGATGGGCACCTTGAACAGCTCGGCATTGCGAACGACCTGGTCGGCCGAGCGGGCGCCGGTGCAGACGGTCGCGACCGCGGGATGCCCGAGCGCGAACTGAATGGCGGCCGCCGGCAGGCTCACCCCGTGCGCCTCGCACACGTCGGCGATCGCATTGACCTGCTCGAGCAACGCAGCGGGAGCCGGACCGTAGTTGTAGGTCGCATCCGCCGAGGGCCGGTCCCGCGCCAGCAGCCCGGAGTTGAACACCGCGGCCGCGACGACCGAGACGTTGCGCGACTCGGCCGCAGGCAACAGGTCGTCAAGAGCCCCCTGCTCGAGCAGGGTGTAGCGACCGGCGCACATGACGACGTCGACGTCCGCCTCGTTCACGAAGCGAGTGAGCATGGCGGTCTGGTTCATCCCGGCGCCGTAGGAGGAGATGACTCCTGCCCCGCGGAGTTCGTCGAGGGCCGGGAATGCGCCATCCATCACCTCGGCGAAGTAGTCGTCCGGGTCATGCACGAACACCACGTCGATGCGATCCAGGCCCAATCGGGTGAGGCTCTCGTCCAGTGAGCGCCGGACGCCGTCGCCGCTGTAATCGAGGCGGCGCATGAAGGGAGAGGTCACGGCGAATCCGTCGTCATCCGGCTGCGGACCGAGGGGGTTCTCGACCAGCAGGCGGCCGACCTTCGTCGACAGGATGAACTCGTCGCGCGGCTTGGTGCGCAGGAACTCCCCGAGCCGCTGCTCGCCCAGGCCGAGGCCGTAGTGCGGTGCGGTGTCGTAATAGCGCACCCCCGCCGCCCATGCGGCCTCGAGGGTCTCCCAGGCGTCCTCCGCCGAGACCTCGCGCCCGAGGTTGGCGATGGGGGCGACGCCGAACGAGTTCGCGCCGACCTGCAGGCCTCCGCGCCCGAGGGGACGCGCGCTCACAGTCGCCCCTGCGCGAGGGTCTGACGCTGGCGTCCGAGACCGTCGATCTCGAGCTCCATGACGTCACCGGCGACCAGGTACGGGAACCTGCCTCCCAGGGCGACACCCTGAGGGGTGCCGGTGTTGATCAGGTCGCCGGGTTCGAGCACGAGGTACTGGCTGAGGTCGTAGACCAACTGCGCCACGCCCGAGATCATGTCGGATGTCGTGGAGTCCTGCCGCGGCTCGCCGTTGACGAAGGAACGCAAGCGCAGGCCCGAGCCGTCGCCGACCTCGCTGGCCGGGACCAGCCAGGGGCCGAGCGGGTTGAAGGTCTCGCTGCTCTTGCCCTTGCTCCACTGGCCGCCCGAGACCTCGAGCTGGAAGGCGCGCTCGGAGACGTCGTTC
>Ga0068852_100000692_pt1 | contig 22063 bp, 22 predicted proteins | sample KBSCornC22_FD_66594 | JGI IMG/M metagenome (GOLD analysis project Ga0068852, IMG submission 66594) | Corn rhizosphere microbial communities from Kellogg Biological Station, Michigan, USA - KBS Corn C2-2 | ecosystem: Host-associated > Plants > Roots > Rhizosphere > Soil ... | reverse complement strand
GTCCATGGCTTCGGCATTGTCAGGAGCTGGCACATTTCGCTCGGCGATCCCGCGATAGCCTTCGAACCGGCCGGTCGCGGGATCGAACGCGGGCGTGCCGCTGATCATCCAAGCGCCTTCGACTGGGGTTCCCTCGGCCAACTCCAGGCGTGCATCGTGAAACGGGATTTTCGCGGCGAACGCGCGCTCAACTTGGCGGTCGGTCAGGGCATCTTCGTCCAGGTGCGCAATGGAGCATCCGATCAGAGGGCCACGAGGCACGCCTTCGACCCAGGCGATCTGCCCATTCTCGTCGCATTCCCATCGAAAAAGACGTGCGGCAGCAGGGCCTTCCTCGCTTTCGGGTGGCTGGACAGCCTCAGCTTCCGCCGCCGGTTCGCGCGATTGCCTTAGCCGTTCGATTCGAGCCACGACCTCGCTGATCGATGGAATCGGGTGGTGCTGGATTTCCGGCTCTTTTGAAGTTGCTGGCGGCGAAACGCCATCCGCTGCTTCCGAGCGAAGCGCTTGAATGAAGCGGCGGCACTCGCTGCTGGCGCCGGCAAGCACTTGGCCCCATTCGAAGGCGGTCAGACGGGCGGATGCCAGAATGGGCGCCGCGACCGACATCCGGTCCGCCGCAAATGCACAGATCAATTGCAACGGCAACGAAAGCTGGGCCACGGCGCGAGCGCTTGCGGTGCGGACCTGTTCGTCCACGGATGCCGCTCCATCCCGGATTTCCCTAACCGCCCGTTCCAGCAAATCGCCGGACGCGTCGCCAGCCGAGCGGGCAACCAGCTCGACGAGCTGGCGCCAGCGGACAGCACGGTCGCGCGCATCGTCGGCCGGCGAATCGAGCACCGTGCTTAGGCGATCATCAAACCGCACCGGCCAAGTCCAAGCGCATGCTACCTCCACGGTCGCTCTATCGCAGAGAAGAACGAGCGGAAGCGGGCAGGAATTAACTATCCCGATTCGGGACAGCTAATAACGCAATCCTAATTGCGATGGTTAGGCCTGGCTTGCCGGAGGCGGCTACGCGGAAGGGGTGACGTAGAGCAGCCAATATTGGGCCACACCGGCAAGCGGACCCGAAACTGATTTGAAGGCCGCCGCAGCCGCCGCCTTGTCGCCCTGACGCGCCAGCGCCATGCCCAGGTGCAGGTTGATGAGATTCGGGTCCGCACCAGGTTTGGATTGGGCGGCGCGATAGGCATCGGCTGCCTTCGAATACTCGCCCATGGCCGCATAGCGATCGCCGATGTGCACCAGCGGCAGCGACTCCTTGGCAATTGAGCTTGCCTGAGCGAGGCCTGCCTGAGTTGCCTTCGGTTCCTTGTTCAGCTCGGACAACAGGGTCTGGATCTCACTGTCGCCGGCACTGATGGCCTTCGCGGCAATACCCTGATCGAGAACGGCTTGCGCCTCGGTATAATTGCCCTGCACCGCGGCCGACCGCGCATAAAGCGCATACTCGCCCGGGGTGGACAGAGCGCCCTGAGCCGCCTCCAAACGAAGCAGGTCGAGGGTCGCTTCCGAGTCCGGATGATTGACGTTGCGATAGATCGCGATCGCGTTTTTCCAGCTATCGGCGCTAGGGTAGGCTTGCACCCATTCACGGCTCAATTCCGCCGCCTGCGGAAGCTGCGCGGTGTAGGCGAGCGATACGGCCCTTTTGTACCAGGCTTGCGGAGCCTTCTGGCCGCCTGCCTGCTGAAGTTTGATTCCTTGCTGGATCGTCTGGATCGCGGCCGCGGGCTGGCCTTCCGAAGCGCGCGCTTCGGCCAATCCGGCGAGTGCGTCGACGCTGTTCGGGCTGGCGTCGAGAGCCTTCTGGTAATCGGCCGCCGCTTTGTCGTACTGCTTGAGCGCGGTGTAGCTCTGGCCGAGGTTGTAATAGAGCGAGAATTGCTCGTTCGAAGCCGCTCCACCGGAGGCGGCCAGAGTCTCCAGGCTGGCTGCAATTGCCGTTTGATCCTTCGTCGCGGCCGCCGCCTTCAGTTGCAGAAGGCCGACAAAATATTTGTCATCCGGCGTCTTTGCTGCGGCCTGTGCGGCTGCAAGCGCAGCCGGAATTTCCGCTGTGTTGTTGGCGTTGACGGCGTTTTGCAGAGTCTGGATGGCTTTGACAGCTGCCGGCGTGACCTTCGGTATGTGGGTCACCAGCTTGGTCGGGTCGGTCGCTGCGGCCGCTGCCTGCTGCTGCTGCTGTGCGAAGGCGGAGGCGGAAGGGGTCATCGCGCCGGCAAACAACAGGGCGGCGACAAACTTACTGGATTTCATTCGGGTCTCCTGCCGACCGGTCGGCGACTGAGTTGGGGCGGAGGCGCAATACTTCCGCGCCACCGGATCGCAAACAGAAATGCGGACGATCCCATGAACTTGCATTGAATTAGGCGGGCGCGGGCGACTCACAGACTGGCGGTTCATCCGCTCGTGGCTCACAAGTGCCCGGTTCCAGCTCAGGCAGCGCTGCGGCACGGATTTCAGCCCGCAGCCGGTCGAACCACTGGTCCCTTCGCCGCACATCGTCGCGCAGATCTTCAGCTAAAGCGGCGGCAATTTCGCCGTCGAGAAGGGCCGCTTCCTCGGCCGTGCACTCGCGTTCGTAATAACGGACGCCGTCGCAGGTTCCTCTCTCATAACCCCGAAAACCGGGCGGTGGCGGGAAGGTCGTGATCCAGACGCCTTCGCCGAGGCCGCATACTACCTCGGCTCCGGAGCTGCCGTCGTTTTGCCAGCAGGGATCGCACCCGGGGGCCGGTGTGTAAACTTTGTCAACTTCGGCCTGCAGAGCCTTCGCTATCGCCGTGCTTCCGCCGGCCCGGAATGCCTCCAGCGCGGCGTGCCAGTTGCCGGCGATGTCGACGGAGAGATTCTTTTCGCTGCGGTCCTCTTCCGCCAGCTTGTCGAGCCGCTTGAGAACCGCGAGAGCAAGCCAGCTTTCATAATGCCGCCGCTCTCCGACAAGAACGCCGTCCCGGTAATAATGCTCGACCGTGCCGGTGATGCTCCGCTCGAGAATTCCATCCGCGATCAGCGGTCGCGCCTTGGTCAGCGCCGCTCGCCAGGCGGAGTCAAAGACGGCATCGCGGTTGCGAAGCGAGTAAGCGGCGGCCCGGGTCATTCCGGCCGCGCGGCAGGCTTCGGTGACGATCCCCGTGTCGGCAAGGACTTCGAGGAATTGCGCCATTCGCTCGCCCGTCCAGCCGTCGTGGCGGACGCTCGACGCTGGCACGTCGGGTGTTGCGCTGGCCATGATCGGTTCGTTCATATAGTCATCCATGAACCCATATGGAACATAGATCGGGTGCTGTAGGAAAGTGGAAACACCTGGGCACACGTCAGCGCGCCATGACTAGACCGTCAGCGCAAGTGCGCTTCCGCGTCCTTAATGCCCGTTATGGGTGGAAAGCGGGCATTAACTAGTCGCTTTGATGGACAAATCTCTCTCGAAAGGTGCCAAGGAGTGCTGCAATTTCGGCGTCGGATCGCACATGGATAACGGTGCATCTATCTGGGGCAGCGCTTGCGAGCTGAGCCACCCTCGCTGCACCGATGTATCGAGTAGCCAAGATGTAGGCGACGAATTGCGGCAGCGAGCTTAGTCGTTCCGGACAGCCTTCGGCCATATCGGACCGGGTTCGTCCAAGACCGCGAACCGCGCGCATTACCACCCGCCAGAGGCGAACCGACAAGGAGCGGTGAATGCAGATAAGCATGTCTGCGCGTTCGATCCGGTTTTGCCAGGTCTCCGAGTGCCCTCCTTCGAAGATCCAGCGCTCTCCTTGCTCCGCCTCCCTGCAAAGTCTCGTCTTCTCGGCCTTGCTTCGCTCTACCCATCCGGCTTGCCAGTGAATCTTGTCGATGTGAATTACGGGCAGACCGGTTCGCTCACCTAGCGCGACGGCTAGAGTGCTCTTGCCGGAGCCAGGTTGTCCTACGATCATGATGCGACGGACGGCACTCATGAAGGGGCGTCTGGCGGAGACGCGTACCGACGGCAATGGGTGGAAAACGGACATTAGAACTGTTGAGCGACAAGCCCGCCACTGCGACCCTGACAAGCGCTGTCCGAGGCGGCGGCAAACTCGCTTGTCGCGTTGGTGCGTCGCCAGACGATCCTTGCGCCCCGCTGAAGGGCGACAACCTGCACCCCGCCCTTCATCGACCCGATGTAGTTCCTTGCGGGAATAACGCCGTCGATGCGCTCGCCAGTATCCAAGACTTCCCTCACGGGTAGCGGCTCTGAGGAGCAGTTCCAGATGCGTTGGCTCTGTCGGTCACAAGCCGACACGGCCAAAGCCAACGCTCAGCGGCGACGCCAAGGCATCCGCCAGAAGGATTGGTCGCCGGCCGCGCTATGATGATGTTCGACGGACATGGGGGCGCGGCCCAAAGCCCCGATATTCAAATTGGTCATTGCCCGATCGGAGATTCTTACCGGCATCTGATCGGTCAGGAAGGCGAAGAGCTTTCGCTCGTTTCGTGGGTCGTCGCAGTCAACGGTAAAGCGACCCTTGCCGGTGACGGTCCCCATATACCACTTGGCCAGCCATTCTAAGTCCGGGAAAAGAACCCGTATTCCGGAGAGGCTGATACGCCAATAATCGTCGGGATAAGCATGATAGCCTTGGACCCAAGGACCAGCGAAATATAAGTGCCCGCCCGGCTTCATAAGGCGCCGCACGGTTTGTGCGCAAGCGAATGGGTTTTCAACGTGCTCAAAAAGAGCCGAACAATAAACAATGTCAAAAGCCCTATCTAATTCTGGATGCTCATCAAATATTTCGGGGTTGGTGAGGTCCGCAACCACATCCACATTTGGGCCCGGCAAAATATCGATTCCCACAAACGGGGTAAGGCCTATTGCCGCAAATCCGGAGCGGAGCCTTTCGGCGTCTGCCTGCCCTCTGCCGTTCAAGAGGGAACCAACGTGGCAGATGGAACCCGCGAGTTCGAAATCTCTAACTAAGTTATCGAAGTAGCGCCTTGAGTAGGTGAAGCCTGGCGGGAGCTTCTTCATCCCGCGCCAATTACCTCCGGACCGTGGCGACGGTTTGATCCGAGCGGTGCCTGGTATTTCCGCGAAGTCGGGAATGCCCGCATTGCCCTTGTCCTTAGGCTCGCACGGCACAATCTGTCGGCCCTGATCGCGGCCATGTTTGAGATAATGCAGCAGCGGATTGGCGCGACTTTTGCGGACGTCCGAGTGCGCCTTGAGATAGGCGGGGCCGTCGAACAGTGGCGAAGGCGACGCGCCGCGGTTGGCACCTATTTTCAAATAATGAATTGCCGCTTCCAGCGGGGCCAGATCAAGCGTCTGCTCGTGAACATACCAGTCGGCATCGAACAGCGACGATGAAACAATTAGCGCGGCATCGTCGAGATCGTCCGGGGTCACCTTCACGCCTGGGACGCCTCTTGCCTTGCGGGTGCGCCTGCCTGCGCCGTGTAAGGCAAAATGGGCTAGTGGATTAAGACCCGACAACGTTACGTCCGGGTACCGCTCCTCATACCAACGGCCGTGAAACTCGGGGCCGGACCATCGGCCCTCGAAGCCGCCGAAGCGGGCGTAATGATCGAGGGGATCTAACCCCGATTCCACCACGTCTGGATATCGGTTTAGATACCAATCGGCGTCGAACAGGCCACTTTCGGAGATCAGCCGGCGCGTCTGCTCGACGTTCTGATTCTTGTTTGGGCCCGAAACCAATCTCCACAATCGAACCACCGACTGAAACGGCTTCATCGTCGTCCACTTCCGGTTCTTGCCCATGTTGACGCTTGGGGTTTCAAAACGGCCATAGCCGGGTCAACCTAGAATAGGGCTCCCGAAACCGAAAGCGTTGTGTTTGGAAAGCTTAGTTCCTCTTGATCCGCCACTCGGCTAATGTCTGCCTTGGGTCGTAAACGGACATAAGCGTAATCACCAGCTGAAGTGAAGGCGGATCCATGGCCGAACGGCACAGTCCCCCAGACAGTGCCGCATGCGGTCATCAAGGCCGGGATGACGCGAGGTATCGCTCGTGGCACATCGTCATGCCGAGTCCGTCCTGCCAATGTGCCCCCGGCACATCGTCATGCCGAGTCCGTCCTGCCAATGTGCCCCCGGCACATCGTCATGCCGGACTTGATCCGGCATCTGCCTTGTACTTTCTTCCGCAGATGGAGCGGCAGCCTTGCGTCTACATCGTCGCGCGAGCATCGCACAGCACGCTCTACACCGGCGTGACCTCGAACCTGATCGGCCGCATTTCTCAGCATCGCGTAGAGCTGGCCGAGGGTTTCACCAAACAGTACGGCATCAAGCGGCTGGTGTGGTTTGAGCAGTATGAGACCATGGAGTCCGCCATTCTTCGGGAGAAAAGGATCAAGCGCTGGCCGCGGGCTTGGAAATACGATCTGATTCATTCCGTTAACCCGACGTGGCGCGATCTTGCAGAGGATTTTGGGTTTCCTCCGCTGCCGATAAAGAAGGCGGATCCCGGCTCAAGGCCGGGATGACCGCGAGCTCCTCGCGCGCGCGTACATGCGCGTATGTGCGCACACGCGCACTGGCGCGAGGGTTGGCTTTTCGCTACTCTTCGCTATCTGGGGGGTGACGCCGATTCCGGCGCCTTCCCCCGCGTATTCACGCTTCGATAGTTAGGACAGGCTTTGGCCACTCAGCCGCCGGCCGACGAAGGCCGCGACAACAACAATACCGGCGATTCAAGCGGAATTGCGCCGATCTCCATCGTCGAGGAGATGAAGACCAGCTACCTCGATTACGCGATGAGCGTGATCGTCAGCCGCGCTCTCCCCGACGTTCGCGACGGGTTGAAGCCGGTGCATCGGCGGATTCTCTATGCGTGCGACGAGGCGGGCTATGTCGCTGGGCGGCCGTACCGCAAATCCAGCCGAATCGTCGGCGACGTCATGGGTAAATATCACCCGCACGGCGACCAGGCGATTTACGACGCGCTGGCGCGGATGGTTCAGCCGTGGTCGATGCGGGTGCCGCTGATCGATGGGCAGGGCAATTTCGGATCGATGGATCCGGACCCGCCGGCCGCGATGCGCTACACCGAGGCGAGGCTCGGGAAGGTCGCGAACTTCCTTCTTGCCGACATCGACAAGGACACGGTCACTTTCCAGCCGAACTACGACGCCAGCGAGAGCGAGCCGCAGGTGCTTCCGGCCCGCTTCCCGAACCTGCTGGTCAACGGCGCGGGCGGAATCGCGGTCGGAATGGCGACTAACATCCCGCCGCACAACCTGGGCGAAGTCCTGGCAGCGTGCCGGGCCTATATGGACGATCCGGCGATCAGCACCGAAGGGCTGATGGAGCATGTGAAGGGGCCCGACTTCCCGACCGGCTCGATCATCCTCGGCCAGAGCGGAATCCGAAGTGCCTATACGACCGGCCGTGGATCCATTCTCCAGCGATCGCGGTACAAGGTCGAGGAGGGCAGGGGCGACCGCCGATCGATCGTGCTCACCGAGATTCCCTATCAGGTCGGCAAGAACGGGCTGGTCGAGAAAATTGCCGAAGCCGCCAAGGACAAGAGGATCGAGGGTGTTGCCGACATCCGGGACGAATCCAACCGCGAGGGCGTCCGGATCGTCATCGACCTGAAGCGGGACGCGACGCCGGAGGTGGTCCTCAACCAACTGTGGCGGCACACGCCGGCGCAGTCGAGCTTTCCGGCAAACATGCTCGCGATCCGCGGGGGAAGGCCGGAGACTCTGACTCTCCGCGACATTATCGAAAGCTTCGTCCGCTTCCGCGAGGAAGTGATCACGAGGCGGTCGAAATTCGAGCTGATGAAGGCCCGCGAGCGGGCGCATATCCTGCTCGGGCTGGTGGTCGCGGTCACCAATCTGGACGAGGTGGTGCGGCTGATCCGGGGGTCGGCGAGCCCGGCGGATGCGCGCGAGAGGCTGCTCGAACGAAGCTGGCCGATGGAGGAGATCCGGCCGTACATTTCGCTCGTGGAAGCGGTCGAGCCGCAGAGCGGCGACACGACCTACAGGCTCTCAGAAGCGCAGGTGAAGGCGATCCTGGAGCTGAGGCTTCACCGGCTGACGGCGCTCGGGCGCGACGAGATCGGGGACGAGCTGAAGAAGCTCGCGGACTCGATCGGCGAACTGCTCGAAATCCTCGCCAACCGTGCGCGCCTCTATGAGGTGATGCGCGCGGAATTCGACGAGGTTGAAGCGGAATTCGCCACCCCTCGGGTGACCGAGCTTGCCCCCGCCGCGGACGGGATCGAGGACGAGGACCTGATCGAACGCGAGGACATGGTCATCACCGTGACCATGGAGGGTTACATCAAGCGCACTCCGCTGGCCGTTTTCCGCGAGCAGAAGCGCGGCGGCAAAGGCCGCGCCGGAATGGCCACGAAGGATGAAGACGCCGTCACCAACCTGTTCGTGACGTCGACCCACAATCCGGTGCTGTTCTTCTCCAACCTCGGCCGCGTCTACCGGATGAAGGTGTGGAAGCTGCCCGAGGGCGGCCCCAACACCAAAGGGCGGCCGATGGTCAACCTGCTGCCGCTGGCGAACGGAGAGGCGATCTCGACCGTTCTCCCGTTGCCTGAGGACGAAGCGGAATGGGGCGGGCTGCACATCATGTTCGCCACGGCAAACGGCACCGTTCGCCGCAACAGCATGGCCGCGTTCACGAACATCCCAACAGCCGGCAAGATCGCGATGCGCTTCGGCACCAGTGAAACCGGTGAGGAGGAAGGCGAGGACCAGGGAGATACGAGCGACCGGCTGATCGGGGTCGAACTCCTGACCGAGGACGACGACGTGCTTCTCGCAACGCGCAACGGCAAGGCGATCCGCTTCAAGTCGACTGACGTGCGCGAATTCCAGTCGCGAACCTCCACCGGGGTTCGCGGAGTTCGGCTGATCGGCGACGATGAGGTCATCTCGATGTCGATCCTTCGCCGGGTCGGAACCACGCAGGAGGAGCGCGAGGCGTATCTCAAGTGTCCGCCGTGGCGCGAGCGCGAGGACGTGGACTGCACGTTGCCGCCCGAACGCTATGCGGAGCTGGTCGAAAAGGAGCAGTTCATCCTGACCGTGACCGAGAATGGCTACGGCAAGCGGTCCTCGGCTTATGAATATCGCCGTACCAACCGCGGCGGGCAGGGCATCACCAACATCGATACCTCGGAGCGGAACGGACACGTCGTCGCCAGCTTCGCGGCCAAGCAGGGCGAGCAGCTGATGCTGGTCACCGACCAGGGCAAGATGATCCGAACGACCGTGGCCGATATCAGGATTGCGGGCCGCAACACGATGGGCGTGACGATCTTCCGGGTTTCCGAAAACGAGCATGTCGTCAGCGTCGCCAAGATCGACGAGAGCGAAGAGGAAGTCGAGATCAGCAACGGCGAGGAAACTGCGCCGCAAGAAGGCGCGGTCGTCGGCGAGCACGAGCTCGACAAGCCGGCTGACCCCGAACCGGGAGAGTGAGAGCCGCAGCTTTCGACGACTCGATCCGGCTGTGGTGAACCAGGCGAACAATCTGGGAAAAACCCCAGATTACGATGAAAGATTCTGCCGACGTCGCGCCGCGCACGACTACGAGGCGACGCTTTTCGGCGCATTCTCGAACTTGGCACGAATCTTGATGAGGTGACATGATCCTGACACTCGTCGGGGCAACAGGGAGACCTCAATGCTATTGGCAATGCTCGCCGCAGCCACTTCCATTTCTACTTGCACGCCCGTCCCTGGCGCCGAGAAGCTCTGGGAATCGCCTTCTACACGGTACGTGATGGTCGGCGAGACACACGGCACGAATGAAGCCCCGGAACTGTTCGCCGACCTCGCCTGCGCTGCGAGCAAAAAGCGACACGTTATGGTCGCTCTGGAGCAGCCGCCGGAGGATCAGCCAGCGATCGATGCGTTCCTGAAATCGAACGGCGGCGCGGACGCCCGCGTGCAATTCCTGAAGGCCGGGATGTGGAACCAACCGATGAAGGACGGCCGCAGCAGTCAAGCCATGCTGAATCTGTTCGAGCGCCTTCGCCAGTTGAAACAGGAAGGGCGAATTCGCGGCGTTGCCGCTTTCCAGAACTACGACCTCTCCGTTCCATTCAGCAACGCGAACGAGGGCATAAACCGGGGCATGGCCGCTCTGCTCGAGCGCTTGGCCGCTGCCGATCCGGACGCACTTGTGCTGGCCTACGGCGGCTCGGTGCATATGTCTCACGATGATGTGCCGGGCACCGCCATCCCCTCCGCCGCGGGACGCCTTCCGCGAACCGAGACGGTGAGCGTCTTTGTTGATGGCGAGGAGGGCAGCATATGGAACTGCCAGGATGCGGGTGCCGGGATGCAATGCGGTCAGCATCCCTATTTGCCTCAGAGCAAGGTCTGCAAAACCGGAGTTGGCCAGGTAGTTCCTGCGCAGGAAGGCCAAGTAATGTTCCGAGGCTACGACGCTGTCGCCTGCGTCGGAAAGCCGTTTACCGCTTCGCCACCGGCGGTTCCGGTGACCGGCAAGTAAACTCGCGACCAACTGCGGAACGGCAGTGCGGCGGGCGGCGTTGCTCCTGTAAAACAATAGGAGAAATGAATGGCCATCCCGCACGGAGCGCTCGTCCTCGTCGCCGACGGGAAGAAGACTCTTTTCCTTCGCAACCACGGCGATTCGGAAATGATCGACCTGCGGACCGAGGCCCACGACGAGCGTTCCGATCCGCCGGACCGCGACATCAAGACCGATGCGCCAGGCGCCCAGCATGCCAGCGCCGGCTACGGCCGCGACACGATGGAGGAAACCGACTTCCACCAACAGGGCGAGGACCGCTGGATCCGGGATGCGGCCGAAGAGGTCAATCGCCGCGCTCTCACCAACGACTTCGATGCGCTTGCAGTGGTGATCCCGCCCAAGGCGCTCGGAGAATTCCGCAAGAAGCTCCACAAGGAAGCGGAGCGGCGGCTGATCCTCACGGTCAACAAGGAAATGACCGACCGGCCGATCCCGGACATCGAGGAGCTGCTGGTCGGCGAAAGCGCTCCGCCCGCTTGACGTGATGCTGCCGATCTACACCATCGGCCATTCCAACCGGCCGTTCGATGAATTCGCCGCCATCGTGACAGAGGCGGGCGTGAAACTCGTCGGCGACGTCCGAACCGTGCCCCGGTCGCGGGCCAATCCGCAGTACAATGGCGATGCTCTACCGGACGAGCTCCAGCGGCTCGGGGTCGGCTATGAACGGTTTGCGGAACTAGGTGGGCTCCGCGGCCGGTCGAAAGAAGTCCCGCCGCAGATCAACGGCTTCTGGACCAACGCGAGCTTCCACAATTACGCCGACTACGCGATGTCCAGCACCTTCGCGGACGGGCTCCGCCGGCTGATGGTGGTGGCGGATAAACAATCCACCGCCATCATGTGTGCCGAAGCGGTGTGGTGGCGCTGCCACCGCCGGATCATAGCCGATTACCTGATCTTGCATGGGCGTACCGTGCTTCACCTGATGGGCGGAGGCCGGACCGAACCGGCGAGGCTCACACCCGAAGCAAGGCCGGAAGACGGTGTCCTGGTTTATCCCGGCTGATCAGCTCGGCTGATTCCAGACGCGCACGTAATCCACCTCGAAATCCTGCGGGAAGACGGCATCGCCCATCCCGTTTGGCGCCGCCCACGAGCCGCCGATGGCGAGATTGAGGATCAGGTAGAAAGGCTTGTCGAACGGCCACGCACCGGCACCTCCCGGCTGGTCGTTCAGCACCCGCATGTAGGCGTGATCGTCCACCCCGACGGTTATGGACCGGGGGGTCCAGCTCATCTGGTAGCGGTGAAACGCGCTGCAGCTGGTGGGGACGACCGTCGATGCTCCGCGAGCGGTTCCCCGCTGGTGGTTGAACAGCTCGGTATGGAGCGTCGCGTGCGCCACATTGGGCTGAGATCCAACCTGTTCGAGAATGTCGATTTCACCCCCCTTCGGCCATTCCACGGAATAGGCCGGCATCATCCAGATGGCGGGCCAGCTGCCGACGCCACACGGCAGCTTCGCCCGCACTTCGACGAAGCCGTATCGAAACTCCGCTTTTCCTTGTGTGGTGATTTTGGCGGAGCTGTATTGCTGACCACCCCAGTCGTGCAGCGATCGAATTGTTTCGGGATCGTGGCGAGCCTCGATGATCAGGTGCCCGCCGCTGATGCGCAAATTGTCGGGCCGGTTGGCCGCGTAATATTGCTGCTCGCCATTGTACCAGCCGACCCTGTTGCGGCTGGTATCGAAACTCCACTTCGACGGATCGAGACTGGATTCCTCAAATTCGTCGGCCCAGCTGGGCGCGGCGGCCGGCGTCTGCATTGGCTCGTCGATCGAGTAGTTGTTGGCGGAGAGCGAAGCGGCGAACGCGACAAGAAATCCAAGCATCTGTTCTCGCTAGCAGACGAAGTCCCTCAAGCGAACAGGTGAACGACATCCGAATCCGGCGCGATGGCTCGCAGGAGAAGCGACCGGTGGCACCCGCCCGGCTCGCGTTCATAGCAAAGAAGCGCGCTCGGCTTCTCTTTTGCGAATTCGATCATCTGCGCACCCTGAGCCATCGCTTCGGGAAGTTCGAGCTGGCCTGCGTAGATGCGCCGCAAATCATCATTGCGCCCGGCTCTCGCCGCCGCTCGCCCCTCGGCAGGCGTCCCGAGTGCGCGCAGATGCACATAGTCGAGGCCCGCTTCCTCGAGAGAGGTCCGAAGCAGGTTTTTCGAGAAGCCGGGGCGGCGCGAGTTGGCGATGGCGCGGACGTCGATCACGCGCTCTACCCCTGCGGCCTGCAACGCTGCAATGAACTCGGCGACCGTGGCGCCTTCGTAGCCGATGGTGAAGATGCGGGGCTTGTTTATCGTCATGCTGAACTCGTTTCAGCATCCATTGCGGACACCTGGCGGCGTTCGACGAAAATGGACCCTGAAGCAAGTTCAGGGTGACGGGTTGGACCATGTTCATTAGTTGGGCGCCATGTTCTTCGACATCCACATCATCGGCGGCGGCCTGGCCGGAAGCGAGGCCGGGTGGCAGCTAGCGCAGGCAGGGCTGAAGGTTCGCCTGTCGGAGATGCGCGGAGGCGGCGGCACGACCCCGGCGCATCAGACGGACCAGCTTGCCGAAATGGTTTGCTCGAACAGCTTTCGATCCGACGATGCGGAGCACAATGCCGTCGGGCTGCTTCACCAGGAGATGCGGACGCTGAATTCGCTGATCATGAGGGCAGCCGATCGCCACCGAGTGCCGGCCGGGTCGGCGCTCGCGGTCGACCGGGACCAATTCGCCGCAGAAGTGACTCGAGCGATCGACACTCACCCGAACATCACCGTCGTTCGCGAACGGATCGATTCGCTTCCCGATCACCCCACCATCATCGCGACCGGCCCGCTTACCGGATCGAAATTGGCCGAATCCATTGCCGATGAGACTGGCCAAGGTTCGCTCGCCTTCTTTGATGCAATTGCTCCGATCGTTCACCGCGACAGTATCGACATGGACATGGCGTGGTTTCAATCACGCTGGAATCGCTCTTCAGAATCTGGGGGCGACGGGAAGGACTACATCAACTGTCCGCTCGACAAGGCGCAGTACCAGGCTTTCGTCGAAGCCCTGAACGCGGGCGAGAAAACCGAATTTCGCGAATGGGAGCGCGACACTCCCTATTTCGAGGGCTGCATGCCGGTCGAAGTCATGGCCGAGCGCGGCGTCGACACTTTGCGCCACGGACCGATGAAGCCGGTCGGTCTCGATAATCCGAAGACCGGCCGCTGGCCTTACGCGGTCGTCCAGCTTCGTCAGGATAACGCGCTTGGCACCTTGTGGAACATGGTGGGGTTCCAAACGAAACTTCGGCACTCCGAGCAGGTGAGAATCTTCCGAATGGTCCCCGGTCTCGAGCAGGCGGAGTTTGCAAGGCTCGGCGGCATTCACCGAAACAGCTTCATCAACTCGCCGCTTCTGCTCGACGATCAACTGAGACTGAGATCGAAGCCCAACATCCGTTTCGCGGGCCAGATCACCGGATGCGAAGGCTATGTCGAAAGCGCAGCCGTGGGATTGATGGCGGCTCGCTTCGCCGCGGCGGAACTCGAGTGCCGGCCGATTTCACAGCCGCCGGCAGAGACCGCGATCGGAGCGCTGCTTCGTCACATCACCGGGGGTGCAAATTCCCAGACCTTCCAGCCGATGAACGTCAATTTCGGGCTGATGCCGCCACCGGAGGGACGGCTGCGGAAGGCGGACCGCAAGAAGGCGTACACCGATCGAGCAAGGATGGCATTTTCCAATTGGCTTCGCGACATGTCCCGAGCTTCGGAAACGGCGGCCAAGCAACCCGCGCCCGTGACTGCCGGATAGGAGCCGCAGCTGCTTCCCTATCTTCTGATTTTCGCGCTTTTCGCAACAGGAGCGCTTGCTGTCGGATCCCGGCCGCCTCAGCAGCAGCGGCCGGCGATGCTGATAGGCGCGGTCATCCTGATCGTGCTTATTGGACTCCGTTTCAAGGTCGGATGCGATTGGCCGACGTATCAAGATCTGTTCGACTACGCGCAATACAGCTCCTTCTCCACGGCTACGGATCTGAGCGATCCCGCCTTCGGTGCGTTGAACTGGCTGGTCGCGTCACTTGGGCTCGGGGTTTGGGCGGTGAACCTCGTTTGCGCCACGATCTTCACTGCCGGCCTGGTTAGCTTCTGCCGATGGCAGCCCAATCCGCCGCTCGCGATGTTGGTGGCAGTGCCCTATCTCGTGATCGTTGTTGCCATGGGATACACCCGGCAATCGACCGCACTTGGGTTCATAATGTTCGCGCTGACCTACTACCAGAAAGGATCAGCGCTGGGTGTGATTGGCTCGCTGCTTTGCGCAATCTTGTTTCACAAGGCATCGATTCTGATATTTCCGTTCTTCGGTTTGTCTTATGCTAGAAATTTCTTGGTCTCCGTTGCTATATTCGCGGTACTTTCTTACGCGTCCTACAGGTTCTTTGTTTCTAACAGTGTCAATTTCCTCATTTATGGATACATAAAGCAGGAATATAGCTCGTCCGGGGCGACGGTACGGGTCTTGATGAACGTCGTGCCTGCGGTTTTGCTTCTTGGATACCGGAACAGGTTTGGACTCAACAGGACCAATTGGCGACTGTGGATTCTGCTTTCGGTGGCATCGCTAGCCGCAGTTATTCTTCTTTACCTCAGCCCATCTTCGACCGCCGTGGATCGTGCGGCTCTTTTTGTCATACCGCTGCAGGTTTTCGTGCTGTCGAGGGTGCCGAGTGCCTTCTCCAGAGAGGGCCGACATAGCATGCTGCTTGTTGTGGCGGTGGTCGCCTATTCTCTCACAGTCGAGATTGTGTGGCTCGATTTTGGGCAATTTTCGAAGTGCTGGATTCCATACCGCAACTACCTCTGGTCCTAGACCTCTCTATCGCGTGATCGCTTGGTCAGGCGAGATCGTAGCCGCCGCAAACCGCCAAAAGGCGAAAACCGGTCGCGGTAAAAATCAAATAGGAGCTTGCCACTTGAGATGTTGAGCGTGTGCGGGCCCTTAACCGACGAGAATCGCAAATGCCCGCTCTCTCGCTCCGAATAGGCCTCTTTCGCTAGCTCCAGGATTTCGAAAAGAATCAGGCCGTTGCCATAACCCCGCCGGCCGTCCTGCCCCCACCGGAATAGACGTCCGTTCGATTGCATGAGGGCGCCGCCCATTCGAGCGCCAGCCGGAGAGATGCATATCGGGCTGCCGGGATGTTCGGCAAATTCTCCCAATAGATCATCGGCGAACCAGAGGCGAAGGACGCCATGGCCCGCAGTGACTTCGTTGCCGAACAGATAAACAGTTCCGTCGGCGGCTTGAAAGAGCGTCGGATCGATCAGTCGTGGCGCGCCGTCCACCTGCAGTCGGCCGATTTCCTGGGCCGATTTGGCGCACAAGCGGAATATGCGCGGAAGCGACCACTCCGATATCTCCGGAACCAGAAAACAGTCTTCGCCCTGGCAAACCGTCGCCGGATAGCTGAAATGGCCCCTGCCGCTGCACAGCGTCAGCGGCTCTCCCGTTCCGAGGCAAAGGATTTCCCCTTGGCTATCGGAACGGCGCAATCCTTCTGCGAATATCCCATCGCCCACGGGGTTAGGAAATGGGTCCGCTATGAATCGATACTTTCCGGGGCAGCCGACATGCTCCCACGATGCAGGTGAGGGGAAATTGTCGACAAGACCTCCCGGTTCGAGTTCGCCGCCAGACGCCTTGGCGACCTGCCAGTGCTTCTCGAAGAACGCTCCGTATGCAAGCCGGCAAAGCGAAGCCGTCACCATTTTTGCTAGGAATCGAAGGACGACGGCGTTCGACGGCAACCGGTAATTGGGCCCGTCGGGATGGATGGGCAGAACCTTTCCCGCGAGCGCATTAGATAGCGCCTTCGGAAGCAGCAAAGCCGAGCAGCGATACGCCTCGTCCATCGTCGCTCGGTAGGAATATGGGTGAATTTTTGTCTCGGCGAAAGCGACGACTTTGCCGGAGTCGAGTTTATTGGAGAGGATTTGGACGATCTGGCCCAAGCTGTGTTCACCCGCGAGCATCTCGTAGAATCCGGCTGGCCGGCCGCGATATTTGCGCGGATCGCCGTGATGATATGACAGGATCGGACACGGAAGTTCCGACGGAACCCGAAGCAGGCCCATTCCGAACTTGATCAATACGCTGATGTTTTCGGCGGAAATTTGATCAACGATATCGGGCGGCAGGCTTTGCCACCCGCCCTCATGCGCCGCCTCGAAATCGATGGTCTTCGTAACGCGCAGGCTGCTTGGAATTGGGACAGACCGTGTCCTCGCCGTCTTGAGCGAGAGAAGGTTCAACAGATAATAGAGCGCATGCTTGAGCGGATTTCTGGACACCTTGGCGTTCGTGCAGTTCAGGACGATGAATTCATTGTCCCGGTGAAGGTGTGAGAGTGCATTGGCCTGCCAGCGCGCCAACCGGCAGCCGTCGGTTATGATCCCAATCACCTGACTCAGCGTAGTCTCTCCAGCGGCGCTCTAGGGGGGCTCTCCACCGCCGTGACCCGTTGCGCTACTGCCCAAAATCCTGAGACCGCGAGCATATAAATCAGGATCTCGGCGATCAGTGCCGAGCTTGCTGCTGCAATCAGAAGCGTAATTGGCGATAGGACCAACAAGAATAAGAAGGTGAATTGCGGATGTCTCCGGTCGGGCATCTGCAGCAGCTCCTTGCTATCCATGTAGGCAAGGGTGCGAGGCAGCGCGTAAAACAGGGTCGCTACGATGAAGAGCAGAAGCAGCGAGTCCGATGGGATGGCAGCGACCGCGGGCATTGCGAAGCGGAACATTGCCAACCCGTAGAAGGAGCTCACTCGGAGGGCCGTTGCGGAGATAAGGTTGTGGAGGACGATGGTGGCCACAAGTCCGGCGAAGCCCGCAAGCCACACCGGATTGGCTACCCACCTCGTCAAAACGGCTATCGCGGCCCAAACTGTGAGCCGCACCACGACGAAAAAGGCGACGTACACAGATCCGATTGAAAAGGGGGTTCGCGACCTTCCAGCGGCGCGTTTACGGGAGTCCCACACGTCGTTGACCAAATAACCGATTTCATAAATCGCGATGAAGGCAAGGTACCCGATCACGAATGCAAGGAGAGCCTCGCCCAAGCCTTTGCTGCTAGTACGAAATATGATCCAGATTACCGGTATCCACGAGCTCGCAATAAGGTAGCAGAAATCACGCCATCCCGGCACGCGAGTGACGGCGTAGTAGCCGAACGGCAGCAGCGATGCCGCCTTTGAGTGGTTAGAGCTCAATATATTCACAATCGAGCCCCGCCCACCGCCGGCGCCGGCCCCTCGGCAACACAATCGTCATTCCTGTCGCCAGGGCAAGCAAGTCGAGATCAGAGCGGTTGTCGGTGTAAACGTGAAATTCTGTGTTCGGGCCGCAAAGCCGGAGGGCATGCGCTCGCTTCCGTCCTGTAAGGTCCAATTTCAGTTTCCCCGTGCAAACATCGTCTACGAATTGAAGGCGAGAGGCTTCGAATTGCGCGCCCAATTTAGCCGCTATGGCTTCCACGACGACATCGAGACTGCTCGACAATAATATTATCCGTTCTCCCGCGCGCCGATGTTCGGCAAGCCGTTCGTGTAGCCTTCGGTTTTCCCGCTCCACGAGTGGGCCGGCTGCATAATCCTGTGCCAACCGCTGGAGTTCCTGACGATGGAATCCTCTGAGCGATCCAATCAGCCGTTTCCGCGCAACATCTACTGAAAACAAGCGCGCGGCCACCGCTCCCACATAGAACGCGGGCGACGTTCGGCTTGTCCACCGTCGCCAAATCTGCAAAATCTGGGAATCGTCGGCGCGTCGGCCGACGAATTCAATGAATCCAGCTGTCGTGTTGGCGTCGTATAACGTATCGCAAACATCGAAGATTGCGACTTTCTTGCCCGCCACCAGCGCGCGGTTGCTACCCACTCGCTATCTCATCGTAGATGCTGTTATAAGCGGAAATCGCGCGGGGTAGATCGAGCAAGGGGCGTGCCCGCTCTCGAAGCGCTTGGCGGTCGGTCCCAAGCAAATGGATCAGCGCCTCCGTCGCCGATTTGATGCTCCGATCGGAAAAGTCCGAAACCAGGGAACCGCCGTTCACCTCCCCCAGGATCCGTTCAGTGTCGCCCACATGGCGGTTCCCAATTACTGGCACGCCACAGGCTAAATACTCGGCCAGCTTGGTCGCTGATATGCCGGCGCTCGAAAAACTTGGCGTACAAAAGCAGGTTGCCACGTCCATCGCCGAAATCCATTGGCTTACCTCGTCCCGCGAGCCAGAAACCACGCGTAGATCGTGCGGACCGATTTCAAGGGAATGCAACTTCGCCGCTGACAATATGGAAGCTGCATCCGACCGGCTAACGAAGAGCATCGTCGCTGTGGCAATTTGCTGCCTCAAGGCGACGAACAGGCGAAGATGGTCGTGCAGCCGGTAAACGGTCCCAAGCGAACCAAGGTAGCCAATGACTGGAGCGCCGTCGCTGATCCCGAGCTCACGCCGAGCGTTCAGCCGATCGCTCTCGCGCGCCACCCGGTAGACGTTGAAGTCGGCGCAGCACGGAACTACGCTTATTGGAGCACTTCCCCGGCCCCACGCCTCGACGATCGATTTCGCTTGCTCGGTCAAAGTGATCACGTGATCCGCCGCAGCGAGAATCTGTACTTCCTTAGATTTCCAGCTCCGGAAGAGCAGTTCACCGATCGGACTTCCGGGTCGCCAGCGGCCGCCTTCGCGCCTCTGGTCCGGCCAAAAACCACGCATATCGAAAAGTAGCTTCAGGCCCGATTGCCTTTTCAATGAGAGCCCGACGCTAGCCGCCGGATAGCTACGTGCGTGGACCAGATCGAATTCGGTCTCGCTCGCCGCTCGCTCGGCCGCTTTGAGCATCGTCCGCACGTCAAGCCATTTGGAGAGCAGTGGTGGATTAGACCGGAATCGTTGAGGCTGCCAATTCATGCCTCGGCGCTCGCAACTGCGCAAAACGCACTCGCCGGAAGCGGCGAAGCGCTCCCGCTTTTCAAAGCTTATGATCGTCAGGCTGTGACCAGCGTCGGCGCATCCGTTGAGGTAGGGCAGGATTTGCGATTGACCGATATCGTCGGTCAACCCGTCATAGGTAATGTATAGAACCTTCGCCACGGCCTTGCCTGTAGCGCTCCCGGGCCCGCAGGCGATAGGCATTGAGTGCTTACTGTCGAAGAGGATGCAGAATGTCAGACGAAATGAGCGGCGGTTGCGCCTGCAGCCGAATTCGCTTTGTTGCCCGGATCGACAGCGACGACGCCTATCTCTGCCACTGCCGCATGTGTCAGCGCGCCACCGGATCGGTGTCGACCGCTTTCGCGAATGTGAAGCAAGCGGATGTACAATGGGAGCACGAGCCCGACTGGTATGAAAGTTCTCCGATCGCGCGGCGGCCGTTCTGCGGCGAATGTGGGACGTCGCTGGGTTTCATGTACAACGACAACAGCGACAAGATGGACCTGACGGTCGCCTCGTTCGACGATCCGTCGCGGTTCAAGCCGAAGCACCATTTCGGAACGGAGAGCATGCACCGGCAGTGGCTCAATACCGAAAGTCTGCCGGAGCATCGATCGGATGAACATCAGGCGCTTGTGGACAGGTGGGTACAAGCGACGGGAGAGATGCCGGAGTAATGGCCGCGACAACATACTTCTGGACAGCGTCCGATGGCGTCGAGCTCGCCTATGACGAGGTGGGCGAGGGCAGGGCGGTGGTCCTGCTTCACGGCCTGTTCTCGGATGCACGGATGAACTGGATCAAGTTCGGTCACGCCGAGCGCATCGCTGCAGCGGGTTTCCGGGTGATCATGCCGGACCTCAGGGCTCATGGCCAGAGCGGTCAACCGCATGGCGCGGCCCATTACCCGAGCGGAATTCTGGCGCGCGACCTGCGCGAGCTGGCCGAGCATCTCGATCTCACCGACTTCGATCTTGGCGGATTTTCACTCGGCGCCCGGACGGTGGTCGAGGCGGTCGGCGAGGGGATGCGGCCGCGCAAGGCGGTGCTTGGCGGCGCGGGTCTGGAGGGTCTGCGCAACTGGAATCGCCGCAAGGACTTCTTCCTCGAAGCGATCGCCATGTTCGACAAAGTGGAGCGCAGTGATCCACACTGGCTGTCGATCCAGTTCATGAAGAGCCAGAAAGTGGATCGAGAGGCGGCCCATCTCCTGCTCCAAAGCTTCGAAGACAGCCGGCCGGAGTGGCTGGCGGCTTTCATTATGCCGACGCTCGTCATCTGCGGCAGCGAGGACGACGACAATGGCTCAGCCGAAGAGCTGGCGAAGGCGCTTCCGAATGCCGTTTTCGAGGAGGTGCCCGGAACGCACATGAGCTCGGTGACCAAGCCGGAGCTGGGAGAGGTAATCGCGCGCTTCTTGGCTCAATGAATGAGGGCGCCCGGATGGACGCCCCTCGATCCGTGGAAGGGCGGGCCAATCAGAAGGTGGTGTTCTCACCCAGGCTGCGGCCGCCGCTTGTCTGGTTGGCTTGCGTTCCGGAGCGGCTTGAACGGGCGCGGCTGCCCGTGCTCGGGGTAGCGCGCGACGATGCAATCGCGCTCGATTCATTTGGGCCGCCGGTCAGTGCAAGCTCGCGGCTATCGCCACCGCTGCTGCCGTCGCGCATCTCACTGGTCCAGTCGCTGATCTGATCGCTGAGTTCGCTGATCTGGTTGCTGATCTCGTTTCGCTTCGACCAGAGGAATATGCCGGCCCCAACCGCCGCTGCCGCCGTCGCCGCGGCGGCAATCGGACGTTCGCGCGCAGTGTCCAGCCAGCCATTGCTATATTGGTTGCGGCCCTCTGGGTTGTTATTCTTTCGGCCGCGCTGATTGCTTTTTGCCATTATCGTACTCCTTGCAGGAATTTTGCAGTCGCACGATCAACGACCGAGAACGCTCGCCGTTGCGGTCGTTTCGGCTCGATCAGCGGCAGGGAGAGACGAGGCAGCGGTCAGCCGCCAGACGGGCTAAAGCTGTTCCAGCATGTGCTCGGCGCTCGATGCGCGATACTCGCCGGGCGCTTCGACGTTGAGCTGCTCGACCACGCCATCGTTGACGATCATCGAATAGCGCTGGCTGCGCTTGCCCATGCCGAACTTGCTTCCGTCCATCTCGAGACCGACTGCGTCAGCGAAAGCGCCGTTGCCGTCGGCGAGCATCGTGATGTCGCCCGAGCCATCGCGGTCGCGCCATGCGCGCATCACGAACGGATCGTTGACGGAGATGCAGGCGATCTCGTCGATATTCTTGCCCTTAAGCTCTGTAGCCTTGTCGACGTAGGAGGGGAGGTGGCGGGCCGAGCAGGTCGGCGTGAAGGCGCCGGGGACGGCGAACAGCGCCACTCGCTTGCCTCGGAAATATTCGCCGCTCGTGGTCGGCTTCGGACCATCCTCGCTCGCGATCGTCAACGGAACGTCCGGAAGCTTGTCACCGACTTGAATGGCCATTGCGGCTCTCCTGCTGAGCTGGGGGAGAGCGGCAAATAGGAGCGA